>R06__coassemble_7_pt1 | contig 100285 bp, 80 predicted proteins | sample R06__metabat2_high_PE_023 | metagenome-assembled genome bin R06 | reverse complement strand
TGGTGCTGTCGCAACCACCGGCGGTTTTAACAACAGAAGTGTAATCTCCAGGTTCACCAAGAATTTGTCCGTTGAAATTGAAGACAGAGCCATCGCAAATTGACTCACTAATCTCCGATTCTATTTTGTAGGTTGAAAGATGAAGAGTTATGGTGCTGTCGCAACCACCGGCGGTTTTAACAACAGAAGTGTAATCTCCAGGTTCGCCAAGAATTTGTCCGTTGAAGTCATAGGTTGTTCCCTCGCATATAAGCTCACTTATTTCAGACCCGATAGAATACGTGTGCAGGTGCAGAGTCACCAAGCTGTCGCAGCCATCAGCTGTCTTAACAACAGAAGTGTAATCACCAGCAGATGTTAGCAACAGACCATTGAAATTGTAGTTTGACCCGACACAAATGGTGTCGTAATACTCGCCTGAAATTTGATAGGTTGACAAATGCAACAAGACAAGACTGTCGCAGCCTTCTGAAGTTTTGACTGTGTCGGCATAAATTCCGTCGGTTGTCAACAAGAGTCCGTGAAAATCATATACTGAGCCAACACATATTGTATCATAAATATCGTTGGAAATAAGGTTAGTTTCAAGATGCAGGACTACAGCACTGTCGCAGCCATCGGCCGTCTTAAAGACCGACTCATATACCCCACTTTCGGTCAAAATTCTTCCGTTGAAATCATAAGAAGACCCGACGCAGATGGTGTCGTAAACATAACTTTCTATTCTGAATGTAGTCAAATGCAGAGTTATTGTGCTGTCGCAGCCGTCGGCGGTTTTCACAGTCGATTCATAATCGCCCATTTCGGTAAGCAACTGACCGTTGAAGTCATAAGATGAGCCGACGCAGATGCTATCATACAATTCAGACTCTATCTTGTAGGTAATCAGATGCAGAGTTATTGTGCTGTCGCAGCCATCGGCGGTTTTCACAGTCGATTCATAATCGCCCATCTCGGTAAGCAACTGACCGTTGAAGTCATAAGATGAGCCCTCGCAGATGGTATCATACAATTCAGACTCTATCTTGTATGTAGTCAGATGCAGAGTTATTGTGCTGTCGCAACCGTCGGCGGTTTTCACAGTCGATTCATAATCGCCCATCTCGGTAAGCAACTGACCGTTGAAGTCATAAGATGAGCCCTCGCAGATGGTATCATACAATTCAGACTCTATCTTATAGGTAGTCAGATGGAGAGTCACGACACTATCGCATCCAACATCATTTTTCAAAGTCACATTATATTTGCCCTCTGCAGTGAAAATACTGTCGCCCAAGGAGTATGAACTTCCGACACAAATAGTGTCGAACACATCTGTTTCAATAAAAGTAAACGTTAGGTTGCTCACTACAATACTGTCACAGCCGAACACATTCTTCAAAGTGTCAGAATAGACGCCTGTTTCGGTGTAAGAATTGGAACCAACCTCATACGAATGACCATGACAAATCACAGAATCGACATAGGTGGTTGATGGTCCGGAAGGGATAGTAACGGTTATAGTATCAGAAACAGGCTCATAGCAGTAACTTTTTCTGCTCCACACGACAAAAGTAAGAGTCTGTCCATCGAGTCCGGTGCAATCCAGAACAGGATTTTGTTCCTTAGAGTAGAAACTATTGCCCAAGCCCATCCAGTTATAAGTTGTCAGAGTATTCGAGTTTGCGAACAAATAGAGATTTGAATCTGAGCATGTAGGCAGCACATAAGAAGCCTCAATTGTTGGATCAGGTTCAGGTTCGCACTCAGGCAGCAGACTCATATCAGAGCAAGAAGAAAAATCCTCGAACATCTCTGTGCCGTTCTCGTTATCATAGAACATCAGCCACTCGACAGCACCGCCGCTCTTTTCCCAATAAATGGCAAGATTCATAAAACCGCAGAACTGGGCCTTCTCCCAATAATAGAAAGAATTGTTTCTATAATAGTAAAGATATCCGCCGGTATATTTGAATCCCATAATGCTGGTTGAGGTGGAAAGTTTCAGTCCGTTGTTGTTTTTAGAAACAGTATCCCTGACGAGCAGTCTGCCAGACGAGTTTCCGCCACTGCGAAGGCCACGTGTTGATATAGCACCAAAAGGACTAATTCCGAAGACGACATGAGCACTGTCTTCATCCATAAAAGAATTAACCTTCACATACACCTCCCAGTCCTGAGATATGCAGGTAGTATCGTTGAAATAATAGTGGGTATGAGAGTGTGAGTCGGTAGGGTCGAAATCGGGTATGAACGCGCCATAAGAGGTGCCAAAGTATTCGTCGGGAGTGTAAGTGTTCACCATATAAGTGCTGTCATTATACAAGTATCCCTCCCACCTGTCCATAGAATAGCAGTCAATGTCAGCAGAGAGCGTGACAGGGCATCCTATGGTCAAAAAGACCATAAGACTAATAATCAATCTTGAAATATGTTTCACCCTGTCAGTCATTTATAGTATGAGCACAACAAACCCAATATAAAAAGTGCACTAAATTAAAGAAAAAATCGAACAACATAGTCAAATGAGCTTGAAAAGGAACAAATATAGACTGACACGTAGATAGTTTTATTTCAAAAGAATCATTTTTTGCTATATTTGCGGCGCAAAAAGAAACAAACAAAATGAAAAGGGCGATATCATTATTTTTGACACTCTGGGCTTTTATTGCATCAACACAAGCCGTTTTGAAAGAGCAGACGCTCGAAAAATCGCTGGCCGTGCTGCGCAATGAGCTTAAAAGCAATTATGAAGAACAGCAGAAACTGATGGACTGGTATGAGGTGATGAACAGCAACCAGCACAAGCAAATTCTGGACGTGATGCAGCGAAGCAACCAAATAGGACTGATGCTATACTCGCAGAAGACCGACTACACCTTTGACGTGGCATATGCCTGCAACGAAGCGACATCACTATACAACAGCTTTGCCGAAAGCAGAAGACCATTCAACAACATTGTCAGCACACTGCAGACCGAGATAGAGCGATATGCCAACCTAATAGAATCGCTGGAGAAAATACCACCAATGACAAGCAGCGCAAAAGACTCGATGTTTGCAAGCATGAGCGCTGATTCAATAGCGCAGGTCAAGGAAGTGATGAAGCAGATGAACAAAGACACAGCCGTGGTTGCAAAAATGAAAGAGTTCATGCTTGACGAGCAAGGGCGCAGCGACCGCGACGAATGTCTTACCTATGCCAAGGCACTGCTCAGCGGTTACAAAGAGCAGCTCGAAAAAGTGCAAGGTGACAACGAGCACTACGAATTTGTTCAAAACCACCTGAAAGAAGCAAACGACTATGCAGAAGGAAGATATGAGAAACTGCAAAAAGAAATATTCATAGAAGGAGGAAACTCATATCCAAAAATTCTGTCTCAACTGCCAAGATACATTTATAAAATCAAGCGAGAGATACAAGAAAAATACACCAACGAATCAGACAGGAGGCTGCAGTCAGAATGGAGCGGAAGAATAGTCTTCTTCCTGATACTGTTCACGCTGGTATATATGACTGTTGCCGGAATAGTAGCCGCACTGATAGTGAAAGCAATAAGCGCATTTGCACGAAAAAGAGCGGCAAAATCAAGCAACTTCATAATTGCAGCGTTCGCAAGAACCAACCGAGACAAAAAAGTATGCACGGCGCTTGCATTTGCAGTCATATTATTTGCAATTGCTCTGATGGTGGTCATATCGATGATAAACCACAACTTCCTGGTAATGGCCTGCAAACTGCTGATTGAATACGCATGGCTGCTTGGAGTAATATTGTTCTCATTGCTCGTCAGACTGCCAGGACAGTACATACGCGGAGGATTCGTCCTATACACCCCTATGCTGCTCATGGGATTCCTGATAATCGTGATGCGAATAATATTTATTCCTAACGACATGCTGAACCTCCTATTCCCCGTCATAATATTCGTGTTCACGGTGTTCCAGTGGTGGTCGAACAAAAGATTCAGCAAAGCCCGTGACGAGAAAGTCACATTATATGCCGGCATAAAGCTGGACAAATGGAAAAATGAAGTAAGCACAATCGGAGATGAGGACAGGAAAGAGCCAATGTACATCTTCGACGAGAACAGTCCATATCTTGAAGGAAAAAGTGACTCCGTAAAAGAGGCAATACTGAAACGATCATATGAAGCCCAAGCCAACCAAGAAATAGAGTTCAGAAGAGAAGAAGAGAAATTCACCCACTCAGACTCAACATACGCCTGGATATCGCTCGGAGTAATGATAATATCCCTTGTGGTTTCGTTTGAAGGATACACATTCCTCTCGCTCCAGATTTTCATCTGGTGGCTGTTCCAGCTGACATTCATCCACACAATAACATCACTGTTTGACATTCTGAGCAAGGGAGAAGAAAGATATCTGCACGACAGAATGCTTGATGCTGCATACAAACTTGAGGTGAAACTGAAAGGCCAAAACGCAAGACCAAAAGAGAACATCAAGATAGATCTGAAAGATATGAGTCAGCGCAGCAGATACATATCACAGACATGGCCGTTTGACTTTTTGAGAATATGCGCGGTACCTGTGTTGGCCGCACTCTCGGTAATATTCTCGATACTGTGGGCTGCAGATGTGTTCAACCTGACAGAATTCTGTAAGTCAATATTCTTTACAAACTTCATAGATGTTGAAGGAGTAATCCAGCTCTCGATATTCAAGATAACATTGGCCATTGCATTGTTCTTTGTGTTCAAGTTTGGCAACTACCTGATCAAATCGCTCTACCTGCACTTCACCCTAGTGAAGAATGTAAAGAACGGAGAGTCGAGTGCAACAATGTTCAACAACTTTGCATCACTGTTTGTATGGGGAGTCTACTTTGTGCTTTTGCTGAGCCTGCTGCAGATACCAAAATCAGGAATCTCACTTGTAACCGCTGGATTGGCAACCGGTATAGGTTTCGCCATGAAAGACTTGCTCGAGAACCTGTTCTACGGAATCTCACTTATGTCGGGACGTGTGAAAGTTGGCGAATGGATTGAATGTGACGGAGTGAGAGGCAAAGTGGAGAAGATAGCATATCAGAGTACAACCCTGTCGACACTCGACGGCTGCAAGATTTCATTCTTGAACGCCTCTCTATTCACCAAAAACTTTAAGAACCTCACAACCAACCATGAATATGAGTTCCTGCCGCTCACAGTGGGAATCGCATACAATTCTGACGTTGATAAGGCCAGGAAAGTAATAACCGAGGCAATAATAGGATGCAAACAGAAACTAGAAGACGGACGCGACGACATAGATTTGAAGAAAGGAGTAAAAGTCATCGTGTCAGAGCTGGGAGACAGCAGCGTCAATCTATATGTTTCACTATGGACCGATGTTGCAAAGAAATATTGGGTTAAGGGCCGCTGTCTGGAAGCAATATACAATGCTTTGAACAGCAACGGAATTTCAATTCCGTTCCCACAAAGGGACATTCATATAATTGCGGAAAAATAATAAAGCAATATCAATAAGGAAAAAAATGCAGGAGCCGGCTGACTCCTGCATTTTTTTGTACAGTTTAATGACATACGTCTATTGGCAGACAACGTCAAAAACACTCATATTCAAGGCAAAGTTTCTGGATTGCCATTCTTATAGACGGAAGTCCTATTTCGTCGAGAATGACATTGTGCAGATCTACCCATTTGAAGCCGTCAACGTCGTCAGCAGGGATAAGCAAATCATCATCATTCAACTTAGCCAGAAAAAAAGAATCAAGAGTGTGAACCTCAATGCCACTGAAAGGGTATAAATTGGGGAAAGAAGCGAAATATTTCATAGAAAGCAGTTCAACACCCAGTTCTTCCCTAATCTCCCTTTTAAGAGCACCTTCGAGCGTTTCGTCAAACTCCGCAAAACCGCCAGGCAAGTCCCAGGTGCCCTTTGCAGGCTCATTTTTTCTGCGAGTCAGCAACAGGCGTCCGCAATCGTCAACAATCATGGCAGCCACAGCAGCAGCCGGATTCATGTAAAAAACGAAACCACACGAGCCGCATTTTTTAGCCCTCGGCTCGACCGGTTCAAAACGGGCGGAACCACAATGCGGACAAAATCCAAAATAAGCCAACGAATGCTCTTTCATGACAAAATATAACTTGATATCACATTAAAAAATCCAGAGTTTATGCAAAAATAGCAATATCAAACAACAAGGAATCATAAAACAGCAGTTCATCGGACTTTAATATTTGCATAAAAGTCTTACCTTTGCCGAGCATCATTTCAAGCAAGACCTATGGAGAACAACAAATTAGACAAATTGGCAAACGGATTATACAAACTTGTAATATTCGACTTTGACGGAACCCTGTATGAGCCTAATAAGATGGCAAAAAGTCTGGTTTTCGGGGATTTGCTAAACGCCTTCAAAGCATATAAAGAACGCAAAGCAAGGAAAGCGATGAGAGGAAATGACTATGGCAACAGCGAGAACTTCTACACCGAATTCTTTGCCAGAATAGGGAACAACGCCAAAGAGTGGTATTTTGACAAATACATGCCACTGATGGTAAAAATTTTGAAAACAAGATTTGAGGCAAGGCCCCACGCACAGGAAATCATAGACAAACTGCAAAACAGCGGAACCAAGGTAGTCGTCTTGTCGGACTATACATTCGTTGCCGAGCGAATGGCTGCAATTGGCCTATCGCTGCCCCAAGAGCAGCTTTTCAGCACAGAAGATTTCGGAGCATTGAAGCCTGTGGCAAGACCATTTCTTGAGTTAGCAAGCAAATACGGAATAGAGCCAAGCAACTGCCTAATCGTAGGAGACAGACCCGACACCGATTTGGCTGGAGCAAAAGCAGCAGGCATGGACGGACTGGTAATAAAGACAAAAAAATACGAGAAAGAGCAAATAGAAGAAATGGTTGAATGGCAGAAATTCAGTAAGCAAATAATTTAAGGCAGTCTCTGCAAATCTGGCATTTCGCTCTATTTCAAACATTTGAAAAAAAGATAGTATCCATATATAGGTTTACACTCACAAAAAAAATGGTGTTTCTGCAAAAAAAGCGCTAATAAAATTTGCAAACAAGGAAAACTATATATAACTTTGCAACGCAATCGCAAGAGAAATGGTTCCTTGGATGAGTGGTTTAGTCAACGGTCTGCAAAACCGTCTACGGCGGTTCGAGTCCGCCAGGGACCTCAGAGAAGACACTGAAAATTCGGTGTCTTCTTTTTTTGTTTGCAAAGAAATCAATGGCACTATAAATGTTTTCATTTTTTAAGATTACAGAGCAAAAAAAAGAGACCGCTATCGGTTTGCGTGCAAAATTTATTCTATTTTTGTGAGAATGTTTCGGAATGCCTGTGCCGGACGTCCTGCGGTTAATAGGACACTGTCTGGAAAGAACAAGGAAAAAAGCATTGGAACAAGCATACATCAAGAATTTAAATTAAAACTAAAATAACAAATAAATTTATGAAATTCGGACACTTTGATGACGAACGTCGTGAATACGTCATCACAAATCCACGCACACCGTGGCCTTGGATCAACTACCTCGGAAACGAGGATTTCTTCGGTTTGATTTCAAACACCGCTGGTGGATATGACTTCTATAAGGACGCAAAATTCCGCCGTATCACTCGTTACCGCTACAATGGCGTGCCAATGGATGCAGGTGGCCGTTACTTCTACATCAACGACAACGGAACAATCTGGAACCCAGGTTGGAAGCCATGCAAGACACCGCTCGACAAGTATGAGTGCCGTCACGGAATGAACTACACAATCATCACCGGTATGAAGGATGGTGTTGAGGCAGAAGTGTTGTTCATGGTTCCATTGAAGACCCATGCAGAAATTCAGAAGGTTAAGTTGACAAACAAGACTCCATTTGCAAAGAGCTTGAAGTTGTTCTCGTTCGAGGAGTGGTGTTTGTGGAACGCAGCAGCAGATATGGAGAACTTCCAGCGTAACTTCTCTACAGGAGAGGTTGAGATTGAGGGTTCAGTGATCTATCACAAGACAGAATACAAGGAGCGTCGCGACCACTATGCATACTACAGTGTCAACGTTCCAATCCAGGGATATGACACAGACCGCGAAACATTCCTAGGGCTTTACAACGGCTTCGACGAGCCACAGGCAGTAGTAGCCGGCAAGCCAGGCATGTCATTCGCTCACGGATGGTCACCAATCGCATCTCACTACATCGAGGTTGAACTTCAGCCAGGCGAGAGCAAGGAGTTCGTCTTTGTTCTTGGATATGTAGAGAACAAGCAGGAAGAGAAGTGGGAGAGCAAGGGTGTCATCAACAAGAAGCAGGCAAAGGAGACAATCGCCAAGTTTGACACACCAGCAAAGGTTGACGCTGCATTTGCAGAGCTCCGCCTCTACTGGGACAATCTGCTTGACATCTTCACTGTAAACTCTGGCAACGACAAGCTTGACCGCATGGTAAACATCTGGAACCAGTATCAGTGTATGATCACATTCAACTTCTCTCGTTCAGCATCATTCTTCGAGAGCGGTATCGGCCGTGGTATGGGATTCCGCGATTCTAACCAGGATTTGGTTGGTTTCGTTCATCAGGTTCCATCACGTGCACGTCAGCGTATCATCGATATTGCATCAACACAGTTCCCTGACGGTGGCTGCTACCACCAGTATCAGCCATTGACAAAGCGCGGAAACAACGACATAGGTGGCGGATTCAACGACGACCCAATGTGGTTGATCTTCGGAACAGTTGCATACATCAAGGAGTCTGGCGACTTCGCTATTTTGGACGAGCCAGTTCCATTCGACAACAAAGAGGGTTCAGAAGTCAGCCTGTTCGAGCACTTGACAGTTTCGTTCGACCACGTTGTTAAGAACCTCGGACCTCACATGTTGCCACTTATCGGCCGTGCTGACTGGAACGACTGCTTGAACTTGAACTGCTTCTCATGGGATCCAAACGAGTCATTCCAGACGACAGAGAACAACTCTGAGGGCAGCAAGGCAGAGTCTTTGATGATTGCAGGTCAGTTTGTAATCTACGGTCGTGACTACGTTGATCTTTGCCGCGAGATTGGCAAGAACGCAGAGGCTGACCGTGCCGAGAAATGCGTAAACTCAATGGTTGAGGCAGTCAAAAAGCACGGATGGGACGGCGAATGGTACTTGCGTGCGTACGACTTCTACGGAAAGAAGGTTGGTAGCAACGAGAACAAGGAGGCTAAGATATTCATCGAGTCACAGGGCTGGTGCACAATGGCCGGAATCGGTCTTGAGGACGGTCTTGTCAAGAAGTCACTCGACTCAGTTAAGAAGTATCTTGACTGCGAGCACGGAATCGTTTTGAACAACCCAGCATTCACAGAGTATGTTGTTGAATATGGAGAGATCTCAACATATCCAGCAGGTTACAAGGAGAACGCAGGTATATTTGCTCACAACAACCCTTGGGTCATCATCGGTGAGACAGTTCTAGGCCGTGGCGACTATGCATGGGACTACTACAAGAAGATCTGCCCTGCATACGTTGAGGAGAAGAACTCAGAGCTCCACAAGGTTGAGCCATACGTTTACAGCCAGATGACAGCCGGTAAGGATGCCGCAAAACCAGGTGAGGCAAAGAACTCATGGTTGACAGGTACAGCAGCATGGAACTGGTATGCAATCACTCAGTTCATCCTTGGTATCAAGCCAGACTACAAGGGATTGCTTATCAACCCATGTATTCCAGCAGACTGGAAGGGCTACAACGTATCACGTAAATTCCGTGGCGCAACATACAACATCGAGATTCAGAACAACGGTGTTATGAAGGGCGTCAAGGAAATATACCTGAACGGACAGAAGATCAACGGCAATGTTGTTCCTATGCAGAAGGCTGGAACAGTCAACACCGTTAAGGTTGTTATGGGTTAATACTCAACGGACAAATATCTTGGATAACTCGAGCTGAAAAAAGCCTGAGTCCATTCAAAAAATAAGCCACAAGACACGCAGACTATCCCAAAGAAAGTCACGTGTCTTTTGGCATATAAATACAAATGTTGTATTCTTAGACAAACTTGTGTCATGATGAAGAGGTTTATTTTTGCGGTCTGCTGTCTGACGGCGGCCATGCTAGGTGCGGTTTCGTGCAGAAACAACGCTGAGAGAAAAAACAATGATGCATCATCGGCAGATTCAGTCGTAATCTGCGGTTACACATATCCAGCAGGCTCACCTGTGGCCAATCATGGTTCGCTGAAAGTGGACGGTATTCAGCTTTGCGACCAGAACGGACAGGCAGTGCAGCTGGCCGGAATGAGTACAATGGGATGGCAATGGTGTGCAGAGTGCTACACCGACCAGTCAATAAAAGAGCTTGTTGACGAATGGCATATAAACATTCTAAGACTTGCGATGTATATAGACGAGGGAGGCTACAACACAAAGCCAGAAGAGTCGAGAGACATGATGTGCAAACTGATTGAGACATGCGGCAGACTTGGAATATACTGCATTGTCGACTGGCACATTCTGACCCCAGGCAATCCCGAGAACATTGCATATGCCGACGCGTTCGGATTCATATCCTACATCTCAAACAAATATGCCGGTGCCCCACATGTGATTTATGAAATATGCAACGAGCCAAACGGCAACGACGCAACATGGGAGGTCATATCTTCATATGCCAACAAGATAATACCTGTGATTCACTGGGCAGCCGAGAGCCACAACTCCCCACACCCTATCGTGATATGCGGAACACCGCAATGGGACCAGCTGGTAGATGCACCGCTGAAAGTAGGAAGATATCAAGGCAACAACAAAGACCTTGACGCAAAGCTTGACGACAGGGATGCCCGCCTTAAATTTGACAATGTGATGTACACATTCCATTTTTATGCGGCTTCGCACAACGAAGGATTTCCGAAAGACGGCAAAGAGAACTACTACAACATGTATAAGTACATGTATGAAGTTCTTGGCAAACTGCCTGTTTTCTGCTCAGAGTTCGGTTCGGTGGAGGCCAGTGGCGATGGCAAACCTGATTTGGACAGGACAGACAAATGGCTGCTGATGTTCCAAGGCAACAATGCAGGGAAACAGAAAGTAAGCTTCTGCAACTGGAGCTATTCTGACAAGAACGAAGGCTCGGCAGCGCTGCAGCCAGGCTCGTGCAAAGAAGGCAACTGGAACAACACGACCACAAGCGGAAACTACATCAAGCGAGTGCTATCGGTAGTCAACACAGGCAAGGAAGACACAACAGTATTGAAAAAATCAAACCTGTATGTATTACAGGAGGATAAGAAATAAAAAGTAAAATCTAATATTAATGGGAAATAATAAAGTCTCCATTTTGGAGAAATGCGCCTATGGCGCCGGAGATTTGGCCTGCAACCTGTTTTGGGGATTGATTTGCATAGCCACTGCATTCTACACCGAATATTTTGGTCTGGATCCACTTGATCTTGGAACAATGATATTCGTGATATCAATAATAGATATTGCGTTTGACGTGATAATAGGAGCAATAGCAGACCGCAGGAACACACGTTGGGGACGATTCCGTCCGTGGATTCTGTTTGGTGTGGTTCCATTCTGTGTCATTGGTTTCATGACATTCTACACACCAGATTTCTCCTACGGAGCAAAGCTTGTATATGCATATGTAACATTCCTGCTCTGCAGACTGATGTACTCAATTGTAAACGTGCCTTATGGCGCGCTGATGGGTGTAATATCAGCAGATCCAAGTGAGAGAACCGCAGTTTCTGCCTACCGCAACATCGGTGCTCAGATTGGATGTCTGTGCAGTTACGGATTCGTGTTTGTGATAGTAAAGAAGTTCATGGACGAGCTGAACTGCAGCGGTCAGGTTGCATTTTCATGGACCGCATTCACATATGCAGTTGCAGCTCTGATTCTATTGCTTTGCACATTCTTCTTCACACGTGAAAGAGTTGAACCAATCAAGAAGGAGCAGACCAAGCTGAGCGAGGACGTGAAAGACCTGGCCAACAACAAGCCATGGATTGCGCTGTCTATTGCCGGCATTGCAATGTTGTTCTTCGTATTCGTTCACAACGGACTGATTCCATACTACGCTAAATATTGTGTAGCCGACATGGATGCAGAAGGCAACCCTGTTGTCAACGGAACATTCTTAGGCTTTGAGTTGAGCTGGGAGCTTGTTTCAACATTGCTGCTTTCGTCGGGCTCAATATTCACAATTTTGGGAACACTGATGATACAGAGTGTGGTTGGCAAATTCGGAAAGAAAAAGACATGGATAGGCTGCTTTGTGCTGGCATCTATTCTTTCGCTCGGATTTATGATTGTGGACAAAGACAACATCGGCTTGATAATAATCATGAACATATTGTTCACTTTGTCAATCGGACCTTCGGGCTACATCATGTGGAGTATGTACGCCGACGTTGCCGACAATGCTGAGGTTGAGACTGGCCGCCGTGCTACCGGACTGATTTACTCATCGGCAACAATGGCTCAGAAGCTCGGTCAGGCGCTGGCAAACTCAATTCCAGCTTATGCGCTTGCCGCAATTGGTTTTGCCGCAAACACACAGATGAGCGAAGAAGTTATCGGCTCAATGAAATCTATATTCTCAGTGCTTCCTTTGCTTGGTTCTGTTGTGGGTATTGTTGCCCTAATATTCTACAAGATAGACGAGGATGTTATCCGCAAGAACTCGCAGGAGCTTGAGAGAAGACGCAGTGCAGAAAACGGAAACAAAACAGTTGAATAATACAGCGACGGAAGGTTAAAAGCCTAACATAAAAAAGAAAAGGGACATGCCAAAATACATTTGGCCTGTCCCTTTTCTTTTTGCTTCTCTAGCACAAAAAATATTCTGGGAAATAATGTTAGGGATAGAAGATGCTTATATATATGGTGAAGTTTGGAAGAAAAAAAGAGTCGGCATTTGTAGTTCGGTGTTAATAGAGGTCGGCATTGCATACCGCCATATGCAAGGAGGTGCCACTACGTGACAAAAAGGCTGGTAGAGAAAAATACTCAGAACCAAATTATAGAGGAAGAGAAATAGGAACGGATTAAATATCTTTGTAGAAAACAAACACTTTAAGAAACTGGCGTATAGGTCATTTTGCAGGCTGAAATGGTCTGCGAGAGCTGATAAACAAAAGGCTGGAGCCTAATTCAAAATTTCGAATGGCATTTTTAACAGTTCGATGGTGTTCTATAGGTCTAATATTTTTTCTAGTCGAATACATATTGAGGGGATTCCTATGGGGTTATGGCTATGTCAACGATGAAATAGCCGAGCACTGGGTTATTTGTTCCATCACGTTACTTGTAATGGTAGTTTCAAGTGTGCTGGATTTGAGGAACGAACCAAAAGAAGAAAAACAACCGAATTAAATAATGAAACAAAGAGGTGATAAATGAAAAATGGAGTAAGTATTTGCGTCTCATTCATATGTATTATCATAATGGAAATTATAAGACAATAAGACATAAAATAAAAAGTCCGGACTTCACATCAAGTCCGGGCTTTATTATTTATTTGTCTTTAATGTATCAGCTTAATGTAGAGGAGGGCTTATTGCTCTTGAAAAATATACCTTGCCACCACACATATTCTCATATAGTTACGTTTGAGACCTTGCATCTTCACTTCGATTTCAATTCTTTTTCATATTCTTCGAACTCTGAACGGAACTGGATATTACGTTTTTCGAGGGCAACCTCTGGATTAACCTTCAACAGTTTGCAAAGTTTAATCATACGGAACAGCAAATCGCCCATTTTGTCTGATTTTTCAGACTCTGGCAAGCTCTGAACTGAAGAAATTCCTGCAGCCAAATCAGATACAACGTCACCTGCATCTTCTTGTTTATACCCCATGCTAAGTGCTTTTTCCTGCATACGATAAGCCTTGATTAAACTTGGCAGAGCAGCAGGCACACCAGAAAGAGTTGTCTTGTTGCCACCCTTTTCTCTGCGCTTCATCTGCTCCCATGTTTCCTCGTTGTCGGCACAATCCTTGCCACCAAATATCTTAGGATGTCTGAATATCAGTTTGTCGGCCACAGCATTGCAAACATCGGCAATGTCAAATTTCCCCTCCTCTTGTGCAATATGGCTGTAGAAGATGACATGGAACAGCACATCGCCCAGTTCCTTCTTCACCTCACTCATATTTCTGTTTGCAATGGCGTCGACAAGTTCATAGACCTCCTCAATTGTATTCGGACGAATACTGTCCCAAGTCTGCACGCTATCCCAAGGGCATTCACTTCTGAGCCTCTTCATAACCTCTATTATTCTATTAAAGGCTTCGCTATTTCTGTCTTTATTATCCATAAACTATTCAATAAAAAAAGGGCAGAAAAACATCTACCCTTTATTTGTAAGACCTATACTATAATATATTCAAGCTTTCCACATTTCCCACTTCTTGCGACCTACACGTCCGAAAGTTCTAAGGTGAAGTTCGTAAAGAGGCAAATATAATTCGAACGCAATTGAAGCCAACTGATGGCGTTTCATGCTCAATTTGCCTGCCATCTTATAAGTGACCACCTGCTGTGTAATCATGCGTGTAAGGAACAATGCGATCGATGAGCCCAGAGCAATCCAACTTTGCATAAGCAGGAACGCGACGACACTAACAAGAGCCAGAAGATAAACCATATACATGGAGAACACCTGCATGCGAAGACTCAACCGAATAGAAGTGTCGTAGAACCTCATGTTGTCCTGTCTCTGTTCCTTCATAATTCTGTAGGTCTTTGGAGTCATCAGTCTGTCGCACTCGACAGCAGCCGACGATGAAGTGTCGATTCTGACATTCTCGCCGTTGGCCATGTCATGAATGAAAATGTCATCCTCGCCCGTTTCCATATTCAAATATCTGGAATAGCCTTGCACTCTGTCGTAGGTTGACTTAAGGTAGCTCATATTGCGAATAGTTCCTCGGAACGGATTGCCGCACAAAGCATACCCCATATACTGCATTGTGAAGAACAAGTTGTCGAAATCCATCAAAGCAGAAGTTGAATTAAGGAAACGGCTGTAGCCCAACACGACCTCAGTATTAGGAGTATAGTTTCGCATAATCACGTTCAGCCAATCCTTACTAACAGGCTGGCAGTCGGCATCGACAAGCATTATATGTTCATATTGAGCAGCCTTGATGCCGATGCTTAAACACATTTTGCGTCGGCTCATATATTTGGCCTTTTGAGGCAGGAAAGTCTGCTTCAAGTGAGCATATTTCTGCGAAAGAGAATTTATGACATTCGAGCTTTCGTCTGTCGAACCGTCATTAACGACAATGACCTCATACTTAGGATAATTTTGGCTAAGAATAGCAGGAAGAAACTGCTGCAAGTGTTCTGCCTCGTTCTGGCTGCTTATGATGACAGAGACCGGAGGTCTTGTTCCGATATGGTCTAATTGTCCCTTTTCGTCACGGTTTGCATTTCTGATTGGGGCTGCAAAATATCTGACATAGTAGTACATCTGCACCATGACGAATAGCAACAGCAATCCAAGCAACACGAAAAACAACGGATGCAGTTGCTGAAAATCCAGAATCAGTTGCTGATACATAAAAAAATGATTTAGCCCTATAAAAAAAGCGTTTAATTATATTTCAGAAGAAAGCACTGCACCTGGCAGATTTCTGAGATTATATCTTGAGGCCATAATCTCGCCATAAGCACCGGCAGATCTGAGAGCCAAGAAATCGCCACGCTTTGTAGCATTCATCTCGTTATCCTTAAGGAACACATCACTGGATTCGCAAATAGGGCCAACAACATCATACTTTTCTGTTGCGTCCTCGCTGCTTATGTTTTCTATCTTGTGATAAGCGTCATAAAGAGCCGGACGAATAAGGTCGGTCATGCCGGCATCAACAATAGCAAACTGCTTGTAGGCGCCCTTCTTCACATAAGTGACGCGAGTAATCAGAGTTCCGCACTGAGCAACGACCGAGCGACCTGGCTCACAATGCAAAGTCTGTCCGTTGCGCAGTTTCAAATGCTTGCTTATGGTTGACATATATCCCTCGAAGTCGGGAATTGGGTTTCCATTAGGATCTTGATAGTCGATGCCAAGACCGCCGCCGACATTTATGTTCTTGAAGCTAATGCCCATAGCCTCATACTTATCCTGCAGGTCATTTATACGCTCGCACAACGGAACAAAAGTCGAGTTGTCTGTTATCTGCGAGCCGATGTGGAAATGCAGTCCAATAAAATTCAGATTTTTAAGAGTTGCGATAAAGTCGATGGTCGACTTCAAATCCTCCATATTTATGCCGAACTTGTTCTCGTTGAGACCAGTAGTTATTTTTGCATGAGTGTGGGCATCGACATTTGGATTGACACGCAGCTCAACATTGGCAATTTTACCCTTTTTAGCAGCCAATTCATTTATGACCTCCAATTCTGGGAGAGATTCAGCATTGAAACAGAATATATTGTTATCCAATCCAATGTTTATCTCGCGGTCTGTTTTGCCTACACCTGCAAAGACTATCTTATCAGCAGGGAAGCCCGCCTCGATTGCGGCAAGCACCTCGTTGCCACTGACGCAGTCGGCACCCAAACCCTTTGCTGCGATCATCTTAAGAACCTTTGCATTAGCATTTGCCTTGACCGCATAATGAGGATTAAATCCATATTTGCCGGCTGAAGTCATCAACGTGTCGAGCGTTTTGTTCAGCAAGTCAGCATCATAGAAATAAAACGGAGTTTCAATATTAGCGAATTTGTCTACAGGGAAAATTCCTTTATTCATTTGGTTATCTTTTGATGTATAAATAGTTGCAACAAGTGCTGTTGCCTAATGGAAATCGATAGTTCAGAAAAGAGCCTTAGCCAGTTTTTGAAGAGCGGAGTTTTTCTCGGCAGTTGGCACAAGGACAGAGAAATTATTGTCTGACGCGCCATAAGAAATCATTGCGACAGTCACATCTTCAAGAGATTTGAGGAACTGAGCTCTCAGGTCAACATTTTTGTCGGACAGATCGCCCACAGCGCATATTATGCTCATGTTGTTGTTGACGGTCACCGTTCCGAAACGCTTCAGAATGTCAACAATCTCGTCGAGACACTTGTTGTCGTCGATAGTTATTGCGACACCAACCTCGGAAGTTGTTATCATATCAATAGACGTTTTGTATTGTTCGAACACCTCGAACACACGTCTAAGGAAGCCATGAGCGAACAGCATACGTCCAGATTTTATTCTTATGCTGGTTATTCCGTCCTTGGCAGCAACGACCTCGATTTTGTTTGGTTCGTAGTCGGTAGAAATCAGAGTGCCACAAGCCTCAGGCTCATTGATATTCATCAGTCTGACTGGAATATTCTGCAGTTTGGCAGGAGTGAGACAAGTTGGGTGCAGAGCCTTAGTGCTGAAGTAGGCCAGCTCGGCAGCCTCCTCAAAATTAAGTTTCTGTACAGTCTTTGCACCGCTTACAATCTGAGAATCGATATTGCATATAGCATTTTTGTCGCTCCAAATCTGCACTTCCTCGGCACCGACAGCCGCACCTATAAGAGAAGCAGTTATATCGCTGCCGCCCTGCTTGAGATTATCAATCTCGCCATAGGCATTTCGGCATATAAAGCCCTCGGTTGTATAGAAATCTGCATTTTCGGAATTCCTGAGAGACTCTGAAATATTCTTCTTTATGAAAGCCATATCTGGCTCCTCGTTTTTGTCAATCTTGATGAAGTCGAGAGCAGGGATATAGGCCACATTAATGCCCAGGCTTTTTACATATTCAGTAAAAATCATTGTGGCGAGAATATCGCCTTGGGCAACGATAGATTTCTCCTCGAAGAGAGTAAAAATATCCTGACTGAGGCTGCGCATCTGGTCGAAATGGCTGCGGAGCACAAGGCTGATGTGTGCCAAAGACACGCCGGCACCAAACAACTCACGACACAAGTTCAGATAGTCGCGTTCAAGCGTATTTATCAATTCCTTGGCACCATCTGTATTCTTTTTATACATATAGTCGGCAATTTCGCGCAACGTGTCGGTAGTACCCTTGACAGAAGACATAACAATAATGTCTGAGTTTCCCTTACGAGCAATTGCCAACTGAGCAACACTCTTGATTTTTTGAGCATCGGCCACAGCAGAGCTTCCAAATTTGATAACCTTCATCTTGTGCTACATTTAATTAATACACATCTTGAACACGAAGGAGCCACAACCCCATCATAACGCAAAAATACGAAATTTATTGAGCCATAGGGCAAAATGAATGGCGGAAATAACGGCAGTGGACAAACAAAACAAAAAACACACGAGAGTTGAGTTCTGAATAAGGACATAAAGTACGCAGAAAACAATGACTGCTGTTTTGCAGTAAAATAAAAATCCCCGCCTGAAGGAAACAAGCGGGGATTATGTCTTTACAATTATAAACCTTTCATTGTAAGCTGTATTCTGTGACGTGCGGCATCCACATCAACAACCTTCACCGTTACATGCTGGTGCAGAGAAACCACATCGGTTGGCTGGGTAACATATTTGTCGGAAAGTTGAGACACATGCACCAAGCCATCTTGATGAACACCCACATCAACGAAAGCGCCAAAGTTTGTTATGTTCGTCACAATTCCAGGCAAAATCATTCCAGGTCTTAAATCTTCAAGGACATGAACGTCGGCACTGAAAGCGAAAGCCTCAATCTGCTTTCGTGGGTCACGTCCTGGTTTTTCAAGTTCAGTCATTATGTCCTTAAGAGTAGGCATTCCGACCTTATCGCTGACATAATTTTTAAGTTCCACCTTGGAACGAAGATTTTTATCGGCCATCAAATCGGCAACCGAGCATTGCAAATCATTTGCCATAGACTCGACAACGCAGTAAGATTCAGGATGAACAGAAGAATTGTCTAGAGGATTTTTTGCACCGCTGATACGCAGGAAGCCAGCACACTGTTCAAAAGCCTTGTCACCGAGTCTAGGCACCTTTTTCAGTTCCTTGCGCGAAGTTATGGGGCCGTTTTGAGTTCTATAGTCAACAATGTTTTGTGCCAGCTGAGGTCCAAGACCTGAGATATAAGTAAGCAGATGCTTGCTGGCCGTGTTAACATCAACGCCAACCAGATTGACACTGCTGATAACTGTCTGGTCGAGAGCCTTTTTCAGTTTAGACTGGTCAACATCGTGCTGATACTGCCCCACCCCTATTGATTTGGGGTCAATCTTAACCAGCTCTGCCAGAGGATCCATAAGTCTGCGGCCGATAGACACGGCACCGCGCACAGTCACATCCTCATTTGGGAACTCCTCACGAGCAACAGCAGAAGCGGAATAGACCGAAGCTCCATTTTCGCTCACGACGAAAACATCAATCTCCTTAGGCAAACCAATGTTGCGAACAAAAGTTTCAGTCTCGCGACTTGCAGTTCCGTTGCCTATTGAAATAGCCTGAACTTTGTATTTGTTTATCAGAGAGCAAATCAAGGCCTTTGCCTGTTCAACCTGGCTGTGAGGAGGATGTGGATAAATAACATCGTGATGCAGCAAACTGCCCTGAGCATCAAGACAAACGACCTTGCACCCGGTTCTGAAGCCTGGGTCAAGAGCCAACACACGCTTCTGACCAAGAGGAGGAGCAAGAAGCAGTTGACGAAGATTTTCAGAGAAAACAGAAATTGCCTCCTCGTCGGCCTTCTGCTTACTAGAAGCAGCGAATTCAGTTTCTATGGAAGGACGAAGCAGACGCTTGTATGCATCCTCGACAGCATCAGAAACCAGAACGGAAGAAGGAGAACAGCCACGCACAAAGAAAGATTTAATTCCATCGCAACAAGCCTGTTCGTCTTCTAAACAGATAGAGACACGAAGGAATCCCTCGGCCTCGCCTCTGCGCATTGCCAGAAGTCTGTGAGAAGAGCATTTTTTCAGAGGCTCAGAAAAATCAAAATAATCACTGTATTTAGCAGCATCCGTCTCATTCTGCTTAGACTTGACGACCTTGCTCACGACGATTGCATTGCGAGAATATGTGGAACGAACACGATTGCGAGTGCCCTCATTCTCGTTTACCCACTCGGCAATTATATCAACAGCTCCCTTTATTGCATCTTCGCTGCTTGGGACATCAGCATTTATGAATTTAGAGACATAAGAATCTAAGCTGCCAGGCAGTTGTTGCATTATCCTCTTAGCCAAAGGTTCCAGTCCGTGCTGACGAGCGACCTCGGCTTTGGTCTTTCTTTTAGGTTTGAACGGCAAATAAATATCCTCCAGTTCGGTCAGATTCCAGCAGTCTTGAATTTTTGACTTAAGTTCGTCAGTCAAAAATCCAGACTGCTCTACAGACTCGAGAATATAATCCTTACGTTTTTGCAGTTCAGACAGTTTTTCGTTCAGGTCGCGGATATTCTGAATTTGCACCTCATCGAGCGAACCAGTTGCCTCCTTTCTGTATCTGCTTATGAAAGGGACTGTTCCGCCCTGCTCCAAAAGTTGCAAAGTGTTTCGGACCTGATTTTGGGAAATGTTCAGTTGCTTTGAAATGTATGCAGAGAATTCCATAATTAAATTAAAATTAGCCACAAAGGGCATACAAATCACCCCTTGGATTTATCACCATCACAGGGACAGGAGATTGTTCTATAACCTTTTGTTCCTTTGGTCCGAAAATAATATCATCAAGGCCGTAATCCCTAGAAGCAGAAATCATCAGCAATGTGGCCCCTAGAGAATCAGCAACCTTCACCGCCTCAAGTTCCACCTTGAAACTGTCTTTAGTTGCCGTGACATCTATGCACTTAATTTCAGACTTGGAAAGCAGTGTGCGGATTGAATCGGCATTGTTTTTTGCCTTAGAGCCGTAATCCTTGGCCGTCATCAGCAATATTTCAGAGCCGAAGAAACGTCCAAGGCTGCTCGACATTGGTCCCTTTTCTCGTTCCTCCATAAGAAAGCCAACAGGAACTAGCACCTTTTCGAACGACAACTTTTGTCCATCGGAAACAAAGAAATAAGGAATTCTGAGTCCTCGGCAAAGTTGCAGCATTTTTGAAGTTTTCGAGTAAAATCCATTCTGCTGTCTCTGAAAAACAAGCATAGAAGCCTCGGTTTCTTCAATAAAATCTGTGAAATCCCGCTCCGGAGTCAGAATATGATATTTAAGACAAACTGCAGAATCGGCAGGCAAGGAATACTGCTCAGTCCATGACTTCAGAACCTTCTCGACAGCCTCTGTGTCATATTTTTTTGACACAGGAATATATATCAAGCAGACATCTTTTGTGTAGGCATTAGCCAACTGGCAGGCGAAATCGAACCCTGACTTTGGAAAAGAGACAGCGTCGGTTGCCACAAATATCTGTTGTTTAAACGTCGTCATAAGAATTAAAATAAGTAAGCCAAATTGACGTATAGATTACGAGTTTTGTCGCCGTCGATGCCAAAAGTTTTTCCATACTCCCATATAGACACCATACCAAACTCATAGCCAGCACTAAGTTCGACATGCTCAGCTATCAAGAAATTAAGGCCCAAAGCCAACCCGAAATCACCACGTTTATAGTTTTCAAAATTTTTTGACAAATCGGTGTAGTTTTTGAACGGATCCAAATCATCGTTGCCAATAGCCAAATTGTCTGCCAGGTCATGGTCCTTACCCTTAACACCAACTGCGCCAAAGACGCCTCCCTTTGGAGCAACAGACATGCTGCGATTTATGCGAAATCTGTAGCCAAGATTGACAGGCAGTTTAACATACCACAAATCGATTTTATCCTCGTGGTCTAATTCAAAGAACCTTTTCGACTTATAAGCCAGTCCCTGCTTAGAAAACAGAAGCGAACCCTCGACGAAAAAAGACGGTGCCAAATCGCTTTCGAACTTAAGTCCAACATTGAACCCCGTATTGAAAGTCGAGTTGTCATCCTTCCACTTTGGGACGTTAACGCCTGCAGTCAGACCGAAATATTGGGAGTAGAGAGAGGACGAAGAGCATATAAAAACGAAGGAAAAAAGTATTCTTTTGAACATTATGCGAGTTGATTTCAATTATGAATATCCTGGAACACCTTCAGGTCGAACTGAGGTATGGCAGCAAAAATCTGGTCGAACACATCAGACTGAACCCTTTCGAACTCGGTCCATCTGACCTCCTTCACAAAGAAATACACCTCTAGCGGAAGACCATGAGGCGTTGGTTCGAGCTGACGCACCATATGGAAAAACTTATCACTATGATCGATGCACGACAAAGGGAAAGCCTCTATAAAAGCCAACAAATAAGCTCTGAGCAAACCAACATTTGTGGGACGGGAACCATCGGGCATTTTTCCGCCATTTTTTGATATAGAGTCAAGCATGGGGCTCAACAATTCAAAAGCGCGCAGCCTGTTGAGCAGTTCAGCATCGCAAAACTTGATTGAAGATATATCCAAGCAGACAGAACGGCATATGCGTCGAGCACCTTTTTCCTGCATGTTGCGCCAGTTGGTGAAAGTGCTGCTGATAAGATTGGCAGGGGGAATTGTGACTACAGACATATCAAAGTTTTGCACCTTGACAGTATGCAGTTTAATTTCGACAACATATCCATTGACGTTATGCGATGGCAATTGAACCCAATCGCCCACACGCAACATATCGTTAGCCGAGAGTTGAACACCAGAGACAAATCCCACGATGGTATCTTTGAACACCAAAGTCAAGACCGCAGCTGACGCACCAAGTCCGGTCAGAAGAACAGCTGGTGATTTATCAATAAAAATGCTCACGATAAAAATCAATCCAGCCAGAAAGACAAGAATTTTAACGACTTGAAAGCCAAGATTATATGGTTTACCCTCCAAAGAGCTATTCTCTTCAAGGAAATCCTCGGTGACATCGCATGCTGCACAAATCAGCTTAACGACGACCAAGACGAAGATGATTGAGAAAATCTTTTCTAGCCAGAACAAAACCAACGAACCCTCAGGGAAAGCCAACGGCAAAAGGACCTGCACCAATGCCAATGGCAAAAGCTTAGAGAAATACATTATGACCTTGGCGTCGAACAGCATATCATCCCACTTTGTGTCGGTGTATTGAACAAAATGGTAGATAAGCGGCATAATTCCCCTTTGAATAAGCAGGTCAAGAAGAATTGCAAGCACAGCTATCACCAGCAAAACAACAACCATGTCAATATAGTTGCTGCAATGCACCGTTATGCCAGCCACATTCTGCAAGAAATTTCTGACCAAATTGATTATATGTTCCTCCATATCAACAAGTTTATTTATCCTTCAACAAATCAGGTCGTAACAGTTTTGTGCGTTTCACGGCCTGGTCATGTTCCCACTCCTTAATTTTAGCCTCGTTTCCAGAAGTAAGTATCTCTGGTACCTTCCAACCCTTATAATCAGCCGGACGTGTATAAACAGGTGGGGCGAGCAGATTATCCTGGAAGCTGTCTGACAAAGCCGATTCAACATCACTCATAGCACCAGGGATAAGACGGATAACAGCATCGGTCATAATGCAAGCAGCCAGTTCACCGCCGGTAAGCACAAAATCGCCAACAGAAATTTCCTTTGTGATAAGATGCTCCCTGATTCTGTGGTCTATGCCCTTGTAGTGGCCGCACAAAATAATAACATTTCCAAGCAAAGACATTGAATTTGCCATCTGCTGGTCAAACATCTCACCGTCTGGCGAAGTGTAAATAACCTCGTCATAATCACGTTCGCTTTTAAGATGAGTTATAAGTCGGTCGATAGGTTCAATCTGCATAACCATGCCAGCGCTGAAGCCGAAAGCATAATCATCAATCTTGCGATGCTTGTCGAGAGTGTAATCGCGAATGTTGTGTATATGGATTTCGGCGAGTCCCTTGTCTACAGCCCTCTTAATTATAGAATGGCTGAGCGGACTTTCGAGCAGTTCAGGCACTGCAGACAATATATCGATTCTCATAAAATGAACAAGTTAAATCAATTATTTTTCACGTGGTAATTTCCACGTACATCATCAACATTTATAAGTACAGATTTGCCGTTTTCGTAGGCACGGAGCACATAATGATTTTTCCCCTCATCAACCCCTTTGGCCAAAATATAATACTGCCCAGGAACAGAAGACGATTTAGGAGCCAGAGGTCCGGCAAACTTCTGTCCTTGCAGATAAAAATATCCGCCCTTGACGCACATTTCAAGACCATATTCTGAGACGAACGTCTGACCAGCCATAAACTCAATACACTCGTCGGCCGACATACCCGAAACCGGTTTGAACGAGACCTCTTCAACCTCGTTTTCTGCGACACTGCCGCCAATAGACAAAGCATTCTTTCTGTTGACGGTTGGAACAACTATCAGCACAGCAAAGAAACAAACCATTGCGGCAATCCAAGCATAAGCCATTGGCTTTGAGCCACCGACCTCAGAGTTCCATTTGTAGATGTTGTATGCGACAAGACAAATGCCGACAACAAAGAATGGGACACTAAGCAACTGGCCCATATTAAAAAGCATATCACCCTCAAAATCCTCCTGCGGACGCTTGATGAACTCAAGCATAAACCTTGTGAAGAACACACCAATCAAGAATACTCCAAAAATAAGTCCTTCGTGCTTGCGAGCCTCTGTTTTCCAATACAGGAAGAGAGTGACACCAAAAGTAATCAGGCAATAAAGAATTTCATAAATCTGAGTCGGATGACTAGGTTCGGACATGGCAGACACCTCGTGCAGAGGATGAAGCATGAAACTGAAAGCCCATGGCATTGTTGTTGGGTCGCCATAGATTTCGTGATTCATCAAATTGCCGAGTCTGATGCAGGCACCGCATATGGCCACGGCAATTATCAGACGGTCGAGCACCCATATATAGCTTTTCTTTATTTTTCTTGAGAAAATAAACATAGCCGTCAAGATTCCGAAAGCGCCACCATGGCTTGACAAACCACCCTTCCAGATATATAGAAGTTCAATAGGGTTGGAAGTGAAATGATCCCACTCATAGAAAAAGCAATGACCAAGACGGGCTCCAAGAATGGTGCCCACAATCATATACATGAACAATTTGTCCATTGTTTCCTTTGGCAGTCCCTCTCTGTCGTAAATTTTGCTTTCGAAATAATATCCAAGAATAAATCCCACCGCCCACAAAAGACCATACCATCTCATTGCAATAGGTCCGATATGCAGAAATTCAGGATTAACAGTCCATGTTATAAAAGACAACATAACTATATAGAAAATATAAAAGACAAATAAAAAGCCGAAAGGGCTATTGGTCAGCACCCTGCCCAATAACCCTTTTCAGACTATATGTTTTCAATTATAGACCTCTGCCATGGCAGTTTTTATACTTTTTGCCACTGCCGCACGGACAAGGATCATTTCTGCCAATCTTTTCAGAACGAGCAGGTTCCATCTTAGGAGCCTGTCCCTGAGGTGCAGAAGCAGCAGCCTTTTGAGCCTCAGCCTCATCGTCGGCATCAGGTTTAACCTCTGTCATCATGCGTCTCTGAGCCTCGGCAGCAGCCTTAGCCTGAGCTTCGGCTCTAGCCTGCATCTCCATAGCCTGCTGCTGAGCTGCAGCAGCCTGTTCAGGCGACAGCATTTGAGGAATCTGAATACGCATCAAAGAAGACACAGACTTCTGGTTCTTGCCCTGAAGCATCTTTCTGTAAAGCTCATAAGCCTCGAGCTTATAAACCAACAGAGGGTCCTTCTGCTCATAGCTTGCATTCTGAACCGAGTCTCTCAACTCGTCCATGTCACGCAAATGTTCCTTCCAGAACTCGTCGATAGTTCTCAGCAACACGATACGTTCAAACACCTTAATAAGTTCCTTACCCTCAGACTCATATGCAGCCTTAAGGTTAGCCACGATGCGGTAAACACGATTGCCATCGGCGATAGGGAACTCCATATTTTGGTATCTTTCGCCCATTTCCTCGTAAACCTGCTTGATGTAAGGCTTTGTTATTTCACAAATTTTTGCTGTTCTCTCCTTGAACTTGGCCATTGCCTCGGCAAATACCTTGTCGGCAAGTTCCTGTTCCTTCATCTGTCGGAACTGTTCCTCAGTGACAGAAGTGTTGAGAGCAAGATATCTTATCAAATCCTCCTTGAACTGATCGTAGTTTTGCGCATCGCGACTGCCCTCGACAGTCATTGCGACGACATCAAAAATCATGTTCATGATATTGACGCCCATACGCTCGCTATGCAAAGTCTGTCTGCGTTCACGATAGATAACCTCGCGTTGGGCATTCATAACGTCATCATATTCGAGCAAGCGTTTACGGACACCGAAGTGGTTTTCTTCGACCTTACGCTGAGCACGTTCAATTGATTTAGAAATCATAGGATTCTCGATAACCTCGCCTTCTTCGAATCCCATGCGGTCCATGACCTTTGCAATCTTTTCAGATCCGAACAATCTCATCAGCTTGTCCTCCAAAGAGACGTAGAAGACAGAAGAACCTGGGTCACCCTGACGACCGGCACGACCACGCAACTGACGGTCGACACGTCTAGACTCGTGTCTTTCAGTACCGATGATAGCCAGACCGCCGGCCTCGCGGACCTCGTCGGACAACTTAATATCCGTACCACGTCCGGCCATATTTGTTGCTATAGTCACAGCACCCTTTTGTCCGGCAAGAGCAACTATTTCAGCCTCGCGCTGATGCTGCTTAGCATTCAAGACATTGTGCTGAATGTTGCGCATGGTAAGCATACGGCTCAGCAACTCAGATATTTCGACAGAAGTTGTACCCACGAGCACAGGTCTGCCTTGTTCTCTCAGAGAAACGATTTCCTCGATTACAGCCTTATACTTTTCGCGGTTAGTGCGATAAACTCTGTCGTCGAGGTCCTTACGTGCAATTGGTTTATTTGTTGGGATAACGACTACGTCGAGCTTGTAAATATCCATCAACTCGCCAGCCTCGGTCTCGGCAGTACCGGTCATACCAGCCAGTTTGTGATACATGCGGAAGTAATTCTGTAAAGTAATAGTGGCATAAGTCTGAGTGGCAGCTTGCACCTGGACTCTCTCCTTTGCCTCGATTGCCTGGTGTAGACCATCGGAGTAGCGTCTGCCCTCCATTATACGACCAGTCTGTTCGTCGACGATTTTAACCTCGCCGTTCAGAACGACATACTGGTCATCCTTTTGGAACAGAGTATAAGCCTTGAGCAACTGGTTGACAGTGTGAACACGTTCTGACTTGATTCCATAGTTTTGAATCAGTTCCTCTTTCTTGGCAGCCTTTTCCTCATCAGAATCACCAGACTTCTCGATAGAAGCGATTTCTGTGCCGATATCAGGCAAGACGAAGAAATTAGGGTCTTCGGAAGCGTTAGTCAGTTCGGCAATACCCTTATCAGTAAGTTCTATAGAGTTGTGTCTCTCATCAATCACAAAATAGAGCGGATCAGTAGCCTCAGGCATATTGCGGCTGTTGTCCTGCAAGTAATACTCCTCGGTGTTCTGCAGAATTGTTCTTATACCATCTTCGCTAAGGAATTTGATGAGCGGAGTGTTCTTAGGCAGAGCCTTGTAGGAACGGAACAGAGCCAGAGCACCCTCTTCCTTTTTCTTTTTGTCGTCGCTGGCAAGCAGTTTGCGTGCCTCAGTAAGATAATTTGTGGCCAAAGCTCTCTGCTTTGCAACGATAGACTCGATTCTAGGACAGAACTGTTCGAACATCTGGTCGTTGTTGCGAGCCACTGGTCCGGCAATGATAAGAGGAGTTCTTGCATCGTCGATAAGCACAGAATCGACCTCGTCGACAATCGCGTAATTATGTCCACGCTGAACAAGTTCAGAGACATCGGTTGCCATGTTGTCTCTAAGATAGTCGAAACCGAATTCGTTGTTAGTACCGAAAGTGATATCGGCCTGATATGCTTTTCTACGGGCAGGAGAGTTAGGCTGATGTTTATCGATGCAGTCAACAGTCAAGCCGTGGAACATATACAAAGGTCCCATCCACTCAGAGTCACGTTTTGACAAGTAGTCGTTGACAGTGATGACATGGACACCATTTCCAGTCAATGCGTTCAAGAACACAGGCAGAGTAGCCACGAGAGTTTTACCCTCACCGGTAGCCATTTCGGCAATCTTACCCTTGTGCAGAACGGTACCACCAATCATCTGAACAGTGTAGTGCGTCATATTCCACTTCACCTCAGAGCCGCCGGCAATCCAATGGTTCTGATAGATTGCCTTGTCGCCGTCGATATGAACGAAGTCGTGATTTGTAGCCAATTCGCGGTCAAGGTCGGTAGCAGTAACCTCGATGAATTCATTTTCAGAGAAACGTCTTGCGGTATCTTTGACTATAGCGAAAACTGTAGGCAAGTTCTTGTCGAGAACTTCCTCATATTTCTCGAGTTTCTGTTTTTCGAGTTTATCAATCTCAGCATAAGTTTTCTCACGCTGTTCTATTTCCTGTCCCTCGATTGAATTCTTAAGTTCAGAGATTTTGTTGGTTTCGTCCTCAACATATTTCTGAATGTCGAGTCTGATTTGGAAGGTTTTCTGTCTAAGTTCGTCGTTAGACAAATCCTTAAGTGTAGGATAGACCAGCTCAATCTGCTGGATGTAAGGCTGCACAGCTTCCATGTCTCGCTGTGACTTGTTCTTAAAGAACTTTGATAAAATATCGTATAAACCCATAAACGAATTATGTTCTGTGTCATCAAAATGAATATCAGACACGAATATTCAAAATACTATTTTTGCAAATTTAGTGAAATAAAATGATTTTAAGCTTGCAAGTTTCCCAAATGTTTATTGACCGAAACAAACAAAAATCCAAATTATACACAACATGCTTCAAGATTTATGCCATCAGCCAATTATCGGCAACTATGGCACATCAAGAAGCCATAATAATGACAAAAAGTCACAACATGAATTCATTTGTCTGCCACTGAGCATTAAATTCGCCACAATTTTATAGATTTGCATAAACTTAACATTGAGAACAAATGCTTACAGAAGACAAAAAACTATACATAGCCCATTGTGACGATGGTCAGCTGAACATAATCGGGAAGATGGCAAACCGACACGGGCTTATAGCCGGAGCCACAGGAACCGGAAAAACAGTAACGCTGCAAGTCCTGGCCGAGACATTCGGGCAAGCCGGTGTCCCATGCTTCATGGCCGACATGAAAGGTGACCTTTCAGGCATAAGCCAGCCGGGAAAAATGAGCGGATTTATAGAAAAGAGGAAAGACGAGTTTGGAGTTGCCGACCCTAAATTCCAGGCATGTCCGGTCAGATTCTTCGATGTATTCGGACAGCAAGGTCATCCAATACGAGTAACAATAAGCAGCATGGGTCCGCAAATGCTGAGCAGACTGATGGGACTGAACGACACACAGACAGGAGTGCTGAACATTGTGTTCAAAGTTGCCGACGACAGAGGACTTCTGCTTCTGGACCTTAAGGATCTGAAATCAATGCTCAACTATGTAGGCAAAAATGCATCACAACTGACCACAGAATATGGAAACGTCAGTGCTGCGAGCGTAGGAGCGATACAACGCCAGCTGCTTGAACTGGAGAAGCAAGGAGCAGATCTGTTTTTCGGAGAGCCAGAATTTGACATTAAAGACCTGCTGCAAACAGAGAATGGGAAAGGAATCATGAATGTTTTGGCGGCAGACAAACTTATGCTTCAGCCAAAACTTTATTCAACTTTCCTTTTGTGGCTTATCAGTTCGCTGTATGCGCAGTTGCCTGAAGTTGGAGACCAAGAGTTGCCAAAACTGGTGTTCTTTTTCGACGAGGCCCACACCCTATTCACCGACACGCCAAAAGCATTGACCGAAAAGATTGAACAGGTAATAAGACTGATACGAAGCAAGGGAGTTGGAATATACTTTGTGACACAAAGTCCGACAGACATACCAGAGAACATACTCGGACAGTTAGGAAACAGAATACAGCACGCGCTGAGAGCATACACACCTAAAGACCAAAAGGCAGTTAAAACCGCAGCCGACACATTCAGGGCAAACCCTGCATTCAAGACTGCCGATGCAATAACAAGCCTGGAGACAGGAGAAGCTCTGGTGTCGCTGCTTGACGAAAAAGGAGCGCCAACAATGGTTCAAAAAGCGAAGATTCTATTTCCTTTGAGCCAGATTGGAGCCATAACCGAAGGTCAAAGACTTGACATTGTAAACGGCTCAGCACTGAAAGGCAAATATGACACGATGATTGACCGCGAGAGTGCCTTTGAAATTCTGCTTGCCGAAAGTGAAAAGCTTGCCAAAGAGCAGGAAGAAGAAAAGGCCGCTAAAGAAGAGGAAAAAGCTCAAAAAGCCGCTGCTAAGACTGAAAAGAAATCATCAACAGGCGGCAGTGTTGGCGACAAGGTGCTGAAAGGAGTCGTTACGGCAGCAACTGGTTCAGTTGCAAGTGCTGTTGGCAAGAGCGTGAGCAAAGCAATAACAGGCAAAAGTTCAGGTGTTATCAACACTGCGACAACATCAATATTCAGGACTATAGTGCGCAGCATTTTAGGAAACCTAATCAAATAGAAATAGCGGTTCTGTCAAACCTCAAAAAAAACAGGAAGGAGTCTGGTTCAAAAAATCAGACTTTTTTTGTGGAATGTCCTTAAATCACTTGGCTTGCGCCATTCGCCTACTCCGAGCTGCAATCAATTCAGCGAGTAAACAAAATCTCTCGAACCCAATCTATAGAGTCAACCTGCAAACAAAAAGCCCGGACTTGTTAAGCAGTCCGGGCTTTATTTTATAGAATAGAGTTATTAGCGAGCGAAAGAGAGGATTTGTCCCTTGTTCTCCTCGTTAATCTTGCCTTCGTCGTAAACGAGGTTGCCATTAACGAAAGTTTTCTCCACCTTGAAGGAGAGCTTGGTGCCCTCGATTGGCGACCAGCCGCACTTATACTGAAGGTCTTTAGCCTCGACCGTATAAGGAGTATTAGGCGAGATGATAACCAAGTCGGCATAATAGCCCTTGCGAATGAATCCACGCTTCTCGACACCAAAGATTTTAGCTGGGTTGTGGCACATTTTCTCGACCACCTGTTCGCGTGTGAACGCGCCCTTCTTTGCCAATTCGAGCATCATAGGCAAAGAGTGCTGAATTGACGGGATGCCAGAAGCGGCAGAAATTGCATCGCCCTCCTTTTCGCTCAGCAAGTGAGGAGCGTGGTCGGTAGCGATAGTGTCAATTATGCCGTCGGCAACACCCTTCTGCAAGCCTTCGCGGCTCTTTGCCTTCTTGATAGACGGACAGCACTTGATGCGTGCACCAAGACGCTCGTAGTCATCGTCGGCAAACCACAGGTAATTTACGGTTGTTTCGGCTGTGATATTGTCTTTCTCTGCCTCTGGTATACGCTCAAAGAGAGCGAGTTCCTTAAGTGTTGAGAGGTGAAGCACATGCAAATGGGTGTGATATTTAAGGGCCAGTTCAATAGCAGCAGCAGTTGATTTGTAGCAAGCATCAGAGTTGCGGATGACAGAATGGTAGAACATCGGAATTGGTTTGTCCTCGCCCAATTCGGCCTTAACCTTTGCCAAATTTTCCTTAATCATGTTGTCATCCTCGTTGTGTGTAGCGATAAGGACAGGAGATTTAGCAAAAATTTCCTCAAGCTTCTTGCGGTCGTTAACCACAAAGCTGCTAGTGGTTGAGCCCATGAAAAGTTTGAGGCCACAAACCTTTTTAGGGTCAATATTCATAATCTCGTCTACATTGCTGTCTGTAGCGCCCATGTAGCAAGAAAAGTTAACCAGTGATTTTTTGGCCAGTTCCTGAGTTTTCTGTTCCCACAAAGCCATAGAAGTTGTAGCAGGGCTTGTGTTAGGCATATCCATGACGGAAGTCACGCCACCAGCAACAGCCGCACGGCTTTCGGTTAAGAAGTCAGCCTTTTGAGTCTGTCCTGGATCGCGGAAATGAACGTGAGTATCGATAACACCGGGAATTACCCATTTATCCTCACCATCGATGATTTCGGCCTTAGCCTTTACACTTTCAGGAACATCATCCTTGAATATTTTAGATATCTTGCCATCCTCGATTAGGAGGGAACCCTTGAAGGAGTTTCCCTCGTTAATAATTTTGGCCTTATAGATAAGCACGGGTTTCATTGTAGGAAATTTAAAGTTGTATAAAATATAACAGCAAAGAGAACTGCTGCGATGTATTTACTCAAAGATTCAAAAAAATTTTGAAACAAAAAAGCAATAAGTCCCTTTTTTGTTTCAAAATTTCAGACTGCGTTCAGAATCAAGCAGTCTTCTTTTGAGGGTATTTACGGAAGAAAGAGCGCCACTTCAAGCGTACGACACCGAAGAGAGCCTCGGAGAAAATGCCTCCGCTCATTTTAGAAGTACCTAGAACACGGTTAACGAAGATGATAGGCACCTCCTTGATAACGAATCCGCACTTGAAAGAAGTGAACTTCATTTCAATCTGGAAAGCATAGCCCTTGAACTTTATGTCGTCGAGACCAATCGTTTCGAGCACCTCTCGGCGGTAGCAAACGAATCCTGCAGTTGTGTCGTTGACATCCAGTCCAGTCACGAAACGTACATACTTAGACGCGAAATACGACATAAGTACACGTCCCATAGGCCAGTTGACCACATTGACGCCTGTTACATAGCGAGAACCGATTGCCACATCAGCCCCCTCTTCAGTGCAAGCCTTGTGCAGTTTCACCAAATCGTCAGGATTGTGAGAGAAATCGGCATCCATTTCGTAAACCAGGTCGTATTTCTTTTCAATAGCCCACTTGAACCCTGTGATATAAGCAGTGCCCAATCCCAGTTTGCCGCTACGTTCAATGATAAACAAGCGCTCTGGAAACTCATTTTGGAGTTTCTTTACAATTGCAGCAGTACCATCTGGAGAGCCATCGTCTATGACAAGCACATGGAATTCCTTTGGCAGACCGAATACTGCACGAATAATACTCTCGATGTTTTCCTTCTCGTTATAAGTAGGAATAATAACAACTCCGTCGTTCACAGTGTTATACGTATTAAATAAAATCCTTGAATAACATGTCCGATAGAGGACACATTTTCACATCTTATGCAAAGATAAGAAAAATAGGCAAAAGAGAAAAAAGCAACAGACAAATGAGGGTAAATATGACCACCGATTAAGTTGAAAATGCAGGAGACGATTCCACTCAAAAATCCAAATCAAACACAGATGCAAGGTTCTGGCGAGATTAGACGGGACAAGATATAGACTATTTTCTTGCTCTCGAATTATTGACCATATACACACCAGTAAACACAAGTACGATTGCCAGCGGATGACTCCATCCCAGGACACCGATTCCAAGCAAAACAGAAACGGCACACGAGACGATTGGCTGCACATAATTATACATAGCAACGACTGTGGGGCGAAGAATTTTTTGAGCAGTAACGCACAAAAGGAAACTAAAAAAAGTGCCTCCAAAGACAACAAAAGCCACCTCGAGCCAAGTGTTGACACTAATATCCTGAAGGACATCAAGGCTGAAGGTAGGAAAAGCAATAGGCACCATTATTATCGAGGCAAAAGTCATCATCCACTTCATGCAGGTTATGGCTGGCAACTTCTGAATAACACCCTTGAATGCTGTAAGGTAGACAGCATAGCTGCACTGCGCCACGACACACATTACGTCTCCCCTCAACACACCGCCGCCAACTGCACCATTTGCCGAAGCCAAAATGAGAGTTGCGGCACCACAAGCACCGACCACAACGCCCAGCGATTTCAGCCATGTGATAGGTTCCCTAAGGAACAAAAATGCCAGAATCATAGTGAATATAGGCATAGTTGTTGTCATGATGCTCGCATTGAGAGGAGAGGTTATACTGAGACCGATAATATAATTACCCTGATTAAAAACCACAGCAAACAAAGCCGCTCCAAGCAGTTGAAAATAATCACTGCGCTGAAGTTTTGGACTATTTTCATTTGTTCCATTTATCTTATCAAAAATGATACCGGCCAACCAAAAGCAGACCGCAGCGCCAACGACCCTGAAACAGATCATCTGCAGGCCTGTTATACCGCTCGACATAGCATCCTTGCCTATAGGGGCCATAAGTCCCCACATTGAGCTGGCTCCCAACATACACAAATGTCCCTTAATGTTTTGTGGCTTATTCATATAAAAAACTTTTTTAACAGGCTTGAGGCAATCTCAACACAACAAACCGCAAAATTAAATCTTTCGAAGAAAAGATTGAAGACAACATCAAATTCAATTTGCCAAAGCAACATAAAAAAAAACTGCAGAAAAGCGCGACCAACAACAGATTAAAGAAGAACGAAACAAGTTCAAACAAAAAGAGCAATAAAAAAGTGCCAAACAGAAACTGCATGGCACTTTAAATTCATTTATTCCTTACGATTTTTATTTGAGAGGATATCCATCAAAATCATACAAGTAGGTAGACAAGTATCTTTCGCCACTGTCTGGAAGAATAACAACTATATTCTTATTTTGAAACTCAGGACGTTTTGAGATTTCAACTGCAGCGCTTGCGACGGCACCTGCTGAAATACCAACCAGCATACCCTCCTGAGTGGCAAGTTGTCTTGCAGCAAGAATAGCGTCGTCGTCCTTGACAGGGAAAACCTCGTCTATGACAGAACCATTGTAGTTGCCAGGCACAAAATTAGCGCCAATGCCCTGAATTTTATGAGCTCCAGCAGCCTTGCCAGCCAGAACCTGTGATGAATAAGGCTCAATGGCAATAGCCTTGATGTTTGGATTCAGCTCCTTAAGACGTTTAGCAGTGCCACAGATAGTTCCACCAGTTCCGACTCCGGCTATAACGACATCCACACGTCCGTCTGTATCGCGCCAAATTTCCTCGGCAGTTGTATTATAGTGAGCCTTAGGGTTAGAAGGATTTTCGAACTGCTGAAGAATAATTGAGCCTGGAATTTGCTGGTTCAATTCATTAGCCTTTTCGATGGAGCCAGCCATTCCCTTTGCGGCTTCGGTCAGCACAATTTCTGCACCATAAGCACTCAGGAGTTTGCGTCGCTCAATGCTCATAGTTTCAGGCATGACAAAAATAGACTTGTAGCCCCTGAGAGAAGCAATAAACGCCAAGCCAACACCGGTGTTTCCGCTTGTGGGTTCAATAATAGTTGCACCTGGTTTGATTCTTCCGTCTTTTTCGGCATCGAGCACCATTTGGGCAGCCACTCTGTCCTTGCTGCTTCCTGCAGGATTAAAACATTCAAGTTTGGCCACTATATTAGCCTTAGCTCCATGATTCTTTGCAAATCTGTCCATTCTGACCATTGGTGTGTTGCCAACCAACTGAGTCATATCATCAAATATCTTGCTCATATTATTAGACTATTATCACACACCAAAATTAGTTGTTAAGAGAGAAAAACGCAAGAAAGCCACAGACAAGAAAAAGACGAGAGAAAGCGGAAAACAAAAAAGCCTGGCTCATATCCTCACGGACTAACCAGACTTGAATTGGAGAATGAGAAAATATAATGTTTTCTTTACCATGTTTAATCGTATCACAAAGTAATAACAAAAAAACAGAAAATACAAGAATTATATAAAAAAAAGGGTTGAAATCTGCAGAAGCATGATTTCGACCCTTTGTATATGTTAAACTTAAATAATGAGATTCTACAAAAAAGATGGAAGTCTCCCGACTTCCAATCTTCCTAACCTTAAATCTAATACCATGAAAAACACAATGCAAAGTTACAAACTATTTTGAATTATCAAACAAAACATGATAAAAAAATATGTTTTTTAACACTATTATAAAAAACAATAATAGTTGTAATTAAAAATTTGGGAAAGATTAAAAACAAAAACTCAATTGGTTTATTTTTGTGACAAACAAAGAAAAAGATGAGCAAAAAAATATTTTCGAATCCGGCCATTTTGTTGTTGTTGCTTGGTAGCACAGCTTGTTCAACATATTCTGACTTTTATCAGCTGAGCAGAGTTGAGGCGACAACCGAGCACAAGACCGCCAAAGACGGTATTACGATAGAAAACGAAGAATGCAGCATACGACTCAATCTGTGGGAGGACAACGGAACGATGGAGCTTGCATTTGGCAACAAGACAAGCGAAAACATACAAGTGGATTTAAGCAAATGTTTTTTTGTTAGAAACGGATATGCTATGAACTTTGATGCGTATAAAAACATCAGGAGGACAAGAAATACAAATTTAGTTTCGCCCGATAATTACACACAGACATCAGAGGAAGAGGCAAAAAAGATGGATGAGAACACGATATTCAAAAAGGCCTCATCCAAGCGAGATAATCTGAAAGGGTATGACGAAAAAGCATTTGTGCAACAATACGCCATATCAGACTACAGAACAAACATAAACATACCAGCAAAAACATGCAGAATATTGAAAGAGACAGACTGCGAGATAGAGAACATGTTGTATAGAGACTGCGACCTATTTTTGTATCCATCAAAAAAAGAGGAGAAAAATAAGTCATTAACCTTCAATTCAGACAACAGTCCGCTGAAATTTGGCTGCATCATCACATACAGAATAGGTGACGCAGAGAAAACCATCAGAGCTGACTTTTTTGTGAAAGAAATCAAAAATTTTGAAGAAAAAGACTTTGTGAAGACAGTTAAAGAGTTGAAATCTGTTTGTAGGGACGAGAAACCAAGCAGCAGAGGTAAAGGAGACCAGAATGCGTATGACAGGCACAAAATATTTACAGAAGAAGAAGCAAGTGCCTTCTACAAAAAATATAAGAAATTGCCATCAGACCTATTTTTGCACTAAACTTAATAAAAAAAACAAAAAAGCCCTCGGAGCGCTAAACTCCGAGGGCTTTTTTCATTTCAGAAGATTATCTTATTTCTTCACTTTCAAAGCTTTCTTATTGCCGACCACATAAACACCGGTCTCAAGACCATCTAGAGCATTTGATGAATTAACATTCTTCTTCACCAAAACACCAGTTGAAGAATAAACATCAACAGGGCAAGAGTTACTCTCTGAATCTATTCTTTCAACACCTGTATTCACGCCGTTCAAGTTGACAGTCACAACATCCGACACAGAATTGTCGTCGTCTGATTTAATAGAGCAGCTTGATGATGCCTGTATTTTATCGGAAGAAGAGACACGACAAGTATACGAGAAAGTTCCCTTAGCTCCGACCTCGAGAGAAGATGCAGAATAAGAAATCAAACCAGAATAAGAGGCTGATGAAGAAGGAGTATAAACAGCTCCAATCAAATTGCTTGTGAACTCAACAAACTCCAGACCAGCAGGTACGGTATCTGTTATCACGACATTAGCAGCCACACTGCCGTTGACCTCGGGCGAGTTACCAAGAATTTTTCGCCAGACATATCCATCAAATTCCTCAACAAGAACCGATGTGGTAGTTTTTTCAACATCATCGCAAGCAGACTTCAACAACTTTGTGACAGGCTCAACAATTTCAAAATCCTGATAAGACGGAGTCACTGGGTAGTAGAATCCCTCATCCGAATCCTCAGTCAGCTTTGACCAGCCACTGGTCCAATCAATATTCTTCCAACCCGAATCATTAAAACGCATCACCACACGCAATGGGTATTTAGCGCCCTCGCAATTGAAGCCCGATGCACCAGCCATTTCGTTCAGATAAAGAGTTGAAGTTGCCAAAGCATGAGGGAACTGGATTGAAAATTTGTGAGTATTGTCGGCAAGCACATTATCGACGAACACAAAAGAGGAAGCATTAGAGCCCATAGTTGCTCCATTCTGCGTGCCCTCGAGCAAATCAAAACTGCACTGCAAGTTTGCCCCAGTGGCATCCTTAAACAAGGTTATGCGATAGTTTCCGTTATCAATATATGGCTCAGCCGCGTCATTATAAATTTTGGCCATCACATTGTATTGCGTACCTTTATTAGCGTCGGCAACAGCCACATTAACATCTCGTCTGCCACCTGTTAGCCAAGGCAGAGAATCGTTGGCAAATGAGACTTCGAAAGAAACCACATCGCCAAGTATTGCAGATGTAACATCAGAAGATTTTGAAACATTAAGAGCCTTAGCCACGACATCTATACAGTTTCGCTGCATTGTTGCAGTAACATAGTTAGGATACTCGTTTGAGACGTTCTGTTCACCACCATTATAAGTTATAGTGGCATAGCCCTGGTATCTGCCGTTGGCGCCAGCCTTTGGCTTGCAACGATAAGACACCGAACCTATTGTCTTGGCCAGATTTGGAGCCGAGAAATCGATGTCTGCGCCTTCGATATTGTCACTCTTAAAACCAGGTATTGTGCCTATATTCCAAGTTACAGTGTTTGACTGACTGCTATACACGCCACCATTTGCGGCATCAACAAATTCGAAGTCAGCAGGCAAAGTTTCTACGATGACAACATCAGAAGCGTCGGCAGCGCCATAGTTTCTGTAGGAAACAATATACCCGACGACATCACCCACATGGCACACGCTGACACTATCAACAGCCGCGCGGTAGACCTTAACATTAGGTTTTGGATTCATTGCAGAAGGTGCTGGATAATTTCCGGAAAGAGCCAAAAGGCCTGTCTGACGGAACCAACCACTCATGTAATTAGAAATCCACTGACCGTCGTCGGTTGTACCCTTCACATCCCAATCTTCATAAACCTCGCGAAACAAATCGCCCATAAGCTGATAATTTTGAGAACCAATGGCAGCAAATGCTGCTGCGCCCTTCTGCATGCCTAGAGCGGATGAGTTTTTAGTATCAGTTGGCACACCTGTCATCGGATCTATCATCCAGCCCATCATTCTTGGGCCTGTGTAAGGGATAACCTTGTCGCCCTTTGTGTAGCATTCAGTGCCACCGGCAGTGTTCCAGTTTGCTGGGTCGAGCATGTAGTTAGTCATCTTAATTGCGGCATCATACTCGTAGGTGTTGCCGCCCGAAACGACCTGATGAGTTGAAGGATTCCAAGAGTAAGAAGGGTTGCCGTGCCAAACATAGTTACTTATTGTTCGCCAAGGGCAACGGTAGTCCTCGCCCTCGTTGAAATTGCTGTATTCGGTAGAAGAGCCGTCATCGCTGACATTGCACCAGCCTGCAGTTGGCAAAGAATACTGGTTTTTGCCAATCAAATCTCCGATAAGCCAGTCAGAAGAAGCCTCAGCGCGACGAAACTGTTCTGCCTCCCAGTCGTTGGTGGCCCCCAGTTCATCGGCAAGAGAAATCAGGAGATCGTGGAACTCACGGAAATAGGAAGGAGCGTTATAGTCGATGTGATGCATTCCTGCCCCTTCAAAAAGAGGATAAACTTTGACCCCATCAGAAGCAGTTATAAAATTTTCTTCCTGACTAGCCCACGACGTCACCTCTCTCCAGGTGTCTCCGCCACGATTATATCCGTCTAGACCAATAATACCAGTATTAACAGGGCGAGGGTTATCTGTCATATGAGTAGAACTCATTGCCACGAGACCACGAATGACATTGATCATCTCCTGCTTATAGCTGATTGGATTGCCACACGCATCGTTGACCACATTTCCGTCTGAGTCAAGCATAAACTCGCCCCACTGCTTATATGCCACATAAAGAGCCAAAGCAACATCCACATCACCATCGGCCGCAGTGTTACCACCTGCAGTTGCGCCGTCGCTTAATGCAAAATCGCCATACTGATAATCCATTGCATTGTCTGTGCAATCCATGTATTTTTTTGTCTTCACACGACGTTTGTCATGTGTGCACATCCAGTAGCCATCGAAAGTGACCTTATCTGCCATGTAAGCAGCAGCAAGAAGTGCGTAGCCGTCGCCCTCGCTGCAATCATAGGCCGCCTTGTAAGGAGTCTCGATATACTTGATTCCGTTATACTCATCACCAGTATAATCAAACTCGTTGGCATGCTGCTGGTATGCCGTACGAATAAGTTTTTCCATTTCGGCATGTACCAGGCCTTCTGGATTTGCAGTACCAAGGTTTCCGCCGCACGCATATTCAAGGAATTGGGGAAATGGATAAGCCGGATTTCCAGAATTAATATGGACAGTGACTGCAGCATTAGCAGTCAGTCCAAAAGCAAGAAAAGAGCCGAGAATACAGCTCTTAATCATTTTTTTTCTGCTCATATTTAATAAAAACATTTTTTTCAAATAACCTGTTCAAGTGCCATCAGATGGCAAACAGTTCCAAGCAAGACAAACACATGGAACACAGTGTGCATGAACTTGTATTTATGCATTGAATAAAACAAAGCCCCGACAATAAACATGACACCCTCAGCAAGAATCCAGTAAACACAAGAATGAGGGACATTGTCCCACAAGACCTTTATCCCCACCAATATGCTGCACCCCATGATTATAAAACAAACCGTCTCGAAATGACTGTGACCGTTCAGTTTTACAAAAGAAAATATAACGCCAACAACAGCAGCGCACTGAATCCACACGAACAATCCCCACCCCCACGCATCAACTTGCCGCAGAGCTCCCAATGTGAGCGGAGCATAGCTGCCTGCAATATGCAAATATATGCTTGCGTGGTCGAACTTGCGCAACCATGAACGCACGACAGTATTCTGTTTCCATGCATGGTATATGGTAGATGCAGAATAAGAAGAAAGCATGCCACACATATATAAAACCACGCCGGCAGCCAGCCAAGCAGAGTTGTTAGTTGAACGATATAGCAGAAAACTGCCCCATACAAGTCCCAACACGATGCCACCGGCATGCGTAAGACTGTTGGCCCACTCCTCGGCCCTAGTGTATGCTGTCATATACGATTACTTTAGATTATTTTGAAACTCATCGGGCAGACGATACTTATCGCCTGTTCCATTCACGATCTGCCTATAGAACCACTCTGAATATCCCGGACGGATAATGTCTTGAGGAACACCCCAACCATTGTCGACAAAACGTCCGTCGCGTTCCTTTTTGACATTTCCATCGGCATACTTGACAAGAAGGAACTCGCCAAGACTCTTCCACTGCTCTACAGTGGTTCTTGATTGGTTGACCGAATATTCGGTCAAAAAACGTATAGCATAATCAGGTGACTTTGAGTATAAACTCTTTGCAGCCTCCTCAAGCACATCCAGATTATCCTCGAATTTCAGTTCAAGTTTGTTCTGCACCTTCTGAATATCAGGTTTCATATAGCTGTACTTTGAATAAGCCATATTAGAGACCCAGTTGAAGACCCAGTAGGCCGAAGTCCACGAGAACTTGAGCAAAGAGCCATTATCCTTTTTGAAACACTCTGGCACCTCGGTTATGCCGCAATAAATAGGGACGTAAACAGTGAAAGTGGCATCATCCACTCCATACCAAAGAACACCACCAATAGGGTTAGGCAACCAAGAACGCATTTGAGCAACAAACGAGAAAGCATTTGTTTGGCTAGCGGTTGGAGTCTCGTTGAAATAAGTAACACCGTCGATGACCCATGTTCTTGGAGAAAATCTGTTAGGATTGCCAAAAGGTTCAGCGCCCTCATCATTAGCCATAGAAAGCGGAGTATCCTCAAAATGGTCGCGCATCATATTCTTCAGTTGGTTGAGCGAAACTTTCTGTTCTGGTTTTATCCATAAAGGCATTCTCTCGTCGGACTTACCTAGAACATAGTCCAGATAGTTATCCATCTCAGGATTCAACTTACGGAAAGCTGACCAGACGCGTGAATCACAAAAACGCCTTGCAGTGAAAGACAAAGGATCGTAGGCATCGGAGAAGCTGAATTCCTTGTTTGTGCCGTCGAAGTATCCCTTTTCGCGAGCGAAAGAAATAACGTCCTTAGAATATTTGCAGTTAGCCTTGTCGTTGAGAGGGAAAGTTGTTATTCTGGAATGGTTGGCATGAGCGCAGACACAATCGTCGGGCACACGTCGGGCCACCCAAACAGCCCCTTTCACATCAGGTCCCTTGCCAATCATCTCAAGAATCCATATATTGCTAGGGTCGGCAATAGTGAAAGTTTCGCCGGTGCTGCAATATCCGTATTCGGCAACCAGGTCGGTCATTACTCGCAGAGCCTCCTCGGCTGTTTTAGAACGCTGCAGAGTTATGGTGATAAGATTACCATAATCAAGAATACCAGTTGTGTCGACCAGTTCAGAGCGACCGCCGAAAGTGGATTCGGTGATGCAAACCTGGTGTTCATTCATATTTCCGATAACGGCATAGGTGATTGGCACCTCCTTTATCTTGCCTTGATACTTACGCGTGTCCCATCCATATATATCCACATAAGAATACTTTGAATGCTCAGCTGCTGGCGACTGCGACAGTTCGCCATAAAGGTAGTAGGAATCAACGGAATAAGTGCATAAAGTGGAGCCGTCGACAGAGCAGTTCTTGCCAACCATTATATTGGTTCCAGCAAAAGAATCATAAGCCTCAACAGAGAGAAAGAGAGCCGCCAGCCCCCACATATATTGTTTGAGAGTCATAATCAATAAAAGAATGAAGTTTCGAATTGAGCAGCATTGTCACAATAATCAGTCACGACTACCTTAAGAGTATGTTTTTGCTGCTTTGCAATATCTGTTTTTCTCAGATCACACAAAATGCGTGCCGTTTTAGGGTCATATTCAAAGAGAACCCACTTGCCGTCGATATATCCGTTGTAGGTGTTTATGCCAGAAAGGTTATCGTGTATTTTCAGCCATATGACAGGGTTCTGTCTGAGTTTCAGGACATGTTCGGCAAAGACCACAGGTGCCTTTTCATCCTTATACACAGCGAATTTTCCAAGAAAGAAAGAAGAAGCCACCATGTAGCCGTTTATGTATTTAGAAGGCACCACTCCAGTCACAAGATTTTTGCCATTCAATCTTGCCACGACGTAGTTTTTCTTGTTTTCAAGAGAATCATCAATCACTTTTATAGACAAGTCGGCAGGCACATGCAAAGGCGTATATTCAGCGCCAAAATCATAAATGTTGCTGAAGTATTTGTCACTAGGCTCCATTTTGTAATTAACCCTCACATCGGTGTAAAGACATTCCTTTGGCAAATTCAGAAACATATCATCAGCAGAAATAAGATTGTTTTGTCCGCACTTGAACATATGTGTGAATTCCTCATTGTCAGTCTTCACCTCCTTTTCCACACCCTTGACATTAAAATTCAAGCTGGTGACATGTCCAAAATCATCCTCGACTTCGATTTGAATTTTGTATATACGACCTGGCTCATTGACATTAAGCACAGCCTCATTCTTTTGCAGAGCATAAACAGGCAGAGGGTTGGCCTTATCCTTGGAGAATTTAACGAAATACTCGCGTGTCTTCATCAATTGCTCATAATCGAGCAGAGAATTGACAGCACGTTTATCTGCGAAAAGGAAATTCTGCAGACTGATTTCAGAAACCAGCACATTGTCTATTTTGAGTCGATACTTGCGCACTCCATACTTGAACCAAGTGCCAGTCATATGGTCATAAGCCTTGACACCGAAAGATATTTCGCCCCAGGCATTAACAGTGCTGCCGTTTCTGAGGTTACCACCCGAGCCGCAAACATATTTTGACTCACGTCCGCCTACGACCCATCCGCTACCAGGTTTTGCATAGACCTTAAGTCCCATAATTTTAGGGGCATCATTGTCTACAACACCAAAAACCGAATTATATTCGACCGGGTTCAGCATCAGCCAGTCGCTGGTTCTGCGTGTTTCGAAGTGCAGATGAGGTCCGGCTGAGCCACCTGTATTGCCAGATATAGCAAACTGCTGCCCCTTTTTCACAGGAAATTCGTTTGGAGAGAACTCCAGTTTGACATCATACTTGTGTTGACGGTACTGCTCCGCCCTAACAACAGAATCGAGTTTGCCAACAAATCCGTTAAGATGTCCGTAGAGTGTTGTTATACCATCAGGGTGTTCAATCATAGCCATTTTGCCGTAACCAGAAGGAGTTATGATAACTCTTGCCACATAGCCATCGGCCACCGAGTAGATAGGCAAATTTTCCTGGCCGCCGGTTCTGAAATCCCAGCCACCATGGAAATGATTTGGTCTGAGTTCAGCATAAGAGCCAGCCAACGTGTTGACATCGTCGAGAGGTTTAGTCACATCCATTTTTGCAGAAAGCGACAAGCATTGCAAAAAAGTAGCGACAGACAATATTATTGATTTATGATTCATTGCTGCAGCAATTATTGAGTGTGTTCGTAAGCATTTGACACAAAAAAGCCAAATCTATGCAAATTTAAACAATTTGTATTGTTTTTGCAGAAATTTGGCTTTTGTATGAGATGCAAAAATAGAGGTTTACCCTATAAAAATCTACCAACCCTAAATAAGCAAAGCTACTGAGCAAAGCCCTGATAACACTTGTCCATAAGTTTGTAGTGTTCAGAAATCCAATTCTTCAAATTTTGGAATTGAGTGTCAAAATCTGTTGTCAGATTCCACAACTCCTGGTCTTGCTGCATGCTGCAGTTTATCTGCAGTTTATAATTATCAAGTTTAGCAAACAGCATTGGCAGCATATTGTCTTTCACTTGATTCCATCTATCCAAGAAATCAGCCTTGAAGTCGCTGTCGTTGAACATGCATGTGAAGAAAGGATTTACGCCGTTAGGATTTGAGACAGGATCGCTGCCAAGAAGCAAGCTGTTATTGGTGAAATAATTTCTTGACTCTGTCATGTTTGTCCAGTCGAAAAAGAATCCGCCGTCGAAATCCCAAACTGGCCCCATATGCCACAAAGAGTCATTACCGTCATTTTTGTACATATACATGCTGCGAGGAGCCTCTAGTTCCACATTGTAGGTCATCTCCTGAATCAAGATGAAATCGATGTAGCTTTGAACATCCATCAGTGTTTTAAAAGCAGCATAATCATGATTTTGGATGGCAGATGTCAGGACTGCGAAAGAATCCTGAATGGCTGATTTTTTTTCGAGCATAACTGAATCCTCGGGATATTTTATGCAGACAGGAATCTGTGTTGTCTGTGTCTGCTGCTGATTTCCGCCAGGTCTTCCACCCCACATCTGCGAAGAAGACGATGAAGTTGTTGTTATAGAGCCATAAAAATTATCATCCGCATCAGGACTTTCGCCAGGACCATCGTCCACATCGAGCGAAAGCAATATTCCCTTGTCTTCGTCGATTTCGACTCTGTTATTGCCTTGTTGAATCTGCTCGGTCAGCATATACAAGCCTTTAAACTCCCCGTTAATATAAAGATTGCAGAAACGGGAATGGTTGGAGAAAGGCATATCTAGATAATCGGCCATTTCAAAAGCAAAAGCGTTCATCATGAAAGTTGGGTCACGATAGTTGGCAAGCAGAACGAACGACTTGCCTTTTTTCAGACCCAACATTTTGCTTTTTTTGTCGAGTTTTATTCTGTAAGGTTTCTTGTCATACCACAGCCATGTTGAATTTCCGCGTCCACGGATTTTACCAGAAAGAATATCAGAATCGAATATGTTGTGTCCGTTGATATTGATTGTGCAATTCTGATACTCAGTCTTGCTTGTAACGTCAAGTCCGTCTTCGGTAACGATATTTATTTCGGAAATCAGGCAAGTGTCGCCGATAAAGACCAGACTGTCGACCGCCGAAATTTCGGCATCATATTTTGCCCCATTTTTAAAATAGAAATCCACCTGATTGTCTGTAGCGCCAAGTTTAATGTTTTCTATACTATCCTTATCATAGACATTATATTTGCCGTCGTTTCTGAAAACGTGGACATTAGGCGAAGAATAAGACAAAGCAGAAGCTGCTGCCATTGCAGCAACAAATGCAGGAATGCGCGAAGACATCATTTTTTTGTTTGTGTTTTCAAATAAAGAAACACCTGTTGTGTTTCATGGTTTGATTTTAGTTCGTGGCAAATATAACAACAAAATCAACTCAAAATTTATAAAAAAGCAAGAAAAGCATGGCCCATATCACAAAATAAGACAGCCGCACACTGTCTAATTCACAAAAAAACACCGGAAAAGGAATGGTTTACCTGCTAATTTTAGATAACTTTGAAAAGTAACTAAAAAAATAAGGATGATGGATTTGGAATCGCCGCAAAAAGAGCAATACGGCAAAGAACAATATACAGCATTAGAGGCCCAGAGAATGGCCCAACTTATAGCCTGGGGACCAGTTGTGTTTCAGGTATCAAGAATAATGGTGAAATGGGGAATATTCCAGTTGCTGTCGGACAACAGAGACGGAATGACAATTGAAGAAGTGGCATCCAACAAAAACATAAGCAAATATGCGGCTCAAGTTCTGCTTGAGAGTTCACTGACCCTTGGTTCTGTCATTTTGAGAGACGGGAAATTCACAGTAGGCAAAATTGGAAGATTTTTGATGAACAATCCGATGACAAAGGCCGACATGAATTTTGTGCATGATGTGAACTATCTTGGACTGTTTGATCTGGAAACAGCGTTGAAGGAGGGGAAGCCAACCGGGCTGAAAGTTTTTGGCACATGGCCTACCATATACGAAGGACTGTCGAGTTTGCCAGAACAAGTGCAGAAGAGTTGGTTTGGATTTGACCACTTCTATTCGGACAACTCTTTTGAGGAAGCACTTGAAATTGTATTCTCAAACAACACAAAGACTCTTCTTGACGTTGGAGGCAACACCGGAAGATGGGCGATGAAATGTGTTGAGTATAACAAAGACGTAAACGTCACCATAATGGATCTGCCGCAACAACTGGATATGATGAGGGCTGCGACAAAAGGTAAAGACGGAGCAGACAGAATATCAGGTCATGCAGGCAATCTGCTAGACGACAGCACCGCATTTCCTGGCAGTTTTGACGCGATTTGGATGAGTCAGTTCTTGGACTGTTTTTCAGAAGAGCAAGTTAAAAGCATACTTGGAAGAGCATCAAAGTCGATGGACAGCAAGAGCAGACTGTATATAATGGAAACACTGTGGGACAGACAGCGATTTGAAACTGCGTCGTTCAGTCTTGCTCAGACAAGTGTATACTTCACCGCACTGGCCAACGGAAACAGCAAGATGTTCTATTCGAAAGACCTGTTCAGAATGGTTGAAGAATCTGGACTGAAAATTGAAAAGATTCACGACAACATCGGGCTCGGACACAGCATCGTTGTTTGCCAAAAAGCATAGAGAAGCAACAGAGGGAAATCAACTCCACAACATATTCAGTTCCAACTGCATAGCTAGATTGCGGTTGGAATTGTTTTTTTATGTCTAACGTTGTTGCGAAAAGATTATCCTTTTTCATTATTTTTTGATTTATCGTTATGAAGAGGATGCCTTTCTGCACTGTAAAAAAAGAGGATGTACCAATTATGATACACCCTCTTTTTCATTTTATTTTTTTTAAAATCATTCAGACAAAGCTGCACCGCTGACGGCAACATTTTTGTCTATCTTAGACACAAGTCCCTGAAGCACCTTGCCTGGTCCGACCTCAATGAACTCAGTTGCACCATCAGCAATCATGTGCTGAACACTCTGAGTCCACTTGACAGGAGCAGTCAACTGCTTTACGAGATTTTGTTTGATAACCTCTGGATCTGTTTCTGCAATTGTAGAAACGTTCTGATATACAGGGCAAACAGGTTTGTTGAATGCAGTTGTCTCTATAGCCTTAGCCAAATCATCCTTAGCAGGCTGCATGAGAGGAGAATGGAAGGCACCTCCAACAGGAAGAGGCAAAGCACGCTTAGCTCCAGCTTCCTTCATCAGCACGCAAGCCTTTTCGATTCCGGCATTACTGCCCGAAATCACGATCTGTCCTGGGCAGTTATAGTTGGCAGCGACTACGACCTCACCGCTGATTGAAGCACAAATCTCCTCGACCTTTTCATCTGGCAAAGCAATGATAGCAGCCATTGTTGAAGGATTGATTTCGCAGGCCTTCTGCATTGCCATAGCACGCTGAGCAACAAGTTTAAGACCATCCTCGAAAGAGAGAGCTCCCGAAGCTGTCAGAGCAGAAAGTTCGCCAAGAGAATGTCCGGCAACCATATCAGGCTTTATGCCAAGAGTCTTGGCCATGATGACAGAATGGAGGAACACAGCAGGCTGTGTAACCTTAGTCTGCTTAAGTTCGTCGGCCGAGCCTTCGAACATAATCTTTACGATATCGAAACCAAGAATCTGATTAGCCTGTTCAAAAAGAGACTTTGCAACAGGAGAATTGTCGTACAGGTCTTTGCCCATACCAGTGAACTGAGATCCCTGTCCAGGGAAAACATACGCTTTCATATATTTTTGTGATTTTAATTATTCGGAAAAAAGTCAGAGCACACCCTTTGTGCTTGGCAGTTCATACTTGTAGATATCCCTTTTGACGGCCATCTTCAAAGCACGGGCAAGAGCCTTGAAAGTGCCCTCTATTTTGTGGTGTTCATTTTCGCCCTCGGCCTTTATATTCAAGTTCATTTTGGCAGAATCGGAAAGCGACTTAAAGAAATGCAGGAACATCTCGGTTGGCATATCGCCCACATACTCTCTATGATATTCTGCATTCCACACTAACCAAGGTCTGCCGCCGAAATCAAGACATACAGAACACAGGCAATCGTCCATAGGCAGCGAGTAGCCGTAGCGTTCGATTCCGCGTTTGTCACCAAGAGCCTGATAAATGGCTTCGCCAAGAGCTATTGCGGTATCCTCGATGGTGTGATGTTCATCCACATTCAGATCGCCCTTGACCTTGACAGTCAAATCGCAACCAGAATGTTTACCTATTTGTTCGAGCATGTGGTCAAAGAAGCCCAGACCTGAAGAAATATCAGTTTTGCCGTTGCCATCAAGATTTATTTTGACATAGATGTCAGTCTCCTTAGTTGTTCGCTGCACCACACCGACGCGCTCACCGGCAAAAAGGAATTCAGAAATTCTGTCCCACGAGGTTGTTATCAAAGCACACGAATCTTTGAGTTCCGCCTCGTCAAGCAATTCTTCGGCCTTAGCGTTATCCATTATAAGAATGCCCCTGCAGCCTAGATTTTTAGCAAGTTGCACATCTGTAATTCTATCGCCTATCACATACGAATGTTGCATATCATATGTTCCATCCATGTATTTTGTGAGCATTGCAGTGCCAGGCTTGCGGGTAGGCTTATTCTCCTCTTTTTTTGTTTTGTCCACAAGGATATCGTCGAACTCGACCCCTTCTGATTTGAAAATCTGGAGCATTTTGTTCTGAACCTCATCGAACACATTTTGAGGATATTCAAGAGTACCCAATCCATCCTGATTGGTAACGATGACCAGCTCGTGAGCAAGTTTTTGTCTGATAAAATAAAGATTTCGCAATACACCAGGAAGGAACTCCATCTCGCTAAGGCTGTTCACCTGCTCTGTTACTGGAGGTTCAACAATCAAAGTGCCGTCGCGATCTATGAATAATGCTGTTTTTTTCATCATGCGCAATAGTTTGCACAAAAATACCAAATTAGTGTTTATTGGCAAAAATCTTGCACTTCAAAAAGAAGACAATATCAAAGCTATAAGAAAACAGAAAAGGTATGCATTAACATTCTGAGCTATTCAAAGATACAGCACCACTTGAATATCTTTTTTACATTTTCCCTCTTAAAACAAAATTCAAGACATCTCAATATACTCATTTTCTAGTTTCCATTATCTGTAAAGTAGAGCATCAGTGCAGCACATAAAAAAAGCAATCCTTGCATTGCAAGAATTGCTTACTTTTTCGTACTAAACATCCAACTTTAGACTTGGATATATATATTTTAGAATCTGTTGCTGACCTTTCTGTAAAGGTGAACAAGAATTAAATTCAAACAGACCATAATATTCTTTTTTGTGGTGATTAAAATTTACTTTTCAATAATCTTTTGATAAAAGGGAGAGAATGACAATTAGAACTTGGCAGCAACCTTTCTGAACACCTTTATCAAAATATAATTCAATATAGCCATGACGTATATATCGTTAAACTTTCTATTCTTAAATTTCTAACCAATCAGAGCTCCAAATTAGAACTTCTTTGCAACCTGTCTATAGATATGAAGAAGCATCAAATTTATACAAACCATCGTTTATAATGTTTTAGTGTTTTTATTTCGTTTTTGCGTTGCAAAGTTATGTTATAAAACACTTTTATGCAAACTTTTCACTATTTTTCTTAGCTAAAAAATAAGCATAATGAAACCAAAGTCACATCAAAAAGACAATCAAACAGCCTCATACATATCAAAAAGTCACAATTTCAGTCTCCCAACCGATATTTTTCGTCATTTTCATGACATTATAGATTTCATTCTGTCAATATGTTAAAAAACATATTTTTCATAAAATCACGCATCAAATTCTTCTCTGTCATTCCATAACTAAAGTACAAATCAGATATGATTCAATACAATTTTTAAAATCCGATGATTTTTTTGGGGGATATTTTGAATACACTTGCACAATGTTGATAAGCCAAGTATGAACATTTCCAAAATCATCGCTATACTTCTGTTGTTCTCAACAACATTACTGTCATATAGCAAAAATGCAAACAACAGTGCAAATTCAAGCGATACGGACTTTGCAGTCTGCGACAGTATAGGCCTAAATACAGAGACTTTCAAATTAACAACAGCCCGATTAAATACGAACCAACTTATTTATTATCAATAATTTCAATATAAAACATTTGTTTAATTTACTGAAAACAAGTAAATTAAACTATGAAAACAGGTCTAAATCCAATGTCTATATTTCGTTGCATATATAACGAATTCATACCAGAATTCAAGAAAAATATCCGTAAGAACCATTATACGTGTAATTATTGAAATTTTGCAGTTGTTTATGGTTATTCCAAGAAGGATAAATTTCACACAGATGGGCTTGTTTTGGAAAACATGGCAAGCAGTATAACCAACATATTTATGCTCGACCGACTTATTTCCACTTATGGAGTTCGCCCAAATGTGAAATTAAATAACCAGATTTTTAAAGTTCTCTTTGGCTATGCGGATGTTGCCGTTTAGCCGATTTTTATAAAATTAAACGAAGTATTGTTTCAAGACAAAGACACTGAAATTCGGGAATATTTTTCCCTACCCACAAGGGTAAGAAGTTAAGGCAACCTCTATAAATTCACGTTTCCTTACTTTATCACAGAAAAGTTCATTATTTAACTTTTTGATGCTTTTTGTTTTATCTGGGCATCTTGCTGTTTGTCAGTCGGTCACAGTGCCCGCACTGCTCCCTTCCTCCGCGCAGCAATCTACTCCAGATAAATTCAAAAATCATTCAAAACAATTTATAGAGGCCGCCTTAAATGTTTAACCAAGATTTTACACCAATTTGCTTAAAAAGCAATAGTGTCAAACTTTTCTTCCTATCCAATCCAATTCACCTGCAATAATTGCGTGGGGTTGTTCCATTATATCAATATAAGCTAAACGAAATATTGTTTAATGACAAGTGGGGAATTCAGCAATTCTGTCAATTCTTCAAATAACAGTCACAGAAGACTGATATGAAGATCAAAAAAAGGTGTGCATTTGTCAATGCACACCTTGAGATATTCAAAGCAGATCTATTTAAATCAACATTTCGCAGTATTAAATTTTAGATCAATGATATTTAATCTCTTGTTGTTTTATTGTGACTAATTTTCAGAAGCCGCCTAAAAAAGAAAATGTTATTTTGTCACAACCTCGCAATATGTGATACCACCTGCAACAACAGTTATTGCATATTGACCAGAAGGGCATGAAGAAGGGACACTGACAGAACATGCCGAATAAATTGAAGAAGAAGACACTTCGACGCCTGCCTCGCTGACAATTGAGCAAGTTGTGCCTGAAGGGACAGCGCCTGTCACAGACAAGAAAGTTCCATTGTTTGTTATTGAGAACTCGCCCTCTTGTGTGGCATCTTCCAAAGCCATTTCAGAGTCGGTATCATAATATCCAGTATAACCGACGGTATTTATATCGTAATTCTGATTTGAAGAATTAGCGGAAGTTGAAATGGAGTTGTTCAAGACAGACAATCGAGCAGGGACATCATTCCAGTTATCTTTCAACGATGTTATTGCAGATTGGTCAAGATTACCCAGCCCGTCGCCAACCGAGCGGCTGTTATTAGCAGACTCTGGATACTGCAGATAAGTGCCCGAGCTGAGGTTGTTGTCGGTATGTCCGCCAGCCTCGCCGTCGCCACCGGCAATGGCAGTTCCGCTAAGCACATAATCAGAATAGTCTCTTTGCCACAGATTGCCGCAAGCCACGGCATAGCCGGTCATCTTTGTATCAACCAAGAAAGCGTTGTCAGTGACGAAGGCATTTTCGCTGATGTCGCAATTGTTGAACACCCTTGCCGAACCAGAAATAACCGCATTGCCATAAACCTTAGCGTTAGAGAACACCATAGCATTTTCCTTAATCACGGCATTGCCGTAGACCTGAGCACCACCCTTAACAATTGCATAATCAAGAATCTGAGCATTGCCGCTTACAGTTGCGCTGCCAAGCACCTTTGCATTAGGTCCGACATAGACAGAAGCGTCGACAGAAGCCGTGCTTGCCACCCAACCGCCACCGTTGCTGTGAGGAGCGCCATTTGTCTTTGCACCCTCATAGTCTGGATTGAAACCCATTGGAAGGGCATTTTTGAAACGTATCTCATAAGGGTAGCGATAGTATTTTGGGAAACCAGCCTCCCAGTGATACCAGTGAGCGCTGTTAAATTCGGTAGGAGCACCAGTCACGATCAGCCAAATCTCCTTGTCTGTTGCCAATTTGTTGAACACGACAGTACGGTCGGAATCGCTATACACGGTGCCATATCTTGCCGAGCCATCATTCTGCACGGCCATAAAGCCCCAGCGCCAACCTGCCTTCTTATAGCTATCGCCACCAGTGTGGCCACGGAACCTCATTGTGAAAGTTGCACTGCCGTCTGAATTCATTTCCTCAGGGAAAATCTGTATTGCATTGTATCCGAAGTCCTGTGGGGCCTGACAATCGCGTATAGCATAATGTCTCTTTGCGCTGTCTACGGCATAAGGGATTGTACGGTGTTTCTTTTGAATGATGCTATAAGGTTCGCAGCTGCCGGTCCAGTAACTGTATGAGGTTCCATCAGTGTTGTAGGTAATTCCGTCGACAACCGACTTGTAGTATCTGCCCTCAGTGCCATCGGCATAGTCGAAAGTTATGTTTTTCATCGCCGTTTTGGCAACATAGTCGTTAAGCTTAGCAATGTCATCATCGAAGAACACCCTTGTGGCGGTTTGCAACACATGTTCAGTCTTGTTCTCCTTCCAAATATTGCCAAGCACCTTGTCGCCGAACTCCTCCTCCATATTCAGCAGAAGGAAAGATGCAGTGTAGTGCTTGCGAGTGTTAAGATAGTGAGAATGTGTTGCATACATATATCTTGCCAAATCACTATTCACGTTAGGATACAGATGTGAGGCAGCGTGGTTTGCCGAGCGTTCCCAGAAAGGGCCGTTATTGCTGTCGTTGCAGGCTCTGTATTCCGAGCTTGGGCTATCGGAGCCGCACTGATAAGAAACCGCATGAAACATTTCATGGGCAAGAGTGTAATAAGGGTATGCTGCAGAGGAATTCACACCAATCGCAGCCGGATTAACCCACATTGCGCCAATCACCTTGTCATAGCCAGAACCATAGGCTACCCAATCGGTAGTATAATTAAGCATAAACAGCATCTTGTACTTATTCCAGTTGGCGCCATCAGTCCAAGTTGCCTCAAGGTCGTTGATATGGTGAGAAAGGATAGACTCGCACACCTGCATTATATCCTTCAAATTAAAAGTATTGCTTGTGTTTGAAGGATCGACCATTTTTTCAGGATCAGTTCCAAAACCAGACTCCCAAAAACAGATAATATTGTCGGTTTCATAAGACCTGTTTTTGCACCAACGCTCGCTGTCGTCCTTAAGGTCATCGAAAGAAGAAATTGTTCCGTTGCTGCCGTTTTTGTTGCAATAGTCATCGGCCCACGACAAATTAAAATCGCCTGGAATATATATTGATTTTGCTGCATTTGCGCCAAATACAGACAAGAAAAGTGCAGCAGCTGTGATTATATTTTTAATCTTATTCATAATCATAAAAGATTTTAGTCACTTACTTGTTGAACACATTAACCTTCAGAGACTGATTGCCAAAAGTGATTACGTAATTGCCATTTGGCAACACAAAAGAAGCCACTGTGTCGGCAACTGCCTTTGAAGCGACAAGCTGTCCGGCTGCAGAATATACGTTTACGGTCTCGCCTGAAGTCAAATTGCAGACCTTGACAGAGTTGCCTTCTACCTGAGTCCAAGCTGTGTTAACAGTAGAATTAAGGACAGCGGCTGACGACAATTCGCCAAAAGAATAAGGGCCAGACTTGACAAAAGACTTGCCGCTTACGGAGTAGACATAGAATGCGTAATCAGAAGGAGTATCCACATCAGAAATTGAGACACTGGTTCCGGAAGTAAGGAAGTAAGAAGCCGCGCACAATGAGCTGTCAGACTTCAGATACAGTCTTACGGAATAGCTGTCGGCACCACTTGCCTCATTCCAAGACACTGTGTAATCGTTTGTTCCTGCTATTTTGCTTGATGACACACCAGACACCTCGGCAAGAGGATCAACACAAACAGCCGAGCCATCGCCAGAACCTCCATTACCAAAAGTCCAGCCCTTTGAAGTTACAATTAAAGGAGAGCTTGTGGCATCGCCCGAGCAACCAGTAGTGTATATAGTGCCAGAAGCTGAAGGAAGAGCCTGAAACAACGAATTGAGAGAGCAAGCGCTAAGAGCGCTGTTGTTGACATCGACAGTCAGCAAAGAAGGATAGCAGTCGGCGACAAGCAAATCAGTCAAATTGCTGCAAAGCTTCAGATCAATAGAAGAAAGAGCCAGATTTTTGCTTAAATCGAGAGATGTTATAGCTGTGGCAGTTGTATTGATAGAGGTCAGAGCAACAGCCTTTGTAACATCAATAGAAGTCAGAAGAGAATTGCCCCAGATGTTTAGAGAAGTAAGAGAATTATTGCTTTCGTCGAGCAAGAACTTTGTGATTCCGCTAGCGCCAGCTGTAGCATCGTCGCCACGCAAATCCAAAGCGGTCACCTTTCCGCTTATAGTCACGACATAATCGCCTGCGGCAGAGTATGTATGGCTTGAGCCAGAATCGGAAGAGCCGTCGCCCCAATCTACGATGACGTCGGAACCGGTCAACGAATAGATGTTTTTTGTTTCGCCCGATGTTGCAGACCACTCTAGATGTATGGCCGAATGGGCATTGGCAGCGCATAGAGACAATGCAGCCACCAGTTTCAGTGTTTTCATGTTCATCATCAAAAGATGTGTTTTTTTGTGGTATTACTTTTTTATAAAGACCATCTGCACGAGATTGGACAGCGTTTCTGTATATTTAGCACAACATTAGTCAAGCACCTCTATTTCGCCAGCCATCAAAAAAAACTGCAGATACAGTCCGAAAAAAAATTGAGTTCGCACAAATGTACTCAAAATTGGATTCTTTAAGACAAACAAGAGCAAATATTTGCATATAGACAAAAAAATCCGGGCAGAAAAGAAATCTGCCCGGACCATATTTTAATTTATTGGAAATCACTCTTGCACAGAGACCTTCATCTTGATATCATCAACAGGTCTGTCGCCAGGTTTAGTTGAAACAGCAGCAATTTTGTCGACGACATCAAGTCCCTCGATGACCTCGCCAAAAACAGTGTATTCCTTGTCGAGGAAAGGAGTGCCACCAATCTCCTTGTAGTCCTTCTTCATCTGTTCAGTCATCTTCCATGAATCAGGCTCGGCCTCTACCCTAGCTGTAGCCTTTTCAACAAAGTCATTCTGCATCTTCATCAGAGAATCCTGGTCGTGGTTGCGGCGGAGCTCCATAATCTGATCCTTGTTTTGAGCGACAAGTTCATAGAAAGCCTTTTGAATAGCCTTCTGCTTGTTGCCATCTTCCATACGGTTCAGTTCCTTATCAGAATATGTTTTACCTTGTACTATATAGAACTGGCAACCGCTGGAGCGTTTTTCCGGGTTAACCTGGTCACCCTGGCGGGCTGCAGCGAGGGCACCTTTTTTGTGATAATGAGCAGGATATAAAATTTCTGCAGGTTGAGTGTAGCCAACATCACCTGCGCCAAGAGACTTGTTTGCAGGAGCATTCTTTGAATCAGGATCGCCACCCTGAATCATGAAATCCTTGATGACACGGTGGAAAAGCAGATCGTTATAGAACCCCTGTTTAGCAAGTTTTATGAAATTGTCGCGATGAGTTGGAGTGTCATCGTAGAGTTTGATTTTGATTGTACCCAAATCTGTAGTCAGAACCACAACAGGTTCATTGGCTGATGTTGACATAGCACCTAGAATAAAAGCGGTTGATAAAAAAATATTCTTGAAAAACTTATTCATTGCATTACACCTTTAGTTACATGCATAAAACGTATGCAAATATAGTTCCAAAAAGTGTCATTACAAAAAATTAAAGTCCGCAGAAAAGAACAAAGTCTGATTTCAAAGCTCACTAGAATCATACCAAAATCCGGCTCTTCATCCGTCAAAGTTCATCTTATTCAACTGCCATAAAGAAAAAAAGAAGTGCATAAATTTGCGTATTGATTTTGCTGCAAAACAAATATTGCGTAAATTTGCGACGCTTTTGTGTGGGCAGTGCGGCCACGCGGGCAATAAATAAGGAAACAATAAAAACAATACACAAAATGAAAAAAGACATTCAGCCAGGCAATTATCGTCCGGTAGCATTCAAAGATTTGTCAAATGGTGATGTGTTCATTTCGCGCTCATGCGCTGACACAAAGGACACAATAGAGATCGACGGCGAGACTCTTCCATTGTTCAAGCTTGAAATCTCTAACACTTCTCACCCTTTCTACACTGGTAAGTCTAAGTTGGTTGATACAGCCGGTATGGTAGACCGCTTCAACAGCCGCTACGGCAACCGCAAGAAGTAATAGAGAATTGTTTGAGCCCGGCACAGAGTTGCCAGGAATTGACAATAAAGGAAAAGAAATGGGCACTACCGTGCAAAACGGTTCTGCCCATTTTTATTAAGGTCATCTCTATAGACTAGGCAGTCGGCATAATTCCTCCCTGATATCAAGAAAGAGGAGGCGTTAAAACACCGACTGGTAAGACGAAACTCCATCATGTGAGCATGAGGAGAAAAGAGCAAAAGCAAAACATTCAAAATCAGTTTATAGAGGACACTTTTAGCCAACTATTTTGCAAGTCAGACAAAAAAGATAAAAAAAATGAGAGCCGTCATATTCGGGAACAACTGCCACAAAGAAGTGGCGAGATACACTGGCTATCTGCTGCAGGCACTTGCAGAGAGGGGTGTTGAGCTGATGATGGAAAGAGACTATCATGTTTTTCTGCGTCACAACGGTGTGAATGTGGACCAATATGTAAATGAGAGGAACTACATAGACTACACCGACTATGACGCAGACTATGCGTTTGTGGTAGGCGGCGACGGAACATTCATACACAGTGCCGCAAAACTTGGAGGCAGGGACATTCCTATGGTGGGAATAAATGCCGGCAGACTTGGTTTCCTGACAGACATAGACGGTTCACACATATATGAGATGGTGGAACAGCTGATGAACAAGAACTACACCATCACTGAGCGCACGCTGCTCGAAGTCGCCACAAAAGGCAACTCAAACTGCGACCTTAACTTTTCGCTCAACGAGATTTCGGTGTCGAAACTGGATTCGGCATCGCTGATAACAATACACACATGGGTGGACGGCACATATCTGACATCATATCAGGCCGACGGTCTGCTAATATCAACATCGACAGGCTCGACCGCATATTCGATGAGCGTTGGCGGACCCATACTGACGCCACAGGTGCCGGCACTTATACTGACACCGGTGGCGCCACACAGTCTGACAATGAGACCTCTGGTTATTCCAGACACATCAAAAATAGAGCTGCAAGTTGAAAGCCGCAACAACAGATATCTGCTGGCTATTGACGGACAGAACAATGTGTTTGATGAGCACATAAAGCTGAGCATCTGCAAGTCACCATTCAAGATAAAATCGCTGCAGATGAGCGAACACAATTTCTTCGACACTCTAAGACAAAAACTGATGTGGGGAGCAGACAACCGCCACTATCTGAAAAAAGGATATGACGAGCCAGACGAAGACAGCATAGAAAATTCAGGCATATCCGACATATAAAAAGAAGAGAAAATGACAAAAAAAGACTTAAGAATAGTGTATATGGGCACACCTGATTTTGCGGTGGAGCCACTGAAAAGACTTGTTGAAAACGGATACAACATTGTCGGAGTAATCACCATGCCCGATAAGCCAGCTGGCCGCGGACACAAACTGCAATTTTCGGCAGTGAAACAATATGCTGTGGAGCAAGGACTCAACATTTTGCAGCCTGAGAAACTTAAGGACCCTGAATTTTTGCAGCAGCTCAAGGAATTGAATGCAGATTTGCAGGTTGTGGTGGCCTTCAGAATGCTGCCAGAGGTTGTATGGGCAATGCCTAAATTCGGAACCTTCAATCTGCACGCATCACTGTTGCCACAATACAGAGGTGCTGCCCCTATAAATTGGGCCATAATAAACGGAGAGATTGAAACAGGAGTAACAACATTCTTTCTGACACACGAAATAGACACAGGCAAAATCATTCAGCAGGAAAGAATTCCTATCAGCGAAACAGACAATGTTGGCATAATACACGACAAACTGATGATGCTTGGTGCCGGACTGCTGCTGCAGACTGTTGACTCAATAATAGCAGGAACTGTAACAGCAAAGCCACAAGAAGAGCTATATAAAAATGAAAGCGAACTTAAGCCAGCACCTAAAATATTCAAAGAGACTTGCATGATAGATTGGAGCAAGTCAGCCACAGACATATATAATCTTGTCAGAGGTTTGTCTCCATATCCAGCAGCATGGAGCGAACTGCAAACTGAGGACGGCACCAAACTTGCTGTTAAAATCTACGAAACAGAAAAAGAACTGTGCAGTCACAACCATGAGGCAGGAAAAATACTGACAGACAACAAAACATATATAAAAGTAGCAGCGGCCGACGGATACATACACCTAAAGAGCTTGTTGCTGCCAGGGAAAAAGCGCATGCAGGTTGAGGAATTGCTGCGAGGATTCAAGATTGAAGAAAACAGCAGATTCGTTTATTCAAGACCTGAGATTTAGGCGACCCGTAGAGAAAACCCCTCAAAAAGTATAGAAACAGTCGCTGTTGAAATATTTTTTTAGTTGGAAGCAATAAAAGGCATTAAATTTGCATTGTATAGATAAGAAGTCAAACTAAAACATATTGCCTATTGAAGATATTCTACTTTGATGATTTATAAAAGATGTTAAAAACACCACACAAAACAGACTGATTGACAGATTGTTATTGTGTGTATTCTTGTCAGATTTATTGTTCATATCACAACATGCTATGCCATGTTTGTGCTTGGACTTGGCTTGATGTTTACGTTTAAAAAAAGGACATCATCCGGGCAAGAAAGTTATGACTGCTTTAGAAAACATAAATTACAAAGGTTATGAATACTTTGAGCAAAAAGACCGACGAAGAATTGGTAAAACTATATGCCGACGGGCAGAATGAAGCATTCGACATATTGCTTGCCAGGTATAAGCGCAAGGTTTTCTCGTCGATTATGTTGACAGTTAAGGATTATGACGTTGCCAACGACATTTTTCAGGACACATTTATAAAAGCAATAACAACCATACGCTCTGGCCAGTATGACGAACGCGGAAAGTTTGGAGGCTGGATAATGCGAATTGCACACAATCTAACAATCGACACATTCAGGCGGAGCAATGCGATGAACACAGTGTCGGGAGACTCAACAGAAGACGAGGAGGAGGCAATATTCGACACCATACAGATTCTTGACCGAAGCCACGAAGACGAACTTATTGAGGAACAATTCTACAAAGACCTTGTTGGGCTTGTTGGTCTGTTGCCAGAGAACCAGCAAGAAGTCGTGAAGATGAGGTTTATTCAAGACATGTCGTTCAAAGAAATTGCCGACGCAACGAACGTGAGTCTGAACACGGCTTTAGGCCGAATGAGGTATGCTCTGCTTAACCTCAGACGTCTTGTCTCGGAAAAACATTTGGCTATGGACGCTTAAGTTTTGTAAGTACAAAAAAGTGATTAAAACTTAGAAATCCTTTAGATTAGGGAAACACACCATAAAACAATCTTTGTGGAAAAGAGCAAAGCGGATAACCAGAATTTGGTTGTCCGCTTTTTCTGTTATCTCTGCGTTTTGAAGACAAAAGGGAAGGTTTTAAGCATTCTCCGTTCTTTTTTTTGATATGTAATTTTTTATGGTCACATGTACAATTGGTAGTCCCACACCTAGAATCAGTTCAAATACCAAATGGACACAGCCATTGATGGTAACACCATTAGGTTCAAAATAATACTGTTTCAAGTTTCTAAAGGCTATGAAGAACAGCAATGTATGGTAACAGAGTATCAGCATGGTATTTCTTCCTATCCAGCACAGAGTAGGTTTTAAGGAAGAAGGCATTTTGCATGCTGCAAGGTATGTGATATATGTTCCAACAAAAGCAGCAAACATTGAAACAGGGTAAAGATGACAAACAAATAAGGACAAATCAACCTGCGCATTCAGTATGCAAAACACCCAAACAACACCCCCAACGAGCAAATATGAGTTCCTAATTGGAGCTGTTATTTCATTCTTCCAATAATCACCCATTGCATAAAAAACCATACCGCAAAAACCAGTCAATATACCGAACGGCAAATTTACTATGTACCTGCCTATCACAAGAGCAATAGTTGATATAACAAATGACCATAACAAGCATTTGTCTGTTATTTGCTTAAGATAGGAATAGAATATTTTACACCAAAACAATGCCAAGAAAAAACCACAAAGGACCATTTGAAGGGAGATCTTTTCCAAACATTTCAGATTCAAATCCACCATTAGCCCACAGTATTCCGAAAAGTTTGTTGTGTGCCAAATCAACATTGCCAAAAGCCAAGCATATGAGAATGCCAAAGAATGAAGTCACAAGATAAGGTTTGACTAATTGTTTGTTGCCGCTTGCAAACACCTCACGAATAGGCTTTGTCTTGTGAAAATAACCAGACAAAATAAAAAACAATGGCATAAGAAAACTATAAATGAAGCTTCGCAGAATTGGAGGTATGCCGCCGCTATGTCCTAATATCATCATTAAAATGCCGATACCCTTTGCTATGTCTATGCCAATGTCACGTTGCTTCATTATGTCAATAAGTTCTGAATTGTCCATCAATGATTTTTCCGTTTGCGAGCCTTGCCTGTTATCTGCTCAACATCTATGCGCCAGACGTCGGTCACCTGCAGACTATGAGAAACAGCGATATCAAAGAATCCGAGATTATCTGGAGTAAACTTTTGACAGACAGCTCTCAACCCAATGATTTTTTCAGCATCATCATTCAAAAGAACAGCTTTGCCAACGACCACCGCCGACTCGTAGGAGGTGCTGTACATAGCCTTGACCTCGTCGGCAAAAGGCACCACCTCACCGACAAAAACAGCACAAACATTTGGATTACGCTTCAAAACATCTGTTTTTGTACCCATTTTTGCGCAGTGGAAATACAGTTTTTCACCCACACGGGCAACAGACAAAGGCACACAATATGGTTTTCCGTCGGTTCCGACCATTGAAACCGTTGCGTAAGGACTCTTGTCGATGACAGAGAAAGCAAACTCTGCATCCATTTCGCGATCACTTCGTCTCATAAAAAATCAGTCATTTGAGTTTATTCACAAGGACAAAATTACAGAAAATCTTATTCTCATTTGCCTTTTGACTTGAACTTGTGTCAGTTTCGACAAATCGGACTATATATTTCGGAAGCAAAAACATTTGTTCGTCAAAATCATGCAAATATTTTTCTGTATATATTAGCAGAATAAGACCACAGACTGAGTCGCAAAGGCAAAAAAATGTTCAAAATAGGTGCTAACTTCAGCGCAGAGGCAAGAGACCTGGTGGAGTGGAAGATTGAACAAAAAAAATCCGTCAAAAAAAACAAATTATGTACAGCCAACAATCCGTAAAATTGATTAGATTTGCGAGAGACTGGCATTTATAATTTTGTCAAATATAAAGAATGTCTGACACAACATTAAAATCAAATAAAACCATAAATATAGGATGAAAAGAAATTTACTGATCACATCGGCCCTTATGTTTGCGACACTCGGCTCGAACGCAGCAGGATTGTCGTATACATTCGAGGACAACATGACCGACTGGAATCCAAGAGGTTCCGCAAGCATAGAGTTGTCGGCAACACAGCATAATCAGGGTTCAAAATCACTGTACATAAGCAACAGAACATCGAGCTGGCATGGTGCATACATGCAGAACGACTACCTTAAAGCCGGAAGCACATACACATTCACAGTTTATGTATACACAGAGACAGCAGCAACAATAGACTTGAGTCTGCAGCTGACGCTCGACGGTTCTGCCTCATATCCTAGTGTTGCATCAAAATCAGTAAGTGCAAACACATGGACTGAGCTTAGCGGCGAGTACACAATACCAGAAGATGCAACCGGAATACAGGCATATATTCAGTCGAGCACAGCAACACTGAGTTTCTATATCGACGACTTCACTTGCGAAGAGAAAGTTGAGGAAGAAATAGACTTCAGCAGTCAGAAATCGCTGAAAGAGGCATTTAAAGATTACTTTAAAATAGGGACAGCAGCGACAGCCAACGAGATCACTCCGCAGAACACCAAGAACATGATTCTGCACCACTTCAACAGTCTGACACCTGGAAACGAGCTTAAGCCAGACGCAATGCTGGACCAGACAGCAAGCCAAAGCAGCGGCAACAACGTAAATCCACAGGTCAAGCTGTCGTCGTCGACAAAGACAGTGCTCAAGTTCTGCGAAGACAACAACATGCCAATGAGAGGACACGTGTTTGTATGGCACTCGCAGACACCAGACTGGTTTTTCAACGAGAACTTTGCAAGTGACGGAGCTACAGTTTCGAAAGAGATTATGAACCAGAGAATGGAGAACTACATTAAGAATGTGGTTGAGCTGGTGACAACAACATATCCAAACTTGGACATCTATTCATGGGACATAGTCAACGAGACGTTCAAGAATGGAGAGGGAGTGATGAGAGATGCCGGCAGCAATTACACCACCGACGGAACATCAAGATGGATGGAAATATACGGCGACACAAGCTTCATACACAAAGCATTTGCCTATGCGCGCAAATATGTGCCATCTACATGCAAGCTGTATTATAATGACTACAACGAATACATTGCCTCAAAGAGAGACGGAATATATACATTGGTGAAAGACCTGTATGACAGAGGTTTGTGCGACGGAATTGGAATGCAGTCGCATCTGAGCACAAGCTACCCATCAGTATCACTGTATAAGGAAGCAGTGCAGAAGTATGCAACAATAGGCTGCGACATTCAGGTGACAGAGCTAGACATCACACTGGCCGACGGAGCAACATACGACACCCAGGCACAGATGTATAAAGACCTGTTTGACATTTATCGCGAATATAAAGACAACATCAGTCTTGTTGCCTTCTGGGGAACAAACGACGAGAACAGCTGGAGAAGCAGCGGAGAGCCACTGATTTTTGCCAACTATGAGCCAAAAGCCGCATACTACAAGATTCTTGAAGGAATGGAAACCAGCACAGATGCAATTGCAGCATCAAAAGGAATAACAGTTAGCCAAGATGCTGACAATTTGTCAATCGTCTGCGACGGAAAGTTCACTTATGAGATTGTGAACATTATTGGCCAGATAAAGTTCAGAGGCACAGCCTGCAACAACACAGAAATCGTGGTAGGCAACAATGCAGAGAGAATTTTGATTGTTAAAGTAACAACCGAAGACGGAATTCAGAAGACATACAAACTTGTAAGAAAATAAACAGAAAACGAAGACAGGTTTGTCTGCCACAATAAAAAAAAGTCAGCATATGCCCACCCAAATGCATATGCTGACTTTTTTATTTACATCGGCCTCATTTTTTTTCATAAAAAAAGAAACCTCAAAGCAAATATGGCTCAATATTTGTATCTTTGCCAACAGAGAACATAAAAAGACACACAAGGAAAACATAAAATACAGAGATATATGAAAAAAGTATTAGTATTTTTTGCCGCAATGTTCAGCATTGTAGTTAGTGCAGTGGCAGCAGGCCCAGCAGTAAAATTCAGCGAGATGAGTTATGACTTTGGAACATTCTCGGAGGAGAAGGGAAAAGTGACACACATATTCTCGTTCACAAACACAGGAACTGAGGACGTGATATTGCAGGATGTGAAGACATCGTGCGGATGCACAACACCAAACTGGACCAAGACCCCAATCGCACCAGGAAAGAAAGGTGAGGTTGAAGTGACATTCAACTCGACAGGCCGTCCAGGAAACTTTGCAAAGACAATCACAGTTACATCAAACGCAGGTGTTGAGCGTCTGCAAATTAAGGGTGAGGTGCTGAAGATTGGTAACAACCAGGCCGACATTGAGAAAGCCGCAAAGGATTTGTAAGAAAAGAATACAGAAACATAAGAAACAAAACTAACAGAAAACAAGATGAAGAAATTCGCTATAGCTCTGGCAATGGCAGCAACGGCTGCAATGCTTGGAGGCACAGCCGCATATGCAGGCGAAGAGGTCAACACAACCACAACCGCTGGTCCTGTAGACAAAGAGAACATGCCAGTGATTGTGTTCAGAACAACAAAGCATGACTTTGGAACATTCCCAGAGGAGAAGGGCAAGGTGACTTGCACATTCGTGTTCCAGAACGTTGGTAAGAGTGATTTGGTGCTGCAGAAAGTAAGAGCATCTTGCGGTTGCACAACACCAAACTGGACCAAGACCCCAATCGCACCAGGCGACACTGGTTTTGTGACAGCAACTTATAACGCATCTGGCCGTCCAGGAGCATTCTCTAAGACAATCACAGTTACATCGAATGCAGAAGGCCAGCAGAGACTGCAGATTGCAGGAGAAGTGATACCAAAAGTCAAGAAGCCAGAAGAGGAATATCCGTTCAACATTGGCGACTTCAGAATGAAGAACCAGAACGTATATATGCGTACTGTTGACTATCCAAACACAAAGACAGAAAAGATACAGGTCATAAACAACGGTTCAGAGCCAATGGACATCTCGTTTGTTGGTGTGCCAAAATATCTGACTGTTAAAGCAGCACCTGCACGCCTGGCAGCAAAAGAAAAGGGCGTTATAGAGTTGACATTCAACAGTGCAGACGCAAACGACTGGGGAGACATGCACTCTACTTTTGATGTTGCCATCAACGGAAAGATTGAAGCAAACAAGCAAATCAACGTTAACGCAACAGTAAAGGAGAGCTTTGCCAACATGACACCAGAGCAGAAACAGGTTGCACCAGTGCTGAACGTTGACAACACATTTGATCTTGGCTCAATTGAGGTAGGAAAGAAGAAAAAGACATTCAAGTTCTACGTGACAAACTCAGGAAAGAACGACCTGATTCTGCACAAGGTAAAGAGCAGCAATGACAATGTTAAGATTGAGTATCCAAGCAAGCCAATAGGCGCTGGCAAGAAGGGTGAGCTGAAGATCACAGTTGACCCAACAAACAGCAAGGCTGGCAAGTTCAACTACAGAGCAACAATCATCTGCAACGATCCTAACCACAGCACAACAGGTGTCACCTTGACTGGCGAATACAAATAAGACTTTGACAAAATAGAATTAGAAAAGAAGTGCGGAATTTTCTGCACTTCTTTTTTTGTCTTCACCCAACATAAATTTTCATATTAACAAACCATTAAAAGCAGAAATAAGAACTGCGTGAAAAGCTGCAAACGACATATAAAATACAAAACAATGACATTATTATGCATTTGTGTCTAACAACATCTATTCTTCAAGCAAGAAAGGCACAAAAATTGTATATATTTGTACAAAGGACAATATCAATTGGAAATGACAAAACGGCACAAGCAAAGTCAGAGTACACCACATGATTCCTGAAGTAAAAAGAAGAAGATTATGATAAACCTGGAGAAAGGACAAAGAATAGAAGTTGATCTGACAAAAGTCAACATTGGTCTTGGTTGGGATCCGAGCAGCGACGAAGACAATCCATACGACCTGGATGCCACAGCCTTTATGCTCAACAAGCAGAAGAAACTGCCAAAGGATGAATTCTTTGTATTCTATAACAATCTTGTGTCGCCAGATGGTGCTGTGGAATCAATGGGAGACGACCTGACTGGAGGGAACAGCGACGGAGGCGATGACGAGACTATAAAAGTAGAGTTGGACAAAGTCAGTCAAGAGGTTGAAGAAATAATATTCTGCGCATCAATATACAAGCACAAAGAAAGAAGACAAAATTTTGGGCAGGTGCACAATTCGTATATAAGAATATATAATTCTGAAACTGACGAAGAAATAGCAAGATATGACCTTGACGAGGATTTCTCGGTTGAGACTGCAGTTGAATTTGGCAGACTCTACCGCAGGAACGGAACTTGGAAATTTGAGGCTATGGGGCAGGGTTCGAAAACAGGTCTTGAGGGCTTGGTCGCAAAATACCAATAACATAGGCCAAACGATTTCATATTAACACACTATAAGAAAAACAACGAATATGATAAACTTAGAGAAAGGTCAGAGAATGTCACTCGGACTTAACAACATACAGATAGGTTTGGGCTGGGACCCAAGCGCACAACCAGGTGTGGAATTTGACCTTGACGCATCGGCGTGGATGCTGGGCGACAACCAGAAATTGCCAACAGATGATTTTCTGGTATTCTACAACAACCTGAAGTCGCCCGACGGTGCCGTTGAATCATCAGGCGATGACCGTTCAGGCGGAAACAGCGACAAAGGAGACGACGAGATTTTGACAATAGACCTGAGCAAAACAGACAGCAGAGTGCAGGAGATCGTGATAACAGCGACAATACACGATGCCGAGAACAGAAGACAGAACTTCGGACAGGTGCGCAATGCCTACATCAGGATAGTGAACACAGCAAACAACGAAGAGATTGCCAAATATGACCTCGACGAGGATTTCTCGATTGAGACCGCAATTGAGTTCGGACGTCTTTACAGAAGAAATGGTGAGTGGAAGTTTGAAGCCATGGGACTTGGATACAAAGGCGGAATGCAGTTCTTTGTGAACAAATATGCCAACTGACACCAGACCAGACAACAAACATCAATAAACAACCAAACAAAGAATACAATGATAAATCTGGAAAAGGGACAAAGGATAAACCTAGAGAAGTCTGACAAAAGCAAGATGTCGAACTTCTGCGTAGGTTGCAACTGGGGAGCCATCAAAAAAAGTTCGCTATTCGGACTCTTGAGCGAGAGCAAAGACGTTGACCTTGACTTGAGCTGCATAATGCTCGACGCAAACGGCAAAATGGCCGACCACGTGTATTCGCCACTCTACCGCTTGGAGTTCCTATCAAAATATGGAATGCCACAAGGCAAACTGGACTCAAGAGACGGTGCATTTCATCACACAGGCGACGATTTGAAAGGGGACGCCGGCGCAGTTGACGACGAAATGGACAACGAGATAATAAAAGTTGACCTGAACAAAGTGTCGGCAAACATTGAGCAGATATTCTTCTTTTTGAACAATGTGGGTGACGAGGATTTCTCGATGATTCCGTATGCATCGATAAGAATGTTCGAGGGCACACTTAGCAAAGTGACAAACGTGTATGCAAAATACAACGTCAGCAAGGAACCACAATTTGCCGGAAAGAGAGCATTGATAATGGGCAAACTGTACAGAAAAAATGGAGAGTGGAAGTTTGCCGCAATAGGCGACGCACACACCGACCGCAATATATGCGAAACAATCATAAGAATATTAAACAATTACGCAAACTAAACAAAAACGACTACAAATATGAGGAGATTACCGGTTTACTTGCTGCTCGACACTTCGGGCTCAATGTTTGGAGAGGCAATCCAGGCAGTTCAGACTGGAGTTCAAACTCTGGTCAGCACACTCAGGCAAGACCCATATGCACTTGAAACTGCATATCTAAGCATCATCACATTCAATACCGATGCAAAGCAGGTATGCCCACTCACTGAGATATCAGCATTTCAGGAACCAACACTGCAGGCAAGCGGCTGCACAGCACTTGGCGAGGCTCTGGAGGTTCTTTGCAAAGCAGTGGACAACGACCTTACAAAGACAACGGAAATGAAGAAGGGCGACTGGAAGCCACTGGTGTTCCTGATGACAGACGGAGAACCAACAGACGACATCAGACACGGACTTGAGGAATTCAAGAAAAGAAAATTCGGACTGGTGGTAGCCTGCGCTGCAGGAAACAACGCAAACACAGACGTGCTGAAAAAGATAACAGAAATTGTTGTACAGCTCGACACGGCAGACTCTGCAACCATCAAATCCTTCTTCAAGTGGGTTTCAGCATCAGTGCAGACTGGAAGCCAGAAAGTCGACGGAGGCCAGGAGGTTGGCGGACTGCAGGAGTTGCCACCACCACCACCAGAGGTAAACATTGTGGTGTAAGGTAAAAAAACATAATAGGCAACGTAATGTTAAAAAAAGAGTTACGTTGTCTATTGTTGTGAGAATCAAATACAAACAAAATAACACATGAGACGACTGCCCGTATATATACTTATCGACACTTCAGGTTCGATGCGTGGAGAGCCAATTGAAGCCGTGAAGGTAGGTTTGGAAAGTATGCTGGATTCGCTGAGATGTGAGCCATACGCATTGGAGTCGGTTTGCATAAGCATAATCACATATGACAGAGAGGTGAAAGTGGCAATGCCATTGACAGCGCTCGACAACATGCAGTTGCCAAGCATTGAGACACCAGAATCTGGTCCGACCCACACTGGAGCCGCGCTGAAAACTCTATGCGAGAAAGTGGACATGGAAGTCAAAAAAGGCAGCAACGGAGAGAAGGGAGACTGGAGACCACTGCTGTTTCTAATGACCGACGGCAAACCATCTGACTTGCAGTTATACACAGAGATGACAGCCGAAGTCAAGAAACGGAACTTTGCAAGCATTGTGGCACTGGCAGCAGGAATGAAGGCTGAAACAGAACCATTGAAAAAGCTGACCGACCAGGTGTATAAACTAGACACACTCGACAGCAATTCGATGAAACAATTCTTCAAATGGGTGTCTGACTCGATAGGTGTTGGCAACAAGAGTATGTGTGCAACCAGCGAAGTTGAGCTGCCAGCACCACCACAAGAGATAAACATAATCATATAAAAAAGCGAAAGAGATGAAGACACTAGATGCGATTCTTGTTGTAGTTGTATTGCTGCTTCTGATAGTGATCGCAAAATGCTATTCAATTGGATTCTTATTTAAACTGCTGATTGCGGTAATCCTGGTGGCATATTTTGTATACACAAAGCTAAAGCCATATGCATCGAAACTTGACCCAAAATACAAATCAAAATTTGATCAAGTGCAGGGCATATTTGACGGTGTTACAAACCTATTCAACAGCATACCAAAATGGCAAGTTGGTCCAGGACTTATAATGGACCCATCGCAAATTATCGTGATGTCGATACTTGCGCTTATTCTTTGCATACTATAAAGACAAACATAACATTTAAGAAACAATGTCAAACAAAATCAGAGTAATACTCATTTCAATTATAGCCGTTATTATCGGCTTTATATTCATCAACACATTCATATCGGTTGAGCGTATAGACGCCGGATGCGTAGGAATCAGAGTCAATCTTGTTGGCGACAACAAAGGTGTTGACGACATAACAGAAGTTACAGGCTGGGTGGCATATATGCCTATTTTCACAGCCATTTACGAGTTCCCTATATACACACAGGTGAAGAATTATGATTCGTTCAAAGTGAACGCAAAAGACGGTAGCGAATTCACTGTTGACCCTATATTCAGCTACTATGTTGACAGGACAAAGGTAACCAGGATATTCCAGCAATACCGCCGTCCGCTGTCGGAGATTGAAGACGGATACCTGCGCAACGTCATCTACGACTGCTACCGCAATGTTGCAAACAGCTACCCATCAGACTCACTGATAAGCAACAGACAGAAGTTTGAGATGGAGGTTCAGGAAATGATCAAAGCAAATCTGACAAAAGACGGATTCATATTCCAGCAGCTGACATCAAATCTTGACGCTCCACAGTCGCTCAAAGATGCGATAGACGCAAAGAACAAGACAACACAAGAGGCTATACAGTCGGAGAACAAGCTGAGAAAAGCGGAAGCAGAGGCAAAGGCCAAAGTCATAGAAGCAGAGGCCGAGAAAAAAGTCAACGACATGAAAGCCTCAGCACTGACACCTCTGATTATCCAGCAGATGTTCATTGAGAAGTGGGACGGAAAGTTGCCTGTTTACGGAGAAACACCTAAGATTTTTAAGGACGTTACAAAGTAAGCAACAAAAAAAATTCATTACAGGCAACAACACAGTTCACTAGAGCTGCATGATTGTTGCCTGTTTTTTTTATAACAATCATCTTATATAATGTTTGAGAGCACTAAAAATATCATAGCAAAGTCGGGACTGCAACCAACCATATTGATTGAAAAAGAATTTGCGGAATGGCTGGAAAACAAAATGGCGATTGAATTCATCAAAGAAAAAACTAGGCCCATGAATGAAATAAAAGACAAATGGAACAAAAAAAACATATCACTGCCAAACGGACAAGTTGGCAAAAATTACAACGAGTCCATTTGTCTTGGTCAAGAGTACACCAATGTGGATGCAATTTTTTGCAGCAGACATGACGGACTTGAAATTGAAAAAAACATAGATCAGGACAACAACATAACAATCACCATAAAAGGGAGACCCTGCAAGGGAGACGATTCATCGAATCTGCAAAAAATAGCAATAGCAGTGTCGGCCACATCAAAAGGGAACAGCAATGTGGACCTGGAGCCAAAACACATTCAATTTGTTATAAATCCAGATCCAAGAGACCTTTGGAAGAACATCCCCACCGACACAAACATTGAATATTACAAAGAAGACAGTCAGAACGAAGGTCTTGACATTCAAGAAAGGACTGTAGTTGCAGATACAGAAATAATAGACACAAGCAACAGCTGCAGACACATCATAGCAGCAAGTCAGAGAGGACGCTCGCATGCCCACGAGGGAAGAGCACGAGATGACCACTACACAATAACAAACGACACCGCAACCGGTTGGAACATAATAGCAGTGGCAGACGGAGCAGGCTCGGCCAAATTTTCGCGCGAAGGCTCAAAAATAGCGTGCAACACAATAACAGACTTCTGCCGCCGAAAGCTGGAGGAAATGGATGGAGAAATATGCGCAAACTTCAAGAATTACATTCAAGACCCTACCGCCGAGAACAGAAAAACAATAGGCAATGAGCTGTACACGATACTTGCAAGCGGAGCATTGACTGCACAAAGGAAAATAACCGAAGAAAGTCAGAAAAAAGAAGGCTCAAAACTGAAAGATTATGCAACGACACTGCTTGTTGCAATAACAAAGGAAATTGAAGGAAAGTGGTTCATCGGAACATTCTGGGTTGGCGATGGAGCTGTTGGAATATACAAATACACCGAGAACGGAGAAGAAAAAGAGATGAAAGTGCTGGGGACTCCAGACGAAGGCGAATTTGCCGGGCAGACAAGATTCTTGACAATGCCAGAAATTTTTGCGAATCCGACCGAACTTTTCCAGAGACTGAGATTCCTTGCAGTGGATGACTTCAAGGCACTTATGCTGATGACCGACGGTGTGTCGGACGCAAAATTCGAATGCGATGCCAACCTGCAGAACCCATCAAAATGGGATGAAGTGTGGGAAGACATAACAAAAGAAGTAAATTTGCAGGATGACGCAGAGACAGCCTCAAAGCAACTGCTTAATTGGCTTGGATTCTGGAGTCAGGGCAACCACGACGACAGAACAATAGCCATAATGTATTAAGATTTATAACATCAGGAAAAGGAAATGTCGAACACTATAAAGTTAAAAGCAACAGACGGCACTGAGGTTGAGTTTGTTGACGAGGTTTGTGGTTCCGGAGCGATGAAAGACGTATACTTCAGTCCGGACAAGAGCTATGTCGTAGGCTTCTTCAGGAACCCACTTGACATGGCCGGAAAACAAAGGCTGGAGAATATAACAGGATTATATAAAGACAAAATTTTCAAAGAGACAGGTGGCGACTACTGGAAAAGCCTGATGTGCTGGCCAACAAAAATGGTTGAATGGAACGGCAAAGTTGGAATTGTTTGTCCGACCTACGACAAAGACTTCTTCTTCAACGGCGGCCGTTTCAACGGCAAGGAAAAAGAAGGCAAATGGTTTGCATCGGCAAAGCTGAGAAACAAATTTCTGACACCGCAAGAAAAAGGAGACTGGCTGAAATCACTGCAAGTGTGCATCAGAATAGCCAGAGCCGTCAGAAGACTGCATGCTGCCGGTTTGGCACATTCGGACCTGTCATATAAAAATGTACTTGTCGACCCTGAACACGGCAAAGCCTGTATAATAGATATAGACGGACTTGTTGTGCCTGGAAAATTTCCGCCAGACGTGGTTGGAACGCCAGACTTCATAGCCCCTGAAGTTATGGAGACACAGAAATTGGACAAGAAAGACCCAAACAGAGTGTTGCCCTCAATATCAACCGACCGACACGCTCTGGCTGTGCTGATATACATGTATCTGTTGTACAGGCATCCGCTGAAAGGAGGAAAAATAAACGACGCAACAGACAGCACAAAAGACGAGGAACTATCAATGGGTAAAAACGCACTGTTTGTGGAACATCCTACCGACAAGAGCAACCGTCCTAAAGATTTAGACAAATGCGAGTTGCCGCAAGGAGATGTTGACAAGTTGCCATATACCCTGTGCGGTCCATACCTGAAAGAACTGTTTGACCAGGCATTCATCGACGGTCTGCACAACCCGCAGAAAAGGCCAACAGCCCAACAATGGGAAGAGGCGCTGGTCAAGACCACAGACCTGGTTCAGCCGTGCCAGAACCCCAACTGCGAGTCGAAATGGTTCGTATTTGACAACAAGCTGAAACCAAGATGTCCGTTCTGCGGAACAGAATATCACGGAATGCTTCCTGTCCTGGATTTTTACTACTCACCACGCCCAGGAAACTTCATACCAGACAACAGCCGCCTGATGGTATATCACCAGCAGTCGCTCTACTTGTGGCATGTGAACCGATTCAAAGCGCCAAACGAGAAACTGAACGACACTGAAAAAAGACCAGTTGGAGATTTCCACCTGCTTAACGGCAAATGGGTTTTGATAAACAGGAAGCTGGAGTCAATGTATGAAATAAAATCAGACGGTACTAAGCAAAAAATAGAAATTGGCAAGTATGTTGAGCTGAACAACGGAACAAAAATTCTGCTTAGCACAGAAGATGGAGGCCGACTTGTTGTGGTGTCGATGGTAAATAACTAAGAAGGTAAGGGAACAAAGACAATGTATTACATAATAAGAAACGGGAACAGCTACGGACCATATGACGAACAGACCCTGCAAAAATTCGTGAATGCAGGCAAACTGCTTCATAACGACATTGCCGAGGACCAGTTCACAGGAGAGAAGACAACGCTTGGAGAAGTGCTGTCGAGAGCAGGTATGCAAATATCGGTTGAGCACCAGGGCACTATCAATAATCAGCTGAGCAACATAGGCAAGGAACTCATATTGCCAATTGATTTGATGAAAGATAAATCGTGGAAACAAGACACAAGACTGCTGATGCTGGCCTTTGTGGGGCTGACCCCCTCAGTGCTCATGTTTATCAGTCCGTCGGGGGTTACTATGTTCTACATGGTATCGCTCTATTTCTCGGCAATATGGGGGTTGTTTTTCTACTACTTTTTCAAGACAAGGCAAGTGACGCTAAAAACGACACTGACAATATTCTTCGGAACACAGTTCTTTGTTTTCCTCCTATTCTTCTTTACCAGGATACCATTTCTCAACCCATTCTACAACTTCACTGATTCATTTTTCCCGCTCAACCTAGTAGGCTTTGTATTAGGAGTAGGCTTGAATGAAGAATTCTGCAAATCAATACCACTGCACATACTTGAGAAAAAATCCAGAGAGCCATTAATTCCGCAGACAATGGTATATTACGGACTGATGTCGGGCATTGCCTTTGGTGTGTTTGAAGGAGTTCGATATCAAACAAGTGTAAACGTGAATCTGGAGTACAGCGAAAGCTTCTTCTACAACATAGCCAGACTTACGAGTCTGCCGTTCCTGCATGCCATATGGTGCGGAATAAGCGGCTATTTCATTGCGCTTGCCAATCTATATCCAAAATACAGAAAATCGCTATACCTGCTGTCGCTAGCAATACCATCGCTGCTTCACGGAATATATGACACATCAGTGTCGACCCCTATTCTAACGCTGCTGCTGGCAATACCAACGATGCTGTTTGGAGTGATACTACTGAACACATATCTCAGGACAAGCGCCGATTACCAAAACAGACTACACGCATAACAAACAAAACAAACACGAGATGAGACTAAAAAATATCATTTTGGCATTGAGCTTCACAGCCGTGTCTATATCATGCAGTTCAAAATCAGACATAAGCGGTGACCCCAAAGCCGACGGTGAAGAATATGCATATATGCTTATGGACAAAATAAGCGGCACCGAAAACAAGGATGACAAAGACGCAATGTACAAATATCTTTTGCACGAAGGAATCGGCGACATGGGCGGAATGCTGAAGAGAGGCGGAGCCCAGATTGGCAACATGCTTGGGGCTATGATGGATGCCTTTGGACTGAACACCGAAAGCATGGACAACTTCAACGAAATATTGTCGGATATCGACGACGCAATGTCAGACAACGGAGAAATCAGTCAGATGCTGACACATGCCGACGAGACAGCGTTTGACAGCACAAAAATGAACCAAGCAAGAACACTGCTGAAAGAAGCCATTGACTTTGAGAGCAAATGCGAACAGTATTACAAAGAAAACACCACCGAAGAAGAATACACGACAAGAAGTGGCAAGTATTTTGATTTTAAGGGTTATGCAACAAAAGCAAGAGCAGTTGTTGTTAGCATTGTGTCGGCCGAAGAAAGCGGAATGATGAGTAAAGGAAAAGAACATGAAGCAATCCGCAAAGCATTTCATCCAGAAGAAGCTGCAAAAGAAATGATAAAAAGCTACAAACAAAAGCAGCATGAGGACTACGAGAAATGGAAGAATGAACAGTAGGGAAAAAAATAAACACTAAAAACAAGCAAGAGGGCTCATTTCTATACAGAAATGAGCCCTTTGCTTAAAAAAATCCGATTTAGAGCAAAAATCAAACATTTCTATCCAAAAAAGAACAAACAAACCACAATTCACATTGACATATTGAATCAATTGCATATATTTGCTGAAAGATATAATAGGATAAACATGGACAAGGACATAACAGAATCGCCAATTAGAATAATGTCTCTAACCCAGTCAGACAACAAGACGCTTGCCAAAGAAGTTTTGCCACTTGCAAACATATATGGCTTTGTTTTGTGTTTGAAAGGGACAATAGGAGTGTCGACAACAGCAGAGACATTCACCATGAAAGAAAGGGATTTGTGTTTCTGCCTGCCTACACACCAGATCAACAACCTGTCTATCAACGAAAACGCAGAAGCGCTGCTAGTCACAGTGAGACTGGCTTACATTCTGCCGATATTAAACAGAGCTCTAGGAGCAGACAGAGCTCTTATGCTTGGTCTTGAGCCATGCGTGTCAATGACAGAGAGGAACAACTCAATATTGCTAAAAACAATTGACACACTGCAATATGAGCTGACAGAATGGGGAAACACGCCAAAAGATGAGCTGATATACACACTGCGCAGTGAATTCATATATTCGCTCACAGCGGCAATAGCAAACAAACTGCTTTGTCTATTTTTTGTGGACCAGTCGCCCAAGAAGAAACAGCAGATGGACAGACAAGATGCTATATTCCAGAATTTCATGTTGCACCTTATGCACGACTTCAGGGAACACAGAGACATTACATACTACGCCGACAAGCAGAACATCACGTCAAGATACTTCTCGGGTGTAATAAAGAGCAAATCAGGGGAGGGGCCGCTATACTGGATAAATAACTATGTTATAAACGAAGCTAAACAACTGCTTGAGAATACAGACATGAGCAACAAAGAGATTTCGCTGACATTAAACTTCACAAATCTCTCGTTCTTTGGAAAATACTTCAGACAACATGTAGGCGTTTCACCCCAGAAATACAGAATGATGAAAAACAAAGTGCAATAGCACGCAAAAAAGATGCTATCGACCCTCTCTTGCTCAGCAGAAAAAAAAAACAATCAATCGACACAATTTGCTATTCAAATCTGTTGAGTAACAAATTGGAATAAAAAAAAACGCATTGCAAAACTGCAATGCGTTTTTCTTTATATAATACCTTATATCTTTACAAAGGAATGTTACCGTGTTTCTTAGCAGGAGTGCTACGTACCTTATTCTGAGCCATATCAAGAGCCTGAATAAGCTTCATGCGAGTCTGCGAAGGCATAATAATCTCGTCGACATATCCGAGCTCAGCAGCACGATATGGATTAGAGAAAGTCTCCTCATACTGAGCAACAGTCTTCTTCTTCTCCTCGTCTGACTGATTACGATACAAAATATTCACTGCACCCTCGGCACCCATAACTGCGATTTCGGCACTTGGGTAAGCGAAGTTGATGTCGGCACCAGTGTGCTTGCTCGACATAACGATATAAGCGCCACCATAAGCCTTGCGGGTGATGATAGTAATCTTAGGAACAGAAGCCTCGACGTAAGCGTAAACAATCTTAGCACCGTGACGGATGATACCGTTGTGCTCCTGAGTGCAACCAGGAAGGAATCCAGGCACATCCTCGAGAGTGATGACTGGGATGTTGAAACAGTCGCAGAAACGGATGAAACGAGCAGCCTTGTCCGACGAATCAATATCAAGCACACCTGCCTGAATAGCAGGCTGGTCTGCAACGATTCCGACAGTCTTGCCATCAAGACGAGCGAAACCGACGATAATATTCTGAGCGAAATTAGCGTGCACCTCAAAGAAGTTGCCGTCGTCGACGATTGTCTCGATAAGCTCCTTCATGTCGTAAGGCTTGCTTGGATTCTCAGGAATCAAATCATTCAAGCTTTCGTCAACACGAGTAGGATTGTCATTAGTTCTCATGAAAGGAGCCTCTTCGATGTTGTTAGAAGGCAAGAAGCTGAGCAACTCGCGAACCATCATCAAAGTGTTCTCCTCGCCATCGCCAACGAAGTGAGCGACACCACTCTTAGTTGCATGAGTTGCAGCTCCGCCGAGTTCCTCCTTTGTGACATCCTCGTTTGTTACGGTCTTAACAACGTCTGGACCAGTGACAAACATATGGCTCTTCTCCTTCACCATAAAGATAAAGTCAGTAAGAGCAGGAGAGTAGCAAGCGCCACCAGCGCAAGGTCCCATGATCACAGAAATCTGAGGGATGACACCAGAAGAGATTGTGTTCTGATAGAAGATATCGCCATATCCAGCAAGAGAAGAAATACCCTCCTGAATGCGAGCACCACCCGAGTCATTGATAGCAATGATAGGAGCACCCATCTTCAGAGCCATCTTCTGAACCTTAACGATTTTGTTTGCATTTGTGCGGCTCAGAGATCCGCCACTGATTGTGAAATCGTAGGCATAGACAAACACAAGACGTCCGTCGATTTTTCCATATCCAGAAACGATGCCATCGCCGTCGATGACCTTCTTGTCCATACCAAAATTGGTGCAGTGGTGAATGACGAACTTGTCAATTTCGACAAAAGTACCCTTATCGAGCAGAGTGTCAATGCGCTCGCGAGCGGTCATCTTACCAGCAGCATGCTGTTTATCAATTTTATCTTGGCCGCCACCAAGTTCAGCCTTAGCACTGCGTGCATTGAACTCGTCAAAAGCCTGTTGTTTTGTTTTCATTCTGAAAAAATATAATTAACTCCGGAAAGAATCCGAAAGAATCATTGCATAAGAATTAGTCTTCCGCCTTGACAGCGTCAGGATCTGGAGCAAGCTGAATAAGAGTCTGGTCGCCATCGATAATATCATTAGCCTTCACAAGAATAGACTTGATGATACAATCGTTTTTAACCTTATACTCACTCTGCATCTTCATTGCCTCGACAACGATGACCGAAGTTCCAGCCTTGACCTTATCACCCTCGGCGCAAAGGACCTTGACAACCTTACCAGGCATAGGAGAGAAAATTCTGTCCTGCGACTCGCCAGCGTCACCCTTTTTGCGGTTACGCAAATACTTAGCCTGCGAGTCGATAATCTCGACCGGATAAGTATTGAAGTGAGTATTCACCTGATAGCTGCGTCCGTCGTCCGCTTTCTTCAACTCAGCGTTATAAGACTTGCCATCGCCAGTAAGAATTGAGCATACGCCATTTTCGGCCATCACAAAGTCGAGATCATACTGCTTGTCATCAATCATTATGACGACCTTATTTCCTTCCTTGCTTATCAACTCGACATTAGCGACACGATTACCAACGTGAACTTCCATAATATCTATTATAAAGAGCCAAATAATTGGCCAAAGTAAATACTAAATAAAATCAAATGCGTATCATTGCCCTCTTGCCGAACTCGCGCCAGCGGCTGATTGGGCGGTTATCGCCACTTGCAGGCTTATTCTCTTCGAGATTGACGAGATAGTCAATATAAGAAGCCATGATAGCGATATCCTCGGCCTCACTCTTAGTAGCCTCGTAAGTCTGGTCGGCCTTGAGCAAATCAGCGTTTTTCTCAAGGAAGCCAGTGTCATAGTGGCCTTCGACGAAATCAGGCACATCCATAATCTTGCGCAAGTAGCTGATGTTTGTTTTAACACCAGTGATTTTATATTCGAACAAGACACGGCGCATACGTTCGATAGCATACTGTCTGGTAGTTGCCCACACAATAAGTTTTCCAATCATTGAGTCATAGTAGATTGGAATTTCGTAGCCCTCGTATACATAGCTGTCGACACGAGTACCGATACCGAGCGGTTCAGTGAGCTGCTTGATAACGCCAGGGGCAGGAGTGAAGTTTTTCTCGGCATCCTCGGCACAAATACGGCACTCGATTGCATGACCTCGCTGGCTGATGTCGGACTGTTTAAGACCGAGCGGCTGTCCATCGGCAACCTTTATCTGCAATTTAACCAAATCAAGACCAAGGACCTCCTCGGTGATAGGGTGTTCAACCTGCAGACGTGTATTCATTTCAAGGAAATAGAAGTTGCGGTTGTCGTCGACCATGAACTCAATGGTACCAGCGCCGACATAATCCACAGCCTTGGCAGCATTTATGGCCACCTGACCCATTTTTTCTCTGAGTTCAGGAGTCATCAGAGGCGAAGGGCTTTCCTCAACAACCTTCTGACGGCGTCTCTGCACTGAGCACTCGCGGTCGCAAAGGTGAAGCACGGTGCCGAACTTGTCTCCCATCACCTGGAACTCGATATGATGTGGATGTTCGATGAACTTTTCAACATAAATTGCGTCATTGGCAAAGTTGGCAAGAGCCTCAGACTTGGCCGAGTTGTATGCGTCGGCGATTTCGTCCTCGGTTCTGACAAGTCTGATACCCATACCGCCGCCACCTGCTGAAGCTTTAAACATGACTGGCAGTCCGATTTCGAGAGCCACCTGTCTTGCCTGTTCAACAGTTTCAAGGCCTTCTGCAGTACCTGGCACAACTGGCACACCAGCAGCGATCATAGCCTGACGGGCGCTGATTTTGTCGCCCATCTGCTCCATTGCCTTTTTAGGAGCGCCGATAAAAGTGATGCCCTCCTTTTCGCATCTGTCAACGAAATTCGCATTTTCTGACAGGAATCCGTATCCGGGATGAATAGCATCAGCGCCAAAACGCTTAGCAGCCGCTATAATGTTGTCAATATTAAGATAACTATCTTTGGAAACCGGGCCACCGATACAGCAAGCTTCATCGGCATAAGAGACATGCCTTGAAGTACGGTCTGCCTCTGAGAACACTGCCACTGTCTTGATGCCCATCTCTTTGCAAGAGCGCATCACTCTGACTGCGATTTCGCCACGGTTAGCGACCAAAACTTTGTTTATCATAAAACAATTTATTGAATAATTCAATTGAACATTTCGTCGTCTCAATCATCCCAGCAAGTTACATATCAACCAGTTAAGACGATGCTGACGATATAATCTTCTGGCGCATATCCGACGGCTCCATTGCCAAACGAAGCCAATACGCACAAGAAAACTTCGCAAAGTTAATAAAATAGTTTCAGTTTTTTAGTCACATAAATTTCAAAAGACAACTTTATAGACCAACTTTTAGGAAAGATTTTATTTTACGTCTGTTTTTATGCATTTTTTTATTTTTTTTAATAATCAAGAAAAATGTAAGACCATTTTTTCGAACATTTAGACCACTTTTTTTGTTGGAATACATCAACACATGACTATCCGCATTGCAATTCAGAGGCAGAAAACGATATTAAGAAACATATAATTAACATAATTTCACACTCACATCATAGCGTTTTTTTTATCAAAACGGCTAAAAAATTCTTTATTAAAAGAATAGCAATGTATATAAATATTATATTCTATCAGTCAACAATTTAAGCCTAAATAAAACAACAGAAAGCAAGAGTCTATATTTGTGTTCCATTTTCCCTATTTACTTATCCTTTTTACATTATATATAGAAAACTAAGAAAACGGATTTAGTTTTTTTAGTTTATTTCTCCTATTTTTGCGCACGCTATATAGTAAAGTATGGCAGAAGAAGAAAATGGCAGAAGACGTTAAAGACAGAATTATCAAAGGAGCAGCAGAACTGTTCAAGCGGAAAGGCATAAAAGCCGTCACGATGGACGAGATTGCTGTGAAACTGTCAATTTCGAAAAGAACCATATACGAGAATTTCAAGGACAAGCAGTCTATCATCAACAGTTGTTTGGACTCCACATTCAAAAATCTCGAGGATGAGATGAACGACATCAGCAAGACATCGAGCAATCCTGTAGAAGCATTGTTCTGCATGTTTGAATATGTGGATATTGTGGTCAGAGAATACAACAAACAGTTTTTTGAAGACCTTGTGGGGACTGTAACCGAAGATGACTATAAAGACAAAAAATACAGACATAGAGCCTTGATATCGGCAAAGGTGAAAAGTGCGATAGACGAAGGATTCTTCAGAAATGAGCTTGGAGTTGACATCATCACCGCTCTGCTGACTCAGAATTTCAGTCCGCTCATAGCAGAACTGAACGAATTAGGTCTGCACCCGAGTCCACTGGAGCTGAAGCTAAGAGTCAATCTGATTTTGCTGAAAGGTATTGCGACACAAAAAGGGGCAAAAGTCATAAATGAGCTTCAGGAGAAAGCCTCACTGAAGATGTCGGGCAACATCACAACCGAATAGAAAGAATAAAAACATATAATGAAGACAAAAGCATTAACAAAGTTTGGTCTGACAGCAGTAGGCGCTGCATGCGCTTTTGCACAGACCTTTGCACAAAGCGGCAATGCGACAGACACACTGAGACTGTCGATTGACAAAGCCGTAAAAATAGCGTTAGACAAGAATCCGACAGTTGTTGTAGACAGCATGGAGATTGTCAAAAGCGAGTATGCGCAAAAAGAGACCAAAGGAAGTCTGTATCCGTCGATCGCATTCAGCGGCAGCTACACACGCACAATCAAGAAACAGCAGATGAGCATGTCGGGTATGACAATAGAAATTGGTACAGACAACAGCGTGTCGATGGGTTTCAGCGCAAACATGCCGTTGATAAACGTTCCGCTGTGGAAGTCTATTGCCCTGACCGAGGAGAACATCAACGCAAAGAAAGAGGCTGCCAGAGAAACAGAAATCAGCATGGTCAGCACAATCACCGAGGCCTATTATGCTCTTCTGAACGCGAAAGACAGCTATAAAGTATTGCTTGACAGCTACAACACAGCAGCAGAGAGCCACAGAATAACAAAGAAGAGATTTGAGCAAGGCTTGACAAGCGAATATGACACCATACAGACAAGCGTTCAGATGCGCAACATCGAGCCTAACATGATTGCCACAAGAAACGGAATTGATCTTGCCACACAGCAGCTGAAGATACTGATGGGTGTTCCAGACTCATATCCAGTGGCAGTGGAAGGCAGTCTTGAGGATTATGAGAAGACTATGTTCAGCGAGCTGAGCATGAGCGACATTGACACCACACTGAAAGACAACCCTACCGTCCGCCAGCTGCAGGTAAACACAAACCTGCTCGAGAAACAGCTTGAGGTCACAAAAGCCCAGTGGTATCCTACCCTGGCACTCAGCTTCGTGTATCAGTGGACAGCAATGGGAGACGACGAACTTAGCGATTTCAATCCTTACAGCACATTGGGTTTGAGTCTGAGTCTGCCAATATTCCAGGGCGGAAGCAGATACTACAAGCAGAAACAGGCACAAGTGCAGTATGACGAGATGAAATTCACACTTGAGGACACAAAACGCCAACTGAAGCTAGGACTGCAGAACAGTTTGAACAGTCTGAAGGTGGCACTGCAGAGCATAGAGACAACAAAAGCAGCCGTGGCCTCAGCACAGAAAGGATATGACATATCGAAGAAGAGATATGAAGTCGGAGCTGGAACGACACTCGAGATGACATCGAGCCAGACTGCTCTGACACAATCAAAGCTCAACTACCTGCAGGCAATCTATGACTATATTGTAGCAAAGGATGAGGTTGACAAGGTGCTTGGAAACGCATATAACGCATATATCAAACATTAAGAATAAAAAAAGACAAATACAATATGAATAAAATGAGACAGATGGCTGTGGCCTCTCTTATAACTGTTTTGACAGTGATGAGTGCTTGCAGCAAAGGCGAGTCGGATGCTGAAAAGAATGCAGCAGACAGCATTGCTGCAGTTGAAGCAGCAAAAGCAAGAGTTACAGTCGAGACAGTGAAGTTGCAGAATGTTGACCAGATAGAGGAGTTGACAGCTACAGTCAAGGCTGAAGCAAAAAACGACATAGCATCGCAAGGAGCAGGACGTATTGTTAAAATATACACAGAAGTTGGACAGACTGTTCAGAAAGGTCAGCTACTTGTCAAGATGGACCCAACAAGTCTGCTCCAGGTGAAGACACAATTGGCCAACTACGAAGCCGACTATAACAGAACACTTGAGTTGTGCAAGGCCGGCGGAGCAAGTCAGCAGGCTGTGGACCAGCTTAAAGTTCAGCTTGACGTGACTAGAGAGACATATAACAACCTGCTTGAGAATGTTGAGTTGAAAGCGCCAATCAGCGGTGTGATAACAGCAAGAAACTATGACAGCGGAGACATGTATAAGGGTGGCGAGGCTATCGTAACAATCAACCAAATCACACCTGTTAAGATTGTGGTGGCTGTTTCAGAGGAGAATTTCTCGAGCATCAAACTTGGCCAGAAAATAAACATCAAGCTTGACACATATCCCGACAAGACATTCACTGGCAGCGTAAGCCTGATTTACCCAGTAATGGACGAGAGTACAAGAACATTCCAGGTTGAGATATCAATTCCTAACGGAGACAGAAAGGTTCGTCCGGGAATGTTCGCACGTGCCGTGATGAACTACGGAACAAAGAAACGAGTTCTGGTTCCAGACGTTGCTGTGCAGAAGCAGATGGGAAGTGGCGACCACTATGTGTACATATACAAAGACGGGAAAGTGAAATACAGCATCGTCAAGACCGGCCGCAGAATAGAAGACCAGTATGAAATAATATCAGGAGTTGAGGACAACGACCAAGTTGTAATCTCAGGAATAAGCAAACTGGCAGACGGGAAAGAGGTTGAGATTGTCAAAAAGTAATCACCGTCAGTTTAGCAGTAAAAAAAATATATAAAAAGATAAAAAATGAGTCTATACGAAAGTTCGGTTAAGAAACCCGTGATGACATCGCTCATATTCGTGGCGGTGGCAATTATGGGTTTGTTCTCACTGTTCAGACTTCCTATCGACTTGTATCCGGACATTGACACCAACACCATCATGGTGTTCACAGCCTATTCTGGAGCAAGTGCAGACGATATTGAGCAGAACGTCACACGACCATTGGAGAACACCCTCAACTCGGTTGAGCACCTAAAGCATATAACATCAAAGTCGAGAGAGAACATATCAGTCATCACACTTGAGTTTGAATACGGATATGACATTGACGTGGAGACAAACGACGTGCGAGACAAGCTCGACATGGTCAGCTCGTCGCTGCCAGACGACGCCAACACTCCAATCATCTTCAAGTTCAGCACGGATATGATTCCTATTCTGATGCTGTCGGTCCAGGCAGACCAGAGTATGAACGCACTGTACAAGCTGCTCGACGATGGAGTTGCCAATCCGCTGGCACGTATTGACGGAGTGGGAACAGTGTCAATCACAGGTGCAATGGAACGCGAAATCCATGTATATGTTGACCCACAGAAAATGGAAGCCTACGGACTGAGTGTTGAGACCATATCATCAATTGTAGGATATGAGAACAAGAACATTCCGGGCGGAACATTCGACGTGGGCAGCCAGACATACACACTGCGTGTTGAAGGAGAGTTTGACGACGCAAGAGAAATGGAGAACATCGTTGTTGGCACACACAACGGAGCACTGGTTCACCTGAGAGACGTTGCACGAATTGACGACTCAGTGGAAGAACGTGCACAGTTGGCGTTCAACAACGGAGTTCAGGGAGCGATGATCATCGTGCAGAAACAGAGCGGAGCAAACTCTGTGGAAATATCAAACAAGGTGAGAGCTGCATTGCCAGAGCTGCAAGAAAACATGCCAAGCGATGTGAAAATAGGTATAATTGTCGACACATCAGACAATATCAAGGAGACCATCAAGTCGTTGAGAGACACAATACGCGATGCCTTGATATTCGTGGGACTGGTTGTGTTTGTATTTCTTGGCCGTTGGAGGGCAACAGTCATCGTGTTGGTTACAATACCGTTGTCTCTGGTTGCCTCGTTCATCTACCTGCTCGCGACAGACAGTTCGCTGAACATCATATCAATGTCGGCCTTGTCAATTGCCATAGGTATGGTTGTGGACGATGCCATAGTGGTGCTAGAGAATGTGACAAAGCATATTGAGCGCGGTTCTGAGCCTCAGCAGGCAGCCATTCACGGAACCAATGAGGTTGCGGTTTCAGTCATTGCATCAACATTGACATTGCTGGCAGTGTTCCTGCCTTTGACAATGGTGACAGGTATGGCCGGAGTATTGTTCAGAGAGTTGGGATGGATGGTCAGCATCATCATGATTATATCAACAACAAGTGCGTTGTCGCTGACCCCAATGCTTTGCGGACACATGCTCAAAATGGACAGCAAAGACAGCGCTCTGTTCAAGAAGATTTACGGACCAATAGAAAAAGCCCTCGACAAATTCGACGACGGATATGCATGGCTGCTGAATGTTGTTGTGCACAACCGTATCAAGACATTGCTGGCATGTACAGCATTCTTTGTTCTTTCAATCCTTTTGGTTAAGTTCGTCGGAGCCGAATTTATGCCAACAAACGATAACGGACGTGTAAAAGTGCAGATTGAGTTGCCAAACGGAACAAGTGTAGAGACATCAAAAGCCCTTGCACTTGAGCTGACTCAGCGCTGGAGCGAGGAGTTCCCCGAAATGAAAGTCTGCAACTTCAGTACAGGTCAGGCAAACACCGACAACACATTTGCATCGTTGAGCGACAACGGAACCCACATCATCTCATTCAATATTTCGCTTTATGACCTTGAAGAAAGAAAGAGCCACACGCTTGAAGGCAAAGAGGCAAAAGGATTGAGCGAAGTTTGTCAGATAATGCGTAAAGACCTTGAGGACTACCCTAGCATCAGAAAATCACAGGTTATGCTTGGAGGAGGTAACTCTGGAATGGGAGGTGAGTCAACCGTTGACTTTGAAATATATGGTTATGACTTTGAAAAGAGCGACACACTGGCAGCACAGGTTAAACGAGTGCTGACAAGCATAGAAGGAGTGAGCGAAGCCAGAATAAGCCGTTCTGACTATCAGCCTGAGTATCACGTTGAATTTGACCGCGAAAAGCTGGCTATACACGGACTTAATTTGACGACAGCAGCAATGGCCCTCAGAAACAGAGTCAACGGTAGCACGGCATCATACTTCCGCGAAGATGGAGACGAGTATGACATCAAGGTCATGTATGATCCTGAAAAGCGTAAGAGTATTGATGCGATTGAGGACATTTTGCTGTACGGAGCCGGAGGAAACGTCAGAGTGAAAGAGGTAGGAAAAGTTGTTGAAGCATACTATCCGCCAACAATCGAGCGTAAAGACCGTGAACGTGTGAACACTGTTTCGGCCGTCATCTCAGGACGTGCGATGAGTGATGTTGTTGCCGACGCACAGAAGGAGTTGAAAAAAATTGATAGGCCACAAGGATTCAGCATAAAGCTTAGCGGTAGCTACGAGGACCAGCAAGATGCATTTGGCGACCTTGGTATGCTAGCCCTCTTGATTCTGATTTTGGTGTTTGTGGTTATGGCCTGTGAGTTTGAGTCGCTCATATATCCATTCATCAATATGCTGACGTTGACATTCGCATTCTCGGGAGTTGTAATGGCGCTGATATTCTTTGGCGAGACACTGAACATGATGTCAATGATAGGTTCAATCATGCTGATTGGTATTGTGGTTAAGAACGGTATTGTGCTGATTGACTATGTCAACCTGAACAGAGAGCGTGGAATGGGTGTTATATCGGCCGTTGTCAACGGAGGTAAGAGCCGTCTGCGTCCAGTTGTGATGACTACATTGACAACCATTCTCGGTATGGTGCCAATGGCAATAGGAACAGGTCAGGGTGCCGAGATGTGGCGTCCGATGGGTGCAGCCGTAATCGGAGGTCTGACAGTGTCATCAATTCTGACATTGCTCTTCGTTCCAGTGATGTATTGCTTGTTTGCAGGAACAGGAATGGTCAGAAGAAGAAAGAAAGATGCCAAAAAGCTGAGCAAACGCGAAGCAGAAAGACTTGAGAAATTCGGCAACGGGAAATAAATCGTGGTCCGACAATAGGAAAGGCAAAACAAAAAACGAAAAAACATGAAATCAATAATGATAACCTGCGATCAAGCCTTCTACGACAAGGTAATCGCAATACTTGAGCACCATGGAAGCCGCGGATTCACATCGTGGGAAAGTGTTCAGGGCCGTGGTTCTAAGACCGGAGATCCACACTACGGAAGCCACGCATGGCCTTCGATGTGCTCGGCCATCTTGGCGGTCGTTCACGACATTGAAGTTGACCCAATATTGAATGAGCTTCATGCAATGGACTGCGAAAGACAACAGCTCGGACTAAGAGCCTTTGTTTGGAACATAGAAAAAAGCATCTGATATAGACTTTTCAGAATAAGACAGAAAAGACCGACAGCAAAAAAATGGCTGCCGGTCTTTTTTTATATATCTTTGTAATAAAAAAGGCACAATCATGATAAACAAGGAAGATGTTTTTGGTATAGGCAAAATAACGAAATCGCATGGACTTAAGGGCGAAGTCTCAATGACATTCAGCAACGACATGTTCGACCAAGTCGAAGCCGAATATCTAATATGCGACATAGACGGAATATTAGTGCCTTTTTTTCTGGAAGATTACAGATTTAAGAATGATGAAGTTGTATTGCTGAAGTTCAAGAGAATAGACAGTGATGCCGATGCCGAAAGACTATGCGGTTGCGACGTATACATGGAGCGCAGACAAATACCAAATGATTTCCAGACAGAGACTGGCGAACCACTCGAATTCGGCATTGACTTTTATATTGGCTATACTGTTGAAGACGAGAACGGAACAACCATAGGTGTTATAGACGGAGTTGACGACAGCACAGCAAACGTGCTGTTCAGCGTTGCAAGTCCAACTGGCAATGAAATCATTATTCCAGCCGCAGACGAGTTTATCATAGAAATAAACGACAACAAAAAAACGCTGAAAATGGAGTTGCCTGAGGGGCTGCTCGACCTGGACTGAAATCATACACAGAACATGAGCAATGCCACATACATTCCAAAATCAGAGGTCGTTTACAAAATATTCAGCGACATATGCAAAATACCCAGACCCTCTCATCACGAAGAGAAAATAGCCGACTATCTATGCAGATTTGCAAAAGAGCATAACCTAAGCTTCAAAAGAGACCAAAACAACTGCGTGCTAATCAGCAGAGAAAGCAATATTCAAGCAAGAGGCGCAAAGGTGACAATGCTGACTCACTGCGATATGGTTTGTGTAGCCGACGATGGCATCAAATACAATCCGCTGACAGACGGAATAGCAGCTGTGCAAGAAAACGGTTGGATAACAGCAAAGGGGACATCACTGGGAGCCGACAACGGAATTGGGATGGCAATGGCATTAGCAGTCATGAGCGACGAAAAACTGGAATGCGGTCCGATAGATGCACTGTTCACCACAAACGAAGAAGATGGAATGAGCGGTGCCCAAATGCTTGACACCGTTTTTTTCGGAAATATCAAGTACATTCTGAATCTTGACTCTGAAGACTATGACACAATAACGACAGGCTCGGCAGGAGCATATATTCAGGAATTCCATTTAAGCCAAAATCCAGCAGAAAGGGCTATCAGCGGAGCTGTTGACTTGGAGATAAATATAACAGGCGGACTTGGAGGTCACTCAGGAGTTGACATTGACAAAAACCGAGCTAACTGCATATTAGTGATGGCAGAAATGCTGAGAAATTTATCACAGAACCACAATTTTGATTTGATATTTTTGAAAGGCGGTTCTGCTGCCGCATCAATCCCTTCGGAATGTTCGGCAAAGATAGGAGTATCAGAATATGAAAAAGACAGAATAACAGCCTACATGGTTGAAAGTTTCAGCCGACTAAAAAATCAATATAGAAGCAGTGACTCGGGCATCAAATTAGGAATAAGAGAAAAAAACAATGCCGATGGTCCTGCCGTAGACAACAAGACTGCTGCCGAAACGATAGAAACAATAGCAAAAACAGGAGCAGGAGTTATCGAGACAAGAAAGGATGGGCTACCATTGACCAGCAACAATATTGGTATTATTAATCTGGAGCCTGGCAATGGGAAAATCACGACTCACACCCGAAGTTTTGACGACAACACGATGAGAAACTATGCTGAATATCTGAGCAAAGAGTTTTCAAAATCAGGCTGGGGCACAAAGAAAATAATGGAATCGCCAGCATGGGTTCAAGAAAAAGAGACTGAATTCATGAAAATAGTCAATCAAAGCTTTTCCGACGCAGCCGGATTCACACCAAGACCGGTAGAGATGCATTTTGTGCTTGAAGCCGGATTCTTCAAAGAGAAATATAAAGATATGGAAATGGCGTCAATAGGTCCGAGAATTCAAAATCCACACTCAACATCAGAACGCGTTGAGATAAAGACAATTGAAAGCATATGGAAAGTTTTGATAGAAATCCTATACAACCTGTCGAGAACAGACCTGTAGGAACCATCAATAATTCATAGGTTGCCTATACCCAGACAATCAGAACAAATTCAGTTTATTCTTTTTAGCCTGTTCAAGAGACATCAGTTGTTCCTCCTTCTCGGCATTCTGAGACCTCAGTTTGTTCTGTTCATCCTTTATTGATTTGATGAACTCATCCCTTGTTTTAGGATTAAGCAGACGAGCAGCGGCAAAAGTTGTCTGGCTGGCATCCTTCATATAGCCAACCAATCCGCTGTAGTTAGGAGCCATTTTCACCGCTGTGTGCATAGGGCTAGTAGTGGCGCCACCAATAAGCAATGGGATTTTCAGTCCGTGTTTCTCCATCTCGGCAGCGACGTGGCACATTTCTTCGAGCGAAGGAGTTATAAGTCCGCTAAGGCAGACAATATCAGCATTCTCGCGAATTGCAGTTTCAATAATAGTTTCGCAAGGCACCATGACCCCCAAATCAACAATCTCAAAATTGTTGCAAGCCAAGATAACCGATACTATATTTTTGCCGATATCGTGAACATCACCCTTGACAGTGGCAATAACAATCTTGCCATTCTTCTTTTCAGTGCCATTTTTATCCTTTTGAGCCTCGATGTAAGGCTGAAGAACAGCCACTGCATTCTTCATAGTGCGGGCAGTTTTAACAACCTGAGGAAGGAACATCTTGCCAGCGCCAAAAAGTTCGCCAACATAGTTCATGCCGTCCATCAAAGGTTTTTCTATAATTTCGACAGCCTTGGGATAAACAGAGAGAGCCTCCTTTAAATCAGTCTCCAAGAAATCGCTAATGCCCTTAACAAGAGCATACTTAAGTCTTTCTTCGAGCGATTTAGTTCTCCACTCATCGACCTTTGCGGTCTGTTTTTCATCAGAAGCATTAGCCTTTATCTCCTCAGCCTTTGCAATCATTCGTTCGGTGGCCTCGGGGTCCTTGTTGAAAATAACATCCTCAACGCACTTCAGCAAATCCTTTGGGATATCGTCATAAACAGGCAGAGCACCAGCATTCACGATACCCATATCCATGCCCACGTTGTAGGCGTAATACAAGAATACAGAGTGCATAGCCTCTCTGACCGGATTGTTGCCACGGAACGAGAAAGACAAATTGCTGACACCACCGCTAATCTTAGCATAAGGCAAATTTTGGTGAATCCACTCGGCAGCCATTATGAAGTTCTTTCCATAATCGTTATGTTCGTCGATACCGGTTGCGATAGCCAGCACATTAGGGTCGAAAATAATATCCTGCGGTGGGAAACCAATCTTTTCGGTCAGCAGTTTGTATGCTCTCTGGCAAATTTCGATTTTTCTTTCAAAAGTGTCGGCCTGTCCAACCTCGTCGAAAGCCATGACCACAGTGGCAGCGCCATAATCCTTTATTTTCTTTGCCTTTTCAAGAAACTTTGCCTCGCCCTCCTTCAGAGAAATGGAATTCACGATTGACTTTCCCTGCACACATTGCAGTCCTGCCTCGATGACTTCCCATTTAGACGAGTCGATCATAATCGGCAGTTTAGAGATTTCTGGCTCAGAAGCAATCAAATTCAAGAAAGTGACCATTTCGGCCTTAGCATCGAGCATGGCATCGTCCATGTTGACATCTATGATATTGGCACCGCTCTCCACCTGCTTGCGTGCAATGCTGAGAGCCTCATCATAATTCTTCTCATTGATGAGACGAAGGAATTTTCGAGACCCGGCCACATTGCAACGTTCGCCTATATTCATAAACAGAGAGCGCTCGGCCTTTGGATTCGTCTTATAGTCAACAGACTTTATCTCCAATGGTTCAAGCCCCGAAAGCATCATGCTGTGAGAAGCTGCAACCGGAACATGTGGCTTACCGTTGTTGACAAAAGACTGATAAGCTCCGATATGGTCGGGAGTGGTTCCGCAGCAGCCACCAATAACATTAACCAGCTGCTCGTTGACATATTCCACCACCTGTTCGGCCATGCTCTCTGGCGACTCATCATATTGTCCGAACTGATTTGGCAGTCCGGCATTAGGATAGGCACTGATATAGAAAGGGGCATAATTGGCAAGCTCAGTCAAGAAAGGTTTCAAATCGCGAGCGCCAAAAGAGCAGTTAAGTCCAACAGTCAACGGCTGGGCATGTGCAATTGAATTTACAAAAGCCTTGACAGTCTGTCCGCTCAAAGTTCTGCCGCTGCTGTCGGCGATAGTTGCAGACAACATTATATATACATTTCTGCCACACCCCTCTATAGCGTGTTTAGCTGCGTGTATGGCAGCCTTAGCATTAAGAGTATCGAAAATAGTTTCGATTAGCAAAGCATCCACCCCACCCTCAACAAGAGCCGAGCATTGCTCAAAATAAGCATCATAAAGCTGCTGATACGTAACGCCTCTCAACGAAGGGTCGTTAACATCTGGCGAGATTGAAGCAGTTTTATTAGTAGGTCCGACAGAGCCCGCCACGAAGCGCGGTTTTGAAGGATTTTTTGACGTGAACTCGTCGGCAGCCTGTCGGGCTATTTTTGCTCCGGCCAAGTTCAAATCCTTAACCAGATGGCAGCAATCATAGTCGGAGAGGGAAATCTGCTGAGAATTAAACGTGCAAGTTTCGATAATATCGGCACCTGCACTAAGATATTTTTTGTGAATTTCAGAAATGACATCAGGTCTGGTCAGGCAAAGCAAATCATTGTTTCCTCTTTGCAGAGACTTGGAATCGGCCATTATGCTACCTCTATAATCATTTTCTTGCAAATGGTATTGCTGAATCATAGTGCCCATACCGCCGTCGAGCACAAGAATTCTCTTTCCAAGTTCTTCCTTCAAATCTGCCATGTTATCAATCGAAATTTAAAATTATCAATAAAGAAAATCACTCTTCAGAAACCTGATGCAGCATATCTCGGTATGCATTATACACCTTGGCGCGAGACAAGAAACCAACATATTTATCAGTACCCTTTTCAACCACGGCCAGGTTCCAGGCTTTGGTGAATTCGAACTTCTTCATAATCATTTCCACAGTGTCGGCCTCTGTATCCTTTATACGTCGGGCCTCGTCGAGCAGGACCTTTTCAGAAGGAGTTTTATGCTTAGCCTGTCTCTCGGCCCTTTCGGCCTCAATTTCGGCAACAATCTTCTTTTTCAATTCTACATTCTCCACATAAATCAGAGCCGAAGCACCGAGCATGAACTGCTGAACCTGCAAAGTGCGATAGTATTGAGGTTCAAACATCACATTTCGTATATCGTTGATAGTGAGGATTCCGACCAGTTTGCCCCTGCGTCCAAGCACCGGGAAGATATTTCTCTGCGTCTGCTTTATCAAATCGATGACATCACCAAGATACATTTTGGGGGTAATAGTCTTCAGATCTTTGTCTATCAAGTCATCAATCTTCAGCATCATCTGTATATTGTTGTCGATGTGGTGAGTGTAGAGCTGTCCGGCCTTTGCCAGACGAGTAGCATAAATACTGTGGGGTTCAAAAGAAAGTATAGTGATGTAAGAGGTGACGGCAGTTGTCATAATGCACAGGAACAGTCCATAGCCACCAGTAAGTTCGGCAATCAAGAAAGTACTTGTCAGCGGAGCATGCATCACACCAGACATGACGCCAGCCATGCCAGCCAGAGCCAAATATTTTTCGTTCAAGCCAAGTTCCCAGAATCTGTTCATGCACACGGCAGTAATAAAACCAGTTACACAGCCCACGAACAAACTAGGAGCGAACACACCACCAGTTCCGCCACTGCCATTGGTTGCAGTTGTTGCGAAAATTTTGAAGAACACGACCATCACACAGAACACCAGCAGCATAAGGAAATTATCCTTGAATTCATAGAAGACACTGTTGGCAAGCATTGACTCATGATCACCGTTAATCAGAGCAGTTATGGTGTCATAGCCCTCACCGTAGAGAGGGGGCAAAAAGAAAATCAGGAAGCTAAGCATCGAGCCGCCCACCACGAGTTTGTGCCAAGGATTGGAAATACTCTTGAAGAAAGACTCAAGCTTATTGTTGCCCCTGGTAAAGTAAAGGGAAACCAGACCGCAAACCACCCCAAGAATGACATAGTAGGGAGTGTTTTGTGGGTTGAAAGAATCTGTTGTCTCAAAAGGGAACATATTCTGTGTTCCAGAAATCAGGAAAGTGACAACGGTTGCAGTTATGGCGGTAACGATCAGCGGAACGATTGACGACATAGTCAAGTCGAGCATCAGCACCTCCAACGTAAACAGAACACCAGTGATAGGGGCCTTAAAAATGCCTGCCACAGCGCCTGTGGCTCCGCAGCCCACAAGCAGCATCAGTTTTTTATGGTCAAGTTTGAACATCTGTCCAAGATTTGAGCCGATGGCCGACCCCGTAAGCACGATAGGAGCCTCAGCACCGACCGAACCACCAAAGCCGATAGTCAGAGAACTGGCAAAAATAGAAGACCACATATTATGAGCCTTGATAACCGCCTTGTTTTGTGAAATGGCATACATTATCTTAGTTACACCATGGCTGATGTCGTCTTTCACTATATACCTGACGAAGAGACTTGCCAGAGCGATACCGATGATAGGAGTAATCAAGTAGAGATAGTTCAAATCGCCCTCAAGGAAACCCTGATTCACAAGTTCGTGAAGCAATTCAACAATCGACTTTAGCAGCCAAGCGGCCAAAGCGCAACACACACCGACAATCAGGCTCAAAAAAATCAGAACCTTTTTGTCGCTGACATGCAGACGTCGCCAAATCAGAAATCTTGACCAGAATCTTGGAAAAGAAAAACTCCTCTTGCCCATAACAAAAAATAACCTCCATTAAACAAACTGCAAAGTTACCCCAATATTCTGTTTAGCGACACTTTTTTGGCCGAAAAGTATCAACAATAAAACAGAACATAGGACATACATTAAGGAAAACTTAGGCTATTTAAGGTGACGTGTCTTCAAAAAGAACCTAATGGCCAGCAACAGAGATAATGTGTAGAGTCCGGCACAAAAACCTATCCATATGCCAATGGCACCATATCCAAGACGAACGGAAACGACATAGCTCACAGGCAAATCAACAAAAACATAACTGAACAGGGTTATCAGCATAGTGGCAGTGACATCGGCCATCCCTCTCAAAATGCCGATCAGCACACTCTGCATTGCATCGGCAATCTGATAAATGCCCATAAAAACAAACAAAACAGCAGCCAAACCCAGCACCTCGGAATCAGAGCTGAATATACGTGGAACATAAAATCTGGTCAAAAGTACGGTCAAGCAGCACAACAGACTATAAACAAACGTTATCTGAATAGTTGCGTATGCACTGCGTTTCATTTTCAGGATTTCACCGCGGCCATAGCAGTGGCTTACAAGTATAGTGGAAGCCGAGCCTATGCCACACACAACCATAAAAGTCATGGTGGACACGCTCAAAGCGATCTGATGGCTGGCCTGCTGAACGGCGCCAAACCATCCTGCCATTATAGTGGAAATGCCGAACACGCCACATTCGACACTCATTTGTGCTCCAATGGGCAACCCTACAGAAGACAGTTTTTTCAAGTCAGCCCAATTGATGTCCTTACGACGGAAAAAATAGAAATACCTGCGCAAGCTGTCCCTCTTGATGAACAGCACGACATAGAGCAGAGGCATACATATTCTTGAAATCAGAGAAGACACACCAGCTCCAGTAACGCCCATTTCAGTGAAACCACACTTTCCGAAGATAAGCAGATAGTTGAAAAGAATATTGATCAGGTTACATATAATAGTGATAATCATTGCATAGCGTGTGTTTCCCACACCCTCGAGAAACTGTTTGAACGACAAAAATATCATGTAAGGCACAAGAGACACCACCAATACCCTATAGTAAGGGACGGCAAGAGCGCATACATCGGCATCCTGTCCCAGTCTGTCCATATAGAAAGACACGGAATACATAATGGTGCCCACGACCAGAGCCACGCACAAATTGACAATGAAAGAGTGCTGAAAAAGATTAGCCGATTTGCGGTGTTTGCCAGTTGCATAGTTTGGTCCGACAAGAGGTGTAGCACCGAAGGCGATGCCCTGAGCAAGAACGAAACCAATAATGAAAACAGCATTTGCGAACGAGGTTGCAGCAAGAGGCACGGTGCCAAGAACTCCTGTCATGATATTATCGGCCATCATGACCACCGATTGTCCGAGCTGTGAAATCATCACAGGCACAGCAAGAGCAAGATTGCCCTTATAGAACGGAAAATAGATTTCAAAAAACTTTTTCATACTGCAAGTCATGCATTTCATAAACGACAAGAAATGCGGCTGCAAAATTAACTCATTAAGAGAACAAAAAAAAGACTCACATATCACCAGTGAGCCTTTTAGTTCACAAACCCAAGGGTTTGCAAAAAGATTAAGAATCTACAAAATTCACGTCACCAAGGTGTTTCACAACATCATGACAACCGATATAGTATATTTATATAATAGGGTCTTATAATGATGTTAGACTGTTACGTCTTACACACTGCAATATTAGCTCAAAAAGAAGAATCAGATGTGGAGCAGACGAAAAAAGATGTGGATTATTTCAAAAAATTGACCATTTCAAAATAATCCACATCAACGACTAATCATCATAATAATCAAAAACTTGAGGGTGGATAATTTTAAAAATCCACCTAAAAAGCGCCCTAAAATCAGTTATCCCAATTGACGAGATAGACCTGTTTTGTGGCGCGAGTGAAAGCCGTGTATAGCCACCTCAAAAAATCGATATTCATCTGCTCTGGTGGGACAAAGCCCTTGTCGAGGAACACACAAGACCACTGTCCGCCCTGAGCCTTATGGCAGGTCACCGCATAGCCGAATTTAACATGCAAGGCATTCAGAAATTTATTTTCCTTCATCTTTTTGAATCGCTCACGCTTATTGCCAATGTCCATATAGTCGGCTTGCACGGCCTCGAAAAGTCTCATGGAATCGGCATGAGAAAGAGAAGGCGATTCAGACTGCAAGCAATCAAGCAGCACCTTGCATTCAATCTCGGCATCGTAGTCGGGGAATTGCAGCAACACATCAGCGAAACGGAAACCATAGACCTCGGTCACACGTCTGACCCTCCTTGCGATACACATATCGCCGTTTGCAATGAAATCCATGCCATCAACCCCTTGCGACCAGAAATAATTATTTTTCGCCACCATCAAGACATCGCCAGAAGACAGTTCCTCCTCACGATAAAGCACCGAATTGCGCACACCATTATTAAATACGTTCACCCTTTTGTTGCTTCTTGAAACAATAATAGTGTCATCAACGCCATATTTGGAGTAGGCCGACGAAATCTCCTCAATCAGCTCTGAGCCGCAAATTTTTTTCACATCCGGCAGCGAGACGTCAATGTCGGGCAAGGAGCCATCATAATCGGGCATCAGCAGACGCATATTTGTGGCATTAAGCAAAATGCCCGAATCCTGAGACTGTCGGACAACATCAGTCAGGATAGCCTCGTGGACAGAGAATCCCAGTCTTTGAAGGAACTCCTTGTTAAGAGCAGGACTCAGCATTTCGCCAACCGGAGGCAACTGAGCCACATCGCCAACAAAAATGATTCTGCAACCACTGCCGTCATAAACAAAAGAGAGCAAATCGTCGAGCAGATGTCCGGACCCGAAATTCGAGTCGGCAGAAAAATTTGCAATCATCGAAGCCTCGTCGACAACAAAAACCGCATTACGGTTTCGGTTGAAATTCATAGAGAACGACGAATCAGGGTCGCCCACGACCTTTTCCCTGTAAATATATCTGTGAATAGTGTAGGCAGGTCGTCCGGAATAGAAAGAAAGGATCTTGGCGGCACGACCTGTTGGAGCGAGCAATATAACTGGTTGCTGAAGTTGCTCCAAAGTGCGAATAAGAGCTCCAACCACCGAGGTCTTACCAGTACCGGCACAGCCCTTCAGCAAGAAGATATTGTTTATTTCGGAAGAAGATATAAAAGCAGACAAGCCATCAATCAAGGATGATTGCTGCTGATTTGGCAGGAAAGGCAGATTGGAACGAATTTTTTCTGACAGATACTGTTCGACCATAAAATACTCAAATAAAAGTTGCATAAAAGTGGGGATTTTTTTTCTTTTTTCATAAATTTGCGACTGATTATTACAAAAACGCAGAAATAAAAAGAAATAAAAAATATGAACAAGATCATTACAAGAGCATTGTTGGCCGTTGCCATAGTATTCATGGCATATATGTGCTATTCAAGTTTGCAGAAGCCAATCGAGTTTGAGGCACAGAAAGAGATCCGCAAGGAAGCAGTAGTAAAGAGACTGATAAACATCAGAACTGCCGAGGTTGAATACAAGGACCAGAACGGAAAGTACACAGACAACTTTGACACCTTGATCGCGTTCATCAAGACCGCAGAAAAGCCAGTAATCAAGAAAGAGGGCCGAATCACGGATATGCAGCTCAGCAAAGGTCTGACAGAGAAGAAGGCATTGGAAATCATCAAGAGTGACAATGCAGCAGACGCTGAGAAATATGGAATCGAGGATTTCGAGACATTCAAGAACGAGTTCAAGCGTGACACAATCTACGAGAAGGTATTGGTTGCTGCATTTGGCGAGAATTTTGCAATCGACTCTATCAGATTTGTTCCTTTCACAAGCGGCAAGCAGTTTGAGCTGGAGACTGGTGTATTCGTAAACAAGTCTGAGGTTGAGATGTCGTTGTTTGAGGCTCGCACACCAAACGACGTATATCTTAACGGTTTGAACCGTCAGCTGATTGTCAACATGAACGAGGAGGCAAAAGCTCTTGACAAGTATGCCGGCTTGAAAGTTGGTGACGTTGTAGCTCCTAACAACAACACAGGAAACTGGGAGTAATATGAGGGCAATTGACGAGTTCGCCCCTAAAACAATAGAATTCGACAATAGAGAAAAATATACATTATCCATCGGGCTCGGGCCTGGTGGATTTTGTTTTACAATCAGCTCTCTATCAGCAGGTTTGCATTTGGGGCTTTGGAGTTATTCTGTAAACAACGCCGACGACATCGATGAGTGCATAGCCATCACAAAGCAGGCGGCAGTCCACTTCAACCAGGTTGTATGCTCAATAGACACCGACTGCTGGTGCGTTCTGCCCGAAGGATACGCAGAACCAGACAACATTGGCAGCATAATGTCGCTGAACTTTGGGAATGACTTGTTCGGCCCGGAAAAAAACAAACTGTACACAGCCAAAAGGAACGGAATTGAATGCGTATATGCCGCAGATGAAAATGTGATATCAAAACTGACTGCAGCATATCCTGAAATAAAAATCACTTCAGAGCAGTTTGCCGCACTTTGTCACCACCAGAAGAAAAGTCTCGTCACAAAAGAGCAAATAGTTGTGGCAGACCTGCACAATGACAAAACAGACATATATGCGATAGACGAAGGCAAGATTATTATGGCAAATAGATTCGACACAAAAGAAGAGTCGGACCTGACATATCATATATTGAACATATACAACAAACTAGGACTAGATCAGCAGAAAACTGTTCTCTATATAAGCGGACAGAGCGCACACTGGAAAACAGCAGAACAAGTAATAAAAAAGTATATAAGAAAAATAATAGAAGTTGGTATAGACAAAGACTGTTTGCAAAAAAATCTTTCTGCACTGGCTTCATCAACAAAGTATTACAATTTGCTAACACTTACATCATGCGAATAATAGGAGGAGAATTGAAGGGGCGAAGAGTGATGCCACCCACGAATCTGAAAGCACGACCAACCACCGACATGGCGAGGGAGAGTCTGTTCAACATATTAAACAACAAAATAGACTTTGAAGAAACCAGTGTTTTGGACATGTTTGGCGGCACTGGTTGCATAAGTTTCGAGTTCGCGTCGAGAGGTTGCAAAAGAATAACCACTATAGAAATAGACAACACCAACCACCAGTTTATCCAGAAAGCAATGAAAGAGCTGAAGGTTGATGTGGTGAATCTGATTAAAGGTGACTCATTCAAATTTGTTGAGAGCACAGGGGCAAAATATGATCTTGTTTTTGCCGACCCTCCCTACAACCATCCTCAGCTGAAAGACATTCCATCTATTGTGTTCGAGAAAGACATTCTTAATGACGAAGGAATGCTGATACTTGAGCATCCCAAAGAATTCAAATTTGACGACAACGAATATTTTCTGGAGCACAGAAAATACGGACATGTAAATTTTACATTTTTTAAGAAAAAAAATAAACAAGTAAGGAGCAATGAGAGCAAAGATATCTCTTAAAAACATGAAGTTTTTTGCACAACACGGAGTGCTGCCAGAAGAATTCATGAAAGGGAACACATTTTATGTGTCTGTTGATATAATAACAGACATTGAGAATGCCGCAAAAAACGATGATTTGGAAGGTACTATAGACTATTCGATGGTGTTTGATTCGGCAAAAGAAGAAATGTCTAGGCCAAGCAAACTGATTGAAAACGTGGCATACAGAATACAAAAAAACATACTTGCAAAGACGAACAAGATAGAGGAAATGACGATAGTGGTTGAAAAGAAACGACCACCAGTTGCCGGCTATGTAGACTGCTCGGCCGTAGAACTGAAATATGTCAAGCCAAA
>R06__coassemble_6_pt1 | contig 100678 bp, 78 predicted proteins | sample R06__metabat2_high_PE_023 | metagenome-assembled genome bin R06 | reverse complement strand
GACTTTGCAAATGAGAAAGAAAAATGTCAAAAAGTTCATCAAATGTACCGTTCATTTTTTCACGGTTCTTTTTCTTGTTGTGCTTTTTTTGTTTGACGCAGAACTTGCCGATGTCTTGCTTGTCTTTTCGTTTTTGTTTGCTTGAACTGCTGTCTTCTTGACCTTTTTCTTTGTGTGGTCAATCTCTTTCACCTTTTCAAAGTCAACCGAGACTATCGTGCCATAATCCTGGTTTCTTGCTGTGTAGTAGAATCTGTTGTCAATCTTTCCTAGGTAAGTGTTCAAAGCCAGTTCCGAGCGTTTATCACCAGTTAGACTATATTTTTTCATTTCTTCACTGCCTATTTCATACGCTTCAACATAGTTTTCCTTGTCCATCTGTCTGTACGACGCTTTTATGTCGTTTTTCTCTATTTTGTCCACATTCTCGTTGAACGTTATGTATACCTTGTTGCCATATTTAATGCAGTCGTAATACATGTTCATTCCTGTCAAAGTGTGATATCCGGTCGACCGTGTTCCTTTTGTCATTCTTTCAATGTAGTTGAGCTTTTCAACTGTGCCATCTTTGTCCATTTGCAGACAGTATATGCCGCCCCAGCTTGACTTTCTGATTCCGTTGCCTAATGCTATTTTGCAAGGAAATCCCGTAAAATATATGTCCCCGTTGTCTGTTTCCAATATGTTGTCTATCGTCATGTTGTCATATTTTGCAAGCGAGACTTTCTGATTCTCAAGCCATATGTCAGGGAATTCATATTTCATCAGCTCTGAGCTGTTTTCAATGTTTTTCCCGTCAATCAGTTTATAGTGCAGTTCATAATCTGTTTTGTTTTTCTTGTGCCTTTGGGTTAAGCCAACCATTATTCTGCCGTCGTGCAGGCAGCGTGTCTTGAGGTTTAGCATTTCCATGTTCATGTCCTGATGTATAACTGTCATCTCATTGTCATCACCCTCATTTTCTTGAATGATATTTATATTAAAATCAATGTTTTTCGATTTATACAGATACTCGTCATCGTGCGATTCTGTTACAACAAGAATGTTTCCGTTGTCCAGAATGTCGAAACTTGATATGGTGTAGTAATTCTGGCTGATTTTCAGCGACACAGTTCTTTTGGTGTATGTGTCTTCTATGTTGTCGTATGTGATGATCCACCAGTCCCTTCTGGCTGATTTTCCCTCGTTAACACCAACAAGAACCGCAAGTTTAGAACTGTCTGGCGACATTGAGCTATACCAGTCAAAATCTGCTTTTTTGTCTCTTTCAAGTCCCATTATTTCATGTGTGTCTTCTTCCTCAAGTGTGTTTGGGTTTATTGACGATAGGGTATACCTGATTATGTCGCCGTCAGTCTTGCAGTGTATGTTTTTCAGACCACTTCTTGAGAAGAAGTAGCAATTACCTGTATTATTTTTTTTTGATGCAACAATCTCTTGCTTGTCTATATCGTAGCAGTATAGCGAGTCTAATTTATCTGTCCTCTTCATTCCCAATGTAAAGTATATCCTGTTGTTCATCAGTCCAATGGGTTCTACATTCATCGAGTAGTATGGAATTGTGTTGCCTGCTCCTATTTTTCTGAAGTGTGACCCCCAATTCTCTATCTGCATTTTTGAACTATTGAGTTCCTGGCCGTAGACTGAGATGCAGCAGAGGGCCATAATCAAAAAGTAAAATTTCTTCATTGTTGTTGTTTTTTCGTGTAATTACATTCTTTTTTATAAAACTGTTGTCTGGTTTCAGCGAGTTCGGTTTCTGTGAATAAAGACATCGAATTTCTTCTCGTCAAAGTTCATTATTAGGTCATCAGGAAAATCAGTCTCTTGCAGCAGTGGATATATTCTTTCATATCTGGCAATGTCCAGACTTATATGCGCATCCGAGCCGAGAATCACTGGCACTTCATATTTTTTGCAGAGTGTCAGTATCTGCTTGTTGTTGCCAGGTGCATATATTTTGTTCCTCGATGGGTTCAGTGATGAGTTGTTTATCTCGAGCAGTGTGTTGCTTTCTTTGGCGGCAATCACTATTGGCTCAAACAGCAGTTCGGCGGTGCCGTCTCCTGGGTGACTGATGATATCGGTCCATTTGTTGCGTATGGCAGCTATCATTCCGGCTGTGTTTTCCTCGGTCGTTCCCCCCTTCCAGCACAGGCTGTGTATTCCTGCAATCCTGACGTCGAGCCGTTCCAATATGTCCTCTGTCAAATCAAGTTTTCCGCTGGTGTCTAGTATGTTCAGTTCAGCTCCGAGCATCAGTCTCATTTCGCCCCATTGGCGTGGCACTACTCCAAGATTTTTGAAGTAGACAGGTGCGCAGGCTCCTTCCATGGCAGGCCCGTGTTCGGTCACTCCAAGAGTTTTCAGCCCTTTTGCTTGGCCCGATGCTATCATCTCTTGCAGTGTGCTGTAGGCATGTCCCGAGGCAATGGTGTGGGTGTGTATGTCTAATTCAATGTTTTTCATCTAAGTTGATATATGCTCTCACTAAGCGTCATTCAGATTTTTTTCATCTGCCCATAAGAACTAGCAGCACATTCACGTCGCTTGGCGACACACCAGGAATTCTGCTTGCTTGTGCAAGTGTCTCAGGGTCGATTTTCGCAAGTTTTTGTCGGGCCTCTGTGCTGAGGCTGTGTATCGTGCTGTAGTCGAATTTCCCTTTTATTTTTATGCTCTCAAGTCGGTGCAGTCTTTCAGCAACCAGAGTCTCTCTTTCTATGTATCCGCTGTATTTTATTTGAATCTCGGCTGCTTCAACTGTCTCTTCGCGGCGGTCTGATATCTTTTCAATTTCCTCTTTCAGTGCATTCACACCTTCGGCCAGCGAGTTTATTGTCAGTTGCGGACGGTTTATCAGATCCTTCAGTCGGCAACCCTCTTGCAGCGGTGTCGTGCCTTGCGACTCAAGGAAACTGTTTATGTAGGCAGGCTTTATAGGATAGTTCTTTGCAAACTCCATAAGTTTCTGCATATTGTCCCTCTTTCTCTTATACAGTTCCATTCTGTCTGCTGTAGCCAGTCCGAGTTCGTAACTCTTAGCCGTCAGTCTGGCATCGGCGTCATCCTGTCTCAGCAGTGTTCTGTATTCGGCACGCGATGTGAACATTCTATATGGTTCGTCAACGCCTTTGGTCACCAGGTCGTCAATCAGAACGCCAATGTAGGCCTCGTCTCTGCCAAGCACAAGTGGTTTGCCGTTGTGGCAATATTGGTGCGCGTTTATTCCTGCTATCAGTCCCTGGCCGGCAGCTTCTTCATATCCTGTTGTCCCGTTCACCTGTCCGGCCATAAACAGGCCGCCAACAATTTTCGATTCAAGGGTATGATTAAGTTGCGTAGGGTCAAAATAGTCATATTCTATTGCATATCCGGGCCTGTAGAGCTGCACGTTCTCAAGGCCGGGTATCGTCTGCAGGGCTGCTATTTGCACGTTCATTGGCAGCGACGACGAGAATCCGTTGATATAATATTCCTGTGTCGTCTCTCCTTCTGGCTCAATGAATATTGGGTGATGGTCTTTGTCGGCAAAGGTCACTATTTTTGTTTCTATGCTTGGGCAGTATCTCGGACCAATACTTTTTATCTGGCCGTTGAATAGTGGCGATTCCGACAGTGAGTTGCGCAGTATCTCGTGGGTCTTGGGTGTGGTTTGGGTTATGAAGCACGGACGCTGTTTCAGCGCTCTCGGCTCAAAATCAAGATACGAGAATTTGTGGAAGTCTTCCTCTCCGTCCTGCTTTTGCATTATGTCGAAGTTGAGTGTGCGGCCGTCAAGTCTGGCTGGTGTGCCGGTTTTCATTCTGCCGGTTGTCACGCCAAGGCTGCGCAGTTGTTCTGTCAGCCCGTGAGCTGGTGGCTCTGAAATTCTGCCGGCTTCAATCTGAACTCTTCCGCAGTGAATAAGTCCGCCCAGAAATGTACCGGCTGTTATCACAACCGATTTTGCCTTGAAGTCGGCGCCCATCGCTGTGTGCACGCCAGCCACGGCTCCGTTTTCAATTATAAGGCTCTGCACTGTGTCCTGCCACATGCTCAGATTTGGTGTGTTCTCGAGTGTGTGTCTCCACATCTCGCTGAACTTTTGTCTGTCGCTCTGTGCTCTGGGACTCCACATTGCCGGACCTTTCGATCTGTTCAGCAGCCTGAATTGTATCGATGTTTTGTCGGTTATTATTCCGCATTGTCCGCCAAGAGCGTCAATTTCTCTGACAATCTGGCCTTTCGCTATTCCGCCTACTGCCGGGTTGCAGCTCATCTGGGCAATCTTGTGCATGTCTATCGTAACAAGCAGTGTCTTGCTGCCTAATCTTGCTGCTGCGCTTGCTGCCTCGCAACCTGCATGGCCTGCGCCTATGACTATTACGTCGAAATTGAAATTCATCTCTTTTCGGATTCTTTTTGTTTTCTTTCTGCTGCCGGCCGACTTTCTTGGGGCATGGCAATGTTGCCATGTAACCGACATGGCTTCTGCAAATTTCGCAAATTTTGGCCTAAATACATTATGGCGGACTCTATAAATTGGTTTTGTGTGTCATTCGTCATTAAAGGTGGATGATGATTTGCTGTTGTCAGCCTACAGTCCTATCTGGTTTGCCTGTGAATCAGATTATCACGGATCGTTTGTTTCCCTGACAGGGATATTCCACGTCATGCAACATTTTCGGGTTTCATATTTTGTTGTTGGTTTGTTCTGGTTTACTTTTGTGTGGCTGGTTCAGACGAATGTTCTCGGCCGGTTGGTTCTTAATAGTTTAATGATTATGAATGTCAAGATAGAGCCTTCGTGGGCAAATGTGCTTGCCGACGAGTTCAACAAACCATATTTTGAAATCCTTACTTCCTATGTCCGACGGGAATATCAGTCGGTCACTTGCTACCCTCCGGCTTCTCTGATTTTCAATGCTTTTAATCTTTGCCCGTTCGATGCGGTCAAGGTGGTAATCATTGGGCAGGATCCTTACCACGAACCTGGTCAGGCCCACGGATTATGCTTCTCGGTTGCTGGCGGCGTTGCTCTGCCTCCTTCTTTGCAGAATATTTACAAGGAATTGCAGTCCGATTTGGGCATTCAGACTCCGCCTACTGGTGACCTCACGCACTGGGCCACTCAAGGGGTTCTTATGCTCAACGCAACCCTAACAGTCAGGGCCGGACAGGCTGGCTCGCATCAGGGAAAGGGATGGGAGGAATTCACTGACCGTGTGATTTCTGAATTGTCTGCCAGAAAATCAGGTCTGGTTTTTATTCTGTGGGGAAATTACGCTAAGAATAAGGGCAGAGTTATCGACCGTAAAAAACACTGCGTTATCGAGTCGAGCCACCCTTCGCCTTTGTCGGCAAATCGTGGCGGCTTCTTCGGCACAAAGCCTTTCTCAAGGGCAAATGCCTATCTTGTTTCTCAGGGACAGCAACCTATAAATTGGTGAAAAATAATGGTTAGAGTGTGGGATGACGCCGCTCTCTGTGTGCCTACCAGTTCAGTCTGCGGTTCACCTTCGGATTGGTGCGGAGGTAGGCAACAACAAGCAGGTCGCCCTTCTGATACTTCTTTTTGGGATCATCGTTGCTGAAGTCGCCTTTATATGTTTTCTGATTCACCAGAAACTCATATTTCACGTTGCCGGTTATGCTGTCAACATCTGTAATCACACCGCACTGCAGTTCTCCATTCTTCGACAACTGTTCCATCACTTTTTTCTCATTACTTGTGCATGATGCTATGACCAGGCTTAATGCTGCCAATGTTATTGCCATAGCTTTTGTGATTGCTCTCATTTCGCTTTTTTGTAATTTTGCGCAAATGTAGCATTTTTTTTGTCACGTCTGACTTTTTTTTTGCCGACATCTTTTGCCAATGCAACTAAGTATGATGTCTTGCCGGGAGTCTCCTCGCTGTGCAGAATATGAATCCTTCGGCCAGATGCGTCACAGTCGCGACATTGTTGTATAATTTTTTCCCCTTCTCAATAGGCTTGATGGCACAACCGTTTAAAGAAATATTGCAGACCATTCTTGGCAAATCTTTTATCCTGCTGGGTGGTTTTGGTGCCGCGGTTCTCTCTTCAAAAATATGGGGAGCCGAGGGGCGGGGTGCCATTGCTCTTTTTGTTGCCAATCTGGGATTTACAGCCATCTTCAGCAATGTGTTCACGAATGGCTGCGTGTGCTATTATTCAACAAGGGTTGGGGTTGCTCCGTTGATGACTCAGTCGCTGCTGTGGACTGTTGTCGTCTCTTTGATTGCAGGGGCTTTTTTTTGCCATGACGTGGATATTCTTGTCATGGCGATGTTTTTCGTGATTTCACTGCTGATGGCAGCGCTTACTTTTTGTCTGTCTGTGCTTTTGGGAAAGCAGAAGGTTGCCGATTTCAATCGGGTTACGGTTTTTCAGCCAGTCGCTCTGCTCTGTTTTATGCTGTTTTTCTGGCGGTTCTTGATTCCTTCGGTCAGTGCCTACTATGTCGCCATGCTTGTCAGCTATTTTCTTGCTTTGGTGTGGTGCGTCAGCATTCTCAAGAAGTGTGATGTTGAGGCCGAGTTTTCAAAGATAAGGCCAGATGTTCTCAAAAAGTGTTTCTCTTATGGAGTTCAAGAGGAGATTGGGGCTTTCCTTAAACTGCTGGTCTATCGTTTGCCCTACTATTTCCTGTCGGCCAGCATAGGCACTTTCTCTGTTGGTGTGTTCTCGATAGGTGTTGCTTTGAGCGAGTCGGTTTGTGTGATATCGCGCAGCGTGTCGCTTGTGCAGTATTCGCACCTGCTGACGCCAGAAAGCGCTACCTCGGGCAAGGCTTTTTCTCAGACCAACCGCTTGGCCATGCTCAGCCTTTTGCTGTCGGTTGCCGTGCTACTCGTTGCGCAGATTATCCCTATCGAGGTCTATACTTTTGTTTTTGGAAGTGATTTTTCGCAGCTTAAGTCTATCTTGCTTTTGCTCTCTCCTGGCATTCTGTCGGTGTCTCTGACTATGGTGCATTCTCATTACCTTATGGCCACCGGACGGCTAAAACCTATCATCCTCAGCTCGGCTGTTGGTGCGGTTGTTGTTGCTTTGGCTTGTTTCTTTTTTATACCAAAATATGGGCTCGAGGGTGCTTGCTATTCAAACTCAATTGGCCATTTGGTCTGTTCCTCTGTCTTGTTTGTCAGTTTTTATCTTGTTGGCCGTAATCTTAAGTGAGGGGGGGGGATAGGGTGTTCCTCAGAACATCAGACTGCCATATACCTCGCTCAGCAGTTTGTTTATTGATGGTGGCAGCGGGCTGCGGGCTATCAGCAGGAACGCGCAGAATGCCAGTGCCAGACCCATTACTATGTCAACCATCAACTGGTGCTTTTGAAAGAGGTTCTGCAGTCTTGCTCCAATCAGCAACCATAGCAGGTGGGCCACCGGACCAGCTATCAGCAGTATGGCTCCAACTCCGATGTACGACAGATAGCTGGCTTCAAATGGCAAAACATATAAGCTGAACGATGTCAGGCAGAATATAATCATCTTGGCGTTGGTCAGCTCCATGATGAATCCTGTCATGAATCCGCATGCGCTGTTGTTGCTTTGTTCTTTTCCTGAATTTATAACCGATTTAAAGGCCAGATAGAATATATAGGCAGCTCCAACATAGGTTATCCACCCTATGTAGTCTCTGATTAGTGGGCCAAGGGTTATTGTCACTATTGCTGCCGCCGCATCTATTATTATGAACCCGGTCAGCAGACCTTTCCACAGCTTGAACGCTTCTTTCCTTCCATATTTTAGGGCCGACGACAGTGACAGCAGATTTGCTGGACCTGGGGTGTATCCTATTATAAGACAGAACGAAAGCAACGATGGCAACAGTGATAGTGGCATTCTTTTTGGCTTGTTTTATAGTGCGTTTACTGAGTTCTTCCTCCTTTTTGTGGAGGCTTTCTTCATTTTTGAGCGCAAAATTACTGCTTTTGAGCGTATTAAATCCAACTATTTGATTTAATAAATTTTAAAAAGGTTGCCTTTTGCATCTATTTGTGGTCTCGCTGGCGATTCTCCTTTAGGTTGCCGCATTTTTTTGCTGAACCTTATCTTTTGACAGGTCTGCCTTTTTTTGTCCAGAACACTGACGATAGTATCAGCATCATCACAGCCAGCATAAACACGTAGGTGAACGATGCTCTCAGTCCCAGGTTATGGGCTATGATGCCTACCAGGAACGGACCAAGCAGAAATCCTGTGCCGCTGATTGTGTTCACCATCGCAATTCCTGTGCCTGGCGACACATTTTTCTGCTTGCCTGCCAAACTGTATATTATCGGAACCAGACACGACATTCCGAAACCCGTTACCAGTATTCCGCATAGTGTCAGCGACAGTGTGGTCGAACACGTCATGAGGGCCAGACCGCATGCGGCAGACAGACTGCACACAACCAGTATATATGGCTCGTGGAAACGGCTGCGTATGAAGTCGCCCATGAATCGGCCTATCGACATGAAGGCTGCATACACCGCTAAACCTATCGGCGCCAGATTCTCGGTCAGTGTGATAACGCTTTTCATGTACTCCGTGCTCCAGCTCGAAACCACTCCTTCAACCACTCGGCTGAACAGGGCTATGAATGCTATCAGCAAGAGAAGTCCTTTTGGAAACATCAGTTTGAATTTACCGTTGGCCACTTCTTTGGCTGGTTTCTCTTTCAGAAGAAACGGACGAACAATTGTCAGCTCGCAGAATCCAAGTATTGAGGTTATTGCAAAGTGAACTGAGACGGGAACATTGAATGTTATGAACAGGATGGAGCATATTGCGCCAACACATGTGCCAACGTAATATATCGCGTGGAATTTGCTCAATATGGCTCTTTTGTATGACTTCTCCACTATTATCGAGTTCCCGTTTATCGCTATGTCATACAGCGATGCGCATATCCCGTAGGCCATGCATACTGGGAACAGTACATATTGTGTGGGCATTATTGGCAGCAGGGCGAATATTATTCCCACCATATAGCCCATCTTGGTCAGGCGGTTGCTGCCATATTTGTTTGCCATGTTTGCGCAGACAGGCATGCAAAGCAACGAGCCTATCGACATGCAGAACTGTATCAGACCAAGATGCGCATAGTCGAATCCGTATATTTCTTTCAGTCCGGGCAGACGCGAAAACAGCGTCGCAAAAAAGAATCCCGAGAAAAAGTACAGTATCATCAGCGCGTAGCGGGCATGATGTTTGGTGTCTGTTATCATGTTTTTGTATATATGTCTGTTTGTCGGCTGCAAAATTAGACATTTTTTTTCGTTACTTGCCCAAAAAAAAGGCGGACATGAACTTGTCATATCCGCCTAGGTCATAATCTTCTTGTTTTATAATTGCTGGTTGTTACGACAGCAAGTCTTCATATTGTTTTGTTATTACCGACCATGTGTAATGCTGCTGGGCATACTCTTTCAGGGCGCTGCCTGTCTCCTGACGTGGCTGTGCCAGCATTTGCTCAAGCTCTGCCGCATTGTTGAAGTACTCTGCCAGATGATTTGTGCTGTATCTGTTATAGTTCACTCCAAACGCAACTATCGGACGTCCAAAGAACATTGCTTCAACAAGCGATGGGTTTGTGCCGCCGGCCGAGTGGCCATGAACGTAGAATGCCGAGTTGTTTCTCAGTGCATACAGTTTGTCAAGATCGTAGCAGGCATCTATGAGTGTTATGTTGCTGAACTTGCTGTATGTTTCTTTTATTCCTCTTGAGTATTCGTTGTTGTGGAAGTTGCCAAGCATTGCTATTGGGTTCCCGGTCTTTGAGAACACCTCAAGTATCAGGCCTACATTGTTCTCTGGCTCTATTCGGCAGATTGACAGGGCATATCCGTGTTTTTTCAGTCCGAATTCTGTCAGTATCTGTTCCTGTCGTTCCTCGCTGACGTCTCGGTTCACGTGGTCGCCTCCATAGGCAATCATTTCGGCTTGCTTGTTGTATGTCTCTTTCACATAGTCCTGAATTCCCTTGTTGTCTGCAATCACGATATCGGCTGCCTTGACGGCCATCTTCTCAGATGTGCGCAGAAACCATTTGGCAAATTTTCCCCACTTCTCGCGGCGGTGCTCCATTCCGTCTATGTTTATTATTACTTTCGACTTGGTCAGCATCTTCAATATAGGGGCAAATATGCAGCCCGACACGCCCAAAACCAGTATGCAGTCATATCCGGATATGCATTTTATCATTGCCACAATGTCATATGGTATGCTTTGCACTCCGTTGCTCTTCAGACCTATATATTTTAGTTTTGCGCCTTTGTGCTCGGATGGCTGGCTTGGCATGTCCTTGCTGCTGCAGAAGACTGTGTACTCAATGTCTTGATTGTGCTTGAAACCAACAAGGTTCTCTGTCAACGTTTCAAATCCGCCATATTGTGCAGGTATGCCCTGTGTGCCTACTATGGCAACTTTTATTGTCTTACCCATAATCGTTTAAAGTATTTTGAAGATGGAATCTACCATTTTTTTCTCGCTGAACGCCTCACTGCTTTTCAATGCCGACTCTGACATTGTTTTGAACAGGTTCTCGTTGCTCAGCATCTTGTCTATTTGTTCTGCTATTGTTTTCGTTTCGTGACTGTCTGTTGTGTAGCCGTTTTCGCCGTTGCTTACTAGTTCTGCAACACCGCCTTCTGTGGGCACTATGCATGGCAGGCCGGCCAGATGTGCTTCGGCAACTGTCATTCCGTAGGTCTCTATGAACTGCTCTTTGTCCGACAGGTTCAGCACCACCGATGCCTTGTTGTAGAACTCGTGCATTTTGTCTGTTCTTGGAAACACGGTTGTGTTGGCCGGAACAGTTATGTTGTTGTCTTTCAAGAATGTCTCTTTTTCGCTTTCGTCGCAGTTCAGCACCAACGTGAATCTGTATTGAGGCAGCATTTCTGCTATCTTCATGAATTCGCCCACTCCTTTATACATTTTGGCAGAGCAAGCCATGAGGATGTTCTTTGCGGCAAATGCTCTTGATGCATCTGGTTGGAGTTTCTCGCTGAATTTGTCCGACACTGCGTTTGGCACCACGGTTGCTTTTCTTCCGTCTTGCAGCGTGTTGCGCTGATAGGCCGATACGCAGATTATGTCGTCGGCAATGTGGGTCATTGCTTTGCACAGCTCTTTGTATACTGTGCCTTTCACATTGGCGTTCTCGTGATAGTGATAGACAACCCGCTTGCCCATTATTCTGCCAGCCAGGGCCGGACCCACGGGCAGCAGAGTGTTGATGTAGAACACAGTGTTCTTTCTGAAGATGAATTTGAATGCCAGCATGAATGTGTATATCTGGACCCAAGTATATCTCAGCAGTGTCACCCAGCCTTTCATCGAGTAGTTGTATGAGTAGTGGTGGCGGGTCAGATTTTCGCAATCGGCTATTGTGTCCAGAACTCCGCCTCTCGATGTGACAAGGTCCACTTTACAACCTTTTTTCAGAAGCCCGACTACAACTGTGTTCAGTATCATCGGACTTCCGCTGAAATCATTGAATAGGTGGAAGACCACCACATTTTTCATATTATTTTGCTCCATTTCAGTATGCAAGTTTCTTCAGCAGCTCGTTCCACATTGCAAACAGTGGTGTGTTGCTGCATTTCCCTTTTTCGCGACAAACGAATACTGACATAATCATCACCACATACATCTTGTATTCTTCTTTGTCCATCCAGCTGGTTTCTGCGTTTGATGTCATTTGCTCTGCAGTCCAGTGGTTTTCAAAAAATGAGTGCTGGGTGTAGAAGTGATACTTGTCCAGATTGACGGGTGTGCTTTGCATGGCATATTCCCAGTCGAAGACAAAAAGGTGGCCGTTTTGTCTGAACATGTTCCACGGCGTGAAGTCACCGTGCATGGCAACAGCCTCAATCTCTTTGCCTGCGTATTTCTGGCTTATTTCTTCAATGCATTTTTCCACCGCACTTGCATCTACGCATTCTGGCAGGTCGTTTATTCTGGCTTTGAGTATTTGTATACGTTTGCAGTAGTCTGTGTCTTCATACTTCATCAGCTGCCTTGTTCTTTGTTTAAGCTGCTTGATGAATTGTTCGTGATTTTCAGTCCATTCGTGCACCACTTCCGACTTCAGTGTCTTCTCTGTTGTCATCACAAACACCTGTTTGTCAAAGTCCGTTGGCTTTGAATTGTACAGGCAGCGTGGCACGTGGCAAATTCCGGCCTGCTCCAGTTTGTTCAGCAGGCTTTGTTCTTTGTCAAACAATTCGGTCACATCTTTGCTGTCGCTGTATTTGCAGTATGCAACAAGTTTTTCTCCTTCCGAAATCTGTATTGTTGCTTTTTGGTGCACACAAGGCGTACCAAGAAAGGCCGATATCGTCAGCTCTTTGCCTGGAAACATTTTGCTGATGAATTCAACAAGCTGTTTGTCTATTGGGTCATCAACAATTTCAAACGGACTCCAGATGCTGCTTATATGTGAAAACAGTGGCAGCAGTTTTTTCAGCAGAATGCCGTTGCGGCTGCTTGGCTGATATATCTCAAGTGCGGTTTTCGCATTCTTTGTCGGAATCAGCCAGCACTTGTTCTCTGCGTTTACAATCTTCCAGTATTTCACTTTATCAGCTTGTTGATTTCGTTGCTTATTGCAATGCCTTTGTGGCTCCAGTCCAGCTGTTCAAGCAGTTCCGCTGCCCTGACCGACACTTGTTTCCTGTTTTCTGCGTCAAAGAATCGTTCCATTCCGTCGGCCAGTTTCGATATAACCGTGTCGCGGTCAGTTATTTTCACTATCTCTGCGACATCGTTGTTCAGCATTCTGGTGTATCCGCCTGTCTCGACACACACCATCGGTTTTCCCATGGCAAGCGAGTCGAACATGACGGTGACAGCTCCTTCTTTCAGGGCTGCGTTCACAACAACGTCTGTCTCTTTCAGTTTTTGGGTGTACTCCTCGTGCGACACTTGGCCCTCAAATTTTATCTTGTCGTTGCAGCCGGAGTTTGCAGCCAGGGTTTGCAGCCTTTCCTTGTCGCTGCCTTTGCCCAATATCAAAAGCTCCACATTGTCGTGTTTTGCCGCCAGTTTTGCAAAAGCTTCAATTGTCAGGTCAAAACCTCTCCAGGCGTCGAGTCGGCCAATGCTTATGTATCTTATTATGTTGTCTTTGTTTTCGTCTTTGTCCGACATTGGCTTCAGTGTGTTGTCTGCTGCAACATCGGTCATGAGTATGGCTTTGTGCCTATATTTCTCTGTTATCTGATTGTATGTGGCCTCAGTTTTGCATATAATCAGGTCGGCATCTTTGCAGCGTCTTTTGAATGGCAGGTTTAACGGAATTAGCTTCACTGTTGTTCTTCTAACCCATTCAATCAGTCGCCATCTTGTGGTGTAATGTTTTGTGAAATCGGCATCTATGGTTTCGAGTCCGCCAATCGGACCCCATATAAATGTGCGTTTGCTGCCATAGCTGCTTGTTTTCCACAGTGCGTTGCCGTATGTCAGGTGGTGGTATATTTCAATGCCGTTTTCCTCCATGGCTTTCTCAACAATCATGTTGGTGCGCCATTGCCAGAGGTTGTAGTACAGCCTTACGCCTCTTAGGCCTTTCTTCCACCAGCGGGCCCACTTTGGCATGTCGTAATACATGAAGTGTATGCCCTCATATTCAGGATGTTCTTTTATCCAGGGCTCGATGCTTTTTTTGTTGCTTTCGCGTGTGAGCACCCACAGCTCATAGTATCTTGACATCTCAAGCACCCAGTGCCAGCCTACGCCAATTTCGCTGCCCAGATTAGGCTCGCAGGCATATGATGATACGAATATTTTTGTCTTCATCCAACTTCAAGGTCTTCAACATACATTCCAGTCTTGTAGTCCCAGTGGCGTTTGATCTGCTGGCTCAGTTTGCGCTTGTTGTACCACAACACAAGATACATCACTGTGGTGCAGATGGCGTCGGCCGACAGATATACCAGTCTGCCATATGTTCTTAGCTCGTAGTTCACGAATGCAAGCAGCAGGCATATGGATACAATGCAAACAAGCGACTTCTTGGCCGACAGACCGCAGTACAGGAACTTGTGGTGCAGGTGGCTCAGGTCAGCCTTGAATGGATTTCTGCCTTCAACATATCTTGTTATTGAGACAACAAACACGTCAATCAGCGGAATAAACAGCAGGCCAAGCGTAACGGGCAGTATAGCCTTGCTCGCCGAGATGTCGTGCATCCAGTGGTGCATCACTATTATCGAGATGATGAAGCCCATCACAAGGCTGCCAGCGTCGCCCATAAACATTTTTCGGCGGCTTGTTCCTTTCTGCATATTGTAGAACCAGAATACCACAAGCGATATGAACAGGCACATGCATACTATGTATGATATGAATGAGGTGCCGGCAACAATTGCCGTCAGACTTGCGCCCATAACCAGAATTCCTATTGTGCTCGACAGTCCGTCTATTCCGTCTATAAGGTTCATCGCATTTATTATCCATACAGTAACAAACACCATTATGCCCATTATCACAATGTCCATGAAGCAGAAATCATATATCTTGAACTCCGACATTTTTATGACCATTGGTGTTGCCGCAACCACCTGGAAGAACAGTTTTATCTTGCTGCCAAGGTTTTCAACGTCATCCACCACTCCAACAATGAACAGTGTGCCGGTTCCAAACAGGAATGGCAGCAGGTCATTGTATTCTTCGACCGTGTATGGGTGAAACAGTGGCAGTATAAGCATTGTCGTGAACGCCATGACAATGAAGAACGACCAGCCGCCCACACGTGGAATTGCTCCTTTGTGCAGTCTTCGGCCTCCAGGGTTGTCAAGAATCTTCTTCTTGTTTGCTGTTCTGAACAGGAACTCCTCAAGAACTATTGATAGAAATATGGCAAGTGGTATTATAATTGCCAACATGTAAAATGGAACGTTCAGTAAGTTTAAGTATGACATTGTTTTTGTAGAATGTATATTTTTTATCTGTGTTTTCTTATGTGTTTGGTTCTTTGAGCAACTATTTTGCAAATTTAATGCTAAATCTTGAAAAAAATGCTCTACAACATAAAAAATGCTTTCTTGATGTTTGAATAGAGTTTTTTTATGACATCAGATTCTGCTGATGTTCCTTTTGTGCTGTTCGTCAAAGATGTGTTTGATTATCTGGTGAACTGCCATGTCTGGTGTTGAGTTGTTCAGAACTTTCAGATATCCGCTCTTTGTCGACAGGTAGTCTATCTTGCTGTTTATGTCTGCTATTCCTTCTGCGTCAAGCTCTTTTTTTCTTTGCAGAATTGTCTCGGTGTCGGCTGTCAGCAGTATGTTGTAGTCGAGCGACGGGATAAACAGTTTGCCAAAGCAGTAAAGGAATTTCTTGGGCAGGTATATGCAGCTGCGGCGGCTGTCGCATATTATGTCGGTGTAGTATCTGTCGAATATTACGTATTTTGATATCCTGGTGTATGTTTTCACTTTCACAAAATATCCCAGTATGTAGTCAATGCTGTAATAGGCCAGACGGCAAAGCGAACTCAGTGTGCCTTTTTTGCCTCCTCTGTGGGGGTCGCTGTAGTTCCTGTCCACTTCTTTTTTCACTCCTGCAGCGTGGGCCACTTCGCCAAGGTTCCCGAACAGAGTCGGACGGAAATGATAATACACGTGGGCCGATTTTATCACATCGCCAAGTGTGTCGAGCGTCATGTCTATGACTGTTGTTTTTCCTGCACCGTCCGGACCAGTGAATCCTATCGAGAATCCGGTGTTCGAGCAGATGTAGTTTTTCGCAAATGTGTAGATGAATTTGCCCACTCCGCCTATGCATTTCAGTGGGTTCTTCATGTTGTAGGCAATCACCTTCTTCAGCAGTCCGCGTCCCTGCACTGCGTCGCATTCTTCAACTGTCTTTATTCCGAATGTCTTCAGCAGTTTAGCCTCCACAATTTCAGAGTGTTCGGCTGCTTTTCTTGTCTCGGCATATTTCTCTGGGTATTTTGCTCCTACAGTTCTGTTATATAGGTATTTGTCGAGAAACTGTGCTTCAACACCGATGTGATATAGAAAACCGTTGAATGTTTTGTGCTCAAGGAATTCCTCGGCACTCATCAGTTCAAGTCCCCATACCGATGTGTTCACAAAGAAATCCCATTGCACAAGCTCAACGTCGTCATCGTCGCATCTTCCGCAGATGTAGGTTATCAGTCTGTCGCTGTCAAGATATGTAACTATCTGCCAGCCGTCGGCAACCATCAGTTTGTTGAGTTCTTTTCTGTTCTTCTCAAAGCTTTCTGGTGTTATTATTATATCAATGTCTCTGCTCTTGTTTTTGTCGGGCAGCCCCTCAAAATTCCTCAGCACAGCATAGTCGGCGTGCTGGTTCAGATAGTTTATTATCGAGGTGATATGATTCGACGTATATGTCATTGTTATATAATGTTATGTCCTTTATATCTTATTTTTTCTTTTGCATTCCCAGTATGAATGGTGCGTATTTCAAAATGAGTTTAGTGGCAATAAATGCTATTGCTGTCGACACGATTGCCACCACAATGAATAGCAAGTTGCCGTATTTGATGCATTCTGGTTTTACTGCTGTCGACAGACTTGCAGGCAGCGCTCCCGACAAAAAGTAGAACACAATCGAGTTTCTGCCGATAAACGCCAACAGTTTGTTCTCATCAAGTTTTTTGCAGAATGTCACCACTGTCGAAATGCTGCACAACGAGAGCACCAGACCTGCAATGTTGAAATCTCCTCCCAGTCCAAAGCACAGTGCGCTCTTGTCTTGCCATGTGCTGAGCAATATGTATATTGTCAGCGCAAGCAGCGGCAGAAACAGATACTTCATCGCCCTGTCATACTCTTCCTCATATCGGTTGAGCAGTCCGCCCAGCAGCAGAAACAGGGTGTAAACCATTCCCGTTTTGTAGAACCATGGAAAGTGCGATTCCAGTGTCGTCTGCGTGTTCAAGTGGCACAGATATCCTCCTGCTGCCGATACAATCAATATCGGTGCGGCATACGTCCATATGTTTTTCCATTTGCATGTGCAGCCTATTGCCAGAACTGCAATCTCTGCTACAACCAGAGCCGAGATGAACCAGTAATTCATTCCGCCAAGGGTATTGAATAGCACCGATGGCAGGTCTAATCCTCCTTTGTGGAATAGACTTTTTGGAATGTATAGCAGCACTCCGAATATAATCGACGGCAGAATCAGTTTGGTTGCCAGGTTTGCCATCTTTTTTTTGAAATACTCGCTGCCAAGTTCCGTCTTTTGGTCAAGCATTTTCCAGAACAGCAGATAACCGCTCATCACAAAGAATGCGTTCACATAGAATCCCTGCAGGGCGTAGCACATATGCACATCGCCATTGCTGTATATCTCTGAGTGACACAGGTAAACCGACAGCATGCAGATTGCCTTGACCGCATCAATCCAATATTTTGAACTTTGTTTCTCGGCGAATTTCATCTGATGAGGTTATGTTTAATCTTGTCTACGAAATATGATGGGTTCTGGACTATTGATTTTAGCACCAGTTTTGTTCCGCTTATTATTTTTTTCTCTTTCAGCAGGAATGCCCCGTTTCGCAGATTGTCGGCCGAGCTGGCTTCTTTTTTGATTTTCGCCATCTCAGTTTCTGGTATCGAGTTGTAGAATTCCACAAATGTCTGGTTGCTCTCGCCGCGTCTTCTTCTTTTCAGATTGCTTTTTGTGTATTTCATCTTCAGCATCATGTTGAACGAGTTCGACGACAGACCGGTCGATTTGCGGTAGTGACACAGCACCTCGGGCACCACTATTATTGCTTTCCCTTCGGCATACAGGTCGCTCATTCTTGTCCACAGGTCAAGGTCCTCGCAGTAGTCTCTCCAGCGTGGCTTGCCATCCGGAAATCCGTCAATCTCATATCCGCCAACCCTCAGCGACTGTTCTCTTTCGTATATGGCTGTGGGTTGCATGAATATCAGCTTTGCCTTGCTGGCCTTTGCAATGAAGCTTTCTTTTGTTGTCTCGCCAAGATATAATCCGCCGCCTATTTTTTTCCCGTTCTTGTCCATGTAGTCAAGATAGCAGCCCACGGCCATAAGGTCACCGTCTGATGTTATCTTGGCATACAGCTTCTCCACGGCATTCTCCAGCAGAATGTCATCGGCATCCAGAAACATCATATACTTTGTCTGTGCATGTCGCTCGGCAAAGTGGCGTGCGTGGCATATTCCTTGGTTCTGTTCCAGCTTGACAATCTCGTGCTGGCGTCCTGTTTTTTCAAGAAATGCTTCTGCAATCTCGGCGCTGCGGTCTGTGCTTTTGTCGTCAACAATCAGCAGGTCAAAGTCCTGGAAACTTTGGTCTATGACCGATTGCAGTGTCTTTTGTATGTACTGCTCCGCATTATACATGCAGACTGCAAGTGTCAGGTTATTCATTTTTCTGCTGCGTTGCTGACTGGAATATCAATGAATGGAGCAATGCCCGATTCGTTTTTGTAGTATTCGTTTATCTTGTCTATCCACTGCTGGTTCCTCACGTAGTTGCCCGAAATCAGTGTCTCGTTGTTTTTTATGACAACTGGCAGATAATTGTATTCGTAGGCGGTGAAGTAGAGTGGTGTGCCTTTCATCAGGGCCATAGCTGTCAGCCAGACGTCGTCGGCTGTCAGTGCAAGATTTTTTATCTTTTCAACATCGTGCAGGTCTTTATACATGCAGTGTGGTGGATAAAGCACTCCGCCAACGCCAAGCAGCAGCATGTTCTTGCTCAGCTCTGGCTCTTTTGCGTCGGGCCATTGTGCGTATATGTTGTTGCCAGGCAGTATTCTTTTTGCCCAGTTGGCAATTATTGTGTCTGGGTGCTTTTCGTGATTTTTTAGCAGATTCTCCACAAAGTCTGACCTGTAGAACAGATCGTCATCTGCTGTTATCACAATGTCGTCAGGATATTGCTTGAATGCGTAGTAATATTTCGTGTGCGAGCGTATTTCGTCGTCGCATAGCTCTATTTCCAGACCTCTGTTTCTCAGGTCGAGCAGTGATTTGGGCAGGGTGTCTATTGTGTTGACTTGCGACTTTGTCAGATACAGCACTATTTTGTCTGGTTTGACTGTCTGTCTCAGCAGCGATTCCATCACAAGGTGAAGCGTGTCAAATCTTTTTGGAAACGAGGTGACAGACAGAATTACTTTTTGTCCGTTTGTTCTTGGATGAAGTTTGTTCTCTTCTTTGTCCTTTGTCCTCGAGAAGTATATTGGCAACACAACATTTGCCAGACTTGTAGCTATATAGTTGACTACGGAATAGAATTTCAGTTTGTTCAGCAGTGCGTTGCGGTTTTCTCCCCAATATCTGCGTTTGTCAAAAAAGTCAATTAAGCTCATTTATTTGTTTTTTATGTGTGATTCTTTGTTTTTTTTGCTGAGGCTGTTGTTCAGGCGCCAGCTGCCTCTGTTTCTTTCTTTCGACTTGAAAATTTTCTGTCGTTGCTGAAGTATTCTCCGTATTTTGCGTTATAGTGGAAGTATTTCACGCAGGTGAACACCAGCAGCAATCCCCACCCGTAGGATATGTTGTCGGTTCCTCCGCCTATTCCTATAAAGAACATAAGACACGGAATCGAGAAAAAGTCAATCGCACAGGTGAACACAATCACAAGCGACAGTATGTAGGATATGATTCCGTAGTCGGTAATCTGGCCTATGTATCTTGTGTCGCTATACATTCCGCCTCTGAGTGCGGCGTCGCAGCCTTTGCCCACCCAGTTGTCTGGGTCAGAAAAATCCAGATTGATGGTGTTGAGCCACGGCTTTATTCGGTAGGCCGCGCTGTTGTCGGTTTCCTTAACCTCTTGCGCATCGCCCGACGATGTGGCCGATACCACACCTTGTATTCGCTTGAACTGCTCCACCTCGCAGAACGACAGCATTGCATATATGCCCAAAAACACAGGCAGTGTAATCAGCAGCTGCATTCCTCGCATGAAATACAGCGAAAGAACTCCCAGACAAATGAATGCGGTTCCGCTTCCCATTGTGAGCATCGACCACAAAAAGGCAATTGTCACTTTTCTGTATTCCTGACTGAAAATTTCGCTCAGACCAATTCTGTGGCCAGTCCTATACTCGTTGCACTTCAGGTAGGCGTAATACAGCACCGCCATGGTCCTTGCCAGCGACGAGGGCTCGAACGACAGTGAGTTCGCTCCTATTCCTCGGTTCAGCACTTGGCACAAGTTGACTGGCGGAAAGTATTTCAAACCGATAAGTATGCATATCTGCTGGGCTATCAGGAATCCGGTCAGAACCAGCAGAAATTTGCCTACAAGGTTTATGAACGACTCCAGTGTGAACACTCTTTGCACCCACACAAAGTTGTAGAACGACACATACAGCATCAGGAACATCAGAGCATATATGATTGTGCTTGCTCTGAAGTATTCGCCGTGGAGCAGATAGGATGTCACCATCAGATAGGTGAAGTATATCAGCACACACACAAAGGCTTTGGTCACTTTGAAGTGTCTGAGCAGCACAATTGGGGTTATTGCCATTGTCAGCACTTTCACCCAGCTCACTCCGAATCTCGACTCTATCGGTATGTACTGAATCAGCATCAGCACAAATATAAAGGCGGTGTAGTTTCGCAGTGTCAGATTTTCCCAGCTGAAAATCTTATGTAATAGTTCTATCAGTTTTCCCATCTTATTTTTTTCCTAACAGGAATGGAAATTTCTTTTCAATCATTTCAACAACAAAATACTCTAGTATCATTGTTGCAACAAAATATCCTATCGATGGCCAGCCGTGAAGCAGCTCGCCCTCTGTCCCGTCAATGTGGTTTTGTATAATCCAGCATATAACAAGAAAGAACGAGTAGTGGGTCACCATCAGTCCCAGCGAATGTATTCCCCAGTAATTTAGATATCTGAACGGAATCTTGTCTTCAATGGCTTTGAATATGAATATAAAACCAAGAGGACCAAACAGCGGAGCTGTCAGCTCGGTGATGCAGCCAACCTCGCAATAAATGCCGAAAACATAGCTTATTGCACAGAAAATAATGCCGGCTGCCAGCAGCTTTATTCTATCAAGGCTGTCCTCATGCTTGCGGTAGCACCTGTGGGCTGCATATCCGAATGCTATGCCTATCCAGGCCGAGGTCATATTCACCAGTGTCCTTATTGGCGCATATATTATTTTGCCCATAGTGTCTTCTCTTGGCTCAAAATATTTTGATGCCACATAGTGGAATGCAAGTATTAGTGCCAATAGCACCACTGACAGTGCTATCTTCTTGTTCTTGGTGAAATTCCACATAATCTCGCCGCCAAACAGTGCCGGCAGAAACCACAGTGTGCCTATGCCTCTAAGCACCACCGACTTGTATATTTCTCCGCCTATGTATTTCGTGTCGTAGTGACCCAGCAGGCACAGTATGCTGTCGAATATCAGGATGATTATTGTCCAATATACGTATGGTTTGCCAAGCTGCTGCCATCTTTTGGCTATCAAATCTTTCAGTGAGGTCGTCTTGTCGCGCATTGAATCAAGCCACCCAGAGGTTACGTAGAACACCGAAATCATGAACAGACCTATGAACACGTTCAGCGCTCCGGGTATTAGGCCGTCTTCAAAGTGCAGCAGCACTATGCACAATATACCAAGACCTTTGGCTATGTCAAGATATTTTGCTCTTTGCATCAGTAGCCTTTTATTTTATAGAATGTCAACATTATCAACACGTATAGTTTCATCGACACTATTGATATATATTTACCTATCAGCGGATAACCTGAATATTCTTTCAGATAATAAACTCGCGATCTGTTCCACTGTCTGAATCTTGGAATCGGGTTTCCTTTGGCCGATGCCACGTGGTGATGCTCGGCTTGCGATTCGGCTGTGTAATACATTTTGCAGCCTTTCTGCTCCACCTGTTTACCAAGTATTGCCTCCTCGCAGTACAGAAACGGATATTCGTCAAAGAAGTTTACCTCTTTCAGGAATGATGTCTTTATCAGGAACGCGCAGCCCGAAACTTTGAAGCATTCGTGGCTGTGCTCCCAGTCGTCAATGAATTCATAGGTGTTGTTGCTTTTCTTGAAAAAGCCTTTCACCCACGAAAAGCACGATGTCCAGTTGCCTTCTTTTTTCATAGGATTCTGGTGTATGCCTTTGGGGGTTACTATGTCTGAACATGCCACCACTGTCTTCTCGTCTTTTGCCAATATCTCGGCCAGTTTCTTGATGTAGTCTTTTTGGTGGAATTCCATGTCGGGATTTGCCACCAGACAATATTCATAGCCTTTGCTCTCGGCATATTTCAATCCAACGTTGTTGCCCGAGTTATATCCGTTGTTGGCGTTGTTTTGTATGAATGTGCAGCCATGCACTTCGCAGATTCTTTTTATGGACTGCTGTTCTTCTGTTCTAGAGGCGTTGTCCACCACGATTATGTCAAGCTCAACCTCCTCCTGTTCTTTGAGGTATTTGATGCACTTGTCGCAGTCGGCCGACGAATTATAGTTCAGAACAATAACTCCTATTTTTGTCATGACTTTTATTTTTTGTTGGCAACACACTCCTTCAAAACGTCAAGATAGCCGCGTCCGTATCTGGCGTCTGGCTCAACATAGTTGCCTTCGCCCCATTCGTTCCACGATTTCAGAAATATTATTTTTTCCTCGTCGCGTTTGTGCTCCACTGTCTTTATTGTCTCAACAAGGTGCTCTTTGAAGTATTCAGGAGCCGGATTGTCGAATATTACGGCTTTCTTGCCGCTCCTTGCCGAGTGGTCCCAGTTTGGAAGCAGTGTCGGGAAAATGTTGTTCTGTTTTTCCAAACCGTCTTTGTGTATGAAGTATTTGTACACGTTCTTGTATTCGTAGTGATATGGAGCGCAGCCAAGTGCGCGCATCACTTTGTTCTTGAAGTTCGAAAATGCATTGTTGTATTCTTTTTCCTTCAAAAAGTCGTCTTTCCTGACAACGTTGACTCCGTCGAATCCGAGTGCCAAAACCTTTTGCGCGTCTTCGTCGTTCACGCTCTGTCCAACAAAGTAGAACTCAAATCCGTTTTCTTTTGCCAGCTTCTGCCACTGCTTCATGAACTCCTCAACTCCTGGATATTCCAGCGGACGGTAAATCATAAACAGCACCTTGCCGTCAACTCTGATATGTCTTTCGTCTTTGAACGCCTCAAGCAGACTCTCAAAGTGTTTTTTGTTCCACTCTTCGTCGTCGTATATCTGCTCGGCAATTGGCATTGTGGTCTTTGTTTTGTCCTTGCTCCAGAATTTTGCATACCATGACTGGTTTGCCCAGCACAGACAGAACGGAAAGTCTGGTTTTTTCATTTTAACCACCTGTTCAAACGGATATTCCAGTTCTTCGTGCCCCTTGCCAAACCAGTAGTGGTAGTAGCAGAAACCCTCAATCCCGGCTTCTTTTGCCATCTCGGCCTGCTTCTCTCTTGTCTCGGCGTCTCTCAGGTCATAATATCCAAGGTCTGCCGGAACTTTTGGCTGATAGTGGTCTTTGTATAGTGGTGTGGCTTTCTTCACGTTTGTCCATTCGGTGAATCCTTCGCCATAGTATTTGTTGTTCAGTTCGATCGGATGATATTGTGGTAAGTAGAACGCTATAATTCTGCAATTAGACATGTCTTAAATCAGTTTTTGTTGTTTCGTAATTTTTTGTTGTTGCCGAATAGAGTTGTTTTCAGCGATATGTAGTTGTCAGTTTTTCTTTATGAATGTTTCATAAAGAAATCTTCTTATTCGTTCGCTTGCGGTGTGCATCGTCCATAGCAGCTTGAACTTGATGCCGCAGCCGTATGTGTAGTAAAGGCTTGCTTTGTCGAAGGCCGTCACTCGGTTGCCAAACAGTGCAATCTGCCTTGTCTCGTTTGGCTTCAGCTTACGCATGAACGAGTTTGTGTCAAAGTCGTCTGAGTCGGCCAGTGGCGAAAGGTCTATTTCCACATCCAGCGATTTGATTACGTTCATCGAGGCTGTTGCCCATTCTCTCAGTGCCTGTATGTTGGTCATGTCCCACTCTTTCAGCACTTCTGTCATCCAGCATATAACCGATTCATTCTGTTCGGCAATGTGTTTCATCTTTTCTGATCCTTTGCCGGGGAACTTAGGCTCCGCTTTGCCCTCGTTGTTTTCCTGATAGCCAATCGTTGTTTCATATGGAGATGACGAGTAATAATTCTCTATCAGTGATGTAGTCTCGGTCGACAGCTGGTTTGACTCATAAAATGCGTAATACCTGCCGTCGCTGTGTGGCAGCGCGTCTCCGCGCACTCCGTAGTAGTAGTAAACTGTTTTTGCGCCTTGCTCTCTGCCCAGCAGTGCATTTATCATTCTGCGCGATGTTCCCAGCCACCCCACATCAACAAGTGCCGAGCTCTGGGAGCATGTTAATGATTCCTGCTCAAAATATTTCATCAGTTTCTTGTGGGCCGATTCTGCTCTTTCTTTCAGCAGGTCGGCATATGCACCGTTGAATATTTTGTCGATGAATTCTTTTTCCTGTTCAGCAGTGTGGACTTTTTCAAACTGGAACTCAATAGACAATCTTTTCAGCTCGTCTTTGTCTGTGCCAAGCGCAGCAAGCAGTGATTTCACTTTGTTGCCTTTTATTGAGTTGTGGTCCATTGCGCTCAGATACCATTTCTTCAGTTCTGTGCCGCCTGCAATGTGCAGATAGGGCAGCAGCAGGGAGCGGCGCGAAACAAAAAGGTAGTGAACCTGCGGTTTTTCTGCGTCTTCTTTAATTGCAGTTTCAAATCCTTTCATCAGAATGTAGCTGTCGCGCGACAGAAAATATATATGCTTTATTTTCTGTTCCTTTGCCCATTCTTTCAGCTGAAACACATATGGAATGTAGGCAGGCGCAACAAAATCGGCAGCAAGCGCTGTGTACTGGTTGTTGCCAAGCTTCATCCTTGCGGCTCTCGACAGGCCGGTCATTGCCTTGTTATTTTCACCAAGCTGTTTTTGTGTCTCGTTTTCGGCTGCGTTGAACGATGAATCCACAAGTTTTGCGTCAACTCCTTTGCTCTTTGCCATCGCATAGTCGCTCCGTCTGTTGTCGCCATAGTGCTCCCAGCGTTCTGGAGATAACTCTTTCCTTACAAGGTCATACAGTGTTCCTGTGTCTTTTCTTGCGTCATGTTCGCACGAGATGTAGACTTTGTCGCCAGGCTTGTAGCAACCTTCTCTCTCAAGTATTTCAGTCAGGAATTTCGAGTCGAGATACATGTCGCTTATGAATGCGATCTGGCAACCCGAGTTTCTTTTTTCCGTTATCAGCGACAGTATCGACGGATTCGCAACAAGGTTTGCATATTCTGCGGCTCTTTCTTTCTCGTCGCCTTGTTTATGCTCTCCGCTGATGAGGCATTCAATAGCCTCCGGACGTCCGAATCTGCGTATTAGCGCTGTGTCAAATATGTCAAACGAGCAAAGGTTCATAAGATAATTAGTAGTTTTCGTGCATAAGTATCTTCTTGTATTTTGCATACGAAGATTCCCATGTGAATTGCTTAATGTTGTTGTGCCCCGATTCGGCTATTCTGTGTCTCAGCTCATCGTCTTCAATCAGTCTGATGATGTTCTTTGCCAAACCTTCTGCGTCACCTATGTGCGACAGCAGGGCGGTATCTTCGTCGTGGGCCATTTCTTTGTAGCCGTCGTTGTCGGTGCATGCCACTGCGCATCCGCACATCATTGCCTCGCCAATCGTCAGTCCCCAGCCTTCCTGCTTGCTTGCTCCGATGAATATGGCCGACGTGTCATAAATGTTGTTCAATGTCTGCTTGCTTGGCTGGCTGGTATATTTGTACCAGTCTTTTATTTCGCCTGCCTCCTCTGGAAAACCGAACATGTCAACCTTCAGCTGCGGATATTTCGAGTGGACAATGTCGAGTGCCTTGAACGATGTTGTCAGGCCTTTGATTTCCATTCTGTGATACAGAAGGCCTATTTTGAATTTATCTTTTGCCTTTATGTCTGTCTTCAACCCAAACTCGTTGAAGTTGAATCCGTTGTGAACAACATGGCATGCAACTCCTTCGTCTGTAAGTATATCTCTGAGCCACTCTGCTATGACTATTTTTGTCATGTCATAGTGGTAGGTCTCGCGCAGCATTTTGTCTGTCACGTCTCCCCAGTTCTCGTATGCCTGAATGAAGTAGAATTTTCTTGAGTTGTCTATTTCATACTTGTCAAGGTACATTGCAGTGTATGGCGATGTGCATACGTAGATGTCGGTCTGTGGCACATGGCGCTTGTTGAGCGACAGGCACCAGTGCTCTTTGACTTTCTTGTTGAGGTTGAACCATTTTGTGCACGAATATCCTTTAATCCAGTGCTCAAAATATCTGTATATGCCTGTCAGTTTGTGAAACAGACTTTTCTTGGAGTAGAATATTGAGCCGGCATAGGCCACATGGACTTCAAATCCATCTTCGGCCAGGCGGTTGGCATATTCGCATGCCACCTTCAGTCCTCCGCTAAGGTTGCTTCCCTCGCAAGGGTATAGAAATGTTATTGATTTCATTGTTTGGTTTGTTGGCTTTGCTTACTTGTGTATAAGGCCTTTCACTTCTTGCAGCTCAGGCATCTTCATGATGTAGGCTCCACCGATGTAGAATACCACTCCGACTATTATTCCTATCACAATCTGGAGCAACATGTTCGGAATCACATAGGTCAGTCCGAAACAGATCAAAAACATTGTGAACGACAGCAGCAGCGATGGTGCGCAGTCTTTCATCTGTTTAATGAATCCCAGGTCAAGGGCCTTGCCGGTGTAGTATGTGTTTATAAAGAGTTTTATGAGGGCTGTCACTATTGTTGCTGCACAGAAATATGTTACTCCAAATGGAAGTGATATTGCCATCATTCCAAATTCAACTATTCTTATTATGGTCTGCACTTTCAGGGCATAATCGCTTCGGCCTTTCACCAAAATAAGGTTAGCGTTCAGTCCCTGTATCGGCGCCCACATCAGCGCAAAACACAGAAGTTGCAGCAGCAGTATGCAGGCTTCCCACTTAGCGGTTATCGCTAGCAGAATGAGCGGACGGGCCAGGGCCGCCAATCCCATCATTATCGGAAATATCACAAAGGCAAGAACCCTGAGCATTCTTCGGTAATTGAAGCGCAGACGCTCATTGTCGTCCTGCATCTTGCTCAGCACCGGAAACGTCACATTGTGAATCACGCTGTACAGTGTCTCTGATGGCATCTGGGCATAGTTCAGCGACTTGTTGTATATTCCTAGGTCCGTCACACTGTAGAACTTTCCTATCACTACTGGCGAAATGTTGTCAAACAGTGTGTTGATGAAGTCAGACAGCAAAATCTTGTTGCCGAATCCCCACAGATATTTGAACGACTCTTTCGACCATTTTTTTGTCGGAAACCATTTGACGTGTATTGTCGCAACAATCATGCAAATCACTCCGCCAAGCATGTTCGATATAACAAGGGCCCAAACTCCGTAGCCAAGATATGCCGCATATAATCCTATGCAGCCGGCAATCACTCTTGATATGATTCCAAGTTTTGATGTGAATTTGAAGTTAAGGCTCCTGTTGAGCATCGCATATTGTATTGTGCTCAACGGACCATATACAAATCCAAGGGCGGTGACCCTCATCAATGGTTTCAGCACAGGAACTCCATAAAAGTCGGCAATGAATGGCGAACTGAAGAAGAGAATCACATAGCACAATATTCCGATTCCGAAACTGTAGTAAAAAGCTGTGCACTTGTCTTCTTCTGTCAGCTCGGGCTTTCTGATCATCGCTGTCCAGAATCCGCCGTTTGTGAATATGGTGGCTATCGCCATGAACACGGCTGGCAGTGCGGTTATTCCGTATTCTTCTGGCGACAGCAGTCGGGCCATGTATATGCCTATTATGAAGTTGAAGCCATATTTGGCAAACAGCTCCAGGCAATTCCAAAACAGTGCGGTTTTTGTCTTTTGCTTCAGATTTTCTTCAGCCATTTCTGTGCTTGTTTTCGTTTTATTTGTTGAGTGATAGGATATTGTCCAGTTTCTTTATGCCAAGAGTGTCAAACACTTTGCACTTCGCTCTTTCTGTCAGTGTCTGTTTCGACTCAAGATTTTTCCATAGTGATATGTTCTTATACTTGTGGAATGTCTTGTCAAACGGATAAGCATAGTGCCAGCAGTTCCATGGTTTCACCGGTGTGCAGTAGTGGAACACGGCTATATCCTTTTCTTTGGTCTGCATTACGCTGTCAACAAAGTCTTTGTCTAGTTTCGACTGGAAGTCTTTGAACAGAAACAGTGTCTGGAAGTTGTATATCACTGGCAGATAAACTGTGGTGTCTTGCAGAACTCCGTTCAGAACGTCTTGGTCGTGGGTCCTCAGCAGTTCCTTCTTCTCGTTGATAAAGTCAATGAATTTGCCTGTCATATTGTTCTCACGCCAGTATTTCAGGTTCATGACTATCGAACCGCTGTTGATGTAGCGGTGTTCTGCCTTCATGCCAATGTTCGTGTTCCTTGGCTCAAGTGTGTACGAACAGTCTATCACAGCCGCCATTGATTTGCCTTCAAGGTCGGTGTCCCACATCTCTTTCAGACTCTTGGCCACTATTATGTCGCAGTCAAGGTATATAACTTTGTCAACATCTTTGGGCAGCAGTTCTGCCGAAAACAGTCTATAATATGCTGCTATCGAAACGTGGTCTCCTTTCCATACCGGAAATTTCGCGAACTCTTTCTCGTCAACTTCCACAAGGTTTATCCTGACTCCGTATCTGCTGGCCAGCTCGCTGAACTTTTTTTTGTTCGAGTCAGACAGGCCTGAAACTGTAATGTATACAGCAATGTCCTCGCCTTTGTTGTTCTCGAAAAGCGATGTCAGCATTATGCCGCAATATGGTGTGTAGTTGTCGTCGCAGGAGCAAAGAATATTCATTGAATTCTGTTTTGTTTGTTTTCTTTTGAAGCGGAATTTGTTTTTTTACGTCAGTCGCGTTGGATACAAAGTCGCAAATTTTATTTGTCCTCCTCAGCATAGTTGTATGAGTATCCGTATCCTTTGCCATATCTGTGGCGTGCATACGAGTTGTTGCTGTCTGTTCCGTTAAGTATCAGGCAGACGTTCTTATATCTCTGGTCCTCATACAGTTTCTCAAAGTCTGACAGCATGCTGCGGTCTGTCAGTCCGGCGCGCACCACAAACAGTGTTATGTCTGCTTGGTCTTTTATCAGGTCAACGTCGGCTACCAGGTCGATAGGCGGACAGTCGATGAACACGCAGTCATACTTTTCGCGCATCTTCTCAATCAGGTCTTTCAGTCTTGAGTCGTGAAGCAACTCGGTTGGGTTTGGTGGCAGACTGCCCACTGGTATCAAGTCAACACCTTGCATTATTCCGTTGCGCACAATTATATCGTCGATGTTCTGGATTGTGTGGCACAGATAATTGGATATTCCGGTCGAGCGCTTGTTCAGCTTCGATATTGTGCAGCGGCGCATATCAAGGTCTATGATCAGCACATTCTTTCCTACAAACGAAAGGCTGCTTCCAAGGTTGGCAACGATGAAGCTCTTTCCGCTGTCTGGGTGCATTGATGTCACAAGGAACACTTTGCGCTCTTTTTCTCCGTGTGTCATGAACTCAAGGTTGGTTCTCACCACACGCAGGCTCTCGTTGAACACATCGCGGCTGTTCTTCTCAACCAGTATTTTGATGCTCTTCTTTTTGTTGCGCTTAAACAGTTTGTTGAAGAAGCTTACCTTCTCTGAACCCGCAGCCTGGGCAATGTCGCCAAGATATGGGGCCGACAGCATTTCAACATCTTTTCTGCTTCTGATTTTAGTGTCGGTTATCTTGATGACGAATATTATGACAAATGGAATTGCCAGGCCAACAATCAGCGCCATAATCATGATTCTTGCTTTCTGTGGCGCAATTGGGAATGGAAGTCCCGATGCCTCCTGTATGATTCTGGTGTTTGATGTGTTGTGCTTAAGCGAGATGTCTGTCTTCTCTTTCTCCTGCAAAAGGAAAAGATAGAGCTGCTCTTTCACAGTCTGCTGGCGTGAGCTTGTCAGCAGGTGTTTTTCCTGCTGGGTTGAGCTGGCAATCTGGCCGGCTGTCTTGCCTGCCTGTTTCTGCAAGCTTCCAAGCTGAGTGCGCAGCGAGCGGCTTGCCTGGTCTATTGACTCAATGATGCTCTTTCTGTATATCGAGAGCTGCTTGTCCAGGTCTCTTACTCGTGGGTGGGCCTCACCGCCATATGCCACATACTCGTTTCTCTGCATCTGCAGTGTGTTGTACGAGGTTATCTGGTCGGCAACCGATAGGTTCTCAATGCCAACTTCGGCCGGAAGCATGCGGTTGCTGTTCATGTTGTTCACAAGATAGTTGCGCATGTAGCTCAGCAGGGCAAGCTGGGTTGTGTATTCCTGGATAGACTGGTTGACCTCGTTGTTGTTCTTGACATACATGTCCTGCACAGTTCCAACTGTTGGAATCAGGTGTTTTCCTTTGTACCATGCAATGCTGTCGTCGATGGCTCCAAGCTCAACACCAAGGTCGTGGACACGTTCGTTCAAGAAGTGGGATGTGTTCTCGGCTATTCGGTTCTGGGTCTTTATCCAGTTGTCGTTGTATATGACGAGCAGTCTGTTCAATATCTCGTCGGCACGGGCTATCGACTGGTCAACAAGCGATATGTTCACCACCGAGCTCCTTTCTGTCTTTGTCTCAACTGTCAGGCGGCTAAGTATTGAGTTCGATACGCTCGACACCTGCATCTTGTCAACAACAACTTTCTTGACCACGTCGCACAAATAGTCGTATGTTGGCTTCGGAAATACTGTTATCTCGCCGCATGGTGTGTCGAATGTCTGTCCAAGTCTGGCTTTGATTGCAAATCCCTTCTCTGTTCCGGCAAATCCGCTCAGTATTATTGAACTGTCTTTGCTTATCGCAACTGTGAACGATTTGTTTGAAGCGCTCACATCCGAAAATTTAACCTCTATTGGGGTCTCGCTTCCATACAGCACCTTATTGTAGAATCTTCCGGGGGCGCTATACTGAACATCTAGGTGCAGACTCTCGACCACCTGGTTCATGATGAACGGCGAGCGGAACATCTCTATCTCGTTGTTCAGGTTTGTGTTTGGTCTCTGCAGCCCAAGCTCCTCAAGATTGATTTCGGCCGACGGACTGTCTCCTCCGCAGTTCATCAGCAGAACAGACATTGAGCGCTTGTATATCGGTGCTGTCTTCTTGACGTATATATATCCTAGTGTAAGGGCTATCAGCACCGAGATAACAAACCATTTCCAGTGGGACAGACATGCATACCACATGTCTGTCAGACTTACGAATGGGGTGCTGTAGTTGTTGCTTTGATTTGACATATTTGTCTTATTGTTTGGTTGGCTATTGAGGTTATTTTGCTACTAAAATTGCTACTGTCATGACAAATGAGCAAAGCGACATCCAGAACGATGGTGTGCGCAGTGTGTTCGCGTTGAGCGACGACTGGTTTGCTTTGATTTTGTTTGGCTCAACGTATATGACATCATTTGGCTGCAGATAGTATACTGGCGACTGATAAAGACTCTTGGCATTTCTCAAATCAACCATATATGCCTTTTTTGTCTCTCCTTCTTTGCGGATAACTTTCACTGTGTTTCTTACTCCTGTTATCTGCAGGTCTCCGCATTCTGCTATTGCTTCGGTCAGTGTCATCTCGTCTTTTGTGAAGTCCACTCTGTGCGGACTTGCAACGTCGCCCACCACAGTCACAAAGAATTCTTTAAATCCAACTGTGACCACAGGATTCTGAAGCAGATTCCTTTTTGTCAGTTCGTTCTCAATATATTCTGAGATTTCCTCTCTTGTTTTGCCAGCAACGGGGATAACTCCCAAGCCGGGCATCTTTATGTCACCGTTCGAGTTGATTGTGTATGCTTTTGTGGCATCGTCTCCGCCTCCTGTGCTCGATGCGTCGTTCGATGCTTTTGTCAGATTGAACGAGCCGGCAAGCTCTGCGTTGTCGCAGTAAACTTGCACGTCAATCTTGTCTCCAATTTGCACTTTGACTTTCTGGTGACCGGCAAGCGTCTGGCTGGAACCTGCACCAAAGTCCTGTGCATACACGATGTTCTTTGTTGTGTCGCAACTTGATAATACTAAAATAGGGAACATCAAGGCCAACAGCGCCTTGAAAGATTTATTTATTTTCATAAAGCTTAATATATTCAATTGTCTATTTTTTCTAATAATGAAAAATGAATGTTTGATATTGATATTGCACGGTCGCCAAGCGACACCACAAACTTTCGGTCTCGTCTGATTCTTACCAGATAGCCTTCCCAACCCTTAAATGGACCTTCCTTTACCCTCACTCGTGTTTGATTCCTGAATGTTTCTATCGGATTGTCAAGCACCCTTATTTCCGTCGGGTTCGTCCTGCATAGGTTAATGAATCTTTCCATTTCTTCGTCTCTCACTATTGCAGGTTTGCCGGTTGCCGAATCTTTATACGGACATATCAAACCTTTTGTTTTGTCTGTCAGCTCATAAACATCGTCGGTCCTGACAAATGCCAATCCACTGATTGCGTCTTTTTCTTTTACACGTATTTCTCCGTCTTCATATTCTTCTATGTGAATGGTCGGAATGAAATTCTCTATCTGCTTTTCTTCTAGCAACATACGCAGACTGTGGCTGCTCGAATTGTCTCTGTAGACAACATGCCATTTTTTTTCTTCTTTGCCCATCTGCCAATATCGTTTTCCTGAAATCTTGTTTACACACGAAAAGTCTCCCCCTAACTTATGCTGGATTTGGGGGCGACAGTGTGGATTCTCCACATCAGCAGAGAGGTTCTTGCGCTTACCAGCGGCTCAAATCTTCTCTGTTCTTTCGCGTACAACTTTCGTTGAATTTATTCGCTTGTATACTTATGCAATATGCCATTTTACATTACAAAATTATGTAATATGTTAATATTTTTCAAAAAAAATATTCGTTTGCAACTTTTGGGTATAAGTCTTTGCTTTCGGAATAACCTATATTTTAAAAACTTATCTATATACAATTAAAATGTTAAATTTTTCAATTGTTCTTTTTATTAGTCTAGTCGTTGCATATAGACGGTTCAAAATCGAATTTTAATTCGTTTTAGGACTTTCGTATCAGATGCTTTGTTATGAATTTAGCTGTTCTGAATCTGGTCTTGATATACTGTTTTGTGAATCTTGTGGCTCCACAAAAGTTTTTCCCGCAGGCCGATACTATTTCAAGGTTGTCTATGCGTTCGCCTTCCATAAGCCCAATGTATGTATGGTCATAATCGTCGGCACTGAAGTATAGTCTGTATTTTTGGTCCTCGTTTTTCACTAGTGTAGACCTGTATAGTCCGCATTGATAGAATGAGCCTATTGCTCTGCAACTCTTCAGCAGCGATGTCTTAAATGTGAATTTATTTCGTTCGATGCTTTGCCACAGACTCAATTCTTGTCTCTGCATGTCGTAGCAAACAAGCCAGTATGCTCCGTCTATTTTCACAACATCTATGTGCCACGGACTCGCTTCTCTGCCTTCAAGTGTGCACTCTTCTTTGTCTGTCCAATTGTGTCCGTCGGTGATTTTGCTGACAAAAATTTTCGAATTGTCAACATACCACATGATGTATTCGTTGTTTTCTTTTATTATTGCCGGGCTCAAAGCTTCTTTCTCAACACCTACCGACAAATCGGTTATGATTTCTTTTTCTGTCCAATCAGTTCCGTTCGTGCTGGTTTTTCTTAGCAACACAACATCGTTGTAGTTGTTTTTGTCGCCATGTCTGCTGGTGAATCTGTACCAGCATTCCATTTTCTTCCCGTCTGCCACAAGATGCGGGTCCGAAAAAAAATCAAGGCTATTTTCGCTATCTGTGCCGAAGTTGTCTAGCGGATTTTTCAAGCCCTCTGGTTCCGACCAGTTAATCCCGTCGTTCGACACGTGAATCGACGGACATTCATTTCTGTCCTGATATGGTTTGGTTAGTCTGCAAAATGGGGTTTCTGCCATCCAATATTTGTATCCGTTCCATTTTTCGGGAAAGAATTTTACGCATGGGTGGTATGGCGAATCTGTTTTGTCGAATGTAGATATTTTCAGTGGTGATTGGTTATATTTGCTCAGTCTAGACCATTCTCTGGCCATGTCAGCTCCAACCAGAATTAATATACCTGCAAAAAGAATAACTATGATGTATATTGCCATGCCTATTTACCTTTTATTTTTTTTGCTATTGACATTGCTGCCATATATGCAAATGCACCCGTCACTTTCCCTTTGCCCATCAGATTGCCTATCTTCACATACCTTGGATATGGATAGTCTATTTTGCCGAACTTCTCGCCAAACACAGTGCTTGCTTTGCTCAGTGTCTTGAATGCATTTCTGAATTCAAAGTGGTCTGCCTGAAATTTTGCTACACTTATGCTCCTGATCAGTGGACTGCAAATTTCGTTGCCATACAGGTCGTCTATGCTCAAGTCGGGGAACTCCTCTTTCCAAAGGTTTTCATATTCAGTCTGTTCTCCGTCCAATATCCTTGCTACCGGATACATCGACACTATGAACTTCAAATGTATGTTGATGTCAAAGTTGTGCCTGTGTTGTGCCGATAGCTCGCAGTAGGTGTTCTTGAAGTTATCTGCAACGTTTTCTATTTCCTCTTTTTTAAGCTTATATTTCTCGCTTGGAATAAAATCGCCTTCTTGATAATTATAGTCTTTGTGGGTTGTCACTTTAACGCTTTTGCAGTTTTTCACCACATTGGCCATGAATAGCGAATCTTCCGAGAATCTCATTCCTCGGTCAAATCTTTTATCTTTCAGCAACTCGGCTTTTATTGCTTTGTGGTGACAAACACCTCCAAGAAATGTTGGCGCAAAATTTTCTATGTAGTCAATCATTTCAGCCTCACCGTTGTAGCTGAGCTCTTTGGTGGCATTGCTTATCACCATGTCATACTGGTTTGTCCATTCCTTGTAGTGGCTTAGGCATTGCTTGTCTATCCAGTCGTCGGCGTCCACAAACACAATCCAGTCGCCCTTGGCCTCTTCCAGTCCTTTGTTTCTGGCCGAGCTGACGCCGCCGTTTTCTTTGTGTATCGTTTTTATCCTTTTGTCCTTCCTGCTGTATGCGTCGCATATTGCCGGACTGCTGTCTTTTGATCCGTCGTCAACAAGTATCAGCTCAAAATCTTTTTCTTCCTGGGCTGTTATGCTGTCCACGCATCGGGCAATCAGTTTCTCTGCGTTGTATATCGGAACGATTATGCTAAACATTTTTCGTGTTTTGTCTGTTTGTTTGAATTCAGGTGTGGTGTTCTGTTTTTCAGGCACAGATTTTTCTCGTCTTCTCAAGAAGTGTTTCTGATATATTCTTCACAAGATTGTCTATCCCTGTCTTGTCGAAAACAATTACCCTCACTTTGTCAATCAACACTGATGCAATGATTATTGCTGTGGCAAGCACAAACGCGAACCACAGATGTCTGTAGGTCTCGGTTGGCAGAGTTTGGCGGAAATATTCATATATGAAGTTCTTCAGCAGCGGCTGCTCCTGTATAAGGTAGGCAGCAAAAACATTTGGTGCCATGAAGTTGACTATTCCTCCTTTTTCTATGTCTATTGTCCTGGCTAGACAGAACACCGAAACTGCCATTGCGGTTGTCAGCAGCGAGTTATACCCTCCGTCGATGAATGAAATGTTTGAACAGACGATATAGGCAGAAACCGACACCAAAAGGGCTAACGCCCAGTTGATTCTGTGGCTCTTGTCGCATTCGTAGTGCAGCTTTATGTATCCGCCTATCAGGAAAACACATATGAACCACCACACCGACCAACCGCTGCTCAATATGTTGCCGAATGGAAACAGTGGGCAAAATGTGCAGTTGATTAGCATCATTGCCAGCAGCAAACCTTTATATTGACGCTTGCTCAGCGAGAGCACAAGCCTGGATATGAATGGAGCCAGCAGAACCAGTGCAAGATAGCATTTCACAAACCAGTAGCTGAATTTTGTGGGAGCAAGTGGGTCCAGACTCAGCAGCAAATCCTTAATGTCGCAGCCTCCAGTCACATAGAATATGAGTGTTATGGCAAACGAGTAGAACATTGTTTCTGCAAGTATCTTGAAAAACCTTGTGAACTTGATGTCTGTGCGCTCAATCAAGAAATAACCGGTAATCAGAATAAACACATTCACAGCGCACACTCCGATAAGGCTAAGCCTGTTCAGTTGTGTTTCTATTCCGCTTGCTATGATTTCTTCAAAGAAGAGCTCTTTTATGTGCCCGAATATTATGAAAAATATTGCCAAAACTCGTAGAAGTTCTATGTTGGTTTGTCTTGCTCTTTTCTGCATTGGTTGTTCTATGTTTGTTGCATCATTTCCTGATTTCTTATGTTCAAGAACATAAAAATCTAACTTTTTGCAAATATAAGTTTTAATTTCATAACGATTCATATTTGCTGCTAATAATATTTTAATTGGATTTCTCACTGATTAACTGTTTTTATTACTTACAATATAGCAGAATATGAAGCATCTTGAAACGTTTATGACTTCTCTTGAATATTATGTGTTGTGAAAATATGTTGAAAATCATTTTTTTTAAATAATTTTGCAGAAACAAACATTCGGGAACTCATATATAAATTGATGTATGATTAAAAAGTTTTTCTTGACTACTATCCTGTCATTCTCTGCTGCTATTGCATTTGCCGATACAGCCGAAAATGATTCAGTTGAGTATACTCCTGCTTTGCAAAAAGATCGCTGGTATCTGCAGGTGTTTGCAGGTGCCAATCATTCTATGAACGAAAATCTAGATCGTGGATATCATCATTTTTGCGGCATAAACAAGGAGTCTCTGGGTGCCGGTGGCTTCGTTGCCTACGGACGCGAGTTTACTCCGATTTGGGGTGCACGTCTTTCGTTCGGCTACGACAGCAATAAGGCTCGTGCCCAGTTCTACAACGAAGACCCAAGAACTTATGCTTTCCACAACATGGAGGTCTTCCTCGATGGAACTGTCGACATCTGCGATTTGATTGCCCCTGATTTGTGGTGGGAGAAACTCGACGCAAAGGTGTTTGTGGGATTCGGTTTCACTCAGACTTTCGGTTTCCCTAAGGATTCTCTTTCCTATTGCACCACTTTCACCAACTATGCACGTCCTCTTTGGGGCATGAGGGGTGGCATAAATGTTGGTTGGCGTGTGAGCGACGACCTCCGTCTTGGCGGCGAAATGTCTCTCACTGCTTTTGATGACCATTTCAGCGGTGTTGCCGATAATTACCAGTTCGACGGACGTATTAACTGCTCCATCGGAATGACGTGGGTGCCTCAAAAGAAAGAGAAGAAAAAGGAGGTGAAGGATACTATAAATCCTCTGGTCGTTTACCTGAAACCTGAGAACGAGGGAGTCAAGCACCGTCAGATTGCTGGTTCTGCCTACCTGGCTTTCCCTGTCAACGAGGTCACTATCTATGCCGACTATATGCAAAATCCGGTCGAACTGCACCGTATATGCGAATCGATTGATGTGGTCAAATACGACAGCACCATAACCATAACCAATATCGATATACACGGTTTCGCATCGCCCGAGGGACCTTACGACAATAACGTGCGTCTTTCTCAGGGCCGTGCCGAGGCGCTCAAGAAGTATCTGATGAAGGTGTATGACTTCAAGGAGAGCATAGTCCATGTTTCTTCAACTCCAGAAGACTGGGACGGACTCGCTGCCGAGGTGTCAAACGGCAATTTCAGATACAAGGAGGATATGCTCAAGGTCATAAACAACTCTTCAATGGAGCCTGATGAACGCGAAAAGCTTCTTGAACAGGTGTCTGGTGATGAGGCCTACAATTTCCTTCGCGAGGATATCTACATCGGACTTCGTCATTCTGACTATAAAATTGACTATACCGTTCGCGACTATACTTTGCAGGAGGCTCGAATCATGACACGTATACATCCTGAACTGCTCAGCTTGGAGGAATTGTATAATGTTGCCACTTCCTACACTAAGGGCAGCAACGCTTATCTGCGTGTCATGAAGACTGCTGCAAAAACTTATCCTGACAATCAGATTGCTAACCTTAACGCTGCAAATGCTTGCATTGAGGCCGGACAGATAAGCGAGGCTATCTACTATGCCGACAAGGCCGGCGACCTGCCCGAGGCTATTCATGCTCGTGGCGTCATTGCTGCCATTGGCAAGGATTATGAGGGTGCTAAGGTTTTGCTCGACAAATCATATAGTCTTGGCGTAGAGGAGAGCGCCAAAGTGCTTAAATAATAGAGATTTCATTTAAAAAAAGGAGAAACTTTGATGTTTCTCCTTTTTTTTTGCGTGAAAAATAGTGTTTTATTTGTACTTTTGTCAATCTAAATGTTGCATGTCTTATTCATTTGATACTGAAAACAACCGATTTTTTGAACAAATGTCTTGAATTGGTTAATTGCAACTTTATAATATTCTGTAAATAAACTGTTAAAACTCATTTTGAACTATGTGCGGTATTGTTGGCTACATAGGTAATAAAGATGCCTATCCAATCTTGATCGATGGTTTGCACAAATTGGAATATCGTGGCTACGACTCGGCAGGCTGTGCTCTGCTCGATTCTGAACGCAATCTCAAAGTATACAAGGCAAAGGGTAAGGTGGCAGACCTTGAGTCTGTGGCCTCAAAAAGTGATACAACTGGCTCTCTGGGCATTGCTCACACTCGTTGGGCCACTCATGGCGTGCCAAACGAGGTGAATGCACACCCTCATATGTCAAATTCTGGCAATATCGTTTTGGTGCACAACGGCATCATCGAGAATTATGCAACTTTGCGTTCTCAGTTGGTCGAAAAGGGATATTCATTCGCAAGCGAAACCGACACTGAGGTGCTGGTCAATCTTATTGATTATGTCAAAAAGATTAGCGGAAACGACCTCGAAACCAGCGTGCGAATGGCTTTGCAACAGGTCATTGGCGCCTACGCAATTTGTGTTATCGACAAAACTCAGCCCGACGTGCTGGTCTGCGCCAGAAAATCATCTCCGCTTGTGGTTGGTGTTGTCGATGGCAATTCCGAATTTTTTGTGGCAAGCGATGCCGCTTCTGTGGCTAACTACACTAAACAGGTCGTTTACATTCGTGATGAGGAAATGGTTGTCTGCCAGCGCGGCGCGTCTCTCAGATGTTTCGACCTTAACGGCACTCAAACTTCAACTGTCGTTAAGGAGGTTGACCTTGATTTGTCTATGCTCTCCAAGGATAACTTTCCTCATTTCATGCTTAAGGAAATCTTCGACCAGCCTCAGGTGCTGTGCGACTGCATGCGTGGACGTATCGTCGAGAAAAATGGCAAACTTGACGTTGTGCTAGGCTCTATTCAGCAGCACCGCGAAAGACTTGTTAATGCAAAGAGATTTGTCATCGTCAGCTGCGGAACCAGCTGGCATGCAGGACTGATAGGAAAGCAGCTTATTGAGCGCTTCTGCAAAATACCTACTGAGGTCGCCTACGCAAGCGAATACAGATATTCCGACACCGTCATCAATCCAGACGATGTGGTTGTCGCAATCTCGCAGTCGGGCGAAACCGCCGATACGCTCGCCGCAATGGAGATGGCAAAGAAAAACGGTGCGTTTGTCTATGGCGTGGTGAACTCTGTGGGATCTTCAATATCAAGATTGTCTGATGCTGGTGCATATATACATGTTGGACCTGAGATTGGTGTGGCTTCAACAAAGGCTTTTACGGGGCAGGTTTGTGTGCTCGCAATGATTGCTTTCGCTCTGGGCAAGGAAAAGGGGACAATTGCCGACGATGAGTATCAAAGGGCTTTGAGAGAGCTTGTCAGCATACCTGACAAAATAAGCAAGGTGTTGTTGCAGAACGATAAAATCAAACTGCTTGCCTCGCACTACACTTATGCTCAGAACTTCCTCTATCTTGGACGTGGCTTCAACTATCCTGTCGCTCTCGAGGGAGCACTGAAGATGAAGGAAATATCTTACATTCATGCCGAGGGATATCCTGCTGCCGAAATGAAGCACGGACCTATTGCCTTGGTCGATAGCCAGATGCCTGTGGTGTTCATCGCAACACACCACCAGCTCTATCAGAAGATAGTTTCCAACATGCAGGAGGTACTTTCACGTAAGGGCAGAATCCTTGCTATCGTCACCGAGGGCGACGAGCAGGTGAAAAATATGGTGCAGAATGTTGTCGAGGTTCCGCCAACTCTCATGTATCTCGCTCCTTTGCTCAGCGTGGTTCCTTTGCAGCTGCTAAGCTACCATGTCGCTGTGGCCAAGGGCTTGGATGTGGACCAGCCAAGAAATCTGGCCAAAAGTGTTACTGTGGAATAGTCAATATGAACTGATTATATTGTTAAACGCATACCGCTGGTCGGTATGCGTTTTTTTTTTGATATGTGGTGAAGTTTTTGCACACAACATGGCGTCTTCTGTATTTTTGGACTGTTTTGCCTCTGTTCGGATTATATCTTCTTTGACGTAAAAGTGTTAACTTTGCAGTTTTGGAACAGATTTTGATGTCTGCCAATAGATTTTATTGATTTTCACGTCATGGCAACTTCTCAAGCGGGGGGAGTGGCTGTGTGCTCAAATATAAAGATGAATTTGTTTCTTAAACGATTTTTATTTTCATTGCTGGCCCTGTTTGTCGGAATTTTTTCAGCTGACGCCGCAAAGGTTATCTACGAGGGGTATGTGAAGGATTCTGTAACGGGCGAAACTCTGCCATATGCCACTATTACATACAAAAACTCACCCTTCGGCACTGAAACCGACTTGCAGGGCTTCTATCAGCTCGAGGTGGAAACCACAACTCAGCGATATCTCGAAATTTCTTACCTCGGATACAAAAATAAGATTCTTGACCTCAAGAAGTTCTCTTCCCACAGAATCAATATATTGCTCTCGCCCGAAGCCATCGCACTTGGACCTGTGGAGATTAAGGCGTCTCGACGCGAAAAATATCGACGCAAGGAGAACCCGGCTGTTGAACTGATGAAGAAGGTTATTGCCAATCGTGATTCCAACGATGTGAGGTCAACCGATTTCTATTCGGTCAACCGATACGAAAAGTATGTTTTCGGTATAAATAATTTCAAAATACCGCAGGACTCAGCCAAGAGAGAGCGCAGTGCTTTCAGCTATTTGTTCCAATATGTCGACACGTCCGAGGTCTCGGGCAAACCTTATCTGCCTTTCTCCCTGCGCGAAAATCTTTCGTCTATCAGCTCGCAGGCTTCGCCATACAAATCAAAGCAGACCATCTATGCTCAGAACAACAAGATTCTTATGAATGTTCTGAACGAGGAGATGATCGATCTTTGTCTGGCTCAGGGGTTTGCCGATGTGCAGATCTACGACAACAACGTGAATTTGTTCCTTATCAAGTTCGTCAGTCCGCTGTCTACTCTCGGTACCACTTTCTATCACTATTTTATTGCCGACACCGTCACAATGGACGATGGCGACAGATGTGTTGAAATGACTTTTGTCCCTGCCAACACCACCGATATGGGATTCACTGGAACAATGTTTATTCTGCTCGACTCTTCCTATGCAGTGAAGCAAATCAGCATGGACACACCGCGCGACATTAAGCTTAATATTGTCGACAAGCTGCATGTTGAGCAGGAGTTCTTCCGCACACCAGATGGTAAGTACGCTCTCAAACACGAGCGTATGGTCAGCGAATTGTCGCTTGTCGACGGTCTTCAAGGCATTTATGGCAGAAGAGATGCCTACTATAACGATTATCAATGGCACGATGTCGACAAATCAATCTTCGACAGACCCGAAAATGTGGTCGTGAACAAGGACGCAAAAAGGCAGGATGATGATGTCTGGACCGGACAACGCAGCGCTGCGCTGACCGAAAAGGAAAACAGCATAGATGACATGGCTAACCATTTGAATAAGAAAAAATGGTTCAAACTCTCAGAATATCTTATTCGCTCTTGCTTCGAGGGATATATGACTGTCGGCAAGAACGGATATTGGGATTATGGACCAGTCATGTCAACCTACACTTCAAACTATCTTGAGGGACCTCGCGTCAGAATTGGCGGAAGAACAAATCCAGCTCTCAACGACAGACTTTTCCTCGACGCCTATGCTGCCTATGGTTTCCGCGACGAGGAGTGGAAATACAAGGGCGAACTCGAATACTCTTTCCGTGACCGCAAGGTGGGCAAGTCTGAATTCCCAAGACATTCGGTAATGGTGAACTATGTATATGATGTCGAGGTCCCAAGCGAGAGATTCTTGGGCGAGGGCGGCAGCAGCCTTGTGCGCTCTTTGAAGAGGGAGAGGGTCAAGCAGTTCGCATATGTGCGCAGCCAGACGGCCAAGTATATCCACGAATACGACAACGGATTCAGCTATTCTCTTTCATTGAAACACCAGCAAGAGGAGGCTGCTGCCGAACTTGAATACCGACGTGTCTGCGACAGCTCTTTCGTGAAAAATATTGAGACTTCAGTGTTCGGTGTTGAACTCAGTTTCGCTCCTGGAGTCAAGTATTACCAGAACAAGACAAACCGATATGTGATGAACATGGAGGTGCCTCGTTTCAAACTGACACATCAGGTCGCTTCAAAAGGTCTGCTGGGTAGCCAGTTCGACTACAACAAAACAGAATTCACTTACAATCAAGAGATTTTCTTGACTCCGCTGGGATATGTCGACGTCACTGTCAAGGCTGGCAAGGTGTGGAACCGTGTGCCATATCCTTTGTTGCTGATTCCGCCTGCCAACCGTTCTTATTTGATTGCCGACGAGTCTTTCTGGATGATGAACAATATGGAGTTCCTAACCGACCAGTGCGTAATGGCTGAACTTGCCTATAACATGGACGGATTGATATTGGGACGCATTCCGGGACTCAGAAAACTCAGCCTTAAGGAGATGGTCCGTTTCCGTGCTCTGTATGGCTCACTCTCCGACAAAAATAACCCTGCAAAAAATCCAGATAACGAAATGCTGTTCTACATGCCAAGAAACAGCAAGGGCGAAGCCACTACCTTCCTTCTGGGCGATGTGCCATATATGGAGGTCTGTGTCGGAATTCACAATATTTTCAAAATATTCAGGATTGAGGCCGTTCGCCGACTCAATTATTTCGACCATTACGACAAAAACAAGTGGGGCGTGAACTTTGGTGTGGGTCTGCATTTCTGATTTTTTGTATATTTGCACTCTGTTGACAGAATATTTCTGCACCACCGTGCGTTGTCCCGTTTGGGTGGTGCTTTTTAGCTGTCATCCTTTCTTATTTATAATTGCACAATAAAGATGTTGTTGTCTCATAAAAATATTTTCTCGTCTTTCTTGAAAACTTTGGTCGCGGTCGCTATGATGGCCGTTGCAGCCGACTCTTTTGCCGAATCTCCTTATAAGCATTTCGGCAAGGTGCGCAACTTGGTCAACGCCGACAACAAAAGCTACCATTTTGGTTTCATCTTGGGATTCAACACCATGGACTTCAGCCCATATCAGTCTGGCGCTTTTGCCGAGTCTCGCAAACAGTGCCTTTATGCTGATGTGACAACACTCAGCGCCGGTTTCACTGTCGGCATCATCAGCGATTTGCGTCTGGGCGAATATTTTGACCTGAGATTTAATCCGGTGCTGATGTTCAACGACCGTACTCTTCATTTCGTTTATGAAGATGGTAGCTGCACCGACGAGGATATTGCCGTTAAGTCTTCAATCATAGATTTCCCTTTGCTGGTGAAGATGAGGGCTCAGCGCAAGGGTAATTTCCGTCCTTATCTTATTGCCGGCCCTGCTGCAACTCTGGATTTGGGACGCTCAAAGGACTGCGATATCTTGCTCAAGGCTATGGACTATGGTGTTGAGTTTGGTTTCGGTTTCGACATATACCTGCCTTATTTCAAACTGGCTCCAGAGGTTAAGATGTTCTATGGTCTTAACGATATGCTCGACCGCGATCGTCCAGAACTTGAGGGAACTGAAAGCATGAAGTTTACTAACTCCCTCAACAAACTTACGTCAAGAATCTTGACCTTTACTTTCAACTTCGAATGATGATTGCCTGAATTGTGCATCACATAAAAAAGAAAGTGGCACTCTGAACAAAGGTGCCACTTTCTTTTTTTATGTGTTTCTTATGCTTTTATCTGTCAGAACAGTTTGCTAATCATGTTTCCCAGCCACGCGAACGTAATGCCCAGCACTATGCTCAGTATTATGTATAGGGCAGAGGTTGTGCAACTCATACCACGCATCAGTTGCAGATTTTCGTTGGCAAATGTGCTGAAGGTTGTGAATCCGCCACACAGCCCAACCACAAGCAGCAGACGGCAGTTGTTGTCAACTATCCCTTTGGCAACCAGACCGCTCAGCAAACCTATCAGCAGGCAGCCTGCCATGTTCACAACCATGGTCCCCAGCGGGTAGTTGCCCATGCTGAAGTTGCGCTGAACAGCGGCCGACAACAGATGCCTGAGCACACCGCCTATGCCACTGCCCACAAACACCATCATGCATTCTTTCATCTTCCGTAGTATTTAACAAGCGAGTGTATTTTCTGGTTCAGAGATGTTGCTCCGTTCAGTTCCTCAAGTGTTATGTGCATTCTGTATCTCCAGTAGTTGTCCGGGTCGGCCGGAACGTTTATTCTTTCGCTGTTCACATCATTGTTCCTGAGCTCACCGTCCATTCCCATCCAGTCTTGCAGTGGCAATATAACCCACATGGCTCCAGTCTTAAGGTGCATTTCTATTATACGCTGGCTTATCCATGGTTCGCAGAATATAGGTGCTGGACCATACTCGTGCAGCACGTTGTTGTAGAATCGCTGTGTGCGGTCATGGTCCTCCTCCCACCACTGACGTGTTGTGCTCATGTCGTGAGTCGACGATGTGCACACACTCATGTATGGCACTTTAGGCAGCTCTCCGAATTCAACGCCAAACTCTTTCGGCATTCTCTGTATTTCAAGGCTCAGAATGTTCAGCTCGTCCATTACCGGATGAACGCATCCTGGCACCATGCCAAGGTCCTCGCCACATACCATCATGTTTGTGCTGTCAATCAGCTGTGGCAGCTTCGACAGTGCGCTCTTGCGCCAGAACTCATCGTTCCTTACGTAGAAGAAGTCGTTATATAGTTTGTTGAATATCTCTTTTTCTGCCAGACTCAGCGATTTGAACACGTAACTCTGATACAGGGCTATTCTTGGATGGAATTTCTTGCTGTCGTTCATGTCGCGCACAAACAGCACTTGGCAGGTCAGTGTCTTTAGTCCCTTCCTCAGTTTTTCCGACTTCTCGTCGTTCCCGGTTATCAGCTTGTCTATCTTGACTTGCGAGTCTACCTGTTTTTTCAGTTTATATTTGTGGTCTTTTGTCGCTCTCAGATATGTGTCCTTCACAAATTCTGTGTCCTCGCCGAATATCTCATCAAGATAATCGTCGTGAATGTAAGGCTCGCACATTTCCTCGCTGAACTTGATTCCGAATTCCTCTATTTCCTTCTTCGTCAGTCCAAGGGCCGGACAGAATTGGCCGAGCAAGCCCCACACTGAATCTGTTGGTATGCGGAATATCCTGAAGAATCCCAGTATGTGGTCTATTCTGTATGCGTCAAAATATTCTTGCATCTTCTTCAGCCTGTCGCACCACCAGCTGTAGCCGTCTTTCTGCATCTCCTCCCAGTTGTATATAGGGAATCCCCAGTTCTGACCATATTTAGAGAAATCGTCGGGTGGAGCTCCTGCTTGTCCGTTGCAGTCAAACAGCCTTGTGTTCATCCACACTTCAACACTGTGTCTGTTCACACCTATCGGTATGTCGCCTTTCATTGCAACCCCTTTGCTGTGTGCATACTCAACAGCCTCTTTCAGCTGTTTGTCAAGATGATACTGCACGTAGAAGTGTATGCCAATATAGTCGAATGTCTTGTTCTTCTTGGGGTCGCAGTATTGACTTACTCTCTTCTCGTCATACACGGCATCATCACCCCAGTTGCTGAAATCACTTGTGCCGAAGTGGTCGCGCAGGTGGCTGAATGTTGCATAGGCATCGAGCCAGTATTTATTTTTTGCATAGAAGCTTTTGAATTCCTTGCTGCCAAATGTCTTCTCTTTGTCTCTTTTGTATATCTCGCTGATAAATTTCCATTTGTTGTTGAGCACGGCCTCGTAGTCAACAAACTTCTGTGAGTTCAGTTCGTCTTTTATCTTGTCATACTCGCTCTTGTTCGGAACCTCACCAAGTTTCTCAATATTGATATACATCGGGTGAAGTGCAAACACAGAGATGCCGCTGTATGGATACGAGTCTTTCCATGTGTGGTATATTGTGGTGTCGTTTATTGGCAGCATTTGTATTATTTTCTGACCTGTGCTCTGAGCCCAGTCGGCAAGCAGTTTCAGGTCGTTGAACTCGCCAACTCCGAAGCTTGTGGCCGACCTGAGCGAGAACACAGGCACAGCCACACCGGCGCCTCTGAAATTCTGTATCGGCAGTCTCGGACGTCCGTCATTCACTATCACAATGTCAGTGTCGGCCGACGGACGTGGCAGATAGTGGTTGTCTCCATCTTCCCAGGTCTGCACTTTCTCGCTCCCAGGTGTGGTTATCACATATTTGTACTCCAGCGGAAAATATACTTTGTTGGCATCCAGCACGGTGCAGAATTCAGGATATGTGGTACAGCGCAGTCTTACTGCTTCTTTCTCGCTCCAGTTGCCAAGGCTTGAACAATTGCCCAGTATCGACAGCTCTTGTCCGGTGGGCAGATTGGCCCATCTGACATTCATCACAATCGGCAGCTTTTTGCCCTTCATCTCAACACTTTTCTCCTCGTGCACCATTATGCTCTGGGTGAAGGCTGTACTCAGCAGTGGCTTAGGCACGGCCTGTCCTTCCTCGAAAACATCAAACACCTGGATTTTTGTGTATCTTCCGCTTGGCAGCGTCAGTTCTCGGCACAGGGTCTGTTCTTTTCTTACCTGACCTTCCTGGTTGCGCAGCAGATATGAGTATTTGAACTTGGTCTCGCTGGTCTGCAAGGTGAATCTCCAGCCGTTGTCTGTATATTCCATTGCCTTTGCGGCGCTCTCTTTTCCGCCGCCCAGCTCCTTAGAGTCGCCAACAATGAAGAGATTCTCTCCGTAAAACGATTTGTATCTAAGTGTGAATGTGATCTGTACCATGTTGTTTATTGATGCTTCTCGTGTCTGTGTTCGTGTGTCGTCGCCTGTCTGCCTGAAGGTTACTTCATGCCTCTGGCTTCTTTTATTATGTTGTATGCCTCTTGCACTTTTTCAAATTTTGACCTCGCTTCCTCAACCTCGTTCTGCGTCTTTCCGTATTGTCTGTCAGGATGGTATTGCATGACGAGTTTTTTGTACGATTTTTTTATCTGATCTTCTGTCGCGTCGCTTGTCAGTCCCAGAACTTTATACGCCTCTTTCTGCCTGTTCAGAACTATCTGCTGATAGCTCTGGCCCGACGATGAGCCATTTGAGTTGCCGTATGAACCGCTGCCGGTGTTCTGGTATGAACTGTTTTGCCAGTTGCTGCTGCTCTGCCTTTGCTGATGTTGAGTGGCAGTATATTTGTTGTTAAGTGTTATGAATGTTCGAGTCTGCTTCAGAAAGTATGCTATCATTCTCAGCAGTTCCTGCTCCCTGTAATCATAGGTTCCGTCGGCAACCGCGACTCTGAACAGTTGGGTCAGAATTCCCTTCTTCTTGTCATACATGCAGTGCGCGTCAAGATATTTGCATACCTCCTGGATATTTTGCTTTTCGTTCAGCATGTTTTTGAATGCTTGCAAAATACCAAGTTGCGACCTCTCTGTGTAATTGTTTCGTATGTATGATTTAACAATGTCAAGTTGCGAGCGCGATGGAGTCCCATTTGCATTCATCACAGCCGACATCAGTCTCAGCTCATTCAGCGAGATAACATAATCTTTGCTGTCTTGACCTACTGACTTGTATGAAAATTTTTTCTGGCTCGGGTTGTCTTCTGTTACCGCATATTCTTTTAGAAATCTATATGTTATTAAAGCTATCCAAAGTAAAATAAGTAATAAACCCATTATCTGGCCGAAAAATGAAGAAAGTTTTTATCATTGCAAAAATAAGTTTTTTTGCAACAACTTTTGTCTGCCATACTTATTAAATGTTTTATTTGTTGGTGGCTCTTTGCTCGTGAATTGGAATTGGTTCGCAAACGATGCACCCACGATTTTTTACATTCGCCTTCTAAAAAAATGTCACAGAAAAATTTGTTATTATGCAAACAATAGCTATTTTTGCGTCGTGAAAATCATACGCATCGTATGATGTCTACCGAAATGCGGAATTAGCTCAGTGGTAGAGCACCACCTTGCCAAGGTGGGGGTCGCGGGTCCGAATCCCGTTTTCCGCTCAAGGATGCCTCGGTGGTGGAATGGTAGACACACAGGACTTAAAATCCTGAGGTCATTGCGACCGTGCGGGTTCGAGTCCCGCCCGAGGTACAAAAGATAAAGCCTTCGACATCACGTCGGAGGTTTTTTTTATTGCTGCTCACTCGTCTCTGTCCGTAGCAAGTCTGCTGAACATCTATGTTTCACCCTTGCTCCATCAGCTGGCGCAGCTTTTTTATGTTGTCTGCCACATCGCCATTCCATGCGGCACCAAGCAATGCTGCTCCGCCAAAGCCCATGCTCTTGATTTCTTTTATGTTTGATGCGCATATTCCGCCCAGGGCCACAACTTTTTGGCCTATCATCTTTTCTTTTTTTGCCTTCAGCAGGATCTGCTTGTCAAATGCCGAATTGTAGCCCTGTTTGGATATGCTGTCGAAAATCGGACTCAGAAACACATACTCATACTCCTCTTTGTCTTTCAGCTCTTCCAACGAATGGCAAGATTTGCTGATTCTTAATTTCCTGTTGCCTGTGTATTGCGGATTTCTTGAGCCCAGGTGAACTCCGCCCACTTGATACTCGTCTGCAAGGTCAAAATAATCGCCGATGGTTATTCTTCCTAGCAAATCGTGTGGCAGCCTGTCCAGAACCTTTTCATATTCATTTCTGCTTGATTTTGGATGCCGCAGGTGCACTATCACTCCACTGTCGGCTCTTAGCAGTTTCTCTATGTCGGCAGCCTCGTCCTCATATGGAGCTTCTTTTGTTATGACAATCAGTCTCATTTCAGCGTGTCGTTCTTCTTCAGCAGTTCTGCTATTTCTTTTATCGATGAGGATGAGAAGCTCTTCTCGCTGAAGTGGGGTATATGGTATCCTTTTTTGTGCCAGTCGCTGCCGCAGAAGTCATACATGCCTTTTTTCAGCAGCATCTTTGCTTTGTTGAAGGCGTGTTTGCCGTATGTTCCGTCTAGCGAGAGTATGTTCATCTGGAATAATATGTCTTTATCCTTCAGTCTTTCATAGTCTTCCTCTTCCATGTAGACGTATCTCTCGGGGTGAGCAAGCATTACTGTGTATCCTTTCTGCTGCAGCTCAAACAGAGTCTCTTCCATCTCCCATGGTTTGTGGCCGGCTGTTGTCTCCACAAGTATTGTTCCGGGCGATGCGCACAGCAGCTCGTCTCCTCTTTCCACTTTCTTGCTGAACTCCTCGTCCATCATATATTCGGCTCCGAGTCTTAGCTCAATGTTGCCTTTGTATTCGGCTTTGAATTCTTCAAGCCTTTTTCTCAGATTTTCTGGGGTGTTCTCGTGCAGCGATTGCGCAATGTGCGGTGTGAAGAATAGACGCTTCAGTCCGTTGTCTTCATAAAATTTCAGTGTGGCAAGTGCATCGCTCATGTGTTGTGTCCCGTCGTCCACGCCTGGCAGTATATGGCAGTGCGTGTCGGTGTGGCCTGCTAGTATTTCTGTTCCTGTTATCGATTTTTTGAATAAGCTGAACATAATTTTGTGTTTTGTTATTTACTTATTGTCGTTTTATCGCCTTTTTTAATGGCTTTTTGTCGCTTAAAGCCTTTTGAACTCAAATGTAACTTACTTTTTGGAGCGTTTCCCCACATTCGGTTTTACATTTGACTTTTTGCAACGTTTTTTTTGCTTTTCTGCTTAGTTTTTTTCTGTTGCTAAAATAGTAACTTTTTTCGGAAGTAAAACGAATTATTTTTTTATCTTTGCCCGCGAATATTTATGCATTTTTTCAGAAAATGTATGCTCTGCTATGCTTGCATACTTCGTTTCTGCTCTGATGTGTAACGCATAATTTACTAGTATATTCCATTTTAGGAGGTGATCTTCATGGACTTTATTCTGAATTTATTCAGTGGTTATGGAATGGGCACAGTGCTTGTCTACTTGTGCCTGACTGCTTTTCTTGGCGGCATGATCGGAAAAATCGATGTCAAGGGCATTAAGCTTGGCATTGCCGGTGTACTTTTTGTGGGACTCTTCTTGTCACACCTAAAGGGTGTTGGTAGCGGGTCTCCTGAGGACCTGAAAAAGTATGCCGACGTGCTCGGCTTTATGAAGGAGTTCGGACTGATACTTTTTGTATACGCGGTTGGCGTAGAGGTGGGTCCAAGATTCTTCTCGGCTTTCAAGGATGAGGGCATAAAACTCAACCTGCTTGCAGTTGGCATCGTGCTTGGCGGCGTGGCTGTGGCTTTCGTCATCAAAATTATTCTTGGAGACCAAATCTCATCTTCCGCTATAACAGGTATTTTGTGTGGCGCGGTAACCAACACTCCTGGTCTTGGCGCTGCACAGCAGGCACTGACAGATGTGGCGGCTAACGCTTCCGACCCATACATGAAGGAGGTGGCAGCAAGCACAATATCCGACGCAGGCATGGCTTATGCCGTTGCTTATCCTTTTGGCGTGCTCGGATTGATTCTTGCTATAATTCTTGTTAAGGTGATTTTCCGCATCAAGACAAGCGATGAGGAGAAAGCCTACGAGGATGAGCTTAACGCCTCTTTCTCAACCAAACTCGAAAGTGTTCAGATTAAGGTCACAAACAAGAATCTTTTTGGAGTGAAGATGTACACCCTGAAGAAACTTACCGACAAAATTCTCGTCGTTTCAAGAATCTGCAGACATGACACTTTCTTCATTCCTGGCAACGATGATGTCATCGAAGAGGGCGATGTGCTCTATGGTGTATCTTCTTCCGAGAATATTGACGACTTGAAGGTGCAAATTGGTGATGTCGAAATTGGCGATAAAAGAGCTGTCGACGGTGACCTTGGCATGGAGGACATCATGGTCACTAACCGCGCTATTGCTGGTAAGACTATCGGACAGATTGGTGTTTATCGCAGATACGAGGCAAGAATAACACGCGTGTTCCATTCTGGCCACGAAATATTGCCTAATCTTAACACTAAGATTGAGCTTGGCGACACAGTCAGAGTGGTCGGCAAAAGAGCGCTTCTGGGTGATGTCAGAAAGGAAATCGGCAACTCTGTCAAGCAACTTGCCGCTCCTAACACAATACCAATCTTTATAGGTATCTTCTTGGGTGTGCTGCTTGGCAGTATTCCTATCGCAGTCCCTGGTTTGCCAGTTCCTGCAAAATTGGGTTTGGCCGGTGGACCTCTTATCGTGGCTATCTGCTTAGGATATAAGGGACGTATAGGCAAGATGGATTTCTACATGACTCAGGGGGCCAACTTCATGATACGAGAAATAGGTATCACTTTGTTCCTTGCTTGTGTCGGCCTGTCAAGTGGTGCGCACTTTGCTGAGACCATTGCAAATGGTGGCTATGTTTGGATGGCCTATGGTGCCGCAATAACATTCATTCCAGTTATGGCCATTGGCATAATAGCAAGACTGATGAAGATAAATTATCTGAAGATAAGTGGTATGCTGGCTGGCTCATTGACCGACCCTCCTGTGCTTGAATACGCCAATTCTTTGGCCCCTACTCAGGCTCAGGGCACTGCCTATGCCACAGTTTATCCTCTGACAATGTTCCTTAGAATTTTGACTGCGCAGATTCTTGTGTTTGTCACAATGTGATTTGTATCGGGGGCGTCAAATTGGTTTTGTAAATAATAAAGATCAAAAAATAAACAAAAATGAGTGAAACTCTAAAAAAAGGAGGCATTGATATCAGCTTTTTGGTGCGAATCCTTGTTCCGGTCTTGATCGGAATAATCGCTTGGTGCGTTCCTGCCGATGTGTATGGCATCGACAATTTGTCAGTTGTTGAGCAGCGTGTAATCGCAATTTTCGTGCTCGCTGCTTTGTTGTGGATTCTGGAGCCAATTCCAATCTGGACAACTTCTGTCTTTGTTCTTGTGCTCATGTTGCTCACTGTTTCAAGCAGCAGCTTGGAGTTCTTGAGAGACAAGGATACTTATGGCGACAGTCTCGGCACACTTATCAAGTATAAGGATATCATGGCTGCTTTTGCCGACCCTACTATCATGTTGTTTATGGGTGGTTTCGTGTTGGCTATTGCTGCCGGAAAGATTGGTCTCGATGGCAAGTTGGCTAAGGTGCTGCTTAAGCCTTTCGGCACAAATCCAAAGATCGTTATGTTGGGCTTCTTGGTCGTTACTGGCGTTTTCTCTATGTTCATGAGCAACACTGCCACTGCTGCAATGATGTTGGCCATCATGACTCCTGTCATCAAGTCTATGCGTAATGAAGACGGAACTGTTGACCGCGGTGTGGTTGGCTTGGCTATGGCAATTCCAATCGGCGCTAACATCGGTGGTATGGGTACTCCTATTGGTACTCCTCCTAATGGCGTGGCTATCAAGTATATCAATGACGCTGACTATCTTGGCATGAATGTAGGTTTCGGAGATTGGATGATGGTCATGTTCCCTCTTGTTATTATCATTTTCCTTTTCGCTTGGTTCTTGCTTACCAAGATGTACCCTTTTGCTCAGAAGGAGATAAAAATACATATCGACAATGAGGCTTATGAAAATGCAAATCCAAAGGAGCGTACAATAATCATCGTTACTTTTGTTGTCACTGTTCTTTTGTGGGTAACTGATAAACTCACCGGTGTCAACGCAAATGTCGTTGCCCTTGTTCCTTTCGCAATTCTTTCGGTTACTGGCATTTTCACAAAGAAGGATTTGTCGCTTATCGACTGGGATGTGCTTTGGCTTGTTGCCGGTGGTTTCGCTCTTGGCGTAGGTCTTGAGAAAACCGGTCTCGCAGCCCACATGGTCGAGTCTATTCCGTTCGGTTCTTGGTCTCCTTTTGTTGTCATCATTGGTTCTGGTCTCCTTTGCCTTGTCATGTCAACATTTATGAGTAACTCTGCTTCGGCAGCCCTTCTGATTCCTATCATGTACACTGTCGGAAAGGGTATGGATCTTGGCGCTTTCGGTGGCGTTTTGGTTTTGGTGCTTGGTGTGGCTCTGTCTGCTTCTTTGGCTATGGCTTTGCCTATCTCAACTCCTCCAAACGCTCTTGCTTACTCAACTGGTAACATCAAGCAGAAGGATATGGCAACAGTCGGCATCATTGTTGGTATGTTCGGCTTTGCTCTTGTCTTCACTGTTCTTTTGTTCATCGTTGGTCCAAACAATATTCTTGGATAATTATACAAATTATTTGAAATAATAAGAAAAAGGGAGATGGTCAGTTCCTGGCCGTCTCCTTTTTTGGAAGATATAAATTTTGATTTTTTTTTTGAGATGAAAAGATTTTTCTTTCCTGCATTGATGGCGATGGCTTTCTTGGCTCCGTCTGCAATGGCTCAGTCTGCCGATTCAATGGCAGCAAAACCTATGAGCACTCCAAGGGGTGAACATTATCAGGGACACATGATGCCTCCTCCTCCTCCCGAGGCTCGGCCTGAGGGTCCTCGTCATGGTGGTCCTCATCATGGTGACTCTCATCATGGTGCCCCTAACGAGGGCCCACGTCCCGAGGGTCCACGTCAGGAGCCTCCTATGATGGCTGGTGCTCCAGCTCCTGCAGATAAGCCTATGCGCACTGATGGCTCTAAAAAGGCTTCTGCTCAGTTCTACGGATTTGTTCGTAACTATTTCTACTACGACAACCGTGCTAACTACAGCAGTGGCGAGGGTCAGTTCTTCCAAATGCCTAAAGATGAAAATATTGACCCAACAAGTGGCGACGATTTGAACGAAAACGGTCACGGTCGTCTTCTTTCTATGACTACTCGTATCGGCGTCAACTTGACTGGTCCTATGATTTGGGGCGCAATGTCAAGCGGTCAGATTGAGGCAGACTGGAATGGTCCAGACAAGTGGGATCTTCGTCTCCGTCAGGCTTATGTTCGTCTTTCTTGGCCTAAGCATGTGCTCACTGCAGGTCAGACTTGGCACCCAATGTCGGTTATGAATCCTGACATTATGGCCTATGCTACTGGTTCTCCGTTCCAGCCATTCAGCCGTACTCCTCAGTTCCGTTGGGACTGGAAGTTCGCTAAAAACTGCACTTTCATTGCTTCTTTGCTCTATGAGTTCCAATATTTGTCTGTAGGACCTAACGGCACAAACTTGGCTTCTGGCTCAACAACTTCGGCCGAGTATCTCAACAATGGCGTTATGCCTGAGATTTTTGCCGGGTTCGATTTCAAGCCTGGTTTCTGGAATTTTGGTGCTGGTGTGGACATCTTGCGTCTTCGCCCTCGTGTCAACGGCGAGGCTTCTGTGACTGATGAGGATGGCAACACAACAACCTACAAATGCAATGTCGACGACAAGGTTGTAGGCGTTTCTCCTATGGCTTATGTTCAGTTCAACAAAAACTTGTTCAGTGCTAAGCTGAAGGCTACTTATGGTCAGAACACTACTCACCTCAGCATGTACAGCGGTTATGGTGTAACAAACATCAAGGAAGATGGTACTGCCGAATATGAGACTCTCAACAACATGACTGCTTGGTTGCAGCTCAGCTATGGTAAGAAGTATAAGGTCAGCCTGTTTGGGGGTTACAGCAAGAATCTTGGCGCAACAGACGATTTGCGTGCCGATATGATCTACACTCGCAGCGGTGTCCAGAATTGGGACCAGATTTTCCGCGTAAATCCTGAGTTCTCTTATAATATCAAGGCTATGAATCTGGCTATTGGTTATGAACTGACTGGTACTGCCTACGGCACTTTGAACACTACAGAGAAGGATGGTGTGAAGTATACTGACGGAACTGTCGACGACACTCACAATGTTCTCAACCACCGCATCTGTGCTATGGTTAAGTACAATTTCTAATCTTTCCTGTCCTGTCAGGAATATATGATTCTTACACTGAGGGTTTGCCACAAATGGCAAACCCTCAGTTTTTATTTTGTTGCTTATTCGGCTGTTTTTTTAATTTTGCAAGCAAACATATTTTTTTAAGTCCTTATTGCTTATGGCTGAGTTCATTCATAATGATTTGGTTTTCGATATCACCGATTCTGGTCTTGCCACACTGGTGCAATGCAGGTCGTCAAAGACTTCTGTCATGGTGCCAGCTGTGGTCAATCATTGCGGAAGAGTCTGCAGGGTTGTTGCTGTTGCCGATTCTGCGTTCAAAAAATCACAGTGCATCGAGGTTAATGTTGCCGAGGGGGTCAAGTCTATAGGTCCTGAGTGTTTTGCAAAATCTTCTCTTAAAAAACTTTTTTTGCCAAAATCTGTGATGTCTGTTGGCGATTTGGCGTTCGATGAGTGCGGCAGTCTTTCCGTCATAAGGTGTGCGGCAAAAAATCCGCCAGAGTTCCAGATGGCTGGTTTCTTGAATAAGTCTGATGTCGAGGTCGTTGTGCCTGTAGGTTCTTCTAAGCTTTACATGGCCAGCGATGGGTGGGGTGAATTTGGTAGATTTTCAGAGTCTGACGAAGTCATGAACCAAACTGCGGCAGACTGTGGCTCTGATGTCATGAGTCTTGTCGCAAGCCTGTCTGAGCGAGTTTCTGCCCTTGAACGCAGATTAGCCGAGTTTGAGGAACGGATGTCACACAACGAGTGACAATGAATGTCTGAAAAAAAGATGGTGCATCATAATTCCGCATATTATGATGCACCATCTTTTTATATTTTTTTGAACTTGAAGTGGTTTTTATCTTGCCGGTGCCTTTGTGGCTATTTTATTCCACAGTCACGCTTTTTGCCAGGTTCCTTGGCTGGTCCACATCCAGACCTTTGGCCACTGCAACATGATAGCTCAGAAGTTGCAGTGGAATCACGCATAAAAGTGGAGAAAGACATGATAATGTGGACGGCACTTCTATCACGTGCTGAACCATTTTTCTCACTTGGTCGTCCTCTTCGTTGACAATGGCAAGAATTCGTCCTTTTCTTGATATCACTTCCTGCATGTTCGACACTATTTTCTGGTATAGCTGCTGGTGGTTTGCAATGAACACAACCGGCATCTCGTTGTCAACAAGCGCTATTGGTCCGTGCTTCATCTCGGCAGCTGGATAGCCCTCGGCATGTATGTAGGATATTTCCTTCAGTTTGAGGGCTCCTTCAAGTGCAACAGGATAGTTATATCCTCTGCCCAGATAGAGGAAGTTGCGTGCATAGGTGTATGCTTGCGCCAGATTCTTTATCTTGTCGTTCTGTTCAAGCACCTTTTCTATCTTGTTCGGAATTTCGGTCAGCTCGTCAAGCACTTCGTTGTATTCTTGCTTGTCCACGGTGCCTTTTTCTTTGCCCAAAGCGAGTGCGAGCATCGTCAGCACACACACTTGTCCGGTGAATGCTTTTGTCGATGCCACTCCAATTTCCGGACCTACATGTATATATGCCCCTGCATCCGATTCTCTTGCTATTGATGAGCCTATTGAATTGACTATGCCATACAGAAACGCGCCTTTTCTTTTTGCCATCTCCATCGCAGCAAGCGTGTCTGCCGTCTCGCCCGACTGTGATATTGCAATGACTATGTCTCCTTTGTTTATCACAGTGTCTGAATATCTGAATTCGCTAGCATAGGCCACCTCTGTCGGTATTTGGCAGAAGTGCTCAATCAGTTGCTTGCCTATCAGCCCGGCATGCCAGCTTGTTCCGCAACTAACAATTATTATCCTCTTGGCGCTTAGCAGTTTTTCTTTGTTTTCGTCGACCGAGCCAAGTTTTATTTCATAGGCGTTGTCCTTCTTCACTATGCGGCCACGCATGCAGTCGCGCAGCACGTGTGGCTGGTCGAATATCTCTTTTAGCATGAAGTGTGGATAGCCGTCTTTCGACAGCATCGACAGGTCAAGGTCAATTTCTTTGATTTCTGTTGTGGTTTCCGTTCCGTTCAAGTCATATGTGTGCAATTCTCTTCCACGCTGGCAGGCCACAAGCTCCTCGTTTTTCAGATAAACCACCTGCTTTGTGTGGTTGGCTATCGACGATGCGTCGCTGGCTATGTAGAATTCGCTGTTGCCGTCGACAACTCCAACCACCAGTGGCGACGATTTCCGTGCGCACACAAGCACGTCTGGTTTCCTCTTGTCAATCACGCAGATTGCGTATGCGCCAATCACCTGGTTAAGCGCCATGCGTATGCTTGTCACAAGGTCATTTCCGCTCACTTGCATAACATATTCAATCAAGTTAACAAGCACCTCGGTGTCGGTCTGACTGGCAAATTTGAATCCTTTTTCTTCGAGTTGTTCTTTCAGTGTGGCATAGTTTTCAATAATGCCGTTGTGAACAAGCGATATGTTGCCCGAATTTGATGTGTGGGGGTGAGCATTTGTCTCGTTGGGCTCTCCGTGTGTTGCCCATCTTGTGTGCGCAATGCCCATTGTGCCACTGGTGTCGCCTTTTGCAGCCACAGCCTCAAGGTCGGCCACCTTGCCTTTGGCTTTATATAGTTTCATCTCATTGCGAGAAACAAGCGCGCAGCCTGCCGAGTCATATCCTCTATATTCCAGTTGATGCAGACCTTCCATCAGGATGGGGTATGCATCTCTGTTTCCTATATATCCAACTATTCCACACATGGTCTTTCTTGTTGTTTCGTTTTTGCAGTGTTGTTTGTTGTTGTGCGCCCAGTGCATCTCTGTTTATTTTCACACATCAGGTCACGAATGTATGGTCGGGCGCTATAAATGTCTTATTACGCAATTTAAGTATTTCAATCCGTTTTTTTGTAACTGCTGCACCTCAATTTTCTGTTGTTCTGCTGTATAACATAACAAAACAAGAGACAGACTTTTTTGTCTGCCTCTTGTTTTGATGTCTTTATTGTTTTTTATTAGAAACCGAATCCGCCTTTGCTTCCAGGTCCTCCAGTGTTACCAGAGCTGCTTCCGCTCGATGAAAGCTGTGTTCCGTTGCTTATTGTTCCGCCCTCGCCGTATGTCAGTACTGAATCGTTTGTCCAGCGGAAGTTCACTTCTGTTCCTGCTGTGTATGTTCCACCTGAATACAGGGTTGCCGATGAGCTATACAAGTAGTATAGTGTGCTTGAACTCTTGGCGGTTGTGAATGTCGACAACACTGTTCCGTCGCTGCTTGCTGCTGTGTATCTTGTGTTAGCCGAGCCTGCCGAACCAGATGTTGTTGTTGCTCCGCTAGGCGATGTCTCAACTCCGCTTCCAAACAGCATCAGCTTTCCGCCTGTGTATGTTCCGGTCTGGTCGCCGTCGAGTGTAGAGCCTCCTTCAACTATCACAACACCGCCGCTGAATGTCATTGAACCATTAGAGTCAAGGCAGTCTGTGTCTCCGCTGCCTACGTTCAAGTAGTGGTATCCGCCGGTAACCTTGATTGTTGGACTGCCTGTTCCCGATGATGATGTCGATGCGTTCCAACCGTCGTTTGATGCGTATATAGAGGTGATACCGCCGTTCATTGTGATTGTAACGCCCTCAAATGCCTCGTATGAGTTGCTGACGTATATGTCTCCGCCGTTCACTGTGAATGTCTGTATTCCGTGCATTCCCTGGTCATACTGCGCGTCTATTGTCAGTTTTCCGCCGTTTACAGTGACGTCCGAACCTTTTATACCGGTGTCAAATGCCTTGATGTCGATTGTTCCGCTGTTTATTTCTATTGTTTTGTCGCAGTTCATACCCTTTGGAGTGTTTGCATACTTTGTTCTGTCGTTTTCTCCTCCTTTTGAGTATGTGGCATCCGAGCTGCTGCCGGCTACAATTGTAAGGCTCAAATCACTGTCACTTCCGTTCTTTGTTCCAACCACAATCGAGTTGTCGCTTGTGATTCCTTTGCCGTGCAGACATGTCAGGTCAAGTGTTCCACCTGTTATGCTGACCAGTTGCTCTCCTACTATAGCTTTAGGGGTTGTCGAATTTGAAGTTGTGCCTGATGAGTTTCCTCCAAATCCACCTCCACCCATTCCTCTGTTTGTACTTGATGAAGATGAAGAAGATCCAGACAAGCTATATGTGTATCCGGTGTTGTTTGTGATTGTTGTGGTTCCACCTGTGATATATACGCTCTGGCCTTTCATGCCTTTTGCATACTTCACTGAACTTGTGTCGCCATCCATAGTGATGTTCACTGTTCCGCTGGCAATGTTGATTGCTGCGTCAGACTTCATACCGAATGCAGATGTGGTGTCGGTGCTGCCCTCTATGTTGTGAGCGCCCGAAAGGTTTGCCTCGAATGTTCCGCCGTTGATGTTGATGTTGCCATCGGCGTTCAATCCCTTGCCTGCAAGTCCGGCTCCCTTCACTATAACCTTACCGGTTCCGCTGATTTCAATGTCACCGTTCGATGTCAGTCCGGCATTGTAGCTGTAGTCGCTCACACCATTTGATTCTTCAACATAGGCTGTTGTTGCACCAAGTGTTGCTGTCACAGTTCCGCCGCTCACTGTTGTCTTAACATCGCTCTTTATTGCCTTTGAACCAGCTCCGTTAACAGCGATGTCTGCAGTTCCGCCTGTGATTTCGATCACGCTGTCGCACTTCAAGCCTTTTGCGTCTTCGGCAGCAGATGTGATGTTTACCGAGCCGCTCTCAATTTCTATCAGTTCGCTGCAGTCAACTCCGTCGCCCTGTGTTCCGCTGATTACAAGGTTTCCGCCTTTCACCTCAAGTGCGTCTGCATTTATACCGTCGCCAACAGCTCCGTCGATTGTCAGGGTTCCGCCGCGCAGCTCAATGTGCTTTGCTCCGTTGATTGCGTGCTTGTAGTTACCTGTAACGGTCAGCGAGCCGTTCTTCTCGTTGTATACCTTGAACTTTGACTTTGTGTATATTGCACCTTTCAGGGTGTTGTTCTCGCTGTCTGCTATCTTTGATGCTCCAATCAGATTCACTGTTGCGGCATATGATGAGTCGTTGACGGCCTTGTTCAGTGTGATAGGTGCTGTTGTCTTACTTGTCAGTGTCAGATTGTCAAGGGCAAGCACAAATGCTCTGTCTGGTGTCAGTGTGAACGAGCCATCGGTTGTTGTTCCAGACATGTAGTAAACAATGTTCTTTATGTCGGCCGATGAAACTGCAGTCACGTTTGCTCCGTCGGCTGTGACGCTGACTGTAGAGTACGGATTGTCTATGGTTACGTTGCTGCCGTTGTATGTGATAAATATTGTGTCGTGTGTTGATTCTGCTTCAACGTCGAATGTTGCGCTGTCAACGCCTGCCACCTGATATGTCTTGTTTGCTGTTCCTTCAACTATTATCTGTCCGTTTTTGAACCTGATAGTGTCGATGCTGCTCAACTCTATCGACTCTTTGCTTCCACTTGTGAAGTGAAAGTTCATCTGGCTCTGGGCAAGCAGCAGGAAGCATGCAAATGCCGAGCCTATAAGTGTAATTTTCCTTTTCATAACTTCACGATTTTAACGATTGAATTGTTTACTTTCAGCAGGTACACGCCTGCCTCGAAATTCGAAATGTCGATGCTGCTTCCGCTTGTCGCTGTGCCTTGCGATTTTGTCTGGCCTTTGGCGTCTATCATCAAATAGGTGAATTCGCCGTCGGCGGTGCTTTCAATCACAAAACTCTCTTTTACCATGGTTGGCACTGCGTTCAGACTTGGGGCGGCCTCTGTTATGGTTATCTCGCCAACACCAGAAATTGTGCCGGTGCTGAACATGAGCTTGTTTATTTTTTCAAGATTGGTTGCTTCTATGTTTCCGTCTCCTTTTTGGTCAACAACCAGAGATGAATTTGCAAAATACATTTTGCCGGCTTCATACATCACATAATTCTTTGTGCTGCTGCTTGTCTCCATTTTGACGAATGTAACTGCCACGTCTTCTGCACTGGCTGCTACTGTGATTGTCGCTGCTGCAGCTAGGAGCACACTGCGCAGTTTGCTGAATGTATGTTTCATATTGCTTGTGTTTTTTCTTGTTCACTGTCTTGTCGACAATTGTTTGTTCTTTTCTGCTCCAAAGGTAATTTTTGAATTGTTTGTTACAATATTGTTTCAATAAAACTACAAAATTTTAGGTTAAAATGATATTTATTTATGGATTGTTTGGGGCTAAATATAGATTGTTTTTTTGTTTTTGTCTATAAATATGCTGTTTAACATATGTCTGAATGTTAAACAGAAAGCTCCAATTTGAGAAGACTCAAATTGGAGCTTTCTGTTCCTAAAAGTCGCCCATTGGCCCGCCAAATCCGCCATGGTGTTCTCCTGCCGGTGGTATTCCGCCTCTGCCTGGTCCGCCATTGTCATGGTCGGGTGGTGCTGGTCTGTTCTCGTCTTGGGGCTCGCCTTCTCGTCTTTGTCTGTCTCGTTCTGTCCTGTCTCTCGGTCCTCCTGGACCAAAGTCAAATCGTCCGCGTCCTTCAGGCCCTTCCTTTCTTTGCCCTTCTTTGCCAAGTGTGTTTATTTTGTAGGCGAAGTATATCATGAAGTATGTGCCAAGCTGGTTGTATTCTGCATCGCTGATGCTGTTGGCCGTTATTGTTCGTTTCAGTCCGCTTTGCTGCTGCAGAATGTCAAATACTTTCACTCTGACTGTTGCTGCATTGTTCTTCAGGAAACTTTTTTGCAGCTGCGCGTTCCACAGCAGCTCGTTGTCTTTGAATTGGTCGGCATATCCGTTATATATTTTGTAGGTCAGACTTGTGCTGAACTGCATTTTCCATGGCAGTGTTATGTTGGTGCTGGCTCCGAGGTCCCAGTCTTTTGTCTCTCTGTCGGCTTTGTTGTTCAGATTGTTGTCGGCGTTGACGTATGTCAGTCCGGCATGCACGTTTATGTCGAAGTCGTCTCTCTGGTATGTTCCTGTCAGTTTCTCTCCCAGTGAGGTGTTTTTTGTTATGCTTTTTCTTTCGGCATATTTGGTCTCGGCGGCATAGGCAACATTGTTTGTATATCGTCCGTGGGTTTCTGTGCTCAGTCTGAATCCCTTCTTGCCTATTGGGGTCATATAGGTTATGAATCCGCTTGTGTTCCAGTTTCCGTCAATGTTGCTTTTGTATGTCTTTCTTGTGCCGGTGGCATTGTCATAAACAACCTTGTCTGATATGTTGTTCAGGGTGTTCTGCCATGAAAAGTTTGCGGCCAGGTTGCTTTGCTTCTTGCTGAAGTAGTTGTTATATCTCAGCATCATGTTGTTTGTGAACGATGCTTTCAGGTCTGGATTTCCATACTTTATGTTCAGCGGGTCTGTCTGGTCTATTATTTCCTGCAGGTAGCTTACGCTCGGCGCGCTGCTTTGGCCTCGATATCTTAGCATAAGCGAGTGGCGTCTGTCAAACGTATATCTGAACATCAGGTTTGGCGCAAAGTTCCAGACAGTCTGGCTGAGGTCTCTGCCTGCGTTCGGACCTATGCTGGTCTCGTTGTCTGTTGTCTGTGGCGAGACGTTGAAGCCTATTTTGTATCTTGCTTTGGTGAATTTTCCTTGAATGTTCAGTTCTGCCTCGTGGTTGTCATATCTGTTGTCCACTTTGCTGCTTAGCGAGTCCACATAGGCTTTTATTTCCGAATCCTGGTCATATACGTAGCTCTCGCTTTCTGTCTCGCGGCGCTGATATGTATATCTCAATTGCATCAGGTGGTGTGTGCTTATTGGCTCGGTGTATTGTGCTCCTATTCTGTATGTCAGGCTGTGGCTGTTGTTGTCGGTGTATCTGTTCAGGCTCAGCAGACTGTCGGTGTAGGCCGACTCTTCGTCTTCGTCGTCGTCATAGATGTGGAATATTGAGTTCGAACGGCTGTCTTCGTCGCTCTGGGCGTAGCTGTAGTCCACTTTGGCGTTGAATCCAAAGTTGCGTCCTTTTTTGTTCAGTCTGCGGTTGAATCTCAGCATGCCGCCTGCGGTGAGGTTGTCGCCTTCGGTGTTGCTGCTGCCTGATGTTCTGTTGGTCTCTAGCAGCGAGTTGTTCAGTGTGTGGCTGTTCTGCCTGCTTTCTACTTTTGTGTTGGCATAGCTCAGGTTTGGCCTGAATATCAGGGTTGTCATGCTGTCGATTTGCCAGTTCAGCTGGAAGTCCACGCTAACATCGTGTCTTTTTCTTTGGCTTCGGCTTGTGTCGCGGGTATAGTTTGAGCCTTCGTTCAGGAACATTTCGGTCTCTGATTTTTTCTTTGCGTCGTTGTCGCTGTATCCGTATCTTGCGTTCCCGCCGAATTTCACTTTCGTTTTGTCTTTGATGTAGTTTATTCCGGCCATGGTGTTTTGGGTCAGTCCGTTGCCGTTTGATGTGTTGCCTTGCGGGCCGCCGCCTTTTTCTCCAAAGCTGCTGCTGTTCACGTCGTTGCTCGAACCAATCAAACTTATGTTCTGGTCGTCGTCGAATCGGCTCATCATAACGTTAATGTCATGGTGGAATGGTGTGCCTCCAAGTCCTGCCTGCAGATTGCCAAACCAGCCGTGTTTCATTTCTTTTTTCACAGTCAGGTCCAGCACGGCTTCGTCTTCGCCGTCGTCCATGCCTGTCAATTTTGCCTCGTCGCTTTTCTTGTCATATGATTTCACTTTCTCAACCATATTCGATGGCAGATTTTTCAGTGCCACTTTGGGGTCGTCTGAGAAGAATTCTTTTCCGTCGACAAGTATTTTCTTTATTTGTTTGCCGTTCACGGTGACTGTTCCGTCATCAGCCACTTGTGCTCCTGGCAGTTTCTTCACCAGGTCCTCAAGCATCGAGCCTTCGGCCACTCTGAACGACCCTGCGTTATATTCGATCGTGTCTCCTTTTGTCTGCACTGCCACGGCTTGCGCTTTCACAACCACGCCTTCCAGCGCCTGAATGTCGGGCCTTAGCTGTATTTGGCCAAGGTCTTGATTGCCGTTTCCCTCTTTTACTGTTATTTGTTTTGTTTGCTTTTTATAGCCAAGATATTCTATGTCTATGGCATATTCGCCTGGCTGCAGCTTCAGCTCAAAGTTTCCTTTGTCGTCTGTCAGCGATGCGTCTTGTGCTTTTCTTGTGCTGTCGGCCATTTTGTAGGCAACAACGTCGGCAAATGTCACAGGCTTTTTGTCTTGTCGGTCTATTATTGTTCCTGTGACGTTTATTTTTGTTGCCGAGGCCAGCTGTATGGTGGCTGCAAGCATCAGCAGTGTCAGTATCTTTTTCATCTTGCTGTTGTTTCTTATTTATCCTCGAACATAATGACTTGTGCATTGATGCTCTTGTTTTGATATACGAATACTGCAAATTTACAGAAAAAAGACTTAAGTCTTGAATCTGCTTTATTCGGTTGCTGTTTTTTATGACGCGTGATGGGAATAATTAATTCGTAAATTTCATATATTTGAAATCGGAATTGTTTTCTATTCCACTATTCTCGAATTTTTGATAAAAACATATAAATCATGAGTAAAAAGGTTATTGCTGCACTTTTGTGCTTCTTCTTGGGTGGACTCGGAATCCACAATTTCTATCTTGGTCAGACAAAGTCTGGTATCGGAAAGATTGTTCTTTTCCTTCTTTGCTTTGTTCCATTGTTGGGTTTGGTTCCGCTTGCAATCCTTGCCATCTGGGTCATTTATGATCTCATCAAGATTATAATTGCTAAATGGTAATATGGTGGGGGTAGCAACCTAAAATAAAAGGTGGTGAGCCTATGGCTCGCCACCTTATTTTATATCTCCTGATGAATTAACTTGTAGGCTATCGACCCTGGATTTGGTGTTGTTGGCAGGTCGCTGCGGTCAAACCATTGTGCGTCGGCAATCTCGTCTTCTTGTTTCTTGATTTCTCCCGACTCGTATTCTGCAGTGAAGGCCAGCATCAGCTGGTCTGGAAATGGCCAGCTTTGGCTGCCTCTGTATTTTATGTTTTTCACTTTTATTCCCACTTCTTCTTCTATCTCTCTTGCCACTGCGTGTTCTGCGCTTTCTCCGGCTTCGATGAATCCTGCCAGGCATGAATAGAAAACTGTGTTGCGTTGAGCGTGTCTTGCAAGCAGTATTTTGTCTCCTTTGTTCACCAGCACTATCATGCATGGCTCAATCTGCGGAAATATGGATCTGTTGCATGTCTTGCACACTTTGGCGGTGAGTTCTTCTGCGTCGGTCAGTTCTGTTCCGCACTGGCAGCAGTATTTTGTTCTGGCATTCCATGTGGCAAGTGCTCTGGCTCTCGACATTCTGAATGTCTCTTCTTCGTCTTTTGAGTCGGCAAAGGCTTGTCTCAGTGTCTTGACCTCATATTTTGGCTGAAGTTTTTCGGTGTCTTCAATCTCCACTATGTTTATGCCTTTTTCTGTCTCGTTAAGCACTGCTTTGGCTTTTTCAGCCAGTTCTGATAAGTCCTGCGCTGACATTTTTTGTCTGTCGCTTCTCACTATTATATTTTTGCCAGAGATTGCATAATTGTGCTCTCCGTTTATGTCGATTTTTTTCTTTACAGACATACTGTTGCTTTTTATGGCGGCCTCTATAAATTGTTTTGAATGATTTTTGAATTTATCTGGAGTAGATTGCTGCGCGGAGGAAGGGAGCCGTGCTGGCACTGTGACCGACTGACAAACAGCATGATGCCCAAAGTCGCGATTAAGCGAGAACAGAGCAAACTTGTTTGGTCTGCCGAGCGTGAGCAACTTGGGCGTAGTCCAAATAAAACAAAAAGCATCAAAAAGTTAAACAATGAACTTTTCTGTGATAAAGTAAGGAAACGTGAATTTATAGAGATTGCCTTATATTAGAATTCCGTTGCAGTGGTCAATTTCGTGTTGTATTATTTGCGCGGTCCATCCGCTGAATTTGGTTTGTCTGCGCACGAAGTTTTCGTCTTGAAACACTACTTCAATTTCGTTATATCTGGCTGTTGCTTTGCTGCCTGGCACCGACAGACATGTCTCTTCTGTTATGAACTGGCCGCTTTTGCGTATTATCACCGGATTGGCCATCACAACCTGCTTGTTACCTTTGCAGAAGACTATTATCCGTTTGTTCTCGCCAATCATGTTTGCGGCCATGCCAACGCAGTTGTCTAGATGTGCCCTTAGGGTGTCAAGCAGGTCGGTCATGATTTGTTTGTCGTCGGTTGTTGCCGGGGTCGACTTTTGTGAGAGGAAATCAAGATCGTGTATAATTTCTCTTATCATGTTTGGTCTGTGTCAGTTCAAATCTGTCAGTTCATGCAGCAGTTGCTGCATTGTTTTGCCTAGTGTCGGGTGCACAAGCTCTGGGGCGACTTGTGCCAGCGGCTTCATGACAAAATTACGTTTGTGCATAAGTGGATGTGGAATTTTCAGTGCCGGTGTGTCCACAACTTTGTCGTCATAAAGCAGTATGTCTATGTCGATTATTCTGTCATGATATTCTCCGTTGACCGATTTTCGCGTCCTTCCCATTTCTCTCTCAATCGCACATGCCATGTCAAGACATGTTTGTGGGTCCTGCTCGGTTTCAAGCACTGCCACTGCGTTCATGAATTTGTTGTCGCTGTCAAAACCCCACGGCTCAGTTGTGAACAGGTCGCTCAGTGCAACTATCGGCCCCATCAGGCTGTGGCATATTATTGTAGCGTTTGTTATGTTCTTCTTCTTGTCGCCAAGGTTGGAGCCCAGCCCCAAATATATTTTTGCCATATTCATAAAAAAGGTGTAATTGCTTTTTGGGGCAATGACACCTTATTTTTTTGTTGCGAAACTTGTGTGACGTTTTCTTTAGTTCGTCTTGAATTTGTACGAAACCTCTTTCAGTTCCTCGTTTGCCTTAACAATTTTCTCTTTCAGGCCTTCTTTATATTCAGCAAGTTTCTTTGCGAGTTCAGCGTCGCTCAGTGCAAGCATGCTTGCTGCCAGTATTGCCGCATTCTGTGCTCCGTTCACTCCAACTGTGGCCACTGGTATGCCAGGAGGCATCTGGATTATGGAGAGCATTGCGTCAAGTCCGTCGAGCATTCCCTTGATTGGAACTCCGATAACAGGCAGTGTGGTGTTGGCTGCTATCACGCCAGGCAGGGCTGCTGCCATGCCGGCTCCGGCTATTATCACTTTCAGTCCGCGCTTCTGGGCGTTTGCTGCAAATTCCTCAACTTCGGCAGGGGTTCTGTGAGCCGACAGTGCGTTCATTTCAAATGGAATCTGCATGTCGTCCAAAAATTTGGCCGCTTTTTCCATTACTGGCAGGTCTGATGTGCTGCCCATGATTATAGAAACAACTGGATTCATCTTGATGTATATTTTTTTTCGGTGCAAATATAGCAATTATTGTCGATTCTTTGTAGTGTTTCTTTTCTCTGTGATTTTTGGTGTTTTTTTGTTGCTTTTTTTTCTCCAATGGTTTTGTTGTGTGCTAGTATTGTTCTGTTCTTGTATTTATGTATTATTCAGTCTAATTTTGGAAAAAATTACGTGGCCAGAGGTCCATGCTGTCGTTCAATTTGTTTGGTTTAAATTCATTAGGTGATGGATAATAAGGTTAGAGAAGTTGCCGAGAGGTATGCTGTCCTTTCGGTTGCTTTGTTTTTGATGGCGATGGGTATATCGTTCTCCATAAGGGCCGGACTTGGAATCACTCCTATTTCGTGTCCGCCTTATGTGTTTAGTCTGCATCCGGGTTGGCTTACTGTCGGACAGTTCACCATTCTTATGCACATTATTTTTGTTGCGGCGCAGGTGATTATCAGGGGCAAGGAGTTCCCTAAAATTCAATACTTGCAGCTTGTCATGGGAACTGTGTTCGGTTGCTTTATGGATTTGACCAACTGGCTCACTCAGTCGTTTGTCCCAGATTCCTATCCAATGCAGCTGCTGTTCGTGCTTATCGGCACTTGCTTCGTTGCTGTTGGCGTGGTTCTGCAGGTCACCGCCAAGGCTATGCTTATTGCTGGCGAGGGCATTATGCTCACTCTTGCCAATTTGTGGCATGTGCCTTTCTCAAAGGTGAAGATGGGTTTCGACATCTCGCTTGTTGTTATCGGTGTTGTTTGCTCTTTGATTTTCTATGGCGAGATTAAGGGTGTGCGCGAGGGTACTGTAATTGCTGCCGTCTTGGTCGGTTTCTTGGCCGGAAAAATTCAGCCACTGGTCGGTGCTCCTGTTGCGGCTTGGCTCAATCGACATAATGTGGCCAAAACTGAGCAGACTCGCAGCACAGGCGATGGCATCAGCGTCATCACTATTGCACGTGGATTTGGAAGCGGTGGACATGAAATCGGAAAGGCTCTTGCCGATGAACTGGGCTGGACTTTCGTAGACCAGCAGCTTATCGATGCCAATGTGGGCTCTTCTGGTCTCGACGTTAGCTATATCAGTTCTCACGACCAGCAGATGACCGAAGGTGAGCGTCTGTGGAAGTTTATTTGCGGTGACAATATTCAGGATTTCGAGGAAAGTCTCTCGCCCGAAGACAGATTGTTCGTGGCTCAGGGCAAGGCAATACGCAATATTGCAGCAAAGGGAAATTGCGTCATAGTGGGCCGTTGTGCTAATTTTTTCTTGAAGGACGAGCCTTCTTGCCTGCATGTTTTTGTCAGCGCTTCTTCTCAGTTTGCTGCAAAAAGAGTGATGGACGAGTTCGGCTATGATGCCGAAAAGGCCGCTGCCGAGATTCAGAGAATAAACACCTCGCGTGCCACACACTACAACTACTACACCGGCATGATTTGGGGCGACAGCAATGGCTATGATGTTTGTCTTTGCAGCTCAACAGTCGGTGTCAAGGCGGTCGAAGCTTCTATTCTTGCAATGGTCAGAACCGCTAAGGATAAATAGTATTTGTTACTTTTTTGATAACAAGAAAAAACTGATTTCTAGAATATCCAGAAATCAGTTTTTTTTCTTTTCATACTTTTCTCAGCAGTGCCAGATAGTCGTAATTTTCACCCTCAGCAAGTATCTGGACTGTCAGCCCTGCTTTCTGGGATTCTTCTTTTAGGCTTGCTTGGTCAAGATATAGCCAGTCAAATTTGTCTCCGCTCACGTTCCTGTATTTCATTTTATAGTCCACCTCGCCGTAGTAGCCTTCCACTCCGTCAAAATCGGGCTCGCCGTTTTCGTCTTCGTACAGATATCTCAAGTCGCTGCTGTCTATCAGTATCTGGCCGTCTGTGTTCAGCTGTTTTTTTGCTTTCAGCAGCAGATTCTGCATGTTCCGCTTTTTCCCGGCAATGCCAGTTCCGTTCATCAATAGGAGTATAGTGTCGAATGTGTCGGCAAATTCCTCATCAAAAAAGTTCTGACATCTCACGTCGGCAAGTCCTCTCTCCCTCATCACCTGGCACGACAATGGCGAGATGTCTATTGCTGTGATGCTGGCTATTTTGCCTTTAAGTTCATCCTCGTTCTGCAGTGCAAGCGAGTGGCAGCCGCTGCCGGCTCCGACATCAAGCACTCTGCCACGCGATTCTCTGAGGGCCATTTGTTCCAGTGGTGGCATTTGGCGGTAAGTCCTGAACAGGTGCTCCACTTCTATTTCGTCTTCGTCAAACATTGTCGACAAAACTCTCAGTTTGCTTGCTTTTCCTGTCTCCTGAAATTCTTTTATGGCGGTACCCATTGGGTCCTTATTTGCTTTGAGTGTCTGGCTCTTCATTTTTGCGTGGTTTGTTTATAGCCTCAATTGCTGCAAAATTACTGCTTTTTGTTGTAACTTTGCCGTCGGTTTGGCTGCGGACCGTCTGTTTAGATATGATGCGGATGTTTTTGTTTGACTGACATCCGATTTCGAACCAAAAGAATTAATCCATGCGGCATCGCAGACCAGCTGATTTTATTTTTCCTTTTTGCAAATGAAACAAAAAAATGTGCGTTGGCGCAGATTTACCGACACTCCTTACGGTGCTTTCTGCAGTCTGCACAAGGTTATCTCAATCGGTGTGCTCAGCATTGCCATGCTTGCCAGCTTTGACGTAAAGGCTGGCAACGGCGTCATGCTGGCTCAGAACGAGCAGGATAGACTTGTTGCCGACAGCGTTGAGGCTTCGATGGACAGCGTCGTGGTGGAATGCAGCCAGTGTCCGTTGCAACAGGCCAATGGTGCTCGGACTGAAACAAATCCAGTGATTTATGGTCGTCTTGTCGACAGACAAGGTCGGTGTGTTCATTATCATTCTGTTTTGGATGTGGTGGCCAATAAATGTGCCATTTGCCATAAATTCTATTCTTGTTTCAAGTGCCACGATAAGTTAGAGAGTCATTCTTTTGGTGCTGTCGACCCGTCACAACCTTTTTCTGTCATGTGCGGGGTTTGCGGATTTCAGTTCTCCTACAACGATTATCAGCTGATGAATAGCAGGTGCTCCATGTGCGGTGCGGCCTTCAATCCTCGATGCAGCAATCATAAGTGTATATATAGTGTCACCGGTGGTGATAGGTAATTATTTATAAATCTCTAATTTATTTTTTTTATGGGACAAAATTTTGTCAGATGGTGCCGTTTCTCCGACACTCCTTATGGCGCTTTTTGCAGTTTGCACAAGCAGATTTCTATTGGCGTTATTTCAATTTCAATGCTTGCCAGTTTCGATGCCAAAACTCAGAATCTGGCTGCCGACAGCGTCGCAATGGATTCAGACAATGGTCTTACTCAACTCAACGAGGTAGTTATTTCCTCAAGCCGAGCTCCGCTAACCGAGCGGCAGGCTGCCCGTATGGTGACCGTCATGACCGAGCAGGATGTAAAGAATGCGGCTGTCCACAGTGTTAATGATTTGCTGAAGTATGCTGTGGGGGCAGATGTCAGACAGCGTGGCGAAATGGGCATACAGACGGATATCTCGCTTCGTGGCGGAACTTTTGCTCAGATAACTCTTCTGCTCAACGGCGTTGACATAACTTCGCCTCAGAGCGGACACCTGTCGGCCGATTTCCCTTTGGCTATGGATGATATCGAGCGTATTGAGGTGCTCGAGGGACCGGCTGCCAGACTCTTCGGCACTTCCGCTTTCAGCGGCGCGGTGAATATCGTCACCAAGATGCAGAGCAGCAGCAATGTGCAGGCTCATGTCTTTGGCGGACAGTATGGTCTTGCCGGGGGCGATGCTCACCTGAATATCAGCAACAATAAACTTTCACAGCAGATTTCTGGCTTGTTCGACCGATGCGATGGCGCAGTTGATAACAGCCAGTTCAACCAGGAAAAAGCTTTCTATCAGGGCAACTATAATGGCGATGATGCCGATGTCAAATGGAATCTTGGATACTCCAGACAGCAGTATGGTGCCAATACTTTCTATAGTGCTGCCTATCCCGACCAGTGGGAGGAAACCGAGAGGTGGATGGCTAGCGTCAAGGTGCAATCAAAGGGTAAACTGCATCTCTCGCCAACTCTCTACTGGAACCGCAACTATGATCACTATCAGCTGACCAGATTCAGCAACTCGGGCGAAAACTATCACCGCAGCGATGTCTATGGTTTTAATCTTAACAGTTGGTTTAAATGGAGACTCGGTAAAACCAGTTTTGGCGCCGAATTGCGCAACGAGGGTATCCTGAGCACTAATCTGGGGCGACCTATTGCCGACGATGACGAATTCGTCAGGGCTCATGGCACTTCGTCTTCTGATTCTGTTTTCTACAACAAGAAGGATAACCGCACTAATATTTCCTACTACGTCGAGCACGATGTCTTGTTCAATAAGGTAACTGTCTCGTTTGGCGCTCTTGCCAATGCCAACACCGCTCTCGACCACAAGTTCCGCTTTTATCCGGGGGTTGACGTGAGCTATCGTCCTGCCGACGAGTGGAAGCTTACTGCCTCGTTCAATCAGGCTCTGAGAATGCCAACTTTTACCGATTTATACTATAAAAGTCCTTCGCAGGAGGGCAATGTTGGACTTAAGCCTGAGAAGGTGTCGGCCGTGAATTTCAATGTCCGCTACAGAATCAGACCGTTCGAGGCTCAGTTCAATGCCTACTACACTCACGGCAAGGATATGATAGACTGGGTTATGTATAATGAGAATGATATTTACCATTCTGCTAATTTTGAGCTCGATAATATGGGATATGAGGTGTCGGCCGCTGTCAGACTGCGCGAACTCTTTGGCGAAGGTTTCCCGCTCAACAAGCTGACTGCCGCCTATGCTTATATTCATCAGAACAGAGACGATGAAACGGAAATCTACAAGTCTAATTATGCTCTTGAGTATCTCAGACATAAATTCGTGCTCTCGCTCGACGGCAGAATTGTTTCCAAACTTAATGCGAATATTTCATACAGATACTGTGACCGCATGGGCGGATATATCAAGTATGACGACAACCACAAGAGCACAGGCTTGCTGGTCGACTATGAGCCTTATGGCATTGTCGACTTGAAACTGAGCTGGAACGACACCCACTACACCGTCTATGCCGAGGCTAGCAACTTGTTCGACAAGAAATACTACGACCTTGGAAACATTGAGCAGCCAGGCATCTGGCTCAAGGCCGGTGTGAAGGTGAATTTCAATATTTTTGAAAAGGGCAAAGAAGATAAATAAACAGGTGTCAGCCTAAAAGAACAAGAGGGTGTGTCGGTTCACGGCACACCCTCTTTTCTTTCCTATATCATGTGTTTTCTTTTAGTTCACCAGTTTTGCCACAAACTTCAAAAGCTTTTTCAGTTTTTCCGACTTCATATAGCAATATTCGTTGCCATAGACCACTATTGCCTCGTCGCTCTCGTTGGCGAATGCTATTTTTATTCCTTTGAATGGTTCGCCCTTCACAAGCGGCAGATTGGCCAGACGCACAAAACACAGCGCTGTGTCAGATAGCGACGATGGTATTATGCTGTTGTCTATCACTTCAGCCTTTTGCAGCACCTGGTCCACAATGTCGAAATCGCTTTTAGCACGTTTCTCTTCGTAGTGGTTTGCCTGGCTCTTGTCTGTTGTCAGTGTCAGAACCATTACGCTGTCTGTCAGGGTGGCGAATATTTTGCCAAGATCTATATTCTTGTGCGGGTCGGTGAACGAGATTGAATCGAGATACGAGTATGTGTCGTCGATTGTTTTTGTGTGCAGGTGGACTGTGGTCTCGGCCAGTATCATAGCGAAATCCCTGTCCGACACGTTTATCGGGAACACGAAGTCGTATATCTGGTTGCACACATATTTGCCGTCGGTGTATTTCACTTCCTTGTGTACCAGCTTTCCGTATTGCATCAGCTGTTTAGAGTTCCTGATGCCTGCAAAACGGCATTCCTTGTTCATGTATGCCAGGGCCGATGCAAAACGGCTGTCGTTGTTCTTGTTCCTCAGTTTTGGGTCGACAAGGCCAAGCAGTGCAGTGGTGTCTTGCTTTATCAGCAGTGTTCCTATGTTGTCGTTGAAATCTTCTTTCAGTGTCTTGCCTGATGCGTTGTCTCTTGCCTGCTGATACAGGCCAAGCCAGCATGGCTTCGACTGCAGCAGTCTCAGGTCGTTGTCCATCGTCATCTCTATATATCCCATATATCCGTGGTCAAGAGCTTTCTGCAGATAGAACTTTGCCGAGTCGGCGTTGCCTATGCGGCCGTAGCAGCAGGCCATGTTGTAGTATGGGAAAACAGAATGGTCGCCAAGTGCAAGCACTTTGTTGTAACATTCTATTGCTTGCCTATAGTTGCCGCCTTCATACGAGAGCATTGCCATGTGGCGCATCGAGGCCACCGAGTCCAGTCTGACGGCATTGGCTGCCAGCGGCAACAGCGCCAGCAGAATCGATAAATATATGTATCTTGCAGTTTTCATATTGTTCTAAGTTGTGGTTTCTTGGCGGGTATGTCTTGAACGTGGTCTAGCCTTTGTCTTTATGATGGTTTGGCCGAGGATTTTATATCATGCAAACATGCTTTCCGACGTTTTTGTGTAATTTTCACCGCTTGTCTGTAAATTCATATTTTCCGCAAAATTAACAAAAAAAAGATTCCACCAAACTTTCGATTGGTGGAATCCCGCTTAACAATTGACTCATCTTATTCAATTGTAGCACTCTGTATGTCTTTTCTGCTGTCTTTGTCGGCCTTGTCGGCTCTTTCTGAGACTGCAGTCTCTTTACTCAACCTTGCAGCCTGGTTTTGTTGGCTTTTGTGGCTGAACAACCGACAGACTTCCGTCTGCATTCACTGCCGACAGAATCATGCCCTGGCTGTCAATTCCCTTCAGCTTTCTGGTTGGGAAGTTGGCAATGAAGCAAACCTGCTGGCCAATAAGCTGCTCTGGCTCATAGTATTTTGCAATGCCCGAAACTATTGTTCGGCCGCCCATTCCGTCGTCAATCTTGAATTGCAGCAGTTTGTCTGCCTTTTTCACCTTCTGGCAGTCCAAAACAGTTCCCACTCTGATGTCAAGCTGCTGGAATGTTTCAAACTCAACATCTTTCTTCACTGCATCTGGTGCCCAGTTTGCCTCCTGGTTTTTCTTCTTTGTCTCTAGCAGTTTGTTCACCTGCGCTTCAACAACCGAGTCTTCAATCTTTTCAAACAGCAGTTCTGGCTCGCCAAGCTTGTGTCCGGCGGCAACCAGGTCAACGCTGCCAAGCTGGTTCCAGCCAAATTTGCCTATGTTCATCTGCTTGCGCAGCGAGTCGGTCGAGAATGGAAGGAATGGCTCAAATGCAACAGACAGGTTTGCACATATCTGTATGCTTATGTTCATTATTGTCTTTACTCTCTCAGGGTCGGTCTTGACTACTTTCCAAGGCTCGGTCTCGGCAAGATACTTGTTTCCTATTCTTGCAAGATTCATCACCTCTTTCAGCGCGTCGCGGAATCTGAATGCGTCGAGCGATTTGTCAAGATTCTCTCTTACGCTTGCAAATTCTTCGAGTGTCTGCTTGTCATAGTCGGTCAGCTCGCCTCTTTCAGGCACGACTCCTTCATAGAATTTCTTTGTAAGCACCATTGTGCGGTTCACAAAGTTGCCGTATATAGCCACAAGCTCGCCGTTGTTGCGTGCCTGGTAGTCTTTCCATGTGAAATCGTTGTCTTTTGTCTCTGGCGCGTTGGCGCACAGCACATATCTCAGCACGTCTTGCTTTCCTGGCATCTCCTCAAGATACTCGTTCAACCACACGGCCCAGTTTCTTGATGTGGAAATCTTGTCGCCCTCAAGGTTGAGGAACTCGTTGGCTGGCACGTTGTCTGGTTCTATGAAGCTGCCTTCGGCCTTCAGCATCGACGGGAATACTATGCAGTGGAACACGATGTTGTCCTTGCCTATGAAGTGCACAAGTCTTGTCGACTCGTCCTTCCACCATGTCTCCCAGTCGTCTGGTCTCAGTTCTTTGGTGTTCGAGATGTAGCCTATAGGGGCATCAAACCACACATACAGCACCTTGCCCTCGGCTCCCTCTATTGGCAACGGAATTCCCCAGTCAAGGTCTCGGCTCACGGCACGTGGCTGCAGGCCCATGTCGAGCCAGCTCTTGCACTGCCCATACACGTTTGGCTTCCACTCTTTGTGGTTTCTCAAAATCCAGTCCTCAAGCCACGACTGATACTGGTCGAGCGGCAGATACCAGTGTTTTGTCTTCCTCAGCACTGGCTTTGTCTTTGTTATTGCCGAAACTGGGTCAATCAGGTCTAGCGCGCTCAGCGAGGTTCCGCAGGCCTCGCACTGGTCGCCGTATGCGTTCGGGTTCTGGCAGTGTGGGCATGTTCCTGTTATGTATCTGTCGGCAAGGAATTGCTGTGCCTCCTCGTCATAGTACTGCTCCGACTCTTTCTCGATGAATTTGCCGTTGTCATAAAGCTTCTTGAAGAAGTCCGATGCAACCTGCGCGTGGGTCTTTGAGGTGGTTCTTGAGTATATGTCAAACGATATGCCGAACTCCTCAAACGACTTCTTGATTATATTGTGATATCTGTCGACAATGTCCTGTGGTGTGACGCCTTCTTTTCTGGCCTTTATGGTGATTGGCACTCCGTGCTCGTCTGAGCCGCCTATGAACAACACGTCCTCGCCTTTCAGCCTGAGCCATCTGACGTATATGTCGGCTGGGACATACACTCCAGCCAGATGGCCTATATGTACCGGACCGTTGGCGTATGGAAGCGCCGAGGTCACTAGGGTTCTCTTAAATTTCTTTTCCATTTTCTCTGACCCGTATTTGTTTATTTTTTCCTAGCAGTGCGTCTGGCCGACGCAAAACCTCGCAAATATAATCAAAATATGCTTATGTTGGGCTTTCTGCAGTGCCGCTTGTTGAGGCCTGTGCTCAGAAAAAGCAATAGGGGCGAAACCTTCTGGTTCCACCCCCTATGCCGATTTCCTTGTAAAAAGGAATTAGTGACGTGCGTGCAAACGAACTGCTATCTCGTCTGATACAGTCAACTTTTTGCGACCATGACGACGACGAGATGCCAATACGCGGCGACCATTTGCGGTTGCCATTCTCTCACGGAAACCGTGCTTGTTCTTTCTCTTCTTGATAGAAGGTTGGAATGTTCTTTTCATAATATTCTTGTTTTTTCTTTTATTTACCCAATAATTTCGGCTTGCAAAGTTAAGCGATTTTTATGACAAAACAAATTGTGAGCCGTTTTTTTGCTCTGTCTTTGATTATATTCTTCTTTTTGGGGGTCTCGTGTCTCGTGTTGCGCTGTCTTGTCGCTGCTTGTGGCCGACTCCGTAACGTGAGGCTCATGCTTAAAAGCAACTCTAACATTTCTATTTGTCGTGAAAACTTTTTGTATATTTGCGATTATTTTATGATTATGCGTAATTGCGCACTTTGTATTCTATACTGAAAATGGCTAACAAAGAAACTGAAAAACTGGAGGCTAAGAAGAAGAAAAAAAGGCAGCTTGGCGCTCTCGAAAAGGTGGGCGCCTATGTGCAGCTTATGGTCAAGACTTTTGCCTTGCCCGACAAATGGTCTATGTTCTTCCGCCAATATTTCACCGAGGTTGTCAATCTCGGTGTCAATTCTATTCTTATAGATATCCTTATCTCGTTCTTCATCGGCGCGGCCATGACCATCCAGATGAAGCTGAACATGAGCAACCCTCTCCTGCCTGAATATCTTACGGGTTATGCCGTGCGCGAGTGCTTGCTGCTCGAGTTCTCGCCAACTGTGCTTGGCCTTGTGCTTGCGGGCAAGGTGGGCTCAAGCATTGCCAGCGAGCTGGGAACCATGAGGATTACTGAGCAGATTGATGCGCTCGACATCATGGGTGTCAACTCGGCCAACTATCTGATTTTCCCTAAAATCATGGCTTTCGTCACTTTCATTCCGTGTCTGGTCATAATCAGTATCGCTTCGGGTCTGCTTGGCGGCGCTTTCTTGGCTAAGTTCACCGACACTATAACAATGCACGAGTATATATATGGTATACAGTTCGCTTTCACTCCTTTCTATGTGACCTACGCAATCATCAAGAGTCTGGTTTTCGCTTTCATAATCAGCTCTGTTGCTTCGTTCTACGGATACACTGTCAAGGGTGGAGCTCTCGAGGTCGGCAAGTCCAGCACCGATGCTGTTGTCAACAGCAGTGTGATCATACTTGTTTCAAACATTATGCTAACTAATCTTTTATTGCAGTGATTGAAGTTCAACATGTTTCTAAATCGTTCACTGACGGTGTCAAGGTGCTGAACGATATCAATACTGTTTTTGAAACAGGAAAAACAAATCTTATCATCGGTCAGAGCGGCTCGGGAAAAACTGTGCTGATGAAGAGCGTCGTGGGTATACATAAGGTCGACTCGGGGGCTATCCTTTATGACGGACGAGACATCACACAGATGAAGGAAAAACAGCGCAAGCTTATGCGCCGCGAGCTGGGTATGCTCTTCCAGGGCTCGGCTCTGTTCGACTCTATGACAGTTCTCGACAATGTCATGTTCCCGCTCGAGATGTTCGCTGATATGACAGACGGCGACATGAAGGACCGCGCACGCCAGTGCCTCGAAAGGGTAGGCCTGGGACACGCTCTCGACCTTTATCCTTCAGAGATAAGCGGTGGTATGCAGAAGCGTGCCGCTATCGCAAGAGCCATTGTGCTTAATCCTAAATACTTGTTCTGCGACGAACCTAATTCGGGCCTCGACCCTAAAACTTCGTTGATGATTGACCGACTTATTCAGGAGATTACTCACGAATACAACATCACAACCATCATCAACACTCACGACATGAACTCGGTTATGGAGATCGGCGAGAACATCGTGTTCATTTATAAGGGCGTGAAAACTTGGCAGGGCAACAAGGACGAGGTCTACGATACAGGCTGCCAGGAACTCGAGGATTTGATTTTCGCTTCAAACCTTTACAAAAAAATCAAGCAGGCTCATTTCACAATCTCCAGCAAGTGATCGTCCTGCGGGTGTGACTAATTCTTTTTTCACATATGTTTTTCAATTTCTTCAAGACTCCGTCTGTAAAGCAATACGAGCACATAAATATTTATTATGATCCAGACAAGGAGAGGATAAACGAATGCCGCGAGCGTGTCCGACAGGAGATTGAACGCGAAAATTCGGGCGTCCTCACACCAAGGGTTACACTGAAAAAGGGATTCCTTTCTGAACAGCGCAAGTCTAAAACTGCCGACGAAATTTCTCGTCGCATAAGGCTTTATGTGTTCATTGGTGTAATTTCCATGTTGGGATATATGGTCGCTAAACGACTTTTTTTTTGACTTTGTTCCTTTTCAATCCTGCTTTTGGGGATGTTTCAGTTCTTTTTCTATAATCACAGATAATGGATGTTATTCACCTGCTGCCCGACGAGGTGGCCAATCAGATTGCTGCCGGTGAGGTCGTGCAGAGACCTGCTTCGGTTATCAAGGAATTGGTCGAAAATTCCATTGATGCCGGAGCCACTTCCATTAAGGTGATTATCAAGGAGGCTGGACGCAATCTTATTCAGGTTATCGACGACGGCAAGGGCATGAGCCCTACCGATGCTCGTATGGCTTTCGAACGCCATGCCACAAGCAAAATCAGGCAGGCTACCGACCTTTTCAGCCTGCACACCATGGGATTCAGGGGCGAGGCTCTTGCAAGCATCGCGGCTGTGGCCCAGGTGGAGCTGGTGACTAAGCAGCGAGATGAGGAAATGGGCTCGAAAATTGTCATCAATGGCGGCAAGGTCGAGTCGCAAGAGCCAGTCAGCTGCCCTGCCGGAAGCAATTTCAGCATAAAAAATCTTTTCTACAATATTCCTGCCCGACGCAAATTCCTGAAGTCGAATGCAACCGAGTTCGGACAGATTCAGAAGAGTTTCGACAACATTGTTCTTGTCTATCCTGAACTCTCGTTCGAACTCTCACACAACGACCAGCGCAGCTGCTTCCTGCCGGCTTCTTCGCTCAAGGAGAGAATCTGCAACCTGTTTGGCAAGTCGCTCAACAGCATGCTTTTCAATGTCGAGGTCGATTCGCCTCTGGTCAACATAAAGGGGTTCGTGGGCAAACCTGAAACGGCTCGCAAGCAGAACGACAAGCAGTTCTTCTTTGTCAACGGCAGATACATGAAACACCCTTATTTCCATAAGGCTGTCATGCAGGCCTATGAGGGACTGGTGCAGAACGGCATGTCGCCAACTTATTTCCTTTACCTTGATGTTGACCCCGCATCAATCGATGTCAATATTCACCCAACAAAGACTGAGATAAAGTTCGAGAATGAACAGTCAATCTGGCCTATTTTGAGGTCGGCTGTGCGCGAGGTGCTCGGTCGTTTCGATGTTACCGATTCTATCGATTTCGACCAGACCGACAGCATCGAAATGCCTTCTTATCTCGACTTGAACAAGGATGTCAAGGCTCCGCAGATTCATGTCAACCCCGACTATAATCCGTTTAAAACTGCTCAGTCAAAGCCGCTCGGCATGAGCGGCGGACAGTATAGCCCGCATGCCGAGTCTAATGCACGCAACTGGGAACAACTCTACAACGATTTCAACGACAAGCGTTCAGCTCCTTTTGTTCCCGATTTCGACGAGGCGGATACAACAGTCGGCCACGGTGGGGCAGATTCTGACTTATGTTTTCAGTCAGAGCCTGTTGCGGTGCAGTCGTCAATCGATTTCGGCTCTGGCGTTGCGGCAATGGGCAATTCGTTTCTGCAATATAAAAACAAGTATATACTGACTTCTGTAAAGTCGGGATTGATGTGCATCGACCAGCACAGAGCCCACTACCGTGTCCTGTTCGAACATTACAAGACTTGTCTCGAAAACCATAAGTGCGCAAGCCAGAGACTGCTTCTGCCCGAGGTCATCTCTTTGATGCCTGCCGACTCGCTGATTCTCGACGAGATTATGGACGACCTGCAGCAGCTTGGATATGATATCGAGAGGATTGATGATTCTAAATATCAGGTCAATGCCGTGCCTGCCGAGAATATGGGTGTTGAGGCTCTGTCGTTCGTCACCGAAATGGTCGACAGCGTCAGAAACGAGGACCTCAACGCTAAGGCTCTTATCCTGGAAAAGGTGGCAACCGCACAGGCCAGAATGGCTGCCATTCCCTACGGACGCAAGCTTTCTGATGCCGAGATGGCCGATTTGGTCAACAACTTGTTCTTGTGCTCTTCGCACGGACTGACTCCAGACAACAAACAAATCATTTGTATCATCACCGACGACGACCTGGAGCGCAGATTAAGATGATGGCTGCCGTTGGTGCTTTTCTATTTTTTTCCTATTTATGTCAGAAGAAGTAAAAACCGAGATATATGACGAGAGGGCAGTGCTTGTGGGCCTTATAACTCCACAGCAGCCCGAAGCCAAGGAGAAGGAGTATATTGATGAACTCGCCTTCCTTTGCGAAACTGCTGGCGCTTATCCGCAGAAGATGTTCTTCCAAAAGGTTGATTATGCCAACCCTAGAACTTTTGTCGGTCCGGGCAAACTGCAGGAGATTAAGGATTATATCGAGTCTCTTAAGGATGACCCCGAAAACAGTGTCGGACTGGCTGTGTTCGATGACGAACTGTCGCCTAAGCAGTTGAAAAATATTGAGATGGAACTTGGCGTCAAGATTCTTGACCGTACAAGCCTTATTCTCGACATTTTTGCTAAAAGGGCTCAGACTGCTAATGCTAAAACACAAGTGGCTCTGGCTCAATACAGATACCTGCTGCCAAGACTTACGCGTATGTGGACCCACTTGGAGCGCCAGCGTGGTGGTATCGGTATGAGGGGCCCGGGCGAAACCCAGATCGAGACCGACCGCCGTATAATTCTCGACAAGATTTCGTTGCTCAAGCAGGAACTTCTGGCCATCGACCGACAGAAGTCTGTGCAACGCAAAAACCGTGGCAAAATGGTGCGCGTGGCTCTTGTGGGATACACAAATGTGGGCAAATCAACTCTTATGAACTTGCTCAGCAAGTCTGATGTCTTTGCCGAAAACAAACTTTTTGCAACTCTCGACACAACGGTGCGCAAGGTCACTATCGAGAATCTGCCCTTCCTGCTCAGCGACACTGTCGGGTTTATTCGCAAACTGCCTCACGATTTGATTGATTCTTTCAAATCTACTCTCGACGAGGTTCGCGAAGCCGATTTGCTTGTTCATATCATTGATATTTCTCATCCTGGTTTCGAGGAGCAGATTGAGGTGGTGCAGAAGACTCTGGCCGAGATTGATAAGCAAGACAAACCTTGCATTTATGTGTTCAACAAGATCGACGCTTTCACTTATGTGCCTAAGGACGAGGACGACCTTACTCCTAAAAAGAGGGAGAACTACAGTCTCGAGGAGCTTAAGAAGATGTGGATGGCTAAGATGAACGATAACTGCATCTTCATCTCGGCCCACGAGCACACCAATATCGAGGAACTCAAATCGGTGCTCTATAAAAAGGTGAAAGAGATTCACGTCACTCGCTTCCCTTACAACGATTTCCTTTATCAGGTCTACGACGAGGACGGCGAGGTGTGCTGATGTCTCACCCGTTTTTCTTGTCTAATCGGAAATAATAGAAAGCGTCGGGGCTCATATCTGCCCCGACGCTTTCTTCTTGTTAAACTATTATATAAATAAACTATTCCACCTCGCCAGCTCGGAACTTGCGTGGAGAGATTCCTATTTCGCGTCTAACGAACTTGCCAAAGAACGATATGCTCGGAAAATTCAGCTCGTTCGATATTTCTTTTATGCTCTTGTGCGAGTAGCGCAGCTCGTGGGTTATCACCTTTGCCAGGTGGTTGTGTATTATGTCCAATGCCGAGTGCCCAGTCTGATCTTTCACCACTGCCGACAGATATTTTGGGGTCACATTCAGCACTTTTGCATATTCGGCCACTGTCTTCAGTTCCCTGTAGTTGTCGCTCAAGGACGACAGAAAATGCATAAACAGCAGGTCGCCCTGCTTGATTATTTTCGAGTTTTCGGTGTCAATTCCCAGTTTCTGACTGCTGACCGAGATTGTCTCAATAACAAAGCCTGTGAGCATTCCTTTCAGGACCTCTTCCGAGTATGGCAAATCCATCTCGCTGAGTTTCATTTTCATCGCTTTGAATTGGTTCATCATCAGCTCCATTTGCTCGTCGTTGAGCTCAATGACTGGGTTTTTGCTTATTTTTTGAATTGTGCTCCACATTCCCTTCTCTGATATAAACATGGTGCTGAGGGCTCGGCTCGACACTATAACAATTTTGCAGTCAATGTCGTCTGTCTTCGACGCTGTTCTTGCGTCAAGCTGGCTGTGGGGCAACATCATGGCCGCATTGCCTGCCGATATGTTCACACAGGCATCGTTATACGAGAATTGGGCACTGCCTTTCGTGCACAGCAGTATGACGAGCGATTCAAGCACCAAGCTTTTGGTCTCTGCCATATTCAGCAACTCATTTGTCTCAAAAATCTGGACATCATAGGTTGTTAGTTTGTGTGTGCTTGTTTCTTCTTTCATTTTTGCTGTATGCTTTTTTGTTTTGCTCAAATGACATTCATTTGTGCAAAATTCATAAAAATTGTTTACATATTAGTGTTCTATTTTTCCTTTTTTGTGACTCAATAATAGTCATTTGTGGATATGCGTGTTTTTCAAAAAGAGGCTGCTATGTTGTCATACATTGTTGTCAGCAGAAAATACACTCCATATCCTATTCCGGCCAGAATCACCACTCCAACTGTGGCTATCACGGTGGCTTTTGTTTTGGCATTTCCTGTGCCTTCAACATAGTCTTCAATCAGGTTGCCGGCAATGTGGTTGCTCGGAAACAGCAGGTCCACAACTGAGCCTGCCACGGGTATCAGTCCCACCAGAAAGTCTATTCCGGTGATTACAGTCACTGCCACTGTCAGTCTGAACGATCGCACCACTGTTGCGCAGCAGTATATGTTCACAAGCCCTATAATAAGTGTCAGCACATCGCCCACGCCTTCAACAAAGCTCAAAACGCCGTCGGCAAGGTCTTTCACAATCTTGCCTCTAATCACAAACTGATACAGCGGCGAGCTTTTTATCTGCATTTTCCGTTTCTCTTTTTCCTGTACTCGCAGTTCGGCGGCTGTCGTTTCTCGGGCTTGTCTGCTCTGTTCTTTGTCCGAGTCCAGACCCATTGATTTTCTGGTTTCTTCTCTTCTTCGGTTTGCCATTGTCAGATTGTGATTGTCTTTGTGCCTTTTATTATAGCGTCCAGATCCTCTTTGGTCAGAGTTTTTATTTTGCCGTCGGTCAGTGCGGTCAGAGCTTCGGTCAGTTCTTGTTCGTTGGTCGAGTTGTTCACTTTTGCAAGTGCTTTTCTCAGTTCCTCGCTTTGCTTCTCGGTCTGCCTTATGCTCTCCTCAAATTTGGCTTTCAGCTTGTTCTCCTCTTCTCTGATAACCTCGTTTGTCAGGGCCTGTCTTGCTTTCAGTGCGCCAAGCTGCATCCAGCTTTCCATGACGTTTGCCAGTTCGGTGGCGCAGTCCACAGCTTTTGTGTCAATCTCGTTGTTTGTCTCTGTTTTTCCGTTCTGCATCTCGTGTCGCACCTTGTTCGCAAATGCGCTTATTCTGTCCTCTATGTCGGCTGGCAGAATGTTGTCGGCGCTCTTGCTGTCGATGTCTGTTTTTTTCTTCAGACCATCGTCTATTCCTGCTTCCATTATCTGTTTGGCTGTGAACAGCAGCGACACCATGTTGTTTATGTGAGGAAGTATTTTGTTTTTCAGTTCGTCGTCACACAGCAGTTGCTCTCTTATTTTCTTGTTGATTTTTGTCAGCTCTGCGTTTGTGCTGTCAAGCTCTTTCAGCGCGTCCTGCAGTTGTTTCTTGTGGTCCTCGGCGTCCTGCTTGTTTTCCACCAGGTCGGCCTCGGCTTCCTCATAGGCGTCCACCATCTGGCCATATTGCGATTTCCATTTTATCAGTCTGTCCTCATATTTTGTTTGTGCGTGTCCAAGTGTCACCGCCTTTGCCACAAATCCTGGTCTTTCTGGTTTGCACTCTTTGGCCTCGTCATACAGTTTTTTCTGCTGCTCAATCATTCCGCTGTCGTCTTTTATCATCGCCTCAAACTGCATAATGTTGCGTCTGTGGTCTTCAATATCCACTTGCAGCGATGCTTTTTTCTCAATCAGCAGGTCTCTGTTTTTCTTCAGTTCTTTCAGCTCGGGGGTTTTATACAGTTCGTCGAGTGTGCTCTGAATGTTGTTGTTCATCAGGTTGTCGGCTTTCCAGTCAAAGGCGCTGGCCTTCGGTATCATCACCTCATCTATTTTTTTATATATGGCGGCAAGTCTGCAAAGGTCGGTTCTCACGTTTGCTGCGTCTTTTTGGGCCGAGCCTTTCAGCACCTGCAGCTGTTTTTCCATTTGTGCGGTCTTGTGTTCAGCGTCCAGCCTGTGGTTTATAAGGTCAAATGCAGCCAGCAGCAGTCCGGCTCCCACTGCCAGTCCGCCGTTGCTTGGTGCGTGACTGCCGCTGCTCAGCAGTCTGTATGCCTTCAGTTCCTGTGCCAGGTGTGTTTCTCCTTTTTCCATCGCTGTCTTAAAGTCGCTTTCAACCTCGCCAATCAGCAGCGTGCATTTCTCGTCGAGTTTGTTATATTCAAGCGTTATTTTGTTCAGCATGTCCTCGGTGTTGAGCCATTCAATCGTGTCAAAGTCAAACAGGTTTGGGGCCACGCTTTTCACCGAGTCGCCAAATATATCGATCAGCAGGTTGGCATACTTTGTATATGTTTTGTTTATGTCGGCTCTTATCGACACAAAGTCCTGTATGCTCATCTGCAGCTCGTCTTTTGCCAGCTGATATTGTTCCACCATCTGGTTGTATTTCTGCATAAGCATTGCGGCGTTGGTTTTGACGTTTTTCAGTCCTTCGTCGCCTTTCATTGCCTGCAGAATTGTTGCTGTGGCTTTTTTCAGCTCCATCAGTGCCAGCGCGGCGGCTTCTTCTCCGGCCGATTGCAGTCTCGACTCTGCTCCGTCAAGGTTTCGGCGGGCAATCTCTATAGCTTTTCCGCCTTCTTTGTTGTTCAGTGCGTTGTCTATTTCGTATTTCTCGGCCAGACTTGTGTGTCCGTCGTTGTCAACCAGCATTTTTCTTATCTGTGGGTCATTGCCGTTGTCTTTGCATGCCTCGAAAACCAGTTTGTTCAGTTCATATCCGTCTTTCAGTTCATATCCGTCTTTGCGCAGAATATATGCCAGGTCAGCTCTTGTCAGTTTCTCGTTGTTTGCAGCCTGCTCTTTTGCTATTTCCTGTATCTTCAGCTTAATGTCTTTGCTCATAGTCATAAATATTTGAGTTGGTTTTTGTGTTTTCCTTTTTCAACAAATATACTGTTTAAGTGTTGATTTCAATATGTGTGCCAAATGCAAAATTGTCATGTTTGGCAATGGCTTGGGTCTTCTGTTTTCAATATTCGCTTTTGCTATATACTATTTGGTTCATTTATGTTCTAAAGCAGTTTTTGATGTATTGTTATATTTGTGAATATCAGTTATATATGTTATTCGGCATATAATGTAATATTTATGCATTTTTGCTTGTTTATTGTTTCTGTTTTAACTATATTTGTGTTAATGGGGTATGATGCGAATGCCGTGCCTGTTCAAGAAATACAGAAACATCAAAAAATACAATTTATAAATTTTTCATCAAAAATCACACAATTATGAAGAGAATCTTAGTCGCCTCTTTGCTTCTCGCCTCTACGTTGGGCGCTCAAGCTCTCAGAATGCCTATGGATGGCAGATTCGGAATGTCTCATGTCCTCAGCGAGAAGAATAAAACTTCGCGTCTCGACAGTATTAAGGTCTATGGTGAGTGGGGCGGATGGGTCGATAGCAGCTCTTTCTTCCACTACGACGCTCAGAACCGACTGATGGCTGCCGAGGGATACAACGGCAACAACGCTCTCTCAAGCACTGTGTCCGTAATCTACAATCCCGACGGAAGCTACACTCTGACCGAGACTCTCTTGTATGATGCTAAAAACCCTTACTTGATCTACACCTACAGATACGCAAAGGACAAGAAACTGCAGTCTGTCACCCAATATGCCGTCGAGAGCCAAAAGACGAGCACCACCGAGCTGACTTACAGGTCTTCAAAGGGACGCGAAACTGTTGTCTGCATGAGTATCGACGGCGGAGAAAACTCAACAACCACCTACGACAGCAACGGACGACTCGTCAGCAAGGATTTCGGCACCGTCTCTCTTAATTATGTTTACGACAAAAAGGGCAACCTGGTGCAGGTGGAACAGCAGACCGTGAACAGCAAAAATCCAGTCTCAAGCACCAAATATGAATATGATGCCAGCGGCAATCCTGTGAGGGTTGTCAATTTCTCGGCCAGCCGTTCTCAGGATTCGGTGGTAAGTCTGTGCCAGTTCAACGCCGACAGACAGATGATTCGACGCAAAATAGACAAGAACTTCGTCGACTACACCTACACCGCCAACGGCGATGTGTATATGGAGACACGTGTTGAGAACGACAATATCTATGGAGCAAAAAACAAGGTGTATTTCTATAACAACATCGCCAAAAAATCTCTTGCCAAGGGTGGCTACGACCTCAGCAAATATCCTGCCGGCTCGGCTGTGGCCAACTATGGCAAGCTGTGCGTCAAGAACAGCAAGCTGTGCGACCAGTTTGGCAATCCGGTGCAGCTCAGGGGCATAAGCACCCATGGCGTGCAGTGGTTCACCAACATCTACACCAACCCGCAGGCCATCAACTCAATGGTCGACAACTGGAACATCAATGTGCTGCGTGTGGCAATGTATGTTCAGGAGAGCGGCTACGCAACCGGCGAGGTTAAATCAGAAAAAGAGTGGAATACTTATATCGACAGCATTGCAAGCCTCTGCGAGAAGAAGGGCATTTATTGCATCATCGACTGGCACGTCCTCACTCCTGGCGACCCGCTGGCCGATGCCAACTTCAAAATGGCTACCGACTTTTGGAACTATATGTCGGCCAAGCATGCCGGCGATGCCCATGTGCTCTACGAAATCTGCAACGAGCCTAATGGTGGCGATGTCAGCTGGCCTCGTGTGCGCGAATACGGACGCAGAATGATTGGCGAGATAAGGAAAAACGACCCTAGCACTGTGGTGCTCGTTGGCACTCCTGTCTGGAGCCAGGATGTCGATGTGGCTGCTCTTGCCCAAATCGAAGATGCCGATGTCATGTACTCACTACACTTCTATTCGGGCAGCCACGGCAAGACTTTCCGTCAGAGGGGCGACAGGGCCATGGCGGCTCCTTATCACATGCCTATTTTCATCACCGAGTTCGGAACAAGCGATGCATCGGGCGACAATGGTTTTTTCAAGGATGCCACAATGAAATGGCTCTCTTGGGCTAGGGACAATAACCTGAGCTGGTGCAACTGGAGCTTTGCCGACAAGGGCGAGAGCGCAAGCCTGCTCAAAAAGGGCGATGCTCAAAATGGCATATGGGACGACCCAACCGAGGCCGGCATGCTTATCCGTTGTGTCTTGCGCGACCCTTCACTGTCGAGCGTGGACTCTTGCGCGGTGGGTCTTAACAACGTAAATTATTGATACAGAATAGTTGCTTTTTCGCAACAAAACAAGTCCCCTTCCTGTTTCGGGTCGGGGACTTTTTTTATGGCTGCTTTATGCCGATTGTTGATAACTTCAAAATGCGGATTTTACTTTTCAACATATTGATAATTTGAGTGTTCCGCATTTTTTTGAGCGGATTTTTCTTTCTAATTTTGTGTCACCTGAGGCAAGGAAACACGGACTCACGGTCCGATAGCCTCAGGCTTCATAATCTTGTTGTTTCATAATTTGTTTTATTTTTAAGTTGTTACATAGGTTGGTCGCCGTTAGGCGCTCAACCTTTTCTATTTTTTTTGCGGCGGCAATGTGTGGCAGTCCGCAATCATTTCTTCGCCCAGTGGTTCATTATGAACTTGGCCACTTCCAGTCCTCGGTGTTCATTTGTCTCAAAACTCTGCAGTGCTTTCTGCTTCACGCTCTCTGGCTCGTCTGCGGCAAAGTTGTCAATCAGGTGTTTCTCATAATCAACCATATATTCGGGGTGTCCCTGAAAGGTTATTATGTTGTCTCCCACTTCAAACGACTCGTTCTCGCAGAATTCGCTCGTTGCAATTCTTGTTGCCGCCTGGGGCAGACGCACAACCTGGTCGTGGTGGTTGCACAGCAGGCTCAGCTGTCCGTCCTTAAAGAATCCCCTGTATCTCTCGTCCACAACGTTCTGCAGTCTTATTCCGGCTCCCCAGCCTTTCTTGCTCCTTTCCACTCTGCCGCCAAGCGCGTAGGCCACGGCCTGGTGCCCAAAGCATATCCCAACAATTTTCGTTTTCGCTTTTTCGGCCGTTCTTATCCAGTCAAGCAGTTCTTTAATCCACTGCTTGTCGTCATACACACTGTCGTTGCAGCCGGTTATTATATACAGCTCGTCGGTGTTGAGCCTTGTCGGCAGTTCGCCCTCAAATGTTCTCCATGTCTTGTATTCGTTGCCTGGAGCGGCCTCGTCAATCAGTTTCTTGAACATCCATTCGTATGATGGGATGTAGTCGGGCAGCAGCCCCTCAAAAATGTCGCATAGCAAAATGTTGATTATCATAAGCCGATTATGTTTGTTTGCTCAAAGGTAGCAAGTCGCAGCCTGATGTTGTTTCTTCTTTGCCCTTGATTGTTTTTCAGCAGTGTCCGATGTGCTGATAATGAAAGAAAATTTGTTGTAATTTTGCAAAATGATAATTTTTAGCGGCCATAAACTTAAAGGCTGTCAAAAAATTCTGCTGTTCTGCAGATTTGTGTGGCGGTCCTGTTGTGGTGGCGGTTCTTATTTACAGTCTAAATGGATAATTCAAATCAGCAGGGTCGGTTCAACAGGGTTGCCAGCGCCACGGCAAAAAGTCTGCGCCGACTCAACATTGTCGAGCGTATTCGCAATCTCAAGGCTTATGCGCTTTTTATCTCAATGATGTTGGGCATTGTGCTCTCGCCTTTGCTTGTCGATGTCAGGTGGTTCACCTGTCTTTTCGTGTCCGACCCCGGTCATCCGGTCGACGTCACCGTCCTAACCACCTACCTGCTGTTCTGCATGCTGTTCATAACCTACTGCAAGGTATCACCCAAGCAGATGAGGCTCGAGCGCATGCACTTGTGGCTCCTTCTCACCCAGTGGATTGGCTGCTGGGTTGTGCTCGCGCTGCTGTTTGGACTTAATCCGTCGGTGGCCTGCGGTGCTTATATTTGCATATTCATCTCCACCGCCACGTCGGCTCCTGTCATCACTGGCATGCTTGGCGGCAGTGTGCCCCGACTGGCCACCTATTGCATAATGACCAACTTGAGCATTGCCGTGGTTGCGCCGCTCTACTTCTCGCTGATGGGGCTTGGCGGGTCCGACAGCGGCTTTCTCGACAATCTTATCACTATCTGCCGCAAGGTTATGCCGCTTGCCCTCGGCCCGTTCTTCTTGTCCATTATCGTTAAAACTTTCTTGCCAAAGGTTCATAATTTCTTTGTCTCAAAGCAGATCATCAGTTTCTGGCTGTGGTGCGTGTCGCTCGTGCTGCTGATGGCGCGCACCACGGGCAATCTGCTTAAGGAGGATTCGAGCGAGTATGTAACTGCCCTGCTCGTGGCGCTGTCGGCTCTTGGCGCCTGCCTGGCTCAGTTCTATGTGGGCCGACGCATAGGCCGTGCACATGGCGATGCCGTGGTGGGCGGACAGAGTCTGGGCCAGAAGAACACAATCCTTGCAATCTGGATGGCGCAGTCGTTCTTCGACCCCAAGTTCGCGCTGGTCTCGGTCGCTCCGGCCACTTATGTGCTCTGGCAGAATCTTGTCAATTCTTGGCAGATGTGGAGGTTCAACAAGGCAAAAAAATAGGCGGTCTTGCTTTCTTCTGCTTTTTTTAAGGATAATTAAACGCACAAAACATACTCTGCAGATAGATACTAATGCAGATATTTTTATATCTTTGTATCGAAAATAACACACTAAAGCATTTTCGAAAATGGCAAATGTAAATTTCAAGCAGATCGGCTTGGTTAATACCAAGGAGATGTTTGCTAAGGCAGTTAAGGGTGGCTATGCTATCCCTGCATTCAACTTCAACAACATGGAGCAGCTTCAGGCTATCATCATGGCTGCTTCTGAGACTAAGTCTCCAGTCATCCTTCAGGTTTCTAAGGGTGCTCGTAACTATGCTAACCAGACTCTTCTCCGCTACATGGCTGAGGGTGCTGTTGAGTACGCTAAGGAGCTCGGCTGGGAAAAGCCACAGATCGTTCTTCACCTCGACCACGGAGATTCTTTCGAACTCTGCAAGTCTTGTGTCGACATGGGCTTCTCTTCAGTTATGATCGACGGTTCTTCTCTTCCTTACGAGGAGAACATCGCTCTTACTAAGAAGGTTGTTGAGTACGCACACCAGTTCGACGTAACTGTCGAGGGTGAGCTTGGCGTGCTTGCTGGTGTTGAGGACGAGGTGCAGGCCGAGGAGTCTCACTACACTAAGCCAGAAGAGGTTATCGACTTCACTTCTAAGACTGGTGTAGACAGCTTGGCTATCTCTATAGGTACTTCTCACGGTGCTTACAAGTTCAAGCCTGAACAGTGCACTCGCGACCCTAAGACTGGCAAGTTGGTTCCACCTCCATTGGCATTCGACGTTTTGGCTGAGATCGAGAAGAAGCTTCCTGGATTCCCTATCGTTCTTCACGGATCTTCTTCAGTCCCTCAGGAAGAGGTTGACACAATCAACAAGTTCGGTGGCAAGTTGCCAGATGCAGTTGGTATCCCTGAGGAACAGCTCCGCAAGGCTGCTAAGTCTGCTGTCTGCAAGATCAACATCGACTCTGATAGCCGTCTTGCAATGACTGCTGCTATCCGTCAGACTTTCGCTGAGAAGCCAGGTGAGTTCGACCCTCGTAAGTATCTTGGTCCTGCTCGCGACAACATGAAGAAGCAGTACATCCACAAGATCAAGGAAGTTCTTGGCAGCGATGGCAAGGCTTAATTCTTGAGATTGGTTTAAACTCATATCCGGGGGCGGCACTCTGTGTGTCGCCCCCCTTTTTTTGTGCCCTTTTGTCCGAGGCCGCACAATTGCATATTGAAAATGCTAGTGTTATCTTTGCACAAAATGATTTTATTGATAACAGTATGGAAAAGAAACTTGTCCAAAACCAGCAGTTCCAGGGCGAACGCCCTTTGTATGCTTCGCACGGCATCGTGCTGAAAAACGTTAAGATATTAGACGGCGAGTCCGCCATCAAGGAGTGTTCCGATGTCGAGGCCTACGACTGCGAGTTCCAGGGCAAATATCCTTTCTGGATCATCGACGGCGTCACCATCAAGAACTGCCTCTTTGCCGAGGGGGCTCGCGCCGCTCTGTGGTATCTGCGCAACCTCTCAATGTCCGACTCTGTCATCAACGCGCCAAAAACTTTGCGCGAGCTGCAGGGCGTCAAACTGCACAATGTCAACATCACCGATGCCAAGGAGACACTCTGGCAGTGCTGCAATGTCGAGCTCGACGGCGTAACCTGCCAGGGTGCCGACTATCTGCTCTTCCACAGCTTCAATGTCAACATCAGCAACTATAAGCACACAGGCGCCTACTCTTTCCAGTATTGCCGCAACATAACCATACGCAATGCCGACATCCAGTCCAAAGATGCCTTCTGGAACAGCGAGAACATCATCGTCTACGACTCAAAAGTCAGCGGCGAGTATCTTGCCTGGCACAGCCGTAACATCAAGTTCGTGCGTTGCCACATCTCGGGCTCGCAGCCTCTGTGCTATGTAGACAACCTTGTGCTCGAGGATTGCACCTTCGGCGATAATGCCGACCTGGCTTTCGAGTATTCCACCGTCAGGGCCAGCATAAAGGGCAACATCACCAGTGTCAAGAATCCCACTTCGGGCTTTGTCTGTGCCGACTCTATTGGCGAGGTCATCATCGACCAGAACATTAAGCAGCCTGCCAACTGCGAAATAACCGTCAGCAGCCGTCAATGAAGTCTGGTTCTGCTCAGGTCATCGAGGTCATCAGGGGCGACAAGCCTGTCTCGGCCTCGCAGTTGTTGCGCCTGGTGGTCGCTTTTGCCACTCCGGCCATTCTTGCTCAAATCTCGGCCATTCTGATGCAGTGCATCGATGCTGCCATGGTCGGACGTCTGGGCGCCGAGTCCACAGCCGCCATCGGTCTGGTCTCCACCACCATATGGCTGTTTGGCGGTGTCATGTCGTCAACCTCGGCAGGTTTTTCGGTCCAGGTGGCCCATCTTATAGGCTCGGGCCGTCACAATCGTGCCAGCATGGTGGTGCGTCAGGCCCTTATGGTGGGGCTTGCCGTGGCGGCCGTGATGATGACAGTCGGACTGGTCATTGCTCCGCATCTGCCAGTGTGGCTTGGCGGTGCCAGCGATGTCGTGCCGCTGTCAACCTCCTACTTCACCATCTTCTGCATCTCTTTGCCTATCCTCATCACCAATTATATGGCTGGCAGCATATTGCGCTGCAGCGGCAACGTGTTCATTGTGGGCGCGCTCAACGTGGTCATGTGCTGCCTTGATGTGCTGTTCAACTTCTTCCTCATCTTCGGCACTCGCCAGTTCACAATTTTGGGGCTCAGCCTCACTGTTCCTGGTGCCGGACTTGGCGTTGTGGGTGCCGCCGTCGGCACGCTTCTTGCCGAGCTGGTGTCGGGTGGCGTCATGTTCTGGTTTCTCTGCACCCGTTGCAAAGAGCTGGCGCTGACGCGTCATCCGGGTCGTTTCAGGCTCACCGCCGAGTGTGTGTTCAAGGCATTCAAGATAGGCAGCCCAATGGCTGTTGAGCATACGGCCATCTGCGGGGCGCAGATTGCAGGCACCATGATTGTGGCGCCGCTCGGCACTGTGGCCGTGGCCGCCAACTCGCTCGGCATCACCGCCGAGAGTCTGTGCTACATGCCAGGCTATGGCATTGGCGATGCCTCGACCACGCTGGTGGGGCAGAGCCTTGGCGCCAAAAGGTCCGACCTTGCCCGCAAGTTTGCCCTGATATCGCTGGCCCTTGGCATTGGGTCGATGACTGTGCTCGGTGTTGTGATGTACGTCTTCGCTCCCGAGATTTTCGCGGCACTCACTCCAGTTGCGGCCGTGCAGTCGCTCGGTGCCGAGGCGTTGCGCATCGAGGCTTTTGCCGAACCCATGTTTGCGGCCTCAATCGTGTCCTACGCCATCTTTGTTGGCATGGGCGACACCATTGTCCCCTGCTTCATCAATCTTGGCTGCATGTGGCTTGTCCGCATCACCCTTGCTGCCACCCTCGCCCCCCTCTACGGGCTCAAAGGCGTGTGGTTTGCCATGTGTCTCGACCTCTGCCTCCGTGGCATCATCATGCTCGTGCGTGTCAAGTTCACCAACTGGAGCAAAAAATAAAGGCAGTTTCTTTGCTGCACTCACTATCCTAAAACAGCCAGTATGGTTCTTTGTGAATCATGCTGGCTGAATTTTTTTTTGGGGGGGGCAAAATGCTAATTTTTTTGAATTTAATCCCGTCTATGACATTATCTGTCATAACTATATCTTATCATTGCGCGCGAAGCGGAATTAAGGTTTATGTTTCATAGCAATTTTAATAGCAAAAAAAAACAGGTCGAGTTGCCCCGGCCCGAATGTGTTCACAACGGAATAATCCTTATTGTGAATTGCTTTAAAATGTGTTGCAAATATACTCCCTTTTTCTTAATTTCAAACATTATAACGAAAAAATAAAAAAATAATCATGAATATATTGGGGCTAGATTTGGGCACCAACAGCATTGGTTGGGCTCTTCTGAGTGGTGAACGCAGAGACGGATACAACAGTTTGGTGCCTACTGGCATTATTGATTGCGGCTCAAGAATTATTCCTATGTCGCAGGATGTTATTAACGCGTTTGGCAGGGGACAAGTGAACTCAAAGACAAAGGAGCGCACTGGGTTCAGAGGTACACGTCGTTTGCGCGAGCGTCATCTTATGCGTCGCAACAGGTTGCATCAGGTCCTAAACTTGATGGGTTTCTTGCCTAAGCACTACAGCGACAACCTCGACAGATATGGACATATCCTCACCGACACTGAACCTAAACTGCCATGGATTCAAGATGAGTCTGGCAACTGGCAGTTCCTGTTTATGGATTCTTTTAACGAGATGTTAGGTTTGTTTGCCAAAGTTCATCCTGAACTTGTTGCCGATAACAGAAAGATTCCTTATGATTGGACTCTCTATTATCTGCGTCAAAAGGCTTTGACTTCTCAAATATCAAAGTTTGAACTCGCGTGGATTATTCTCAATTTCAATCAGAAAAGAGGATACTATCAGCTGCGTGGCATGGACGTGGACGATGAAAACAATGAAGAAGGCAAGAAAGAAGAATTTGTTGAATGCAAGATTGTTTCTGTGAAGAATGTTGGAGATGGCTCTTATGACATTGTTCTTGAAAATGGCGAGTCGTTTAACCGAAAAAGCAAAACACCTCTAGATTCCTTGGAGGGCAGGGTTAAGGAATTTATACGGTCGGAAGATGCAAATGGAAAATTGTCATACAGAATGCCTAAAGATGAAGACTGGAATTTGCAGAAACTGAAGGCTCAAAGGTCTATTGATGATTCGGGCAAGACTGTGGGGCAGTATATTTTTGATGCCATTCTTAATAATCCAGAGGTGAAGATAAAGGGTGGTTTGGTGCGTGTTATCGAACGTGATTACTATAAGGATGAGCTGACCCTGATTCTTGAAAAGCAGAAGGAGTTCCACAATGAGTTGCGCGACTCTGATTTGTGTCGCAGCTGTTACGATTTGCTCTACCTCGTCAATAAGGACCATGTCAATTCTATGGTCAGAAAAAATAGTGCCGATGGCTGCGCTCCTTTCACAACTCTTTTTATTGACGATATCATCTTCTATCAGCGTTCGCTCAAAAGCAAAAAATCTCTGATTGCCAATTGCCAATATGAATATCATTCTTATTTCAAGGATGGCAAGGAGCAAAGGGATTATCAAAAGTGTATTGCCAAGTCTCACCCCCTGTTCCAGGAGTTCCGCCTGTGGCAGTTTGTTTCTAATGTCAGAATCACATGCAAGGTCGAAACTTGTGTCAAGGGCACTTGTCAGTTCCAGTCCAACGAGGATTGCACTTCTTATTTCCTTGGCACACCCGAACAGAAGTATGCTCTGTTCTGCGAGCTCAGCAAGCTCGAAAACTTCGATATGAAGACTTTCTTCAAATGCAAGTGTTTGGGTCTTAGCAAGGACGAGCAGAAACAATATAGGTGGAATTATGCCGAAGAAAATTTCTCCCAACCTGGCAACGAGACTCATGCAGGTTTCTTGAAGTTCTTTAAAAAGTGCAGTCTCGATGCCAATCTTTTGACTCCGGAGGTTGAACTTGGCTTGTGGCATATTCTCTATTCTGTTACAACTGTCGATGAGTTGAAAAAGGCTCTTGGCTCATTCTCCGTAAAGAATGGATTCTTCAGTGATAAAGAAAACGATTTTGTTAAAGAATTCGTTAAATACAAGCCTTTCAAAAAGGATTATGGTTCCTACTCCGAAAAGGCTATCAAGAAACTTTTGCCGCTTATGCGTGTTGGCGACGCGTGGAATGAGAATGACATCGACTGCAACACCAAAGTGCGTATTGGCAAGTTTATAACAGGCGAGGCCGATGATGCTATCTCTGATTCTTTGAGGGAAAAACTTTCCAAGTATAAATCGGTCGGCGACTTCTCTGGTCTGCCGCTCCACGATGCTTGCTATGTGGTCTATGGTCGCCATTCCGAGGCTTCTGATGTCGAGAAATGGAAATCGCCAGCAGATATCGATAATTTCTTGAATAAATTCAAACAACATTCATTGCGCAATCCTATTGTTGAGCAGATTGTGCTCGAAACCATGCGAGTTGTTCGCGATATTTGGCAAAAATATGAGTCTATCGACGAAATTCATCTCGAGCTTGGACGCGACCTCAAGAATCCTGGTGACAAGCGTAAGGCTATGACTGCTCAGAATCTTGAAAATCAAAAACAAAACTATCGCATAAAGGTTCTTCTTACGGCTCTTGCCAGCGGCTGTGATTGCGAAAATGTACGACCTTATTCGCCAAGCCAGCAGGAGATTCTTAACATCTACGAGAACACTGCTTATGAGATCGGTGCTAAAAACTCTACAAATGAAGCCGAACTCAAGGAGATAGCTGAGATAAGAGAAAAGCTCGGAAAAAAGGACAGTCCTCAACAGCCTAATAAAAGCGAAATCATCAGATATAAGGCTTGGCTCGAGCAGAACTATAGGTCGCCCTACACAGGACAGCCTGTTCCTCTGTCACGTTTGTTTACCAGTGACTACGAGATTGAACATGTGATTCCGCAGTCGCGATATTTTGACGACTCTTTTGCTAATAAGGTTATTTGCGAGTCGGCTGTCAACAAACTCAAGGATAATATGCTTGCCATGGAGTTTATTCAGAAACATCATGGCGAGGCTGTGCAGCTTGGCAATGGCAAGGTGGTCAATGTGCTCGGGGTTGAGGACTATAAGCAGTTTGTAAACAATAATTATTCGGCTCCGTCGCAACGTCGCAAGCGCAGCAATCTGCTTGCCGAGGATATTCCAAGCGGATTCTCAAACCGCCAGCTCAACGATAGCCGATACATCAGCCGATATGTCATAGGTGTGCTCTCAAATATCGTCAGAACCGTTGCCGATGACAACTCAATTGAGCAAGAGGCCATGTCAAAGAACCTTATCGCAACCAACGGTGCTGTCACCGACGAACTGAAGAGGGTGTGGGGCATCAACGACCAGTGGAACAAAATAATTCTTCCGCGTTTCCAGAGAATGCAGACTGAATTTGGCAACGAGCAGCAGAAATATGTCGACACGTCTGCCGGTGGACACCAAATTCCTGTCGTGCCGTTGGAATATCAGTTAGGCTTCAACAAAAAGCGTATCGACCATCGCCACCATGCCATGGACGCTATCGTTATTGCATGCTCCTCGCGAGACATTGTTAATTTTATCTCTAATGCCAGTGCCAGCGGAACCGACCGCGCAAAATATAGATACGACCTTCAGCATAAGCTCTGTGTTATTAACCAAGATGGACGTCTCACTCGCAACGTCAGTCTGCCTTGGCAGTCGTTCCCAACCGATGTGCTGCAGGCGCTGCAGTCTGTGGTCGTCAGCTTTAAGCAGAATCTGCGTGTGGTCACTCTTGCCTCAAACAAATACGTTCGTTTCAAGGATGGCAAAAAGGTGGTCGAAGTCCAGAATGGAAATAAGAAAAACTGGGCAATACGCAGGGCTATGCACAACGACACCGTCTGGGGACATATCAACCTGCTGGTCGAGCGTAGTAATGTCAAACTCGAGGCAGTTGTCAAGGATATTGAAAATCAGAAAAATGGTCAGCGCAGAAAATATATCATTCAGGATTCTAAACTCAAAAACAAGATTCTCTACCTGATGAAACTGAATTATGACGCAAAAAAATTGAAAAGATACTTCACAGAAAACACTACTTGGAAGGATGCGGTCGATGTGAATAAAATTGAGGTTTATTGCTTCACCGACGACATTGGCGAATTCTGGTGTGCCACTCGTGCAATGGCAGATCTTGTCACTCTGTTTTCTAAATGCAAATCATATAGCGAAGTTGATGAAAAAATCGACGAGATTTCAGACACAGGCATTCGGAAGATTCTTCGCAACCACCTCAACCGCTACAATAATTTTAAGGACGCTTTCAGTGCTGAGGGGGTCGACAAAATGAACGATGACATTGTGGCTCTCAATGGAGGCAAACCGCACAAACCTATACGTAAGGTTCGCAGAACAGAAAACTCTGAGGGCAAATTTAAAGTCGGTAAAACTGGCAACAAAAAGGATAAATATGTGGAGAATGCTAAGGATTCGAATTTGTTTTTTGTTTCTTTCACTAACGATAAGGGCAAAAAAGAGTTCGTGACTGTCCCTTTGGCCGATGCCATCAAATGCGAAGTCAGCGGACAATCTGTTGCCGATTTTGTTGAACAACAAAAACATGGTAGCAAAGTCAATTTTGTTCTCTCGCCTAATGATTTGGTCTGCATGACCGATGATGACGGAAATCCAGATTTGGGTAATATTTATAAAATGGTGTCAGCTAGTGGTAAACGATGTTTCTTCATTCCTTCATCGGTTGCTTCTACAATTGTAGACAAGGTTGAATTTAATAAGTTGAATAAAATAGAGATTGATGTAGAGTCGAAAAAATCCATCAAGGAGAACTGTGTGCCTATAAAGGTGGACCGCTTGGGCAAAATAATTTCAGTTGGCAACAAACCTTATGGCCTATGATAAAAAAGACTCTCTATTTTGGCAACCCGGCATACCTCTCGCTGCGCGACAATCAGCTTGTGGTGCGTATGCCGCTGCCAAACAAGACCGAGGTGCCGCAAGACCTTAAGGAGAAACTTGTGCGTACCATTCCGATCGAGGATATAGGTGTGGTGGTTATAGACGATTCGCAGATAACCATAACTTCTTCGCTTCTGGCCTCGCTTTTAGAGAACAACGTGGCCGTCGTCTCATGCAATCAGAGCAAAATGCCTGTGGGGCTGTTCATGCCCCTGGCAGGTAACACTGTGCAGCACGAACGTTTCGCTCTGCAGACCGAATCGTCGCTGCCGCTGCGCAAGCAGCTATGGGCACAGACCATTCAGCAGAAAATTCGCAATCAGGCCAGTCTGCTTATGGTCACTTCAGGCTATCATTGCAAAAATATGTTCAAGATGGCCGACGATGTCAAGAGTGGTGATTCCGATAACAAGGAGGGGCAGGCGGCTGCTTTCTACTGGAAGAATATTTTTGGCGACCGTTTCCCTGGATTCATACGCAACCGCGAGGGCTGTCAGCCCAATCCTCTGCTCAACTACGGCTATGCCATTTTGCGTGCCGTGATTGCCAGGGCATTGATGTCGAGCGGACTGCTGCCCACTTTTGGTCTGCACCACCACAACAGATATAATGCCTATTGCCTTGCCGATGATGTTATGGAGCCTTATCGCCCCTATGTCGACCAGCTTGTGCTCGACATTGTGGCTACAGGCGAGTTGACCGAGGGCGAGATTACAAAGGAGCAGAAGGTCCGCCTGCTTGGCATTCCGGCTCTCGATGTTGTCATCGACGGCAAAAAGAGTCCGCTGCTTGTAGCTGCTTCCACCACAACAGCCTCGCTTGTCAAATGTTTTGCCGGCGAAATACGCAAAATTTCTTACCCAGTTATGGAGTTTGATGTATGAGTGCTCTTTCCGACAGATTAAATGAGTATAGAATTATGTGGCTGATGGTGTTTTTCGATCTTCCCACAAAAACGGCCAAGGACCGACGCGATGCCACCATGTTCCGAAAGAATCTTTTGAGGGATGGTTTCACAATGCTGCAGTTCTCGTCATACGTGCGTCATTGTGCCAGCTGGGAGAACGCGCAGGTTCATCGCAAAAGAGTGAAGGCTTTTGTTCCCTCAAAAGGCGAAATATGCATTTTGGAACTTACCGACAAACAATTTGGCGAGATGGAAATGTTCTCCAACGCCTCAAAAACACCTCCACCCAGCGAGGGAATTCAGCTTGAGCTCTTTTGAGTTTATTTACAAAAAAAAATGGGTTGATGCACTTTTTTTTGCATCAACCCATTTTTTGTCGAAGAATTTGCCTTTGACGCATGTCGCTGGGGGGGGGGACACCTATACATAAATAAAAAAATCCACCAATCTGGTGGATTTCTCTTTTTAGGACACCCAATTTTTTCTTTTCTAACTTTTGTAATATCTCGTTGACTGATATTTCGTTACAGCATTCGAGGTGTTTGTCCTAACTCAAAGTTAGGCATTTTAAAGCAATTCACAACAACTTGAATTTATGGACGATGAACAAGCGGGTGTTTGTCCTAACTCAAAGTTAGGCATTTTAAAGCAATTCACAACCATCTCCCAC
>R06__coassemble_4_pt1 | contig 115487 bp, 62 predicted proteins | sample R06__metabat2_high_PE_023 | metagenome-assembled genome bin R06 | reverse complement strand
CCAATAGATATCAGGGATTATCAATCCGACCTGTAAAAAGGAACAAATAAGTATAGGCAACCTCTATAAATTCACCGTTCTATTTTATAGAGAACTCTGTTAAACTTTTTGGCGCTTTTTGTTTTATCTAGGCATCTTGCTGTTTGTCAGTCGGTCACAGTGCCCGCACTGCTCCCTTCTTCCGCGTAGCAATCTGCTCAAGATAAATCCAAAAATCGCTCAAAATCAATTTATAGAGGTCGCCATAAATATATTTGTAAAAACACTAACTGCTAGGATTATGGCACGATACGCTCTTTTAATGTTAGGGCTACTCATTAACTTTTCGGTTATTGCAACCACCAGCAGCAAAAAAATCATAAAATTCGACCATTACCAGACCACCAACGGTTTGGTATCCAATCGTATATTCGATATAAAACAGGATAAACGCAGTTTCTTGTGGATAGCCACCGATTTTGGATTGGAGAGGTTTGACGGGCATCATTTCAAACTTTACAGCAAGAAAGATTATCCAGGTCTATGGCGGAACGACATCATGTTCATCGACTATGATGGTAACAACACCCTAACCGTAGGCGGCTACAACGGCTTCGTTATGGACTACGACATTGTAAGGGATTCCTTTATCGACATTATGCCCCCCTCGTTCGAGACAGAGAACTACCACGAGATAAAGGGGATCTACATCAACGAAGCAGGCACACGATACATCTACGCCAACTGCGGCATCTACCGTCAAGACAAGAAAGAAGGTGAATTTAAGTCGATTTTTGACCCACTGCCACAAATAAAGAGCGGCATCATCGAATCGATGTGCCAAGACAAGATAGGGCGTTACTGGCTCGTTTCGGTTAACGAGTTGGCGGTCTACACCAAAGAGGGCAAATTCTTCACCCGTTACGAAGTAGACAAGAATCAAAGTGGTTTCAAGTCAAACATATTGCCAATGGGCGATGGCAAGTTTGCCGTTTCGCTTTACGATATGGAATTGTGGATATTTGACGGGAATGCCACAACAATTGGCACGCCACAGAGCATAAAGCTGCCATTTGGCGGCATCATCACTATGCTAACCGACAAGAAAGGCCGTACATGGTTTGCTACCGACGGATACGGACTATGGTACACCGAAGGCAAGATATCGAACGACAGCCATTTTGTTCAGGTTCTACCCCACAATGCCAGCGCCGACGAAATCATCAAGATTTACGCATTAACCGAAGACAAGAACGGAGGCATCTGGCTAGGGACACAAAACTCTGGGATTTGGCACATCAGCGCACAAGAGGCAGCCATTCAATTCTCAGCCGATTACGGGTTCCCTAAATCGGTATGTTCAGGCTTTGTTGAAGATAAGCAAGGCAACATTATTGTAGGAAGTGACGGATACGGTCTGTACCGTCTTAAGAGCGATGGTAGCTACATCCACTACCCACAACCCTACAACAACATCACCCAGATATGCAAGACACCCAATGGCGAATATTTTGCCAGCACATGGGGAGGCGGCATCGTAAAAGTGAACGAAGCCAACGGTACCTCCAGCACTATTAACTTTAACGGCATAGGCAACACCAGCACTTCGTTTTTCAGCATCGACGCCATGAGCAATGGTGAAGTGTGGGCCTGCCCCGGAAACGACGACATTTACCGCCGCAACACCAAAGGCCAATGGGAGAGAATGGTTCTAGGCTACGACAGTTTGAGCAAAGAGCCCAACAAATGGATTATAAAAGCAGTGGAAGGCCAGAACGGCACCCGCTGGATTATAACCACCAACAGCATATGGAAGTTGAATGGGACCACCAAGAAGGCCCTTGTTCCCGACCTAGCCTACGTTCACAGCCACAATCCGTTGAGCATTAACGATGGCGTCTGCGATAAAAGCGGCAACTTCTATATTGCCACCAACAAAGGTATTGTCTGCTATGAGGCCAACAGCACAAAAGGAGACACACTTTCGTATGTGCCACTAACCAACTACCAAAGCATCGTCATCGACCACCAAGGCATGTTGTGGGCAGCGGGCGATGACGGCATTATTGCCATTGACTCGAAAACCAAGAAATACTATATACTACCCGGCGATTACAGCGACCTTGCCAAGAGTTACTTCTTTAAGAACGCCGGCTACGTCGATTCGAAAGGAGAAGTCTTTTTTGGCACCAATGGCGGTTTCTTCCGTTTCGACCCAGTAAAGGTGTTAAAGGCCGACAACATCGGCTACTTTGGCTTTGCTGACCTCTACATCAGCCAACAGAAAGTGCAAGTAGGTACAAACGAATTGGAAGATGGTCCGCTTAACGAGCTGAAAGAAATAGAATTAGCCTATGGTCGTACCGACATCAGCATAGGCATAGACCTAGCCGACATTGACGGATTAAGTCAAGCCAACATCAGTTACCGCCTTACCGGTTTAAACAATGAATGGCAACCCGTTGGAGACGACAACAACATAAAATTCAACTACTTGCCAACCGGCACCTACCAATTGGAGGTAAAAGTTGAAAAAATGGGAACACAGGCCACCAGCAAGATCATCACACTCACCATCAGGGTATTGCCACCATGGTGGGCAAGTTGGTGGTTCCGCCTGCTTATGGTGGTCCTACTGGGAGCACTGGTCTACTACGCCTACAAGCACCGGGTTGAAAGCATCAAGCAACAGCGTGAGGAACTAAAGCGCAAAGTGGACGAGCAGACCATTGCCTTGAGGAAAACCATATTGGAAAAAGACCGACTCATAGCCGTGATTGCCCACGACCTGAAATCGCCAATGTTTGGTATTGTAGGAGCCCTTGAAAACTGGTTGTGCAAATATAAGGACAGCCAGGAAGAGCACGGCCAGGCACTGGTAGACAAAACCTACCATTCGGCCAACCGCCTGCAGAATGTGTTAAGCGAGTTGGTAGACTGGGCCCGACAGAAAGAACAAGGTATGGAATGCCAACCTACCGACATCAATCTGCAAAAGCTCACCAAAAACATCTGCGAATTGCAACAGTCGAGAGCCAACAATAAAAACATCAGCCTTGCTACCGATTTCAAATACGCCCATTTATGCTACTGCGACGAGCGTATGGCCAGCACCGTCATCAGGAACCTACTGTCGAACGCCATCAAGTTCAGTAACCGCGGCGGACAACTCACCCTTAAAGGATGGGAAGAAAACGGCAACTGCTATTGGCAGATTGAAGACCAAGGTATTGGCATGAGCACAGAACAAGTTGCGAAATTTAACAAGCAGCACCACTGCGACTCAACCAAAGGCACCGAAAGCGAAAGCGGTACCGGTTTGGGTCTTTCACTCTGCTACGACTATATAACAAGGAATAAAGGTTTACTCACACTTGAAAGTGAACAAGGCAAGGGAACCATTATCACTTTCAGTCTGCCTATGGGCAACGAAATTGTGGCAACAGAGGAGATACCTATAGAAAACAGCACCAACAAGACGGAAGAAACACCTGCCACCACAACCGATATGGAACTTCTGCAAGGTAATACCGTGCTGATTGTTGATGACGACGAACTGATTATTGAGAACACAGACACCTATCTACGTCCCTACATGCAGGTGGTTACTGCCAAGAACGGCAAGGAAGCCCTGCAAGTATTGGAGCAGAACAACATAGACCTTATAGTAAGTGACGTGGACATGCCGGAAATGAACGGTATTGAATTCAGCCAGAAGGTTACCGAAAGCGGCAAACACATTCCATTCCTCTTTGTTTCGGCCAAGAACGAGGAAGATGACCGCCTGACCGGCTTGCAAAGTGGCGCCATCGACTACATTGCCAAGCCATTCAGCAGTAGGGAACTCCTACTCAAGTTAAGCAATATTCTGCTTATCCGCCAGAAAGGTCAGAAGAGCGCCCTTGCCACCAAACTTGAGAATATGGCAGGCAAAGTAACGGGAGCCAAAGCGGAAGACGAACCACTCAATCCGTTTATTGAGAAATTCCTTGCCCTGTTGGAGAAGAACCACAGCAACAACATGCTGAATGTGGAGCAGATAGCCAGCGACATGGCAGTGAGCCAATCGACCCTTGGCCGAAAGTTGAAGAGCCTGGTTGGGAAAACGGCCATCGATATGCTCACCGAATACCGATTGAACAAGGCCCTACAACTTTTGAAAGAGAAAAAGGAAGACATCCAAATCAGCGATATTGCCTATCAGGTTGGTTTCAGCGACCCTTCTTACTTCTCGAAGAAGTTTAAAGACCACTTTGGCAAGACACCAACCGAAATGATGCAGTTGGACAATAGTAACTAACGCAAGATAAATAAATACCAAAAATCCCGTCATTCAGCAGAATGACGGGATTTTTTTATTGCATGACGAGAAATTCGCCAACAGAAGACGGGTAAACATCTACATTTGCACCAAACAAGGACTTAAAAACACAACACCATGAAGCTAAATTTACATAACAAATGGCTCGTATCTGCTGCATTATTAGGCAGCATTATACTTAATGCCGACGGTATGGGCTGCACACCAGACCTACATGTAGAAGGAAAATACTTTAAAGACCCACAGGGCAACATCGTCAACCTTCACGGCGTGATGGACACCCCAAGTATGTGGTTTAACAGTAACCGATGGACCAGTTGGGACCTCGGTGGTTACGTAGAAGCAGCATGCCCTCGCGCACAAGCCTATTTTACCAAGATATTTGATGCCGTTACCGATACAGCACAAGGTGCCTACTGCGACATCTTCCGTTTGCACATGGAACCTTCGTGGTTACGCAAAGATGGCGTCACATCAAGCGGAGAAGCCGACCTTGCCACCACCTACGACCGCAATAAGGTAAAGACCTACCTCGACAAACTCTTCTTACCAATAGCCGAAGATGCTAACGCACACGGCATGTACGTCATCATGCGTCCGCCAGGTGTTTGTCCGTCATCCATCCAGGTAGGCGACGATTACCAGAAATACCTGCTCGATGTTTGGGACATTGTTTCAAGCAACGAGACTGTAAAATCGCATGCCGGTTGGTTGATGCTTGAGTTGGCCAACGAGCCCGTGCAGGTAAAGGACGCCAACGGCAACCGATCTACCGACGGCACTTGGGGTCCAGCCAACGGTCCGGCCAAGACCGACTTCTTCCAACCCATCATCAACAAGATTCGTGCGAACGGTTTCACCGGCATCATCTTGGTGCCAGGCGAAGGCTACCAGTCATCGTACCAGAGTTATGCCACCTACCCTATCAGCGACGACAACTACGGTTTTGCAATCCACGTCTATTCAGGTTGGTACAACCAGAGCGACGACAACTGCAGCGCCAGCAGCTTTATTACCAACATGAAGAGCCAGGTGCCACAGGTTGACAGCAAGCCAATAGTCATTACCGAATGCGACTGGTCGCCAGGCGAAACCGATAACACCAACTACGATGGTTCGTCAACCGGTTCCAACTACGGTACTTGGGCTACTGCCCACACCTCGACCTGGGGTAACGCCCTCCACGACATGATGGACCATTTTGGCAACTTCTCAATCACCCTGACCAGTACCGACGTGTACGTCGACATGGACACCTACATCAGCACCGGCAAGGTACAGCCAGCCTTTATGGACAAGGCCCAGCCAGAAGAAGCCAGCGGTGTGGCATGCTTCAAATGGTTCAAGGAATGGGGACAAGAAGATAATCCGGCTTGCGACGGCAGTTCTGCCCAAGCACCTTTCAACGGCACAGCAGCCAGTATTCCGGGTAAGATTGAAGCCGAAGATTATGACCTTGGTGGCGAAGGTAAGGGCTACCACGACACCGATAAGAACAACGATGGCGATGCCTACCGCAGCGACGGAGTGGACATTAAGAGCAACAACGCCGGCAACTACTCTATTGGTTGGATGGCACAAGACGAATGGCTGACCTACACCGTCAACATTGCCGATGCCACCAAATACCACTGGAGCGTGAACGTTGCCACCGAGAACGATGACGCACAGTTCCACTTCCAACTCGACGGCAAGGACATTACCGACAAGATTACCGTTCCTAACACGGGTAGCTACACCACTTACAAGGAAGTGACAGGCACCGTTAACCTGCCTACAGGCGAGCACCAGTTGACACTCGTAATTGACAACCCTTATTTCGACCTCGACTGGATGAACTTCAGTCTAGTTCAAGAACCTTATAACGGCGTTGCCGCCAACATTCCGGGCACCATTGAAACAGAGGAATTTGACTGGGGCGGTAGCGGAACAGCCTACTCAGATACCGATACCACTAACAATGGAGGAGAAATGAGAACCGAAGGTGTAGATATTAAAGCAAATACCGATGGCGGCTACCGCCTAGGTTGGACCGTAACCGGCGAATGGCTTGCCTACACCGTAAATGTGGCACAAACCAGCAAATATAACTGGACAGCCCTTGTTTCTACCGACAACGACAATGCCGCCTTCCACCTTGAAATGGATGGTGAAGCCATTACCGATATCGTAAAAGCCACTAACACTGGCGATTGGGACCAGCTGGTTGAAGTGGGTGGCAGCGTTGAACTCACCCAAGGCGAACATGTACTGAAACTGGTAGTTGACGGCAACTACTTCGACATTGACAAGCTCACCTTTGACGAGGACACCGACAAGGCAGGCGTTCCAACAATAGAGAATGAGACCAACACCAAATACATGGTCATTTCGGCACTTGGTGTTGTTATAGGCCATATTGACACACAAGAGGGTGATATTGCCACAACAATGGAAGGAATGAACCTGGCAAAGGGCATCTACCTTTTGAAAGCAAAGAATGGCAAGGTTATCAACTTTGTAGTTAAGTAGTTTTTAAGATTGCACAAACGAAGAGCGAGCCGATTTCGGTTCGCTCTTTTTTGAACTGGTTGCGCAACTGTGCCGGCGTCATTCCACATTTGCCGTCAATATGTTTCTCTCTATGAAGGGAAAAATTTAATGGCAACAGTTTTTTCCGTCATAGTAAGACATTGCAAGGAGTTTGTATCCAAGAACATAACTTCCCGTAGTATGGTCAAAGACCTTACTTGCCAATTCTGTCCGCAAGCCAGTCTTCTCTATTGTCGTGTCGTCAAATATGAAGAATGTTGGATCATCGTTCTTCTCATTAGTTTTCTGCTCGATCTGACGGATACATGATTTACAGGTACTTAAAAGCAAGCCACGCCAGTTTACCTTCTCGTTATTCATAAAATTGTAGAAACAATTCTTGTTGCTTTCCACAAAATTATGAAACAGTCTTTACTGTGACTTGCCTATGCTTTCCTTAAGGAATCGCATGGTCAGCAACATCAGGACAATACCTGATGCAGAAAGGCCTCGGTATTTTGAGATTTTTAGCCCGTTGATTATTCGCGAAAGACCAAGCACTTTGAATAGGGATATCAAATCGTGATAAACGGCAGCCTTATTTTCTAACTGTTTGGGGAATCTCGGATATATTTTCTAATTTTGTTTTGTTAACATTATTCATGTAATTCATTGTATTTCTATTTGTTGACACTAAAAAAATGCAAAAAAATCATGAATCAATCAACAGTTTCCCGACCATTTCATGAGTGGAAGACTCTAGTAAAATAATTGCAAATGAAATATATCGAGCCTTTTCGTGACTATATAGTATTATTGAATGGAGACATAGTCCAATGTTTTGATGATATAGGGAAGGGATGCTATATCTTTCTCTACAAATTAACTGAGGATTATAATAAAATAGAAATTCCACAACAACAAGATTTTATCAATCTGTATAATTTGGCGAAACAAAATGGAAGCAATACTTTTTCTGTCAATACAGAAGATATAGAAAATGCATCATTGGAAGAATTTCTTGATGTAGTTAATGCATACCTAAAGGAATTTGAAGATTGTCATTGTTTTCATCCGCCAATATTTGTATTTAAAAAGATAACTTCAAAAGACATAATATCATGTTTTAAAGCAAAGACAGCTATTGTTGTGAAGGGTGTTGAGGAGTTTAATTTTATACAAGAGGATGATTTGAAAAATTTCGAGCACTACGAACCAAATCAGGTCAAAGATTCCTATGAAAATAGTATAGGTTTACGTCTTGGCTGTAAAACGAAGGATCAAGTCAACAAAATTAAAAATGTCTTAGAGCAAATTCCACAGGAAGAAGTCCGACACAAAAGGTTCCAGTCTTATGATTGCAAATATCCAGATTATATCGAGGTGATTCCTAAGAAGTATGTTGAACAGTTTATTCTTCATCGTCAATTCATTGATACAAGTTTCGTGGACAGTAAAGAGAAAATCTTTACTGGAAAAGAAGACAAGATTATTTTAGATTTAAGAAAACCAGATCAAGATATAATGAAGTTGATGCTTCAGATGGGAATAATTGAAGAATAATTACAGCCAACTTTTTTTATTTAATTTAAATGATTATCCACTTGTTTACCAAAATATGGTTTAAACAAGTGAAATATAATCAGTTGCTGTATTTTAATTTTAGTATTTTTTACGAATATAAATAAAGTAAAACAAACGATTATCAACCATTTACGAAAAGCTGAGATAGCAACTTGAATTCTGCGTATTATTAAGAAGCTGTTTAAATTTTATTGGAAAATTTTGTTAAGCATCAAGAAACAGAAGGCTATCTGAATCATGGTTACAGTGGTTTCTGCTTGATACTCATAGTCAATGACTAATCTTCTAAAGTTTTCCAACCAAGCGAACGACCGTTCCACGATCCATCTTTTTGGTAGGACATGAAACTTAGATGGGCATTCGTCAGGTCTGAGAACAATTTCCAGTTCGCATCCTAAAGTGGCTTTTAGTGTGTTAGCCAATTGCTCTCCACGATATCCTCCATCTGCAATTATTTTGGCAAGTAATGGAAATCTATATTTCATACTTTCAAATACTTGTGTTGCCCCAACACTGTCATGGAAATTTGCTTGATGAACCACAACAGCAAGAGGAATGCCTAAAGTGTCAACAACCAAATGCTGTTTCCGACCTTTGATTTTCTTGTTTCCGTCAATACCTCTACACTTGTCTGCGTGATGAGACGTTTTCACGCTTCTTGAGTCAATCAGGCCCAAACTGGGACATCCACAACGACCCAATATGACTCGAAACCAAATGTGTATTTTGATAAAAAGGTCTTCAAAAATGCCCTCATACTTCCATTTTGAAAAATAATAGTAAACAGTGTTGTAAGGAGGGAAATCACTAGGTAGCATTCTCCACTGACAGCCCGTTTTTAGAAGGTAATTGATTGCATTCACAATGCTTCTAAGAGGATACTTTCGCTTTCGGACTTGCACATCTAAAAACTTTTCTATAATTTTCCACTGATTATCGGTAAGATTTGTTGAATAATTCTTCATTTCTTTGTTTTTTCGCTACTATAAAGTTACGAAAAATTATTCACTTATAAAACTAAAAATCAGTAATTTAATATGCTATTATAGAACTTTTCATTAGGTTCTATAATAGTTTTTTTGAATTAAATTTAAACAACTTCTAAGTTTAACTCCATAAAATTTTGTTTTGGAAAGCGCCGCATTGGCTGAAAAAAATGGGAAAGGATTGCAATAGTTTCAAAATAATAACTATTTTTACATAGGACCATAAAACACAAAAGCTTATGCGAAACAAGAGAAAAAACATCATGCTTTGCCTGCTCATCATGATGATTGGCATTTTTGACATTTCGGCAGAGCAACTGGCAACATTGCCAAAAAGGACAACAGACGAGTTTATAGAATATATTTCAACACAAAAAATCGAACAGCTGGCAATATACGACGCTTGCGAATCGCCAAAGAAAGCGAAGCTTATAAAAATCAAAAATATATACACTGAGTCAACAGGTATCAGGGATTTGCAGCGCCTTTATATAGAGACAAGCGAAGGAGAAAACATCAAGATCGACCTGGCTTATTTATTTGCCGCAGAAAAAGACGGGAAATATTATAATGTGGGCAGAATTCTAGGAATGTACTGCTATCCGTGCGTTGAAGACGGCTTCACGATTACAAATAAAGGTAAGGTGAAAGGAGCGATAAAACTTGATGATGAGTTATGAACGGCCGATATGCGGTTTAGGCATTTCAAATTCTAACTTTAAAGGCGAAAAAAAACATCAATTAAAGTTTTTCCGACCTATTTTTTTACTTTTTTCATTGGTCAATACAAAAAAAACGAATAACTTTGCATAACAATTAAGGACAAAAAAAATGAAGCAGTTGCTCAATATCATTCTACTACTAAACCTCCTATCGCGAAGCGTGGAGGTGTGAAGGTGTTGCCGTGATATTGACTGACAATAAGACAAAGCCTTTCTCACTTCCAAAATGAGAAAGGCTTTATAGTTGTGTTTAAATACATATTCGGAAAAAAATAAAAAATATATAACATGGCAGACAGACTGTACATATTCGACACCACCCTGCGCGACGGAGAGCAGGTGCCAGGTTGCCAGCTGAACACCGTTGAGAAAATCGAGGTAGCAAAAGCCCTTGAGACTCTTGGCGTTGACGTTATCGAAGCTGGATTTCCTATTTCAAGTCCGGGTGACTTCAAATCAGTTGAAGAAATTTCGAAAGCCGTTACATGGCCTACTATATGCGCACTGACCAGAGCTGTGCAGAAGGACATTGACGTTGCCGCAGATGCGCTCAAGTATGCAAAATACAAGAGAATACACACCGGAATAGGTGCCAGCGAACAGCATATCAAGTATAAATTCAACTCGACAGAAGACGAGATTATCGAGCGTGCGATAGCAGCAACAAAGTACGCGAAGAAACTCGTAGAGGATGTGGAGTTCTACTGCGAAGACGCAGGACGTGCCGACAACGTATTTCTGGCAAGACTTGTAGAGGCTGTCATTAAAGCCGGAGCCACAGTTGTGAACATTCCAGACACTACAGGATATTGTCTGCCTCAGGAATATGGCGCAAAAATCAAGTACCTGATGGAGCATGTTGACGGCATACACAATGCAAGACTCTCGACCCACTGTCACAACGACCTTGGAATGGCAACAGCCAACACCATGGCCGGAGTTATAAACGGAGCTAGACAGGTTGAGGTGACAATGAACGGCATAGGCGAGCGTGCTGGAAACACTGCAATGGAAGAGATTGCCATGATATTGAAGTGCCACAAAGGACTTGGTATTGAGACCAACGTGAACACACAGCACATTCACCGTGTGAGCGAGATGGTTTCGTCGCTGATGAACATGCCAATACAGCCAAACAAGGCCATCGTGGGCAGAAACGCCTTTGCTCACTCATCGGGCATACATCAGGACGGAGTGCTGAAGAACAAGCAGACATATGAAATTATTGACCCTAAAGATGTTGGTATAGACAGCAACGAGATAATACTGACAGCACGCAGCGGAAGAGCCGCACTGAAGCACAGGCTTCAGGTTCTTGGTGTAGACATAAAAGACCAGGACAAGTTGAACGAGCTGTACCAGGAATTCTTGAAGCTTGCTGACAAGAAGAAGGAAATCAATGACGATGACATACTGATGCTTGCTGGAAAGAGCCGCACCGAGACCCACCGCATAAAGATGGAGTATCTGCAGGTGACCTCGGGCCTTGGTGTAAGACCAATAGCCTCTATCGGCTTGGACATTGCAGGCGAGAAGTTTGAAGCAGCAGCACAGGGCAACGGTCCGGTTGATGCGGCAATCAATGCAATCAAACGAATAATCAACCGCAAGATGACACTGCAGGACATGCTTATTCAGAACATAACAAAGGGCAGCGGAGACCTTGGCAAAGTGCACATGCAGGTTGAGTATGAAGGAGTTTCTTACCAGGGATTCTCGGCCAACACAGACATCGTTGTGGCAAGTGCAGAAGCTTATATAGACGCAATAAACAAGTTTGTGCACTAATCCAGCCTCATCATATTGAAATAACATAGCAACAAATACAAAAATAATTAAAGGGTATTATGAATACTTTATTTGACAAGATTTGGGATAAACACGTGGTTCAGATAGTAGAAGACGGACCAACACAACTATATATCGACAGACTATACTGCCACGAGGTGACTTCGCCTCAGGCATTCACCGGAATGCGCGAGCGCGGGCTGAAGTGTTTCCGTCCGGACCAGATTGTCTGCATGCCAGACCACAACACACCAACACATGACCAAGACAAGGAAATCGAAGATCCTGTGTCAAGAAAACAAGTTGAGACTTTGGCTAAGAACACAGCCGAATTCGGTCTGACTCACTTTGGCATGATGAACAAGAAGAACGGTATCATCCATGTTGTTGGTCCAGAGCGCGGATTGTCATTGCCTGGCATGACAATCGTATGCGGAGACTCGCACACATCAACCCACGGTGCAATGGGTGCGGTTGCATTCGGAATCGGAACATCAGAGGTTGAGATGGTTATGGCCAGCCAGTGCATTCTCCAGTCAAAGCCAAAGTCGATGAGAATAAGCGTTGAAGGCACACTGAAGAAAGGTGTAACAGCAAAGGACGTAGCCCTTTATATCATGAGCAAGATGAGCACATCTGGCGCAACAGGATACTTTGTTGAGTATGCAGGTTCGGCAGTCAAGAGTCTGACAATGGAAGGCAGATTGACCCTTAGCAACTTGACAATCGAGATGGGAGCACGCGGCGGATTTATCGCACCAGACGAGGTTACATTCGAGTATCTGAAAGGTCGCGAGTATGCGCCAAAGGGAGCTGAGTGGGACAAGGCAGTTGCTTACTGGAAGACACTTAAGTCTGGCGATGACGCTGTGTTCGACAAGGAAATCAAGTTTGACGCTGCAGACATAGAGCCAATGGTTACATATGGCACAAACCCAGGAATGGGAATGGGAATCAGCCAGCACATACCATCAATCGACAGCATAGACAAGGCCGGCCAGGAGTCGTTCAAGAAGAGCTTGGACTACATGGGCTTTGCTGCCGGTGATTCACTGCTTGGCAAGAAGGTTGACTATGTGTTCTGCGGATCATGCACAAACGGACGTATTGAAGACTTCAGAGCATTTGCCTCAATAGTGAAAGGAAAGAAGAAAGCAGCAGATGTTGTTTGCTGGTTGGTTCCTGGCTCTTGGATGGTTGACGAGCAGATTCGCAAAGAAGGACTCGACAAAATATTCGAGGAGGCTGGATTTGAGTTGCGTCAGCCTGGCTGCTCAGCATGTCTGGCTATGAATGACGACAAGATACCAGCAGGCAAGCTGAGTGTGTCAACTTCAAACAGAAACTTCGAAGGCCGTCAGGGTCCAGGTGCACGCACAGTGCTAGCCAGCCCACTTGTTGCCGCAGCAGCTGCAATAACAGGCGTAATCACAGATCCAAGAACAATGATGTAAAAAAAACATCGCCATTCTAACTATCAAAATTTGACAAGATGAAACAGAAATTCGATATAATCACCAGCACATGTGTGCCTCTTCCACTTGAGAACGTGGACACTGACCAGATAATTCCAGCAAGATTTCTAAAAGCAACAGACAAGGCCGGATTCGGAGAGAATCTGTTCCGCGACTGGCGCTATGACAAGAACAACCAGCCAATCAAGAGCTTCGTTTTGAACGACCCTACATATGGAGGTTGCATACTTGTTGCAGGAAAGAACTTCGGAAGCGGAAGCAGCCGTGAGCACGCAGCATGGGCAATTGCTGGATACGGATTCAGAGTGGTTATCTCAAGCTTCTTTGCAGACATCCACAAAAACAACGAGCTGAACAACTTCGTGTTGCCAGTCGTAGTGTCAGAAGGATTCCTAGCCGAGTTGTTCGACAGCATCAGCAAAAATCCTAAGATGGAAGTTAAGGTTGACCTTCCTAACCAGACAGTCACAAACTTGGCAACAGGCAAGAGCGAAAAGTTCGAGATAAACGGCTACAAGAAATACTGCTTGATGAACGCTCTCGACGATATAGACTTCTTGCTTGAAAACAAAGACAAAATAGAAGCATGGGAGAAAAACTCCAAAAAATAGAAATAATGGATACGACACTGCGCGATGGTGAGCAAACCAGCGGAGTGTCGTTTCTGCCACACGAAAAGCTTGTGCTTGCACGCACTTTGCTACAGGACCTTAAAGTAGACAGAATAGAGGTTGCATCGGCAAGAGTGTCGGAAGGCGAGAAAGAGGCTGTGCGCATGATATGCGACTGGGCCAGTTCAGCCGGTTTGATAGACAAAATCGAAGTTCTTGGTTTTGTTGACGGACAGACATCTATTGACTGGATAAGCGAGAGCGGCTGCAAGGTGGTGAATCTGTTGAGCAAAGGTTCGCTGAAGCACTGCACGCAACAACTCAAGAAGACTCCGGAGGAGCATCTTGAAGGCATAAAGAAGAGCGTGGAGTATGCCCACCAAAAGGGAATAAAGGTGAACCTTTATCTTGAGGACTGGAGCAGCGGAATAAGAGACTGCGAGGACTATGTCTACCAGATGATGGACGGTCTGGCAGGAGCTGGAATTGAAAGATTCTTGCTGCCTGACACGCTTGGCATTATGACTCCTACGGCAGCCTACTATGCGCTGAAGAAAATGACCGACCGCTACCCTGGCGTCAAGTTCGACTTCCATGCCCACAACGATTATGACCTTGCAGTGGCAAACGCAATGGCAGCTGTTGAAGCAGGCGTTGCCGGGCTTCACACCACAATAAACGGTCTGGGAGAGAGAGCAGGCAACACCCCACTGGCAAGCGTTCAGGCCGCACTTAAGGACCACTACGGAGTGCAGACAAACATCTGCGAGGAAAAACTCTCGGAGATAAGCAGACTTGTTGAGTCATACAGCGGAATAGCAGTTCCGCCAAACAAGCCGGTTGTTGGCGACAGCGTGTTCACACAGGTTGCCGGAGTACATGCCGACGGAGACAACAAGAACAACCTCTACTGCAACAATCTGCTGCCAGAAAGATTCGGTCGCAAAAGGGAATATGCGTTAGGAAAAAGCAGCGGAAAGGCGAATATATTGAAGAACCTTGAGGAACTGGGATTGAAACTCAGTCCGGAGCAGACAAAGGCTGTTACGAACCGAATTATCGAGCTTGGCGACAAAAAGGAACTGGTGTCGCAGGAGGACCTGCCGTATATAGTTGCCGATGTGCTGAAACACAATGCGCCAGACGATAAAGTGAAGCTAGACAGCTATTTAGTGTCGACAGCCTACGGACTGAAGCCAATGGCAAGCGTAAGAATGGAAATCAACGGCGTTTGCTATGAAGAGAGTGCAACGGGAGACGGACAGTATGACGCATTTGTAAGAGCAGTCAGACACATATACAAGAACAAACTGCAACGCAGTTTTCCTTGGCTGACGAACTATGTTGTCAGCATACCGCCAGGCGGAAGAACCGATGCGCTTGTGCAGACCACAATCTCGTGGACATATGAGGGCAAGTCATACAGAACAAGAGGTCTGGATGCAGACCAGATGGAATCGGCAATCAAAGCCACAATAAAAATGCTCAACATGATAGAAGAGCAACAGGCAGAATAAAAACAAAATAAAGAAAACATATAGAAATGGATTTCAAAATTGCAGTATTGCCAGGAGATGGCATTGGACCTGAGATTTCGGCACAGGGTGTTGCCGTTATGGATGCAGTGGCAGCAAAATTTGGCCACAAAGTAACATACAAGTACGCAATCTGCGGAGCAGACGCCATTGACAAAGTTGGCGATCCATTCCCAGAGGAGACATTCAACATCTGCATGGAGAGCGATGCTGTGTTGTTCTCGGCAGTTGGCGACCCTAAGTTCGACAACAATCCTGCAGCAAAGGTAAGACCAGAGCAGGGATTGCTTGCAATGCGTAAAAAACTCGGATTGTTTGCAAATATCCGTCCTGTACAGACATTTGACTGTCTTGTTCACAAGTCACCTCTTAAGGACGAGCTTGTAAAGGGAGCTGATTTCATCTGCATACGTGAGCTTACTGGCGGCATGTACTTCGGTGAGAAGAAAGAAGGCAGCGACTACGCATACGACACAAACGCATACAGCCGTGAGGAAGTTGAGCGCATACTGAAAGTTGCATACAAGTATGCACAGCAGCGCAACAAGCACCTTACTGTTGTTGACAAGGCAAACGTATTGGCATCTAGCCGTCTGTGGAGAAAAGTGGCACAGGAGATGGCACCAAAGTATCCTGATGTAACAACAGACTTTATGTATGTTGACAACGCATCAATGCGTATGATTCAGGAGCCTAAGTTCTTCGACGTAATGGTGACAGAGAACACATTCGGTGATATTCTTACAGACGAGGGTTCATGTATCACCGGTTCTATGGGTCTGCTTCCATCAGCTTCAACAGGCGAGCACACTCCTGTGTTTGAGCCAATCCACGGTTCATGGCCACAGGCAAAGGGATTGAACATTGCAAATCCATTGGCACAGATTCTTTCTGTTGCAATGTTGTTTGAGTATTTCAACCTTAAGGAGGAAGGCAAGATTATCCGTGATGCAGTTGATGCATCTTTGGCTGAGAACGTACGCACACCTGAAATCCAGGTTGAAGGCGGTGCAAAATACGGCACAAAAGAAGTTGGCGCATGGATTGCTGAATGGATTAAGAACAAATAATTCACAGAATAAAAATAACGAGAAGGTTGTCAGACAACGTCTGGCAACCTTTTTTTGTTAGTTGCAATGGCAAGAAGAATGTTGGATTATGACACGAAAAAAACTATTTTTGTTGTGCGTGGATTTTTATCAGCCCCCATGTTAGAAAATATTTGAAAAAATCAGTCAAAAGATTACTATAGGGCAATACATATCTGTTGAGTAAGCAAACGGATAACGTGAAATCCATTTATTTGAAGTCAGCAATACAAAAAGTAGATATGTCAAAGAAGCAATACAAACTTGGGCTTGCATTGAGCGGCGGCGGAATGAAAGGAGTAGCACATTGCGGAGTGCTGCGCCGACTGGAGGAAATGGGCTTATGTCCGGACGTGATATCCGGAGTCAGCGCAGGCTCTATTGTCGGTTCTCTATATGCAGACGGAGCACCTATAAGAACCATACTTGAAGTTTTCAAGAGCGGTTCGTTTGTTAAAACTGTGAAGCCAAACATGCCGACAAAACACGGAGGTTTGTCGAGCATGAAGGGTTACTGCGACCTGCTGACGAAAACCCTGCACGCAAAAAAATTTGAGGACCTCCAAATACCACTTATAATCAATGCAACAGACTTGATGAGCGGTCAGATCAAATACTTCACCACAGGCTCAGTTTCAGACGCTGTATGCGCATCGGCCTGCGTGCCTGGTGTGTTCAATCCTATGGAGATAGAAGGCCGCCTGTATGTTGACGGAGGAATGCTATGCAACCTGCCAGCGAGCATACTAAGAGACAAATGCGAGAAAGTGATAGGAGTTCACGTAAATCCGATAATGCCAGTTGAAAGAAATGAAGTTGAAGGACTGATGGGAATAGCCGAACGTGTTTTTCACCTTGCAATAAACGGGAACACAAACGAACAGAAAAAATTCTGCGACCTTGTAATAAACATGAGCCACGAGCTGTCGGTCAGCATGTTCGACAACAGCAAGGCCGAGGAAGTATATCAAATGGGATACAAAAAAGCGTGCGAAGCACTAGAAGGGTTTGAAATATAGCAATAAAGTACAAATACCACAAAAAAAGAGGTCGATGTTTAAGCACCGACCTATATAGAGAAACGCCACTACATGGCTGTTTTTATATCATATGTTCTGTTTCATCAAAACCAAATTATAGAGACAATCCTTATACTACTTTTCTCTCAGAATTTTCATATATTCCGAATACGTTATATGTTCGCCCCCCATGCTCAACAGATGAGGGGTTTCGAACTGGCAATCTATAAATTTAGGTTTTAAAGTTCTTGCGAGATGGATCAAAGCCATTTTTGATGCACTTGGCTGCAAGGAAAACATACTCTCGCCCATAAAACAGCCGTTAACAGTCACACCATACAAGCCACCCACCAATACGTCATCATGCCAAACCTCCACACTTGAAGCGAGAGACAAATTATGCAATTCGACATAGGCATTCATCATCTGAGGGCCAAGCCATGCATAGGCTTCACGGTCACGATCTTGAGCCCTTGCACAATTGTATATGACATCAGCAAAAGCCTCATTGACAGAGCATTTATAGATGCCCGAATTCATCAAAGTGCGCATTGAATGAGAGACATGTATTTTTTCAGGGAAAATCACAAACCTGTCTTGCGGACAATACCACTGCAAGATTTTCGACCTAAACGGGAACCAAGGAAAGATACCCGAAGAATACGCATTTTTAAGTCTCTCAGGAGACAAATCACCCCCCGCAGCAAACAGTCCCTGCTCATTAACAGGTTCTATAACCTCAGGAAAAGTTTTATCATTCTGCTTAAGCCATGTCAAATTCAACATACGAGTCAGTTTGAAGGGTTCACAACCAGAGAATCTTCATTGACAGAAACATTGGCAGTTCCACCATTTTTCAGTTCACCGAAAAGAATCTGCTTCATAAGCAGAGGAGTGAGATTATGCTGAATGGCACGGTCCATCTCTCGGGCTCCATACTTCTTTGAATATCCCAAATCTAGCAATTTTTTACGTGCATCGTCGTCAAGAACCATAGTCACATTCTTAGCAGACAGACGTTGCTGCAAGATGTCGAGTTTCTTATTGAGGATACGCTCGGCCATTTCAATATTCATGTCATTGAATACAACTGTAGCCGAGAGACGGTTAATAAATTCAGGTTTGAAAGTGCGACGAACCTGATCCATCATAGCAGAGCCTGCAGTTGAAGTAGAAGCAAATCCGACAGAAGACTGAGCTGCATATTGTGCCCCAGCATTTGAAGTCATAATGAGAATAACATGTCTGAAATCGGCTTTCTGTCCCTTGTTGTCAGTCAGTTTTGCGTAGTCCATCACCTGCAGCAGCACATTGTAGATATCCTGGTGTGCCTTTTCTATTTCGTCGAGCAGCAAGACACAATTAGGAGTTTTTCTGATAGCATCAGTCAGCAGTCCACCCTCTTCATATCCCACATAGCCAGCAGGAGCGCCGATGAGTTTGGCAACCGTATGTTTCTCGACATACTCGCTCATATCAAATCGCACAAGCTCAAGTCCGAGCTGTTTAGCAAGAACCTTAGTGACCTCGGTTTTACCGACACCAGTAGGTCCGACAAAAAGGAAAGAAGCAACAGGTTTATCATCATCCAGCAGACCCGCCTTGCCCATCTGCACAGCCTCTACGACCTGTTTTATTGCCTCTGGCTGCCCGAATATCTGTTCGCCCATTCGTTTATCCAAATCGAGCAAAGCTGCAGAATCGTCGTCGGACACAGCAGTCAAGTCGACCTTACATATTTTAGACACGACCTGGGCAATCAGTTCCTTATCGACCGTTTGGACCTCACCATCCAATTTGTGCATCTGACGGTAAGCACCGGCCTCGTCGATCAAATCGATGGCCTTGTCGGGCAAGAAACGGTCATTTATATATTTGGCACTCATCTGCACCGCATATTCCAAAACGCCCTCGGAGAAAGTAACATTGTGAAAAGATTCATATCTGTTTTTCAGTCCGTTAAGAATCTGCACAGCCTCGTCCTTTGAAGGTTCCAAAATATCCACATTTTGGAAACGACGCGTCAAGCCAGCCGTTTTGCCGAAATGCTTGTTATATTCCTTGTAGGTGGTGCTGCCAATAAATCTAATCTTGCCCGACTCAAGATAAGGTTTAAGCATATTAGCAGCATCGAGAGTGGAATCGCTGGTTTGGCCTGCTCCAACAATAGTATGTATCTCGTCGATATAAACAATAGCCCCCTCCTCGTTAGAGGCGCCATCCATAATTGTTTTTATTTTTTTCTCAAAATCACCTCTAAACTGGCTACCAGCAAGAAGCGAAGCCATATCGACTGAATAAATCCTACTATTCTTCAATTTGTCAGGCACATCTCCATCCTTAATTCTCTGTGCCAGCCCGTAAACCAGAGCTGTTTTTCCGACACCAGGTTCACCGATATGCAAAGGGTTATTTTTGTCGCATCGGCAAAGAATTTGAATGGTGCGATCCAACTCATATTTACGTCCTACCAGCGGATTATGCTGGTCGACAACGTCGTTTATGCATACAACATTCTTTTTCCACTCATCTTTGCGTGAAGAAGAATGTCCCTTCTTTGAGGTCATCGGTCCCTCTATAATAGTAGCATTTTTGAAAGCGCCCTTAAGCCACTCTGGAATTCCGAACTTATCAAGATCAAGATAATCATCATTTTCGTCGGAATTGTTGTTATCAGAATCCTTATTCGAATCATTGTCGGCAGAATTATTGCCAGAATTCTCGCCATCAATATCGTCGAACTTTACATTTTGCAAGTCATCATCATAAGAATTGTCGGCATTAACTTGAAAACTCCGTCCGCCAAGTTCAAAATCATCAATAAGATTTTTGCCAATAGTCTCAGCCTCGTGATGTCCGTTATATTTTGAGTAAGCCTCAACAAGCAGATATTTGAAGTCGGCAAGCCTCATATCAACATTCTGCAGCAGCAGTTTCTTTGCCCACGACTCTTTCAGCTCAATAATAGAAAAGATGAAATGCGGCACATCAATCTCCTTGACATCAGCGCCCAGAGCCATCTCTATGGCTTGAGCTTTCATCTTTTTGAACATGAACGACTCAACAGCAGGTTTTGTTTCGTTCACAAAAACAGGAACAATCTCGTCTGTTTTTGCAGCCAGTTCCTCGAACATTTCCTGAGCAGAGAGTCCCAAATCATCTTGCACGAAATTATAAAAATCCTCGTCGTAGTTTAAAAGACAACACAAAAAGACCTCAGGAGTGACAAACTGCAAACCATTGTCGAGCGAATATTTGAAACACTGTTTTATGATAAAATCTATGTGGTCTGAAAACTTAGGCATAAAAAATCAAATAAAAATGAGATTTAAACAAAATGGTAACAAGCTAATTCAAAGTTCCAAGTTCATGTGCTTGTTTAGATTAGACCGGGATATCCTCGGCAGGAGAATAAGTTATTTTAAGAGGGAATCCCTCAGCACGAGCCATTTCGGTCGCGATATCTACTTTCGTTGCAGCAATGTCGAGTGTGTAGTAGCCAATGACAGCCTTTCCGCCCTTGTGAACTGCAATCATAAGTCTCTCGGCCTCGATTTCATCCTTGTCGAAGACCTCGCACAAAACTTTGACAACAAAATCCATTGTCGTGAAATCATCATTGAAGATAGTCACTTTGTATTGTTTTGGTTCGTCCAACTCAACATCAATTCTGCTGCGAACAGAAGTTCCTGACTTTGGCATAATACTTTACTGGTATAAAAATTCTATATTAACACTTCTTTGTTGAGTTAAACAGGAAACCATCAGAATTGATGTTACTTCCGACAGAGACTCACAAAGTGCATGATTTTGTAAATATACGAAAAAGATAAAACTAAAGAAGACCTCTATAATTTGATTTTGTATGATTTTTTGGATTTATACATAGATCTGCTTAAGCACCATTTCACATCCATACTCCTGTTCATCTCATATTTTGACAAGAATAAAAAGTTGGGTTAAGCGGAAGGATGAACATTTATTTTGAGAACAACAAAATCCTGCAGCCATAAAAAAAGGGTGTATCAATTGTGATACACCCTCTATATTCTAAAATATGAAAATACTTACTTGTCAAGGAAAGCCTTTATGAATTCGTCGCCACGCAACAATCCATAAGAGCCATTTTGGCATGAGAATTCATCATAAGACAGAACACTGTCGGCCTGCTGTCCTGGCTTGTAAATCAGGAACGGTATTGGCTGAGCCACATGTGTTTTGAGTCGACATGGAGTTGGATGGTCTGGCAAGACAGCAATAGCTACCGGTTCATTCCATTTAGAGACCTCGTCAAAAATAGGCTTAACGATCCTGTTTTCAAGGAATTCAACAGTTTTATATTTCAGCTCCACATTACCTTCATGACCAGCCTCATCGCTGGCCTCGATATGCAGATACACGAAATCGTTAGTTTTCAGAGCCTCAATAGCAGCTTGAGCCTTACCCTCGTAGTTTGTGTCGAACAGACCAGTGGCACCCTCGACCTGAATAGGTTTCAAGCCAGCAAGAACACCTATGCCCTTGATGAGGTCAACAGCCGTAATCACCGCACCCTTTTCAACGCCATAAAGCTCGCGCATAGTCTTCATTGAAGGTTTGTAGCCGGCAGACCAAGGCCAGATGCTGTTTGCAGGGTCCTTGCCCTGCTGCTTACGCTTCAAATTCACAGGATGGTTTTCCAAAACCTTTTGCGACCTTAGAATCAAGTCGTTAAGCAAGTCGGCTGTCTTCTGAGCCTCTGGGCAATCAGCTTTGGCCATAACATCGGCAAATGGAGTGCCTGGGACATCGTGAGGAGGAGTGCAGCTAACATGCTTATCACCACCCTTTATCTTGAGAATATGCCTGTACTGGATTCCACGGTGGAAAGACACCACATCATCACCAAGTTCCTTGTTCAAAGCATCGAGGAGTTCATAAGCCTCCTCGCTAGAGATATGGCCAGCAGAATGATTCTTTATTTTGCCGTTTTCGATGCATATAATGTTGCATCTCATCACCATTTCACCATCATTGATAGGAATGCCAGCGCCAGCGCACTCAAGCGAGCCACGTCCCTCGAACACCTTGCTGACGTCGTATCCAAGTACCTCAAGATTGGCAATCTCGCTGCCCGGATGGAAACCAGCAGGAACAGTTTCGAGCATACCACATCTTCCGTTGCGTGCCAAATAGTCGATGGTTGGAATATTAGCGGCCTGCAGAATAGTCTTGTTGCCAAGCGATGCGATAGGCTCATCGGCCATACCATCGCCAAGAATAACAATATGCTTCATAAGCAAGAAAGCATTATATTATCGGATATTTGCTATGCTGATGATATCAGCGAACACACCGGCAGCAGTAACAGCTGCGCCAGCACCATAACCCTTAATCATCATAGGGTCTTGCTTGTAGCGAGCAGTTGTGATGAGGATTACGTTGTTGCTGCCCTCGAGGTCATAGAAAGGACTTCTCTGGTCAACGGCCTGCAAGCCAACGCTTGTTTTGCCATCCTCAAGTTTAGCCACGAAACGCCACTTTTTGTTCTCAGCCTCAAGCAGGACACGCTTCTTTTCGAACTCAGCGTCGAATCCCTGCACCTTAGGCCAGAAGTCGTCAAGTGTGCCCTCGAAGAAATCGTCAGGAATGAACAGGTTCTTCTCAACATCATCCTGTTCGACAACGTATCCCGACTCGCGAGCAAGAATAACTAGCTTGCGGATAACATCCTTACCGCTCAAGTCGATACGAGGGTCTGGCTCGGCAAATCTTGCCTCCATTGCCATACGAATAGCCTTGCTCAAAGGAATATCCTTGCTTATAGTGTTGAAAATAAAGTTCAGAGTACCAGAAAGTACAGCCTCAAGTTTCAATATTCTGTCACCAGAATAAACCAAGTCGTTTATTGTGTTGATGATTGGCAGACCTGCACCTACATTAGTTTCGAACAGATACTTAACGCCACGAGCACGTGCGATATTCTTCAGTTCGATATAGTTTTTGTAGTCAGAAGAAGCAGCAATCTTATTTGCAGCAACAACATTGATGCTGTGCATCAACAAATCCTTGTAGATGCTTGCGATGCCAGCACTGGCTGTGCAGTCAACGAACACGCAATTGTAGACATTCAGCTCAATCAGGGCGTTCTTAAGAGCCTCTGGAGTTGAAGGCATGCCCTGAGTCTGCAGCAGCTCGCGGTATTTAGTCAAGTCAATACCGTCGCGGTTAAGTATGTAGCTCTGCACATCGGCAATACCGATGACACGCACTTTAAGTCTGTTTTGGTTCAACAAAAGGTCGGCCTGAGTGTGGAACTGTTCCAACAAACTGCCACCGATATTACCTGTTCCGACAACAAACAGGTTCAATTCCTGATAATCAGACAGGAAGAAAGATTCATGTATGGAATTCAAAGCTTTACGAAGATTAGCCTGTTTAACTACGAGAGAAATATTAGTTTCAGAAGAGCCCTGAGCCAGAGCTATGATATTGACGTTGTTGCGGCCGAGCGCGTTGCACAGTTTACCGGCAGTGCCTGTGGCCTGACGCATGTTGTCGCCAACGATAGCAATAACGGCCAGGTCCTTCTGTCCTTGGATTAAAGAAATAGCACCAAGAGAACGTTCCTTGGCAAACTGCTGGTTGAGCAAGAGGACAGCCTCATCGGCATTCTGCTCGCGCACTCCAATAGAAATGGAACTGCCAGAAGAAGCCTGAGACACAAAGAAAGTCTCGATGCCAGCGGCAGCCAGAGCTGAAAATATTCTGCCATTAGCATTTGCCACAGTCTGCAAACCCATGCCCTGAATAGTTATCAGAGCAGTGTTGCTGATAGAAGAAATGCCCTTGATGGTTTTATCAGTGTCTTTGTTCTGGTCTGATATCACAGTTCCCTTTGCGTTTATATCGTTGATATTTCTGATCACGATAGGAATGCTGGCAGCAGAAGCCGGATAAATGGTAGGAGGGAAAATCACGTTAGCGCCATAATTCGACAGTTCCATTGCCTCGGCGTAGCTGAGATGAGCGATAGGATAAGCCTTGCTGATTACAGAAGGGTCGGCAGTCATAAAACCGTTTGAAGTGCCCCAGATGTCAATTTCGTTGACACGCAAAGCAGATGCGATAAGAGCTGCAGTGAGATCGGAGCCACCGCGTCCGAGTGTTGTGACCTCGTTTGTGTCGATAGCCGAAGCTATGAAGCCAGGCACCACTACCCTTTGGTTAACCACAGAGAACTCTGACTGGACCATACGGCTTGTTGCCTCGAAATTTACAGTTTTATCCTCTCCGCCGTTGGTTTTGATGAATTTTCTGGAATCGGCAAGAGCAGCGTCGACAAATCTGCTGATGAAGAGAGCGGATATACGTTCGCCGTAGCTAACGATTGCGTTCTGAGTCTTGACGGTAAGATCCTTAATCAAGAAAACACCCTTCAGAATATTCTCCAGTTCAGAATGCAAAGAGTTGACGTCATCGAGAGTCGACTTCTGAATAGGAGTAGGGATAATACCCTCGATAATATGCTTGTGTGTATTGACGATATCGTTGAATTCGTCGGTATAAGAGACCTGACCTTGAGCAGCCAACGTGCTGGTCTTTATCAGTTTATCGGTTATCCCCTCGACAGCCGAAACAACAATGACAACCGGTTCATCTATACCCTCAACAATCTTTTTGACTTGTTGTAAATTCTTTATGGAGCCTACGGACGCCCCACTAAATTTTAAAACCTTCATACGATATATCTATAAAAAAACTTATGCAACATTGCAAAATGCCTTGCAAAGATAGCCAAAAAAACGCGTAAATAGGCTTCTATTTACTTTTTTTGTTCTTAGAGGCCTTTGAAGAAGAAACATTCTTGGAAGACACAATACCCAAAGCGTCGTTATAGAGCTTTGAATCGTTGACAATTTCGATGGCCTTGAGATAAGAATTGTCTGCCTGATTTATAATTTGATAATACTCGCTTGTTGTCCACAAATCGCGTGCTATCAAAGCCTTAAGCTGGAGTTTCATCACTTTTTTTGAAGAATCGAACTGAGCAGAATCCAGTTTGACCTTTTCGTCTTCGCCAAGTTTAACAAGATATTGCAGGTCATCGTCGCTGACCTCGTATTGCGCCATATACTTGTCGAAAGTTGGGAACTGAGCCTCAAGAATCTTTCTGTTCTTGTCAACAAATTCCAATACGAATTTATTGACCACACCCTTTGCTACCAGTTCGCGGTGATATTTTGAATATTTAGTGGTATCGATAGGAACGAACACATCTGGCATTATGCCACCGCCACCATAAACAGTACGTCCGAGGACCTTGGTTTTGAATTTCAGTGAATCAGGCAAAGAGATGCTGTCCTGATTAGTAAGCTCACCCCTTTTGTATCTTTCGACCAAATCCTTGCCGTAATTTTCCTTGCCCTTGTCATAAGGCTTCTGAATGCATCGTCCTGAAGGGGTATAGTATCTTGCCACAGTGAGCCTCATCATTGAGCCGTCGTTCAGCGCGACAGGCTTCTGAACCAGTCCCTTTGCAAAAGTTCTGCGGCCAACAATCACGCCACGGTCCCAATCCTGAATGGCTCCCGAAAGAATTTCGCTTGCCGAAGCCGACGACTCGTCGACCAGGACGACCAGTTTACCGTCGAGGAACCTGCCGTTGCCGTCGGTTTTGCTTTCCCAGTAAGGCTGAGCATTACCCTTGGTGTAGACAACAAGTCTATCCTTTGAGAGGAACTCGTCGGCCATCTTAGTAGCCTCGTTAAGATATCCGCCGCCATTGCCCTGCAAATCAAGCACAAGAGACTTCATACCCTTATTCTCTAGCTTTTTGAAAGCCTCAACAAATTCATCATGTGTTGTGGCACTGAATCTGTTGACCTTGATGTATCCAACAGTTGGCTGAATCATATACGAAGCATCGATGCTGTAGAGCGGAATTTTATCTCTAGTTATATTAAACACCAGAGTGTCTTTTGAGCTGCGTCGCAGGACCTTAACAACGACCTTAGTGCCCTTTGGTCCGCGCAATCTCTTCTGAATATCCGTTGTTGACATATTAACACCGGCAATAACAGTATCGTTAGCCGACACTATTCTGTCGCCAGCCATTATGCCGACCTTTTCAGAAGGTCCGCCACTGATGGTCTGGATAACAAGCAAAGTGTCGCTCATCATCTGATACTGCACACCAATACCCTCGAAGTTTCCGTCGAGAGGCTCGTTCATTTTCTTCACCTCCTCGGCAGGTATATAAACAGAATGAGGGTCGAGTTTGTTTAGGATACCCACGATAGCATCTTCGACCATTCTGTGTTCGTTGACCGTGTCGACATAGTATGTCCCGATAATCTTAGCAGCGAGTTCGAGTTTGTACATGTCGCTGGAAAAACCGCCAGTTTGTGTTTCCTTAGCCGATGAATTAGCGGCCACAAAAAAAACCACGAATCCAGCCAACAAGTATTTAAATTTGTTCATCACATTCATCACATTATAGAGAACCACAATTCAGAAATCCATGTTTCTGTTCCAAATCTCCCAAGAAGCTATTGCCTGTCCGTGGAGCATTTCCAGTCCGTTTTTCACAGTAGCGCCGTGTTCCTTGCCCAGCTGGCAGAATTTTGTCACCTCTGGGTTGTAGACCAAATCATAAAGCAAATGTCTGTCTGTGACAAACTGGTAAGGAATGTCGGGAGCCTTGTCGATATCAGGGAAAGTGCCAACAGGAGAGCAGTTGACGATCAGCAGATATTCGTTCATGATGTCTCTGTTGAGTTGCTCGTAGGTGAAGCCATCATTCTTTGCAGTTCTTGACACGTATCTGAACTGAATGCCCAACTGGCCCAGCACATAAGCAACAGCCTTTGAGGCACCACCGGTGCCAAGAATCAGAGCCTTTTTGTGGTATGGTTTGAGCAGCGGCTGCAAAGACCTAGAGAATCCTATCACGTCGGTGTTGAATCCCATTGTCTTCACACTGCCATCAGGCTGATAAAAAAATTTAATTGTGTTGACAGCTCCAATTTCGGCAGCCGTTTTATCCATTTTATCCATCATCGGTATAACATCCTGCTTATATGGGATTGTCACATTCAGGCCAGAAGGCTTGACATCGGCGATCAAAGACTTCAGATTGTCAGCCGATGGCATTTCGAACAATTCATATTTAGCATCAATGTTTTCGTTGGCGAATTTCTCAGTAAAGAATTTTTTTGAGAAAGAATGAACCAATACCTTTCCGATCAAACCAAAAGTTCTCATTTAAACAAGTTGAAAAGAGGGTTATCATTTAAAAATTTCAGGTCCGAATTCGATAGAATAGACCCCTGCACTGTCACCATTGACAAGTGTAGATTCAAAAGACCAATTAGAAGTCTTGTTTGGATTATAGTTGCTATAGAGAGTGTCAACATCTGTTGTTGCCTCGATAGCAGATAATGTTATTTGCGATATTTTCTCCTGCTCGGAATATATGTCGAGAATATACTTCTGCAGGCTGGAGTAGGGGCCGAACATGAAGTAGCCGCCGGCAGGCTGAGTTATAGGCACTTTGGACAAACCTACAGTCACAGTGTAGTTGATATCATAACCAGAATTGTTGGTCAAAGCGTAGTAATAATTGCAGGTTTTGATTGAGAACAAAGAATCGACAATATTCAGAGTGTAAAAGCCGTCGCCGTTTCTGTCTTCAACAGCGCCCCAGTAGGATCTGAGGCGCAGGTTGTCAGTATATCGGCCTGAAGGGATATCGGCCTGAAGCGACGAGAACATATAAACCTCGGAAGCAGTCTCCACATTCCAAACATTCTTGCCGGTTACATTATATCTCCAGCAAAGCGTGTCGGTCTGTCCCGGCTGAATGGTGTCATAGCAGATTCTGCTTTCTGATGCTACGGTATACTGCAGATTGACAACCTGGTCGGTATTGTTAACAACGCAATATGCGTAATCGTGTTCGTCCTCCTGACAAGAGGACACAAATCCGCCAGCAATAAGCAAAAGGAGAAACTGGAATAAAAAGAGTATATTAGATTTATGTTGAACCATCATAAAAATCACTTGTTGAAAAACATAAACTTGGAATCCTTGGCAGCTTCGGGACACATCTCGAAAAAGCCCTGACGGTTATCCTCGTTGCGAGAGATGGCAATGACCAGCTGCTCAGAGGCCAAGTTCTTTTGTCCGAGTTTATAGTAAGCAATGGAAAGCAGCAAAGGCAGTTCTTCTATATTTTGGTCACCATTTTGAGCCTTCAGCAGATGAACCAAAGCCTCCTCATACATTTCCTTGTAGATGTACACCTCGCCTATCGAGGCGTAAACCTCGGCCGAGTCTGGAAAAAACTCGATTGACTTTTTGTAGGCAGCCAGGGCATCGTCCATCTTATTCAGATTCTCGTAGATTTCGCCCAGATATATCCAATAGCTGCCCGATTCCGGATTTAGGTCGATAGCCTTCAGAGCCATAGGCAGAGCCTGTGAATATTTGCCCTGCTCCATTCGGCAGAAAGCTGCACCAGCCCAAGCGTCGGCATTATCCGGTTCGAGTTCAGTGGCCTGCGAATAGCATTTCAGAGCAGTGTCATGGTCACCGAGTTGCTCATGGCAGTCGCCGATGTAAGTGATGACGGTTGCCGAAGGTCCGTTCTTTGCCAGATATTCCATATAAGTTTCGATAGCCTTTTTCAGGCCGCCAGAATGGAAATAGCAATGTCCAAGGTTAAGCAGAGCCTCATAGTCGTCTTTACCTATCAGATAGGCATAGTCATAAGCGTTGATTGCCTTTTCGTAATCCTTCTGCAAGAAATACAGCTGACCGAGGTTGAACCAGACATCGCCCGTGAAAGGCTCCTTGTCGAGGATGAAATTATAGAGGTCGATAGCCTCATCATAAAATCCGAGCTGCTCGTCGCAGCAGGCAAGTTCATGACAAAGGTCCAGATTATGATTGCCCCCTTTTGTGTATCCCTCGAGCAGGAAAGACCTTGCAGAGTCATACATCTGGTGATTGATGTAGATGAACGCAATATCAAGACACATATTCTCGGCAACCACATCCTCAGAGATCATCAGTTTTCTGAAGATATTTTTTGCCTCGCTGAATTTTTCCTGTATGATGAGCAATTCACCCTTGCAGAGCAACGCGTCGATATTGTCGGACTCCTGGGTCAGCAGTTCATCGACAAGGAGCTCGGCATGTGAGTAGTGTTTCTCCTCAATAAGCACATTAACCTGACGGGCCATAAGAGAGACATTGCCCGGATGGAGTTGCAAAGCAAAGCTTATTGCCTCGGAGGCTCCACCCAGATCGTGTTCGTCGAGAAAATAATCAATAACATCCTGCATCTCATCCTCATCAAAAAAAGCAGGCACGATACCGTTGACCGCCTTTCTGTAACGATCCACGAGATGCAAAAGTTTTCTGTCTCGGTTGTTCTGATCACTGTTTCTCATAAGACAAAGCAAAAGATACACGTTGTAGCTGCAAAGTTAGCATTTGACAAATCATTTATGACAAATCAAAACACCCACTTATCAACAATTTAAAGATAGAGCCAGTCTGAAACAAATGTCAGGCAAGAGGAAATAGTCATCATTAAAACGTGCAGTTAATGCCCTATTATTGTTTTTTTGCCTCTCGCACAATAAGTCTGCGGTTTTCGTATTGAGAATCGTTTAGAGCAGTCATTGCCTTTATTGCATCAATATCATTGTCGATCACTGCGAAGGCAAAGCCTTTGGATTTAGAAGTCTGGTTGTCACGTATCACGTGAATCTGACTGAAAGTTGCAAAAGGCGAGAACAAAAGCGCCAGATCCTCCTCCGACACCTTGTAGTCTATGTTTCCGATATATAGTTTCATAATATGCAAAAGTAATAAGAAGCTGATTATTATAGAAGCTCATTGCGCCAAAATTGATTTGCCGACAAAAATCTGCAATTGTCTGTCAGACATTTTCATGCGCCATGAAAAGATCATGCTGCAGCGGCTTTAAGGAGTGACAATAGCCACATGACCAAGAAAAAAAAATCCGCAGTCTTGAGAAGACCACGGATTGAGAAAAAAAGAAGTTAGAAACTAATGTTCAAAATTTATACTTATAAGAAGCACACAGCATAAATCTGTCCTCAGGATTAGAAACATTCATTTCGTCGTCTATCTGGAAAGACAAGTCAACACTGTTGTGCTTATTTATTTTATAAGTCACACCTGCATTGTATCGGATGTCATCAATAGTATTGCCGTCGTTTGAGTTGCAGAAGTAGAACATTTCGGCCGAAAGATGAGTGTATAAAGGCATACCCTTTATCTTGTATTCACCGTCGATTTTAGCTCTGACGTAATCCTTGCGAGGCTGTGAATAAGTTTTATATGCCTCGCTGCGGAAAGTCTGCTGGTATTTAAGTTTCAGCCCTGCATTGATTCTTTTAGTAAACTTATGCTTGTAGCTGGCAGAAACATTCCAGCGGTGACGTCTGGTGAAGAAGTCCTTTTCTGGTCCGTTCCAATCGTTGATAAACTCATAACCGGCACCTATCTTAAGCCACTTAGTCAATTCGTAATCAGAGCCGACAGAAGCAGCCAGTTTGTCGACGGAGGTGCTGTTGTTGTTCATTCTGAGCTCGCCACCTACACCGATCCCCCACTTTTTTGTGATGTCCTTTTCCACCTCAACATTAACATCAGTGGCAAAGTCCTTGTCGTCGGCCCAGGCATCGGCGAAATTTCCGAGAGAGAGACAGCCCAAAGCAAGTGCTAAGATATGTTTTCTAAGATTAGCCATTAAACTGTTTTGCTTTTGTAACCTGGTCGATAGTGTTGACCTCGTTACCCTCACTCTTATAGTAAACCTTTACGAAGCAAGTGTCCTTCATGAAATTGATTGTTCCAATCTCGAACTTGATGATGTCCAAGCCAGTGCGCTGTTTCAAATCCTCGAGCATCTCGTCGTGGTGATCAGGAGTGATAAGCTTGATCTTCTCATAGACGATGAGCTTGCAGTTCTGCACCTCCATCAGTTTGCCCTCCATGAACCAAGTCATGAAGACGAACAAGCAGTTAGTGAATACGAGTTCGAAATAGCTTACAGAAGTGGCCAGACCGTTGATTACAGCCACGCCGATAATCATGAACAAGTAAGTCATCTCGCGGATAGGCACAGTTTCAGTTCTGTATCTGACGATGCCGAACAAAGCGAACAGACCTAGAGCGAACTCCATCTGAAGTTTTTCATGTCCGAGCAAGAAAATCAGCAAGAACACTGTTGTGCTTATAAGCATAAAAGTGTAGAGATAATCTCTGCGCTTAGACTTTCTGTAGTAGAGCCATCCAGCGATAGCGAAGCTTACGATTGTGTTGAAGATGAAACGCAAGAACAATTCAGAAAAACTGTCTACGTTGATAAGAGACACTCCAAAAAGATCAGAATGCTCCAAACCTGAAAGTATGTCAAGTATAGCCATATTGTGTTATTTTTTTAGTTTGCGAATAAAATTATTGTTGAATGCCTCCGCCAAATCCGGTGACCTTTTCGATATATCTGAGTTTTGGTTTGAATCTGTTTCTCTTCAAGTCCATTTCGGTGAGCATCATGCCGTAGCAGTATTTGCTGATGCCCTTGGCCTTGATTCTGAGTCGAGAAAAATAATCAAGGAAAGGAGAAGGCTTGTTGCCGTCTCTCTTCAGTTCGATAATGCACATATCGGGATTGTTGTTTTCGACCCCTGTAAGGTAGCTTTTGAACCTTATGTCCATATCGATGGTCAGTCTTTCTGTTTTAGCCTTATTGACGAGAGTGACTCTGAAGAACTGGTTCTGCAGCCTAGGTTTAACCTGCGAGAAATCGAACCATGAATTCTTGTTGATATAATCCTGAGCCTCCTCGTTGGTGTTGAGGTCGACCTCTGGCACCTTGATTCTGACCTTTGAAGTTCTGCCCTTGTTGTTCTTGTTTTTAATTTCCAGGAACGTCAGATTAGAATAGACATACTCTCTGACTCTGATTTTCTGTCTGACTCTCCGACCGTTTTGATGAATATTATAGTAAAAAGCGTCGTCAGTGTCATAATAGCAACTTCTGTAAAGGAAACGTCGTTTGCCATCAGTGAACTGTATGTAATAGTCATCCTTGGCCATGTCGAGAAGCAGGGGCAGAGTGTCCAGTCTGATTATGTACTTTTTGTCGATTCTGTTCATCAGCTTTATGCAGCTCATCTCCTCGAGAGTAATAGGAGCAAGAGCGTCGAGCTGCGAATCAATTTTTTCGAGCAATTTTTCCATACCCACCTCGCTTTCTATATTTGAAAATTCTGTCATTTAAATTCAGTAAGAGTATTCGTAAACGTGTTCGTTTTTCAGTTTACCGTTAAACAAATAGCTCTTTTCTGATTTTTTCTTGCCGTTTTCGTTGTACTCGATTTTCACGGTTTTTTCCAGTTTGCCGCTGGCGTCGAAGTGTTTTTCCTCGACACACTTGCCGCTGGCATTGTAGGAGTAAGTCACGCTTTCCTTTTTTTCGCCGGCCTTATAGTTAATCTCTTCCGTTTTGTTGCCGTTGGCATCATAGGAAGCAGATTTGTCGAGTATTTTCTTACCATTTTCGACCTTATAGACCTTAAGAGTCTTTGGTTTCTGTCCGGCTGCGAAGCAAGAGAAATTGCCAAGCAAGCAGCAAGAGAATATAAATATTAAAATCTTTTTCATGGCATTATAAAAATTAGCAGTTGTTGCTTACGCGAACAGCCAGATTAGTAGACGACAATCAGTAGAGGTTCTGCTGTGGCGTTTATGATGGATCCTGACTCGCCTGTGCAGAATGAAGCTGCGACCATCTGCAGTCCTGCATTTTTGACAGGCTCAGAGTAAGCGTAAACCATATACCAGCTGTTGCTGTCGAGTTTGCTGAATTCGAACACTCCGTTCACGCCGACACGAGTGTCGGACTTGTCAGTACCGTCGGCCTTCTGGATGTAGACCCTCTGATCGTAGCCAGGCTGATAATCGTCGGCTTTTGAGTACATTGCCATCAGAGAGCCGACATAACCGCATTTGCCAGTGTTCTTTCCGTCGTTCAGGTAGATGCTCTCGACTCTGTGAGTGCCGTTGTCGCCGATATTGATATTTCTGTAGACAGGTACGTCACCGTTGTCGCCGTCGGCAATAGCATAGACCGTATAGTCGCCGCCTCTAAGGTAGTCGAACTCGAAATAGCCCTCGCCGTTGGTAGAAGTTTTGTCGTCATAAGCACCAATGCCGCCGCCATAGGTGATATAGACAGACTCGCCTAGAGCCTTAGTGGTGTCGCGCTTGAAATAATACCCGAGATTGTCAGAGTAGGCAATGCTGCCGTCGTCTGAAACGACATACACATTACCGACGATCTTTGAGTCACCGCCCTTGCCCTCGTCCTTAGAGCAAGAAGTCAAGGCCAACCCCAGAGTCAAAACCGAAGATATTATCAAATTTATGTTTTTCATTGTACCAAACTTTTATTTTTTTCTATTTCAAATTTAACAAAACCAAGGCTTAGATTCCATTTCTTTTCAGCAAATAGCCAAAATTTGGCTGCATTCGTTGTTTCAGGCAATTAATTCATCAGCCAAAAAAACTATTTTATCAATCAAAAAACGTATTGGTTCCGACTGATTCATTTAAAATCCTGCAGTTCCTCAGTATCGGTGAAGTCTTGAATTTCGTCTTCATCGAAGCCGCCGTCGTCGCCGAATCCCAGTTCATCAAGATCAATAGAATCCTTTTTAGTTGTCTTTTGTGCCGACTGAGTCTGGAAGTCTTCGATATCAAGAACAGGTGCCTTGCCAGTTTTTTTAATGCAGACAGGAGCATCGATATGCTTGCCCACCTCAATTTGCGTAAGAGTTATATAGAAAGCTCTTTCGTTCTCATAGTCGAACACGAGCATAAGCTTCTGTCCCTTGCGTTCAACGAAATCGTCGATTCTTGTGTCATCCATAAGATAGTTGTCTCTGTCGGAATCAAGATTCTGTTCATGAAGAGTTATCTCCTGCCCCATTTCCCAATCATCGTCGCAGATGACAAAAGCCGTTTCCACATTTTTTCTGAACGAGACAGCCTCAAGGATAGCATTGTTGAAAGAGATAAAGAAATCGTCTGATTCGACCTGAATTTCGCGAGAGAAGTTATCGACCTCGTCTGACTGGATTTTAAAAGTATATATCATAAATCAACCTATTTTTCGGAACATAATTTTCTAATGTAAAGATATTGCAAAAAAGCATCAAAAACAAAGTAAGTTTAAGAAGCAAACAGAAATTTTGCAGGAAGTGAAATTATTATATTGAAAAAAGAATGGCAAGCTATCACTTGGCGGAACGGATTTCCTTGACTGAGAACCGAATTGGATTACGGATACTTCTATAAATTCGCCACTATCAAGAAACATTATGGAATTTTCAAGATGAAACTTTTTGTTGTATTCCGTTTTATTGGGCTATACCAAACTATTTCAAAAAACGTGCGAATCAAATTATAGAGGTCATCCTATAGGGAAAAAAATGTGCACCACCCTGAGGGGCAATGCACATTTCTATTGTTGTGTCTATATTTTTTCACTTTAGGAGATTCTCGATATTGTCGATGCTCTGACGTATAGCCTTGTCGATGTCGATCAAGTCCTCAACGGTTTTGCATGCATGAAGAACTGTTGCATGGTTGCGGTTGCCGATTTGAGCACCGATTGAAGCAAGAGAATTTTTGGTGTGTTTGCGAGCCAGATACATTGCGACCTGTCTGGCCTGGACCACCTCTCTTTTACGCGAAGAAGTCTGTATTTCCTCAATCTCGAGATTATAGTAATCGCAGACAGCCTTCTGGATATCGTTGACGCTGATTGTTTTCTCCTCGACATTGACGCTCTGTCCCACCACATTGCGTGCAAGCTCCATATCGATGGAAGCGTCTGTAAGAGTTGCGTGAGCAAGGAGGGAGTTCATGACGCCCTCGAGGTCGCGCACGGTTCCGCTTACATTTTTTGCGACATATTCCACGACATCGTCTGGAATGGAAAGAGCGTCCTTTTCGATTTTATTTTTGAGAATAGTCTTGCGAGTTTCGTAGTCTGGAGCCTCAAGTTCCACAGTAAGTCCCCACTTGAATCGGCTGAGCATTCTCTGATCCATACCTTGCAACAGTTTTGGCGATCTATCGCAAGCCAGAATGAGCTGTTTGCCTGCCTGATGCAGAGAGTTGAAAATATGGAAGAAAGTGTTTTGAGTTCCAGTTTTTCCCATCAGTTCCTGAATATCGTCGATAATCAGCACGTCTAGGTTCTGATAGAAATTAAGGAAATCGACCTGGTTGTTGTTTTTGACAGACTCCTGAAATTGGGTCTGGAACTTCAACGCATCGACATAAATGACGTTTTTGTCGGGATGTTCGTCAAGAATCTTCTGTCCGATAGCATTTTCGAGATGGGTTTTGCCCATGCCCGAGGCGCCATAGATGAACAGCGGATTGAACGGAGTGTTACCCGGTTTATGAGCAATGGCCTCACCTGCACTCTTTGCCAACTTGTTGCAGCTACCCTCAATAAAATTGTCCATGCGGTACATTGGATTGAGCTGGGAATCGACAGTTGACTTGCGAACAGCGAACGGGTCGAACACCGACATCTTGTCGTCGGTCTTATTTTTTCCGTTGGTATAGTTTTCGCCTGTATTGGTTGCGATGGTGATAGGTTCAGCTCCGACAGGATTTTGAACCACTACAGCAAGGAACGTAAGTCTTACCCCATTGCCGTAGACTCTGGTGAGAGTGCTTCTCAACAAGTCAGCAAAATGCGCCTCCAGGAATTCCTGGAAGAACATACTAGGCACTTGAATTTTGAGCAAATGGCTCTCAGGATTCCAAGAAACAGGTTTTACAGGCTCAAACCAAGTCTTGAAATTAGGAGGGGTGACATTATCACGTATGATGTCCAGACACTTGTTCCACAAGTTTTGGCATTCGATGTCTGCTGCGTCGTTCATAAATGTTTAAAATCTGTCTTCTATAAGTTGTTACGCAAAATTTGTATTAAATATCAAGAAAAAAAAATGCATGTTTTTTTTGAAAAATTGCAATTGATTGTTGAGAACTGTTTATCAACAAATTAGCGAAAGGACAGGCATATCAATTTGCAAGGAGTCAACATCAGCATTTAAATAAGCTCAATATCAACAAATTAGAAATCATTTTCATATAAATATGCTTAAACCGAATAAACGCATTTTACTAAAAATAGGTAAGTTAGGTTTGGCTTATCGTTTGTCGCTAAAAATTATCATTTAGAACCATTCTAAAATACAGAAAAGTTATAAACAAAACCATAAAGACTATTTAGCGGAAGAAAAATCGCTTTTTATATATCTTGTTGGCAGCCACGCCACAATGAAACCCAAAAAGACCACAGTTGCAAAAACAGCCAGCACATCACTGAAGTGGACAGCAACCGGATAGGCATCGACAACAAGTCCGCCCCCCTGCGCCAATTTTATCAGTCCGAACTGCATCTGCACGAAGCAGAGCAAAAGACCGAGAATGACCCCGAACACGGCACCGACAACCGACACCAGCCAGCCCTCGAGCAAGAAGACCTGCCTAACCATTGCGTTTGAGGCACCAATTGCATACATTGTTGAAATGTCTGTCTTTTTCTCGATAATCAGCATTGACAAAGAGCCAACCACATTGACAACCGCAATAAGCAAAATGAAGACTAGAATCAGAAAAGTTATCCACTTTTCCACCTTGAGCATTTTGTGGAAATCGGAATGCTGGGCCACACGGTCGTCGACAGAGAAGTCGTCGCCCAGGATATCTCTAATCAAGGCGACCGAATTTGTAACATCCGCATCCCCCTTCAGTTTCAGCTCGACCGACGTGCATCTGTTTGAATCGTATCCAAACATACGTCGAGAAAAACGTATAGGCACAAAAATCACACGGCTGTCAGTCTCCTCCTGCTCCGAAGTATAAATGCCGGCAACAAGGTTATAGGATTCGTTGAAAGCAGCCTGCGGATTGGACAAGTTGACCTTAGCGTCATGAATAGGCGAGAAAACCTGCACCGGCTTAGGGTCGAAAAGGTTAAAGCCTATTCTCCCGGCAAGTGCCACACCAATCACAAGATAGTCATTACCGGCACGGCTTAGCACAAAAGAACCCTCCTGAATCAGAGTGTCGCCGTCAAGCATCTTCACATATCCGTCGTCCACTCCCTTGAGCAGCACCATTGTCTGTCTCTCGTTATATCTTACGAGAGCATTTTCCTCAAACACGCACGAGTGTGCCTCAACGCAAGGCAAAGAAAAGACCCTATCGAAAGGGAAAGAATCGGCATCGAAGCTCTTCTGCTGCTTCATTGTGATTTTGACATCCTGGTCGAGCACGGAAAACATGTCAGAGATGAGTCCCTGGAACCCGTTGTAAACAGACAAAATGCACACGAGTGCCATTGTGCCAACGCAGACGCCGCCCGAGCATATCATCGAAACGATATTGATGGCTGAATTACGTTTAGCGCTGAACAAATATCTGAAGGCTACAAAAAGAGGGAAATTCATCACCGAGAAAAAAGTATTCTGTTACTGCTGGCTCTGCTCGTCGGTCTGGCTTTTCTTCTTATCCATGGCGAGCAGTCGGTCGATATTTTCGAGGTAGTCAATAGAATCGTCGCGGAAGAAAGTGAGTTCAGGAATTATGCGCAGCTGGTTGTGCACGCGTTTGCCCAACTCAAATCTTATGCTCTTGGTGCTGTTTTTCAGAATGGCCATAGTCTCGTCGACTCTGTCCTGAGGGAAAATGCTGACCCTTATGCGTGCGATGCTGAGATCGCTGGAAACCTTGACGCTGGTGACGCTGACAAGAGTTCCGTGATAAGTTTTAGTCATGGCAACAAACATGTCGCCAAGTTCTTTCTGCACCAGTCTTTCTATTTTGTTTTGTCTTGTTGATTCCATATATTTGTATAATTAAACAGACTGCAAATTTAATGTATTTTTGTTTGTGAACTGGCATTAAGTCGAAGAATATGCCACAACAACCACCACTAAATGTGCAATCTGCGCCAACAGGCATCCCTCAAAAAAGCAGAAAGAACACATGAACGACACCGAACTGAAATATTCCATAGCACTGACCCTGGCAAAAGGCATAGGCACACAGCAGCACAAGCAGCTGGTCAAGAGGTATGGATGTGCCCAAGAGGTTCTTATGCGCACCGAGAAAGAACTTGTGTCCGACGGTGTGCCAGCCAGACTTGCAAAGAGCATTACAGATGCCGAGCTGCTTGAAAAGGCAGAAAAGGAGGTTGAATTCATAAAAGCAAAAGGAATAAAAACATTCCACTATCTTGAGAGCGACTACCCTTACAGACTTGCCGAATGCAAAGACGCCCCGGTTCTTTTATACTACAAAGGGACCAGCAAACTGAACGCCACAAAGACGATAGCTTTTGTGGGGACAAGAAAGATGACCGACAACGGTCGGAAATGGATAATACAATGCATGGCCGACCTGGCAAAGAACCATAAAGACATACTTGTGATAAGCGGTTTGGCCTACGGAGTGGACATCTGCTCGCACACCCAGGCTTTGGACAACGGGCTAGAAACGGTTGCGGTGATGGCCACCCCACTGAACACCATATATCCGAGAGAGCACAGAAACGACGCCGCAAGGATTTGCAACCACGGCGGACTGCTGACCGAATATTCGACCACGCACCCGATGGACAGGGGCAATTTCCAGGCAAGAAACAGAATTATTGCCGGACTATGCGACACTGTGGTGATTGTTGAGTCGAGCGAAAAAGGAGGTGCCCTGATAACCGCAGACTGCGCGTTTTCATATTCCAGAGATGTTTTGGCAGTTCCAGGCAGATTCAGCGACACATATTCGGCCGGATGCAACAAACTGATAAAAGAGTCGAAAGCAGCACTTATAACATCGGCCGACGACATTGAGGAAATAATGGGTTGGAAAAACTGTCAGAAAAAAGACTCCCCATCGCTGTTTCCTGAATTCACTGAAGACCTGACAGACGAAGAGAAAACAATCATACAGATTTTGAGGGTGAACGACCAAATGGGACTTAACGACCTGTCGGCCGAGACAAATATTCAGGTGGGCAAACTTATGTCGCTGCTGTTCACGATGGAGTTCAAGCAACTGATACACAAACTGCCCGGCGACATGTATGCCGTTGGTCCGTAAGTTATTTTAAATGCTTTGCTGGCAATTATATCTGTTTTTGTTTGCAACAACCTTCAGAGCAGCCGGCATAACCTTGATTTCGACATTTTCAGAATCAGTTCCGGGCTCACCATCATAATGAAGAGGTCCGGCACACGGACGAACAAGCTTGACAGACTTAACCCTGAACATTTCGACATTATCATTTTTGTCGAGTCCTTTAGTCAGAAGCTGATAGGCAAATTTAGGAACAGAAAGAAGGTCAAGGGAAGTAATGACCGAGACATCGAGCAGGCCGTCGCGCACGCTTGCATTAGGCGCGATAAAAGCATCGTTGCCATACTGGCAGGCGTTGGCAAAAGTTATAAGGAAAGCCGAAGTCTTCTTGACAGAGCCATCTTGCAAAGTCATTTCATAGGTCTGTGGTTTGAAATCCCAATAGTCTGCCACGATAACCTTCAGATAAGTCAGCAAGCCACGGGTTGACTGTTGCGAGAAATCCCAGCTGATCTGCGCATCAAAACCAGTGCCGCAGGTGCAGAAAAACTTATGGCTGTTAACAACGCCGCAATCCATGTCGAAAGTGAACATTTCGCTTATCACCCTCAGTGCGCCGTCAACATCGAGCGGAATGCCCAGATGTCTGGCCAATCCGTTGCCTGAGCCAAGCGGAACAATGCCAAAAGCGACACCAGTGCCAGTAAGAGCAGAAGCAATCTCGTTTACTGTTCCGTCGCCGCCACACGCAACCACAACATCATAGCCGGCGGCAGCCAACTCGGCAGCCAACTTGTTCCCGTGTCCAGCATATTCAGTATAGACAATTTTGAGTTCGAAACTGTCGGCACTGAAATAACCAGGAATAACGTCGGCCAATTGTTTTTTGCTGTTAGTGCCCGAATGAGGGTTAATGATGAAAGCTATGGTTGTTTTTTTCATAATGATTCTGAATTTCGGCGACAAAAATAAGAAAAAAATAATCATATTTGCCAAGTAAAGGCAAAACACAAAATCAATATCATGAAAGAAGATCTGCTGTCATACATATGGAGATACAGACTGTGGAGCAACAAAGAAGTAAAGACCACAGACGGTGAGGAAATCGACATTATAGATGTTGGCACACTGAACACAGATGCCGGTCCCGACTATTTCAATGCCAAAATAAAGAAAGGCGATACAGTGTGGGCCGGGAATGTGGAAATACACGTAAACTCGAGCGACTGGAACAAGCACAAGCACCAGACAGACCATGCCTATGACAATGTGATACTTCATGTGGTGAACAAAGCAGACTGCGAGGTGAAGACAGCTGGCGGGAACACACTGCCACAAATAGAGCTTGATGTTGACGAAAAATACCTAAAACTGGATGATGAATTGTGCAAAGGAGATCAGAGCATTCCATGTTCAAAATACTGGGACGAGAAGCTGAAATTCAAATTGCAGTTCTCGGTCAACGGTCTGCTGATTGAAAGGCTGCAGTCGAAAGTGGGCAATATACTCAACACACTGGGCAAGAACAAAGGCGACTGGGAGGAGACGCTATATCAGATTATGGCAAAGAGCATAGGAATGAAAGTCAACGAATTTCCGTTTCAGCAGCTGACCCTGAGTCTGCCGTTCAAATACATAGCCAAGCACAGGAACAATCTGCTGCAGGTTGAGAGTATGATTATAGGCCAGGCAGGACTGCTGAATGACATTGAAGAAAAAGACGAATACACAAAATCTCTGGTCAACGAATACAGATTCATGCGTCAGAAGTTTGACCTCACCCCTATCGACAAACGTCTGTGGAAATTTGCCAGAATGAGGCCGCTGAACTCACCATACCTCAGGCTTGCAGAATTTGCCATGCTGATATACAAAACAGAGCATCTGTTCAGCAGGCTGACAGAGTGCAAAGAAATAAAAGACATGCACAAACTGCTGAACCAAGGCAGCAGCAAATATTGGGACACCCACTACACCCTTGGAGCAGAAAGCAACGAATGCGAGAAAACACTTGGCAGCGCCATCAGAAACAGCATACTCATAAACTGCGTGGCACCGATAATCTTTGCCTACGGGAAAAGCACAGGCAACGAAGATTATTGCCAGAAGGCAATTGACATGCTAGGCGAGATTCCGGCCGAGTCGAACCACATTGTGAGCGAATGGGCATCGCTTGGAGTAGAAAGCAAATCGGCCTATGACACCCAAGCCCTGATTCAGCTGAAGAAAATGTATTGCGACAAGAAAGACTGTCTGCGCTGCAAACTGGGAATCCAGGTTTACAAGAAAGTGTGCGGATAAAACAGACAAAGGAAACTCATAAAAACAACAGCAGGCTGAGCTCAACATAGAGCCCAGCCTGCATTTTTATTGCAGCAGCCTACAAATAAAAATAATATACGAATGTGAAGAAATCTGCCATGTTGAAGCTGCACGTTCAACAGCAGTCACAAAAAAAAGGAGGGGTGCTCCCGATTGGGGCACCCCTCCAAATTGAAGATATAATCAGCTACGTTAAATTACCAGTAGATGATAGGACAAGAGTACTTGTAGTGCTTAGGAGGCAATACGTATACAATTGAGAACTCGTGAGACCAAGAACCATTATTCTTCTTGCTGGTGTAGAGGTCAAAGATGTAGTAGGCCTGCAGGCCCTTCCAGTTTGCACCGACCATGAAAGAAAGAATATTCAGTTTGCCATAGGCTGACGCGAAGTCATACTTGTATGACGCACCGAAGAGGATAGGGTTAGTCATAGCACCCGCGCTGATAGTACCCAGATGATAAGTACGACCAAGCGCCTCCTGCTGCTGATAGTTCAGCGAACCGAAGAAGTAAGTGCTCGACAAATCACGACGTCCCCAAAGACCAGCTCTGCTCTCCATATCCTGGATATAGTTTGCGTGAACCACAAATCTGCGTCCAAGAGTAGAAGACTCAAGATCATCGAAACCATTGTTAGGCTCACCGATATGATAGAGAGCTGCACCAACAGTCAACTTATTCTCCATGACGAAAGCCGCACCGAAAGAGAAGTCAACGAAGTTGACATTAGTTTCAGAGACATCGTCGATAGAGCTAGGCAACAACGTACCAGGTCTGACATACTGGTCATCGAAAGTAAGATCAGTGTCGAGGTGGTTGTTGAAGAAACTGAAAGTAACACCCAAGCGAACGAAATACTCGTCCTGCAATCTTATGTTCTGCGAGTAAGTAGCAGCGAATTCATTATGGTTAATGATGCCCGCCTCGTTATCTCGAGTATAAGACACACCGATGTTGCACATCTGCTTGTAGATAGGCTGATCGTATGTGATACGCAAAGTGTTGTACTTGTTGCAGAGAGTAGGCCACTGCATACGATAGTCAAGACCGAAACGCATAGCGTTAGCATTACCAACCAAAGATGGGTTCATTCCGAACGGCACCACATTATTGTTAGTAAAAGTGTAGTCTTGTGCAAGTGCCGCACCAGACAGGAACAAGCTTGCTAAAATAACTAGAATCCTTTTCATAAAATCCATCTATTATCTAATGATTGTAATGTAACCCTTACGCTTGCCAGACTTGCTGAGGTTGTTAGAGCTGCTGCTGTAGGTAGCAGTCCAGCCGTAAACGCCCTGAGCACAAGCCTTGCCCTTATAAGTACCATCCCAAGCATCGTTGATATCATCGCCCTCGAATACGATTTCGCCGAGACGATCATAAACCACGAAGTGGAACTCCTCGATGAAGTCACCACCGCGGAAGTGGAACTTATCGTTCAAGCCATCGCTGTTAGGAGAGAATGCCTCTGGAGCCCAGAAGTCGCGCCACTTGTAGATGTAAGACTCGCCGTCGTACAAGCAACCGTAAGCATCGACTGTGTGAACAGAAACAAGGAACGAATCCTGCAAAGGCAATTCGTACATGTAAGTAGCAATTTCGCCCATTACAGTGTCACGTCCGTCGCCCATATCCCAAATCCAAGTAGCAGACTCAGGTTGCATACCAGTCAGACGAACCTTTCGGCTGTCGTTGTCTACGCAAGAAGGGTTTACATTGAACTTGAGGTCGATCTGAGGACGCTCGTAAACGATGAACGAATCAACGCCAACACAACCAGCATCGTCGGTACCAGTTACATAAACAGTAGTGGTGTCGTTGATGATAGCAGTGAAGTCGGTCTGGTCGGCAAATCTGTCGATGTCATACATGTAAGGAACAGAGCTCCAAGTGTACTCCTGAATGTTGCTAGCCGAAGAGACAGAGAACTTGACTGAGTCAACCTGGTTAGGACAAACATAGTTCTTAGAAGCAGAGATCTTAATAGTAGGTATGTCGATAACAGTGATAGTCTTCTTGATAGAATCAACGCAACCATACTTGTTAGTACCAACTATAGAGTAAACAGTAGACTTGACAGGAGCCACTGTGCGCTCGGCATCAGTAGAGCCATCCTCCCAAACATAAGAGTCAGCGCCAAGAGCCTGCAAAGTCATCTCGGAACCGCGGCAGAGAGTATCCCTCTTAGTTGCGATATACAAGTAAGGAGGAGCAACAACTGTTACAGGAACCTTGATAGAAGTGCGGCAGTTCTGGATAGCACCCGAGAGTACAACAGTAGTAGAACCTGAAGGAGTGAATCTCAACTCAGGGTCGGTAGAGATTGTGTCGCCGTTTGCAGTCCAAACATAGCTCTTAGTATCGGCATTCTGAGCGATGAGCCAAACCTGTTCGCTGAGGCAGACTGAGTCTGAACCAACGTAAGAGAGCTCAGGCATATCGAATACCTGTACATCATAAGACTCTTCGGCCTGGCAACCAGTGTTGTTGTCGATAGCCTTAACAACGACCTCAGTAGTCTGGTTGAGAACCGGAGCAACAGTGTCGCCGCTGAGGCTGATTCCAGAAGCAGTAGTCCAGTAGAACGAGTAATCATCAGCAGGGTCAACAGGAGCAGCGTTCATTGAGTCACGCAAGCCTACACAAGTTGAAGGCTGAACATTGACATTGAACTTAGGCAACTCGTTGACAGTTACAGTGAACTCGAACTTGTTAGAACATCCGTTTTCGTCGGTACCAGTGACAGTGTACTTAGAAGTAGCAAGAGGAGCGACTGTGAATGCCTCGCCAGTCTGACCGTTGCTCCACTTATAAGAAACTGCGCCTGTACCAGTCAAGCTAACCTCGCCGCCCACGCAAGCCGAAGCGTTGCCAAGGACGTTAACATCAGGCAACTGGTTGACAGTGATGTAAACCAGAGTATCAGCCTTACAGTTAGAAGAAGAAGTAGCAGTCAAGTTGTAGACGACGTCAGAAGTAGGAGAAACCTTGAGCAAGTTGCCTGTCAAAGTATCCTTACCGCTAACCCACTCGTAAGAGGAAGCGCCGCTAGCAAACACTGCAGTCTCCTGTCCGGCACAGATAGTGTCTGAGCCAGAAAGCTTGATTACAGGGATATCCTGACCGTTGATGTTGATAGTAGCAGTAGAAGAGCAGCCAGCAGGGTCGGAACCGACCAGCTTGATAGCAGTCTTCTTGTTCTCGATAACATGATTCAAGACAGCCTGAGTTGAAACGACCTCATCGTCGACGAACCAACGATAGCTGTTACCAGTACCATCGGCTACAGTAACCTTAGACTCGATAACCGCAGTCAAGTCAGTAGCAGAGTTGATACAAACGTAAGGGCTACCCTCGATAGTGACAGTAGGCAACTGACGAACAATCACAGGAACGTCGATAGTAGACTTACAGCCGTTGGTTGCAGTACCAGTAAGAACGTAAGTAGTTGTGTCGGCAGGAGTAGCCTTGAACTCGGCAGTCTTAGTTCCGTCACTCCACTCGTAAGTAGCAGCACCCTTAGCGGTGAGCTTAGCAGTGTCGCCCTTACAGATTGGCTTCAAACCGTCGGCCCAGATGACTGGAGCAGTCAAGATGGTGACAGGTATGAAGAGCGAATCAGAACAACCGTCGAGAGTACCGATAACCTTAAGGATGTCAGTAGACTTAGGCATGTTGACGAATGCGTCGCCCTCAGTGCCGTCCTGCCATACATATTGGTTAGCGCCCTTAGCGTAGATAGTAACCTGATCGCTGAGACAGAAAGTAGTAGAAGAGTTGTCGGCATTGCTGCTGTTGACAACCTCATACTCAAGAGCAGGAAGCTCCTTGATGTTGATAAGAGCCTTGACAGTGTTAGAGCAACCAGTTGCAGAATTGTATCCGGTTACAGAAACGGTAGTGTCTGTTACGGCCATACCATTCTCGTCGGTGTATCTCTTAACGACAACCTGAGTAGACTCGCCCAACATGTTGTTAGACCAGAGGTAGTTGTCGTAGGCGTCGGCATCGGCATCAACAGCAAGAGTAGTTATTGTGCCGTCGCAGACGTTCTGCTCATACTTGATAGCGAGCGGAGCAGAAGGGAGAACAACGATAGGAATAAGGAGCTGCGACTTACAACCGTTGTTGTTGACACCAGTAACAGAGAAGTTCTGAGTCATCTGAACATTTTCGAGAGTGTAAGTCGAACTTGTAGTGTTGTTAGGCCACAAGTAAGAGTCGGCGTCACCCATCATGCTGAGCAGGAGATCCTGGTACTTGCAGATGGTGATAGTGTCAGAAACATTAACTGTTCTGCCGCTAGCAGTGACGCTGTCGCTGTTGACGCCATAGCCGTCAACCCAGATGGTTGGAGCAAGAGCGATTGAGACAGGGACATCCATAGTAGAAGAGCAGCCGTACTTGTTGACACCGCTGTAAGTGAATGTCAAGTCAGACTTAGGAGAAACGGTGTAAGATGCAGTGTTAGACACTGTGTCAGCGTTGAGCATCCAAGTGTAAGTGTTAGCACCATATCCGTCGTCTTCAGTTCTACCATAGAGCGAGATGCTTGAGCCAGAGCAGACAACAGTTGAGTTGTTGTCCAAGTTAGTCTCTACATAGAGAGTAGGAGCCTTGACAGCCTTGACGGAGAACGAAGCTGTGTTAGAGCAACGATTAACGTCGGTAACTGTTACAGAGTACTTAGCATCCTGCTCAGAGTAGTCGACCAAAGAATCGCGATAAGAGAGAACATTGTTGTCCTCGTCGCGCCATACGAACGACTTGAAAGTAGAATCAGCCGGATCGTTAGGAGTAGCGCGAAGAACGAACTTATCGTCGATACAGATGTTATCACGACCAGTCTTGCCGTTATTGTCGGTGATGAGAATGTCAGGCAAGCTGTTGATGTGAACATTGAAGTTAATGGTAGTAGGACATCCGTTAGAAGTCTTCTTACCAGTGACAGAGTAAGAGCGGTCGAGAGTAGGCTGAACCTCAACATTGCGGAGAGCAGAGCCGTCGTACCACTCATAAGTGTCGGCACCGTTTACATCGAGAGTAACCTTGTCGTTCAAACAGATGCTGAGGTCGATATCACCGTTAGCATCAGGAACGCCATAAGTTGGGCTATAAACCACAGGAGCGGCAAGAGCCTTAACAACCACATCCATATTGCCTACGCAACCATATCTGTCGGTACCGATAACTGTGTATACATTGTCTGCGTCAGGAGTTACAGCAACTCTTGTAGCAGTTGTTGTGTCGTCGTCGATAACGAACTGGTAAGTGCGAGCTCCGCTAGCAGCAATCTGCAGGTCAGTGTTAGCACAGACGCTTACGATATTGTTGCTGTGGTCGTCGGTGACGTAAGAACCAGTAGCGGTGTAGTCCAAAGTAGGCTGAGGACGGTTGTAAACAGTAATGTACTTGACATTAGAGCATCCGCCTATGCCCTTAACCTTAGCCTCGACCTTGATGGTATCGATTGCGTCAGGAGTAGTTGCACGGTAGTTGTAAACAGTGTCAGAGAAGTTGTCGTTCCAGACGTAGATATAACTGTCAGTGTCTGGGTTAATGATACGGAACTTCTTGACATCACCTACGCAGACATTCTCCTCATACTCGTAGAAGAGATCAGGGATTGGAGTGTAGGTCAAAGTGTCCTTGATGTTGATGTAACATCCGTTAGCGCCGAATGCCTGAACATTGTAGGCAACGCTGTCGTAGACCATAGCGTACGAAACAGAGTCGTTGGCATTAGCCACAGTGTTGCCGTCTGAAGTGAAGACGCTAGAGCCTGGTATGCCAGTCCAAACATAGTGGTCGGCGCCCATAGCCTTAAGAGTCACGTTCTCGTTCTGGCAAGCATTAGTGCTACCGTCAACCCAAGCAGTTGGCTTGAGCTTGATGTTGATCTTATAGTTCTCTGAAGTTTCGCAGTTACCACTGTAAGCAACGATAGAGAATGAGCGGTTGACCTCGGTTGAAGGTACCTCATATTCCTGACCGTCCCAAGTGTTGATGCCCTCAGTCCAGAGGTAAGACTTACCACCGCTTACACGGAGTTTGAGATCATCGTTCTCGCAGACCTCGATAATATTACCCTCGACAGCCTTTTCCTCGGCATTGTCGGCAGTGTAATACAAGTAGATTGAAGGAGAAGGGATAACCTCTACCTCGTGAGTAGCAGAACCTTCACAACCGTAAGCGTCGAAAACAGTAACCTTGAATGGGTTGTTGTTCAAGACTGTACGGTCCTCGGTGATGACAGGGTTGATTGTTGCGCCAGCACCATCGCTGCCCCAGTTGAATGTGGTAGCGTTAGGCGAAGTAGCAGTCAAAGTGACCATACCATCCATACAAGACTGCTGATCACCGTTGATAGTAACGAGAGGAGCAGCATGTACCTGGAATGTGAAAGTAGTATCAGAAGAACACTGCAAATTATTGTCGGCAGTGTAGAGTTTAGTACCAGTCAAGCGAACGTTGAAAGGACTAGCCGAAGTTACATTGTGAGTGTAGAGACCATTACCGTCGTCGGTATCAGAACCACTAGTCCACCACTGATAAGAATCAGCGCCGTGGGCCTGGACAGTCAGAGTAGTGTTCTGGCAAGGGTAGTCATTACCAGTTATGTAGAGCTCAGGAAGAGAGCGAACATAAACAGGAGTGTTGACGATTGTAGAACATCCTGGCTTAGTTTTGAGCGTACCCTCGACAGAGATCAAATAAGTGCCAGCAACAGAGCGAGTCTGACGCAAAGTAGTACCACTTTCCTTGATAACCTCGTCGTTCTCAGACCAGACGTAAGAGCAAGCAGTTGTTTCGTTGTTGACGCTCAACTGCATTGCGTCGTTCTGGCAGAGAGGATTCTGCTCGGCAGTGATTGTGAATACCGGACGTGCGGTAGGCACGATAGTAGTAGTAGTAGAGTTAGAGCAACCGTTAGCATCGTAACCAGTAACAGTTACATCGAACTCAGAAGTGCTTACTGAAGGAGAGTAAGAAGGACCCTGAACCTTAGCCGAATTCAAGCTGTTAGTCCACAAGTAGCTGCTTGCGCCTCCAGCCTCGAGTTCAGTGAATGAATTAGCACAAGGAGTAAGGTCACCGCTGATAGTGATGTTAGGCAGGTTGTTGACGACAACAGTGACAGTGTCCTGAGCCTGGCAACCAGTAGTAAGATCAGTAACGAGCAAAGAAACCTTAGTGTTAGTAGTCAGATACTCGCCAGCAGCCGACTTAGCCTCCTTAGTGTCATAAGCCTCAAGATTAGCATGAGTGCTCCAGTTGTATTCAACATTGTTAGTGTTGCAGTAAGAAGACAAGTTGAGAGGCTGGTTCATACAAACTGAAAGGTCACCCTCGATAGAAACAACAGGAGCAGTTGCCACATATACAGGGATTTCGACAGAAGCCGAGCAGACACCGAGAGTACCCACGACAGTGTGGATAGTATCGTTGATAGGCGAAACAGTCAACGAAGAGCTCTGACGGCTAGGGTTGTTATCCCAGATATACTTAGAGGCACCACCGACAGTCAAAGAAACCTGACTGCCTGAGCAAGTTGTGTAAGAAGGCTGACCAGGGGTCAGAGTAAGTTCCTTCTGCAAAGCGATATCAACGCTTTCAGTAACCTGACAGCTGTTCTCGTCGGTAGCAGTTACCGAGTAAGAATAATGGTCAGGAGTAAGGTCGCCATTAGCGTCGGCGGTAGCAGTCAAGACGTGGCTGATAGTGTCGCCCATCTCGCTTGTGCTCCATCTGTAAGAAACGATATTAGCATCAGAAACGACCTTAAGTCCAGCCACAGAGTTCTGGCAGACAGTAGAAGGAGCCTTGATGTTGATAACGGTCTTAGGACGCATTGTGATGTCCTTGCGAACAGTAGCCGAGCAACCGTTCTTGTCGATACCGGTAACCGAGTAAGAAACGCTAGCACCGGTAGCGGCAGTGAACTGGTCGGTCATTGTATTCTCAGGAGATCCGATCTTGCTTGCATCGACAGACCAAGAGTAACCGTAAGTCAAATCGCCAGAAACAGGGTCATACTCATTGCCGGCATAGCCGTTAAGACCGTTAGCTGTCAAATTGACGTCGTCACCGTAGCAGATAACATCCTTACCAACAAGCTGTATAGAAGGAGTCTGGTAGACAGTGACGTTGAAGCTCTTGGTGGCCTCGCAGATAGCCTCCTGGCCTGCAGCACCATAGTAAGTGTTCACACCAGTAACCTTGTAGGTAGTGGTAGAAGTAGGAGCAGTGATGAGCTCATCGCTCTCGGTGAACGGACCATCGTCTTCAACGCTGCCATAAGTCCAATACATCTCGTCGGCACCAGTAGCACGTATAGCGAGCTCCTGACCGCTACAAGCTGTGATAGGCACAGCAGGCGAAGAAATAGAAATGCTAGGGTTAGCATTAGCCACGATAGTGTGATAAACAACGCTCTGACAAGAAGTGTTGTTATCAGTAATAGTTACAAAGTAGTCGTTGTTACCAACATTAGGGGCAATTGGGTAGATAGTCAAGCTAGTCTCGCCCGAAGACCAAGAATACTGGTAATCAGAACCAGCACGCTGAGGAACGACAGTCAAGTCGGCCTTTTCGCCGAAGCATAGGAAGTCGTTGTCAGAAGTGATGTAAGCCTCAGGGTTAGCCACGACATTGATAGTAGCAGTAGCCACATTGCGGCAACCCTTAGAATTGTAACCGTAGAGAGTATAAGTAGATTCGCCAAGCTTGTTGGCAATCAGCTTATCATAAACAGGGGTTGTGATAGCCTTGCCTTGGTCGTCCAAGAAATGAGGCCACTCGTAAGTGTCGGCACCCTGTCCAGTCAAAGTAATAGTGTCGTCGTAGCAGTACTGAGTCTTTGTTGAGATAGACACAGACGGAGCCTGCTGCAAAGTGACTTCAATATTCTCAGAAGATACACAACCGTTTGTAGAAGTTACATACAGAGTGTGTACGTTGTTGACCTTGCCTGAGTTGTAGACAGGAGTGTAGACATCAGTTACAGAAGCCTTGCTGTCCCAATCGTAGTCGGTGATACCCGGACTATATGTAGTTGGCTGAGCGTAGAAAGTGATATTGTCACTCTCGCAAAGGTCAATTGCAGGAGAAGAATCTGGCTTGTAATAGTTTCTAATCAAATGATTCTCTGAAAGCTTAGAGTAATAGAGAACCACAGAAGGCAGGTCATACTGTCTGATATAGATAGTCTGGTCGGCCTTACATCCAGAAGCGTTGGTAGCAGTAGCTGTGAAATAAGTTGCTGCGTCAACGATAGTCTGTATTGGCGAGCCAACGGCACCAGCCAAGTTTCCGCCACTCCATGAGTAGTTCCACTTGTCGGTGTTCTCCTGTCCATCAGCAGGTGTTGCAGTCAAAGTGAGCAACTTGCCCGAGCAGATGCCAGGGTCCGAGCTTGTGATAGAGAACACAGGCGAAGCGAGAGTGGTTACGTTGATGAACTCGTCGGCCGAGCAACCATCAGCACCAGTAGTGAATGACACCTGATAATCGTAGGAACCAGTTGAAGCACCCGAAGGATACAACAAGAGGACATTGCCAGGAACTGCCGTGCCTGCCAGTGTAGCATCTGAATAGTCATCAGGATAATTCTCCAAGCCCTTTGTGTTCCAAGTATACTTAGGATCAGCAGCAGTGCCCGAATAAGCAGCAGTTGCAGAGAGTTCGAGCAGACCGCCCTCACAGATCTGTCGGCTACCAGAAACAAGTATTGTTGGCTTAGAGTTAGGAGTTCTCTCGATAACTGTATCATTAGAAACACAAGTTTCTGTAGTACCAGAGATATAGTCAACACCAACGATAGTGTATCTGTAAGTCTTAGCCTCAGTCAGGTTGTCCTGGAACTGAGACCCAGGAACCAGAACATCGTCGACATAGTACTCGTTAGCACCAGCGAACACAAGGTTAAGCTGGTCGCCCTGACACAAGCTCTCTGAGCCGCTGACCTTGAGCACAGGCTTCTTCTGCATAGAGAGAGTCTGGCTAGCAGCCTCTGATCTACAAGTCAGATTAGCGCCGTGAGCCTCTTCAACATATACAGAATACTTAACGTTGTCCTTATTGACTGTAGGATAAATGCTAGACTGAGACCAAGTGTGACCCTGATCGTCAGACCAGTAGTACTGATAAGTGCCGCTAGGAGTTGCCACAGCAGAGAGCTCAGCACTCATGTCCTGACAGATGATGCTTGATGCGCCGTAGTCGATGCTGACAGAAGGAACATCGTAGACAGTCAACTGAGCAGTAGCCTCGCGTGAGCACTTAGACAACTCGTCGGTAACAGTGAGGATAACATTGGTAGTGCTGTTGATTACAGGCTTGATATTGTCCTGACCATCATAAGCAGAACCAAGGTTCCAAACGTACTTAGGATAAGTATCACCATTAGCATCGGCAGTCAGGCTACCAACCTTAGCAGTCAAGTTGAAAGCAGTACCCTTACACTGCTCAGTGCTACCCTCGATAAGAACCGAAGGAGCTGCATGAACAGAAGCAACAATCTGCTGCAAAGAAGACTGGCAATACTGCTGAGCAACGCCTGTTGAGCCACCAGTACCAACCAGAGGCAAGTAGCCGTAGACGTAGTAGTAGTAGTCGCCTGGAGCCTTAGCAGCATCAGTGAACTCGTTAGTATATTCGTTGTTTTCATCTACAAGAACCTCATTGTTGATTGTGTAGTATCCTGTAGAAGCACCAGACAACTTGAGAACGATGTCGGCAGTACCCGAAGTCTTATCCTCGCAGTAAGAAGTGACACCGTTGTTGCTGATGGTGAACGAAGGCTGAACATTTACAGAGACAGAAACCTTGTCTGACTGACAGTTGTGGTCGTCGGTAGCCACGAGAGTGAATACCTCGGCATCAGAGCCAGAAAGGAGCGGACGGTAAGGGTTGTCGTGAGACAAAGTGCCGTCGGCACGGGTCCAGTCGTAAGTGTAGTTAGTTCCGCCGTCGGTTGGCTCAGCAGTCAGTTCGGCATAAGAACCCTGACAAACGTATCCCAGACCAGAAGCCTTTACGCGAGGTCTCTGATAAACAGTGACGTCAGATTCAGTAGTTGTGTAGCACAAAGAATTCTTATCAGTAACAGTAACGATGAATTTGTGGTCGGCACGAACGTCCTGAATAGTGATAGGATTGCTACCGCTCATAGTAGGGTCGCTGACCCAAACGATATCTGCAGCGTCGGCATCAGACGAAGACAGGCCAGTGATGTTGACCTTAGCCACAGCCGAAGCGCCCTCGCAGACCTGCTTAGAAGTAGAAGCGTCCCAAGTGACGACAGGAGCAGAAACGACCTTAACCTGAACAGCGATTGGAGCTGTCAAGCAGTAACGGTTGGTTGTGTTGTCGAGCGGCAGACGACCAACAACGTTGATAGTCTTGTTGCCGACACCATAAGCAAACGAAGGTCTTGTGTTGTCTGTCCAGACATAGTTGCCATCAGCATCCTTCTCGTAGTTGTAGCAGTATTCGTTAGCATTGACCATGTTCAAAGTAACGTCAGTGCCCTCGCAGAAGGTTGTTGTCTCAGTATTTTCGATAACCACCTGTTCCTGAGCAGTAACAGTCACAGTTTCATTGCGGCTAACACAACCGTGATTATCGCGAACAATCAAATTATAATCGGTAGCAGTCTGCTTAGCACCATTAGCGTCATTCCAAACAGTTATGCGAGGAGAGATCTTGTCAGCAGAAGCAGAGTAAGCCGAATTAGAATTAGTGGTCCAAGTGTAGTAGTAAGGAGTCTCACCACCGTTTACAGTAGCACTGAGGTTGACAATGCTGTCCTGACAAACGCGAGTGTAGTCGGCATTGATAGTAGCCACAGGGTTATCATAAGCCTCAACTGTCTTAGAAGCAGAAGCCGAACAGCCAGTTGTGCTTTCAATGACAGTAACAACAATGTCAGTAGCCGAATAAATATTTTCAGAATACTGATTAGTTTTATTATTAATGTCACCTCTGTTCCAAGAATATGAGTAACCATCCAGTTGAGCGCTAGAGCTACCAACCCAAGCAGTAGCAGTTACACTGTTACCGTTGCAGACTGCATCCTGAGCAACAAGCTTGACACTAGGAGCAGCCATAGGACGAACAACAACATCGAGCTGAGACTCACAGTTGTCGGCAGAATAGCCAGTGACAGTGTAAGTGGTCAGGTAAGTAGGATTAACTCTAGCCGAATCAGAGCCATCGGCTCTGAGAGCAGATCCAGTGACCTTGCTGTCCCAAACATAGGTTGCAGCACCAGTAACGAACAAGTCTGTACCATCTTCGTTCTGACAGAATTGTACAATTTTGTCAATGCTGTTATTCACATTAGTGTTGAGCAATTCAAGCACAGGCTTCTTGTTAACAGAAACCTCGACAACATCCTCGGCCGAGCACTGAGTGCTAGTGCTCTTGACAGTGATGTAGTAGTCGTAGGAAGCAGCAGAAGCCGCAGAAGGGATCTGAAGACGTTCGGTAGTGAGAGTTGCAGAAGAAGAAAGGATAGTTTCAGTAGAGCCATCCTTAGACTTCCACACATAAGTCAGATCATCGTTGTCAGAAGAACCGATAGCGGAAGCTGTAAGAACAGCAGTCGAGTTCTCGCAGACAGAGCGAGTTCCGTTGATTTCGAACTCAGGAGCCTTGTTGACTGTGATATTGATGTCATCCTCGGATGAGCATCCAGCCTTGTTGGTAGCAACAATGTGAACAGGCTCGTTGTTCAAAGAATAAGCAACGTTAGACATTGTCCATTCCTGGTTAGCGTCATAATCTGTAGCATCACCGCCGAAACGGAAAGTCAGATCTGTGCCGAGACCCTTAAGAACCAAATCGTCGCCAACACAAAGTTTAGTGTTACCGTCGTAGTTCACAACAGGATTAGCAACAGAGACGCTGTTAGCAGAACCCTGTCCCACACAACCATTAGCCTCGACTGTTACATAGTAGCGAGTGTTGGCAGTTGTAGGCAGAACAATCAGAGTACCATCATCCTCGATGCTCTTTACACTTGTGTTGACAGCAGGGTCAACCAAAGTGGTGTGAGCACCATCGGTGTACCACTTGATAACAGCCGAAGAGTATCCTGCGCTAGGCTTGATAGACAAAAGATTTCCGTCGCAGACTGTCCACGAAGAAGCATCCTTACCACCACTGTAAATGAAAGTGATAGTAGGATTATCGTTCACGTACACTTCCTTCTCGGCCACCTCAGAAGTACAACCGTTATTGTCCATGACAGACAAAGTGTAGGTTGAAGGAGAAGAAGTGACATCAGCAGAAATTGTTGCGACAGAAGCGAATGAGGCTGAAGTGTTGTTCTTATCAGCCCAAGTATAGCTTATGATATCAGAGCTGTTGCTCTGAACACTAGCAGAAAGAGAAACCTTAGCACCACTGCAGACTGCATCTGGTCCGCTGATTGAGACATCAGGACGAGCAAGCTGCGACATAGTGAAGTCGGCATGACCAGGACATCCCTTGTCTGTAACGATATCTACAGAGTAGGTAGTTGCAGCAGGAATGAGTTCAACAGCAGCCTGCTTGAGGTCGTCGCCAGTCTTGCCAGTGTTAGCACTCCACATGTAAGAAGCGACACCCGAAGTTGACTGAGCGCTGAGCGTAATCTTGTCGGTTGTGCCCTCACAGAAAGTGTTCTTGTTGGTAGACTTGTTGACGATGCTAACAGTAGGCTGCTGAGCCATCTGCACATAGAACGACTTGGTTGCGCCCTTACAGCCACAAGAAGAAGTGATGCTGTAGTAGTAAGTACCGTTGCCGTCGACAGTGTAGATATCACCCTTCAAATCATTGCCTGGAGTGCCAGTGTTTGTGCTAGCGTTTGCACCGCGAGTCACAGTTACATCAACAGTGTTGCACTCTGCCTGGCCGTGTACATGGAAAACAGGATAGAACTGAGAACCAGCACAAATCAAGTAAGAGCCATCGGCAGTAGAGTCAATTCTAGTGCCAGTTGAGCTGTAGATTGTGATAGAGTCGATAAGCGGCAAGTCAATGCTGTTGACCTCCTTAGACACATAATCAGAAGTACAGCCGTTGGTCGACTTAACCTGAGCATAGAAAGTGTCTTTTCTAGTCAGAACTGTTGAGTAAGACTTAGAAGTGGAAACGGCAGAAACAGTAGTATTGGTCACTGGATTATCGTTGTACCACAAGTAAGAAAGGATTTCAGTGCTCTCGTCGGTCACAGAGAGAGTTGCAACAGAGTTGTTGCAGACATCCTTAGCATCAATCTCGAATGTTGGCTTAGGCAGACCAGTAACACTGACTGTGCCCACTCCAGAACATCCGTAGTTGGTAGTTGCTGTGACGCGGTAAGTCAACTCAGGCGAAGCCGAGTTGTATTTGAGACCAGAAACAGTTGCGACATTAGGATTAGTTGCATCTTGTGTTGCAGGAGCATCCCATGTGTAAGTATCGATTGTGACACCAGTAGCATTTGCTGTCAAAGTGATAGAGCCGTCGAATCCGTCGCAGAAGTTAGCACGAGAAGCGCTGACTGAGATGACAGGAGCGGCAGCCTGCTGAATAGAGACTGTCTTGACAGCCGACTGACAGCTGTTGCCAGAGCAAGAGCTGACAGCATAGTATCTGTAAGTCACATTACCACCCATTGTGTAAGTCTTAGCACCGCTCTCGTTGGCAGGAGTTGCAGCCGAAGTTGTGAACTCGTCATCGACAGAAGAGCTAGAGAAATAATAGGTAGTTGTTGAGCAGTTGCTAGAGTTGGCGCTAGAGTTAGCGTCGTAGAACACAGGATAATATTCCTGGCCAGGGCAAAGACGATTATTTGCGAGATCAACAATACCAGCAGAAGTGTAGATATCGACAGAAGGGTCTGGAATCATAGCAATATCAACTGTGTAGTCGTCGGTCTTAGCAGTACAGCCGTTCTCGCCTGTAGCAGTAGCAACGAAAGTAGATTTAGAATTCAGAAGAGTCTGGATAGACTCGCCAGAAGCACGGTTTACGACATTGTTGTCGTCGGTGATCTGCCACATGACAGAGTTCACTGTCACAGGCGAAGAAGAGACATCGACCTTAACATCGGCATAAGCGCCCTCGCAGACTACACTCGACGAAGAATTGTCGATAGAGACTACAGGGTTAGGAAGAGCAGTTACGGTGAAATCCTTCTGACCAACACAACCGTAAGCGCTAGAAGTTGCGTAGGCGGTGTAAGTGGTGGTTGCAGTAGGATAAACTCTCAACTTAGTGCTGGTTGAAGCAATGTTGTCCTCATCACCAGTGCTCCACTTCCAAGTCATGTTTGAAGCTGCGGTTGCAGTCAATTCAATACCGGTTGAAGCATCTGAAGCACAGAATGTTGTAGGACCAGTGACAGAGACTGTAGGAGTTGGAGCAAGATAAACAGTGAAGAACTTCTTGGCCGAAGAGCAACCACAACCAGTCTCGATGTAGCAAGTATAAGTTGTGTTGGCCGAGATCTTGAAGTACTGACCATTCTGGTTAGTGCTAGCCTCGGCATCGGTGCTGGCAGCAGCCACAAGCTGAGTGACCTCGCCAGTAGAATTATTCTTCAAGAAGAAGTTGTCCTCGTTGCAGTTAACATCAGGATTCTCGTTTTGGAGGACGATGTAGTACTCGTCGTCAGGACAGAGCATCTGAGTTGTCAAGTCAGTGAGTTCAGTAGAACCAGACTCAGTCTTCTTGAAGACCTTGTAAGAGATAGAAGGCTGCTTGCGAATATCAACATCAACAATCTTCTGGTCGGTACAAGAGATGCCATCGTCGGTCTTGACCATAGCCTGAACAGTGTACTGAGTGCCAGAGTTGACAGTGAGTTCGCTAGAAGAGACAACCTCGTCTGCTGCAGCGGCAGAACCGATGACAGCGTTGTTGTTCAGGTTAACCCAAGAGTAAACAAAAGTCTTGTCGTCGCCATAGTTTTCCTCGGCAACATCCTTCTGCATATTGAGTTTGACGGTCTTGCCCTCGCACGAAGCAGCAGGCACAGAAGCGACAGTGAACTGAGGCAAAGGCCAAACGTTGATCTTGACGCTTGTGTCGGCAGTACACTCGGAAGCGTTGGTTACACGGACAGTGTACCAGTGCTCGTCCTTGACATAAGGCTCATTGTCGCTAGTTGTAGGCTCGGCAACATAAGAGGCGCTTGTTGCGCCAGTGATTGCACGAGCAGCGACCTCACCATCGTACCACTGATAAGTGAAAGGATAACCCTTTGAAGCATTAGCCAAGAGAGTGATAGTCTCGCCAGTCTTCTTACAAGTTGCGCCGTTGCCCGAAGTTATAGTAACAACAGGGACATCGGCAACAGGAATCTGATAGTTCAGAGTGTTAGACTTACATCCGTGTTCTGAAACAGCCGAGATTGAATACTTGTGATCGTCGGTAGTGTAAACGCCAGAGAACTGAACCTCGCCATCGACAGAATTAGGCACAAGACCCTGAGCGACAGCGAACTGTTCAACACCCTCGGTCAAATCAGAAATAGTGTAAGTTGTGTACTCATTCTGAGTAGTGTAGGCGCGTTCCTGAGAGTTAGACACCTTGAGGGTGTAGTCGGCTCCCGGACAGATACGTCTCTCGGTGGTCTGATCTGGGTCAATATTGTTGGTATTGGCAACAGAGACCTCGAGGATTCTCTCGTCGGCATCATACAAACCAGAAGCGCTTGAAGTCACAAGCGACAAAACCGGTTTAGGAGTTTCGAACGCAGTGACATCGATAGACTTCTTGGTGAAGCAGTGCAAGTATCTTGCAGTTGACGAAGTAGTCAGGTCGTAGGTCATAGTAGGGTTGTAATTGATAGTACAAATGACATCAATTGTCTGAGTACCCTGGTCGAAAGTACGCCACTGAGAGAAAGAATGAGAATAATTAGGATAGTTTTTATTATCGAGCGCATAGTTGTACTGAGAAGAGAAAGCCGAACCAGTGACGGTCTGCCCCCAGTAGTAGTACTGCCATGTGTTGAGAGCATAATTGACATCCTGAGCCACAGTAACCTTGAACGAATCGCCCTCGCAACCCTGAGCCACATCGACAGAGAGGTCGTATTGAGGATTCATATACAAAGTTGCATAGACAGGGATGTTGGTAGAAGAACAATAGCCATCGGCCTTGTCGTGCAAGTAATACTGATACTGCTTGCTTGAAGCAGTCTTCAAAACATTAAGAGCAGTGTTAGCATCGGCACAAGGCTGAATCCAGAATGTATCCACATTCATGTCCGGATTATTTACGTCTTGAGACGCATCATAACCAAACAGAGCAGAAGTGTTTGTTGCATCATACCAAGAATAGGTATGGTCAATCTTTGTGGAATCATTCTTTGAAGGATCTGCAGCCGACTGTGTCACCTTATACTGAGCAGTAGAAACTGCACGGAACTTGAGAGTACCGTCGTAGTTGCCATCCATGTCGTAGACGCAAGCATGGTCGCGCAAATAGGTCAACGTTGGAGCATCAGGAACATCAATTCTGAATTCACCATAGCCGTAGCAACGGTCATCAGAAGAAGTCTGACGCATCTGCAATTGGTAATCAGAAGCAGAAGGGACTGTCAGACCAGTGGCGAACGAGATACCCAGAGTTTGGCGCGAACTTGCACTAGCAGTCGACCATCCTGAATAAGAATTAGTAGTAGCATTATAGAGACGGAACAGACTGTACTCAGATCTGTAGTTTGACCATCCGCTCATATTACCAGCAGCATTGTATGATACCTTGCCATCGGTAGCCTGACTTTCGTAGTACTTAACGGCATATTTCTCTGGATTGTACTTAGTACGATCCGAAATCTGCAAGTAGATAAGATCACCAGGACAAGCATTGGCAATCACGCTGCCATTGCCGTAACTAGACAGTTTAGTTAGATTCTGACTTTCTGTATTGACAGCCTTACCAAAGTTAATAGCGATATATACAGAATCTGGGTCAGGTGAATCAAGAGGGTCGTAGGAATAAACACGGTACGAAGCACAACCGGTTGTTTTATCTACAGCTTCTACATAATAGAAAGTTGGAGAATAAGGATTTCCATTAGCCATCGCATCACGATAAGATTCGCCCATAGGGATAATCATATCGGCATACATGCGTGGAGAGTTACAAACAGTGCCACTCCAACCGCCGCAGTTGTAGTACTTCCAAGTTGAGATAGAAGCAACATCCTGTCTGGTCACTGAAGTCAGACGTTCCTCAGGTTTAGCGATGTTGCTTACGTCGTATGTACAAGCATAGACATGATAATCTCTTGTTGGAGTGAACTGAACTTTGTTAGCATCGAGATCAGCCTTTTCCTCCTTGTTTGGATCGGTCTCGTAGAAACGAATAGTTGTGTTACCATTAGAGCAACCCAGCCAAGTATCGAGCGACATTGAAGGCAGCAGGTTGCGCTGCATAGTGACACTTACAGGCTCAGCCTCACAGCCATTACTTGTTGAAACATAGGCAGTGTAGGTTGCGTAGGTAGTTTCGCTTGCATCGCTAGCCTTAGCCTCGGGCAAAGTGCTGTAGGTTGTGACACTGACGCCATCGCCCACAGTGTAGTAGCTAGAGTTGACAGTGACACCGTCACGCTTCCAGACATAATCGTAGGTTGCGTTTACGTTGGCATTTGTGACAGTGGCACGGATATCGACACCTTCACCGCCAGCACAATACTGAATTGTGTCGTTGGTCATTGAACCCGAAACAGGAGCAATCTTAACAACTGGAACCTGAACGATAGAAACCACGATGTCGAGAGTTGAAGAGCAACCATCTGAGCTCTCAAGCTTGACACGGTATCTGTCGCGGGCATTAGAAGCATCGGCAGTGTAGGAACCGAAAGTAGCAATTGAACCATTGCTTACAGTCTTGTCTTCTGCCCTGCTGTCGGCCAGATTAGTAAGAGTGAATGCGTCAGTAACGCCAATCTTCTTGTTGACCAACTGGATTGTGTAGTCGGAACCGGCACAAACCGAAGGAGTTATGTCGGCAAGCTTAGAATCTGGATTAGCAGGGTCATCGACATTGTATCGTCCAACGAGAGTAGAACCAGAATAAACCTCATACTGAATTTCAGGAACAGCAGAAGTTCCGACAGTTACACACTCAGTTGAGTAGCAGAAGTAGGCAGACGAAGTTGTGCGATACTGTGCGGCGCTGTAGATGTAAGCCTCGCCGGCACGCACACAAATCTGATTGTCGGCATTTGTGGTCAACTGTGCAGACTGGTAAGTACCGTCGTCAGTGCCATAAGTGCCGGCATTCTCGATTACATAGTCATTGTAGATTACACTAGCAGTATCCACATCGGCACCCCAAGAAGAAGCATTCCAGGCGCTGCCTGACTTGTTATAGTTGAAGTAGTAGATCTTGTTAGTGTGCGAAGCAGTAGCAGCCGAAGGCGTAGCCTTGAGTTTAATCTCGGTGGTAGTTTTAGCATTCTCGCATATAGAAGTAGGTTCAGCCTCGAGAGTGAACTCAGGAGCCACCTGGCTGTAGATAGAAATGCTGGCTTTGCCCAGACATCCTGTAGCCTTTTCCTCGACATTGAGAGTCCAAGACTTGCTGTAAGAACCACTCACATCAACATTTGTAACCTCGATGTAAGTGTCGCCAAGAGAATTAGAATCATACTTACCACTGTTTATGAAATCAGCGGTTAAATAAGCATCATCAGTATTGTTATTGGTCTTGATGAGCAGAGAGCTGGTTGCAGCAATCTGGTCGCCGGCATTGCGCCAGTCCTTAACCCAATAATAGTTATACTTGGTCAAGTCAGTGTCCAGAGATTCTGTGTCGGCAGAAATCTTGATTTTCTTGTTGTTATCGTCCTGACAGATGAAGTCGGAATTGTCGGTCTTCAAAGAAAGGGCAGGAACGGCAACAACAGGAATCTCGATGCTGCGTGTAACAGAACATCCGCAAGCGGTGGTGTAGGTGATCTCATACAAGTCTGAAGAAGAACCTGCAGTGTAGTAAGAGAAGAGAGCCGCATCACACGAAGCGTAGGTGTTGGAAGTAGAATAAGAGCTCTGAATAAAGTTCAAGACATGCGAAAGAGTCTTGTTGCTCAAAGTCTGCTCCACGTCACCATAATACTCTGTCCAAGAGAAAGTGTTGTAAGGAGCGTTGAGACGACGAACAGTGACAGTTGCCGAATCCTCGCAGATTGAGGAACCAGAAGTGTTGTTGTTCTTGTCGACAACCAGCAGTTTGTAGAGGTTGCCCTGACAAACAGTAGCGGTTGTTGCAGGGTCGTCGGTAACCTCATGCTGAACCTTATTTCCATTGTTATTATAATAAGGTATGACGTAAACAGCCAAGTCTGGCATAGTCACAGCCTTATTTTTTGCAGTAACCTCTGCGCTACATCCGGCCTTTGTTGTAGCGATAACCTTGTAGTCGCCACCGCTCTGGTTGCGGAATACACGAGAGTTGGAAGTAGTTGAAGAGTAAGAGTTGCCCGAAGGGTCGACGAAAGTCCACTTATAGACAGTGGCATCGTCGTAGCGCAGACTTGAAGTCAGTCCGAGATCTTCGGCACGGTCTTCACCGGTAACAGTCACAGTGCCTGCACCCTGGCAGACAGCCTCAGGCTGAGCCTCGGCATTGATGCTAGGAATAGGCGAAACATAGATAGCGAACGAGTCGGTAAACGAGCAGCTACCAGTTTTTGTGGTGACAGTGTAGAGTGAATTGAAATAGTGACCAAGTTTGCCCTCGGAAGTGGCATCGCTCAAATTACCGTTATAAGTAATAGAGAACTTGCCCTGATCGGTGCTTGTTCCGCTGAGACCATCCCAAATGATAGAGAAATAGTCCTCGGCAGGAGAAGCAGTTGAGTTGTCGGCAAACTTAGGTTCAACAGTCAGAGTAACAGCGTCGCCCTCGCAGACGAAAGCAGCCGACTGGTAGGCACCATTCACCAAGTTGTTTAGGATAACATCAGAGTATCCAGTGATGGTGAACTCGTACTTGCTAGCGCAGAGCTGATTGCCATTGACATCGTAAGGAGTAGCTGTCAGATAAACAACGAGCTTAGTAGAAGCCGAGACAGTGATAATCTCGTCGAGAGTGAGTTTCTGTCCGTTGCCGGTCTTCCTTACGAGAGTAGGATCGGCGCTGGTGTAGTATTCATACTCGACCCTGCTTATCTGAGCAGCGCTGCTGCCGCTGAACGAAGTGATGTTGAAGCTGAAGCCCTCGCCCTCGCAAAGCTTGCCAAGATCATATTTCTGGACAAGATCGCCAGTGGCAGGGACCTGAACATCAGTAGAAGTAAGATCTATGTTGCCGTGCTGCACGCCGTCGGCATCCCACTTAGGGAAGTTGAGAACAGCGATGTTTGCCTCGGAAACATTAGGAGTATATTCCTTGTCGTATGTACAACCGTGCGAATCCAGAGCATAGCAGTGATAGATGTAATCTGGATGCAAGCCTGGCTGCGAGATTACATAGTTGGCACCCGAGCCGATAAGCAGCTTGGTTGATAGATCAGCAGGGTCGAAAGCATACCAAGTTGGGTTGCTCGCCTTGTCGAAGTTAACACAAGTGACATCGTAATCATCGAACGGGCAGACAGGGTCTGGCCACTCCACGGTTACAGAGTCAGAATAGTATGCAACATTGAAAGTGAGAGTAGAAGTACACCCTGTTGAATTTTTGCCCCTCCAGTAGTATGTGCCGACAGGGAAATCAACAACAGGACATTCATACTTTGACCCGGTTTGAGTAGTTGCTTTATATCCAGTTGATGCATCAGCACCTGTAGTAGAGACATAATCTGGCACATTGCTGGTGAATTCATTAGCAACATAAGAATATACCTTGACCTGAGCCTTAGAGCCAGGGCAGACATAGAAAGTGACTGCACCTGTATTAGGGTCGGTCGTGTAAACCTGATTAGCATCGAAATAGAGCTTTGGCTCAGGGTTTACGTAAGCGGAGTAGGTACCCTCGTACTGGCAGCCATACTTATCCTCGACAGTGTACTTGAACGAGTATGCACCAGCAGGAGTTATAGCATCGTCTATGACGACAGGCTGCAGAGCCGGATAGCCGCTGGCTAAAGGAGTAGCCGCATCATCAACAAAGAATTTCAAACCCTGCTCTGCTGCACTATAGTCTGCAGCATAAGGATAATCGAACCAGTCATCAGCACCAGTAGAACCACCGACAGGATTAGAACTGCTGAAGTATCCATCTCTATTTGTTACATCTGGATTTACGAAAGTGAGCGCCAGTTGTGTGTTTTCGCAGACAGACACTTTCTCCTTAGACCAGTTAGCAACAATGTTTGGAATGACATAACTGAAAGTGGAGTCTTTACAGCCCATTTCGGAAGTGATGACGAGTTTCGCATACTGACCGTTAGGATTGAAAACCTGCGAAACCGATTTCTCGGCAGACTGTGCATCGTAGACAGCGTTACTATTTTTAGCTGGGTCCAAATCAGACAACAAGCTAATTTCGCCACCATTTGCGTAGGAGCCAAGAGCATCATTATTCTTAAAGATATACCACTTATACTGTCCAGGGTTGTCATTCACGTAGGTTGAACCATCGGTCAAAGTGACGTTGTTGCGACAAGATGGAATTTCCTGAATTTTAGCAGTCAACTTGGATTGCTTGATAGTGGTGTCAACTTCATAGGTACAAGCATCGGCACCTTCAATAGACAATATTAATTTTACATTTTCGTAATTTGTCGAAAAATCACCAGGCTTAAAATAGTAGCCATACTTCTTCACCGCATTTTCAGGATAATTAGAAGCCAGGTCACTATTAGTGTTGCCAAAATTCCATGAATATCCATCAAAATAGTTCGGTGCTTTTAAAATGACAGAATCTGTAGAAGTGCAATACTTAACATCAAGTTTAACGGGCAAAAGCCTTGCTGTGAAATACACGTAAGAGTAGTGCGAACCAGCGTGAGATGCATCGTATACACAATCATGAACAGACACTTCAAGTCTAAGAGTCTTTCCCTTCAGGGCTTCATCATTAAGATTATACAGTCCGGACTGCCATCCTGATGTCACCCAGTCATAACTGCCACAGTTACCATTAGTACTGACTTTGGTATTCCATTTATAACCTCCCTTGCCACTTTCTATGTCAGCTAATATTTGTTGAGAAGTTTTAGTTTGACCTGAACATCCTGTTATAGCCTTTACCTTGTTGCCCGAGTCATCCAATTCCCACAAAATCACCGAATATGAAGGAACTGCAGATGGAGCTCCAGTATGACCTGCTGGATTTTTCAGGACAGGACAAAAGTTAACTTTCAACAACTGATACTCGTCAGTGACCTTAAAATCATAATACACTCTGTCAGCTGCTGTCATGTAATCTTTCTCATACGAGATTCGCTCAAACTCAGCACCACCATGACAATCGTCTCTTGAATTATTACCAACACGAATTGATGATGTGTAATTCGCACCGCCATCAACACATTCAGGCATTACCGGTATCTTAGGAATAGTACCTGCACCAGTAAACATATTATCAGCCTCAGTATTGTCTGTATAACGGTAAAACCTATATTGAGATTGAGGTAGATTGGTATTGTTCGTTAGACCACTAGATAATTGAACACCCTGGGTCTCAACCTGGCTTCCATTTATTGTACCAAAAAGTCCAGAAATTTCACCAGAACCAACAGTCCATCCAAGTTTGTGTGCACTTTGCCAATGAGACTGTGCTTCGGTTTCATCAAAATAGTAACCGACATGATCAGCCTCGGAAACATCAAGTGCTCCATACTGTAAATACCAACCTTCGAAACTATTACCGACAAGATCCTTGTAGTTTGCAGCCCAGGCGCCCGTTGTAGAAACGAGAGCGAGAGCTGAAAACAACAAACATCGAAGAAAATGAAGAAGAGTAAAAATATTCTTCATGAAAGTAGTTTACTTGTTAGTAAAAAAATTTGAATTAAAATAAAAATTTGAGTTAAACACAAAATTAGCCGGTCGGGGAACGTGGCCCGACCCAATCAAAAATTGAATCATAAGCATGATGTAAATAATTAAAATTAAAATATTTAGTTAATTTTTATAAAATTCATGAGGATATTTGAGCAATTATGTACCAGACATATGGGCGCAGTTTTCCCCTATCAAACTGCTAAATTACAAAAAAACTATAAAAAGTTGGGATTTTTTTTGAAATAGAATAATTGCAGAGGAAAGAAATAGAGCAGACACGAAACAAGGATTGAGAACACACAAAAAAAATGGAAAGACAAAACACCTGAGTTCTTTATGCATTATGAAACAATCAATTAGACGAATTAGCTTTTTGAAAAGCTAATTTTAGACCGATTTTAGCTTTTTGAAAAGTTATTTTGATACTGATTTTAGCTTTTTGAAAAGTTATTTTAGTTACATTTTTTGCTGAAAGTCAAATAATTATGGAAGGAATAGAGATTAACGGACTATATTTGAGATATCAAAGGAAAGTGGCGAACACGCCTACATCGTTTCACAGATATCTCACCAGGCAAAAATACCGCTCTGGCTGTTTGGCTTGACTTATTAACAAAACCGCATCAGAACGACAAAAAAAACATCGCCACAGCGCTTTATTTGCGCCGTGGCGATGTTTTCATATCGAAGTGGACTATTATTACATCACTTGTTTCTGAAAATCGTTATCATGCCCTTGCGTTTGCCGCCTTTGTAGGTTGCGGTCCAGCCGTAAACACCAACAGGCATTGGCTGCCCCTTGTAGGTGCCGTCCCAGACGTCGTCGGCATCACCCTTGAAGATAATCTCGCCCATACGGTTATAGATGACATAGTGGAAATTCTCGAAGAACCTTGTGCCACGGAAACGGAACACATCGTTCACGCCATCGTTGTTTGGCGAGAATGCCTCTGGAGCCCAGAAGTCGTGCCACTTGTAGACGATAGTGTCGGCATTGTATTCGCAGCCACGCTCGTCGACAGCATAGATGTGAACGAAGAACGAATCCTCATCCTCCTCAGGCACACGGTAAGTGTAGTCAACAACCTCGCCTGTCTGTTCGCCCTGACCGTCGCCCATGTTCCAAGTCCAGACAGCGTCTGAAGGGACAGCACCGCTGACACGAACGACACGCGACTTCTCGCTGATGACAGTTGGATAGATATTATACTGAAGAGCAGGAGCCATATACTTGAGGATGCGGACCGAATCGACAGATACGCAACCGTAGTCATCAGTGAGCTGCAATTTCAGGACTGTAGTGTCGGAGAATGTAGCATAAAGTTCCTCACTGTTGGCCTGAGCAATGACATCATCGTTGAACACATCGGTTGTCCAGAGATACTCAGCAATATCCTTGTTGGTGTTGACCATTACGTGGACAGTGTCGAGCGAGCCTGCGCAGACAACAGTCTTGCTGGTCTTGATCTGAGCAATAGGCAACTCGTTGACGATAATCTTCTGGCTTGCGGTAGCCTTACAGCCGTTAGAGCCAGTACCAGTGACTGAGTAAACCATAGACTTGACAGGAGTTACGAGCAGAGAGTTGTCTGTATCGCCAGTAATCCAGACATAAGAGTCGGCACCAGTTGCGCTCATCTCTATGCTGTTGCCACGGCAGACCATAGTGTCTGAAACGCTAAGCTTGACGCTTGGCAACTCCTTGACATTATAGTTCAAATCGACAGTAGCCTTGCAGTTTGCGATGCTGCCAGTGAGGACAAGACTGCCCGACTTGACAGGAACGAAACGAACCTCAGGGTTGAGAGAAAGAGTGTCGGAACCAGCAACCCAGTTGTAGAAACGAGTGTCGCCCCCATCGGCAATCAAGTAAACAGTGTCGCCGTAGCAGACATCGGTGTCGCCCTTGACTGTGATGGTTGGGATATCATAAACATAGACTGTCATAGAGTCGGACGACTGACAGTTGAACTCATCGACAGCGTGAACATAGAACACATTAGTCTCAGAGACGACAAACTTGGCGGTGTCGGCAGTCTGAGTGTAGACAGAGTCGGCGCTGTTCCAATTGAAAGTGAGCTTGCGGCTGTCGAGACTCAAAGCAACCAGCGAGGCAGTGTCGCCAGGACACAGACTGTAGTCGGCCGCATAAGAGTTGAACACCGGATTCTCCTTAAGCTCGACCATGAACGACTTGACGGCCGAGCAGCCTATGCTGTTGTAGCCAGTGACCTGATATTCGCTTGTGCCCTTAGGCTCGACCTTGAAAGTATCGGCAGTTGAGCCGTCGCTCCACAAGTAAGTCTCTGCACCGCTGACACGAACCACTGCGGCTGTGCCGCGGCAAGCGATAGAATCGCCGCTGATTTCGAGCTCGGGAGTAGGAACGGCAACAACCATGAATGAAGAGTCGGAAGTACAGCCCTGAGCCGAGATAGAAACCAGAGTAACCTTGACGCTATCCTCAGGAGCCAGAGAGAAGTGAGTGCCGGCAGTTGAATCGCCATCGACAACCCAGACATAATCCTTAGCGCCAGTGCCGACCAGAGAAGCCTTCTCGCCCTTGCAGACACTGTCCTGACCAACGAATGCAACCGTAGGGTTAACATATCCAGCAACCGAGTAAGTGGCCTTGCTGCGGCAACCAGCCAGGTCGTATCCCACAAGAGTGAACACAACACTGCGGCTGTTGATTGCCATGTTGACAACCGAATCGGAGCCGACAAGCGTGTCGCCCACATACCATTCATAAGCATATTCGGCATCGTCGGCGCCAGTGTTATCAGAAATCACGAAGCCCTGCAGAGAAGCAGTGTCCTCCATACAGAGAGCAACAGTTCCGTCGATATAAACCCTAGGCAAGCCAAGAATAGTTATGTTGACAGGAACAGAAGTTGGACAGCCAGCCTCGTTGTAACCAGTCAGAGTGTAAGTTGTGGAAGTTGTTACGTAAGAGCTCATCTCGGCAGTATGAACACCATTGCTCCACTCATATCTGTAGGCATTGTCGGCAACCAAGTGAACAGAATCGCCGATGCAGACAGCGGTGTCGCCCGAGAATGTGACATCTGGAGCAGCCTCGATGGCAACAGCAAAGTCGGTTGAATCCTCACAACCGTCGAGAGTTGCATAAACACGGAACACAGTGTCCTGAGTTACAGTTGCGCTGAACAAGTAACCCTCGGTTCCATCGGCCCAGACGAAATTGTTGGCGCCCGAAGCGTAGAGCTCGGCCTTAGAGCCACGGCAGACAGAAGCAGGACCCTCGATCTGAGCCTCAGGCAATTGCTTAGCATAGACAGTGTAGGAAGCAGAGTTCTCGCACATTGTCTCGCTATTGTAAGCAACCACAGTCACAGTAGTGTCGCTGCTGATAACGAACTCTGCCGAATCACCCTCGACGCTGTTGCTCCAAGTGAACCTGTCGAAGTCGCCCTCGTTGTAGACAACGTGCAGAGTGTCTGTATTACCCTTGCAGACGCGAGCCACACCCTCGATTGAGAGCATTGCCTGCTTAACCATCTTGACAGGGATATCAACAGTGGTGATACAGCCATTAGAGCCAGTTGCCTTGACTGTGTAAGTTCTGTTCATCAGCAACGACTGAATAGTGTAAGAAGTTCCAGTTGTGCCTGTGTTCCACTCATAATTGTCGGCATCGCCGCTTACAGAAAGAGTGATAGTGTTATACATACAAGCCTTGAGAGTATCGGTCACGCCGTCGGCATCGTCGTCGGCAAGGCCATCGACAGTGACAGTAGGATTCTGGATAACAGTTACAGGAACCTCGAGCGAAGCCAAACAACCATATTTGTTGCTACCATTGAGGTAATAAGTAGTATCAGAGAGCGGAGTGACAGTAATCTTAGAGTTCTGGACAAGAGTGTCGCCCTGTTCGCTAGTCCAATACCAAGCGTTGGCAGAGCCACGACCGTAGATTGTTACGGCAGAGCCAGCGCAGACCTCCAAATCGGAAGGAGTGAAGTAGATTGTAGGAGCATCAGGAGTGTTGACAGTGAAGCTAGAAGAAGCAGTACAGCCGTTGGTGTCGGCAGCAACACAAGTGATGACAGTTGTATCGGCAAGTGTGTAAGTCAGGGTGTCGCCCTCAGCGATAGTGTCTGACTCAATAACCCACTTATAGAAGTCGGCGCCATCGGCAACAAGTTTGAATTCATCGCCCTTGCAGGCCGAAGTGCGAGCCATACGTCCGTCAATGTCATAAATAGCCACACTTGGGTGAGTATTGACAGTTACGAAGAACTCGACAATAGCCGGACAAGACATTGAGCTGTTACGTCCGATGACAGTGTACTGTCGGCTGACATTAGGCGAGACAGTGATAGAAGCATCGGTTGAGCCAGTGCTCCAAGTGTATCCGTTGTCGGCACCGCTGATATCGAGAGTAACCTCGTCGCCTGCGCAAATAGCAGTCTTGACGTATCCGTCGACATCAGGGTCGCCAAGCGAGCTTGTCAGAGTAGGAATCTGGTTGACAGTCACAATCACGTCACGCTCGGCAACACAGCCGAAGTTGTCAGTACCCACGAGAGTGTAAGTCTGGTCGTGAGAAGGCTTGAAGAACGTATTGTTGCCAGTGAGAGTATCGTTGCCAGCCTCAGTCTTCCAGACGTAAGAGTTAGCACCCAAAGCGTTGATGTAGAGAGTAGTGTTCTGGCATATCTGAATTGAGCTGTCGGCATTGACAGTTGCGTAATCCTCGTCGCCATAAGCGAAGAACGACAAATAAGGTTTCGCGTGGGCAGTGACCTTGACCGAATCCTCGGCATAGCAGCCAGCGGCAGTCACGGCACGAACCTTGACGAAAGTGGCGCCGGCATCGGCAGCCTGATAATCCTCGTAAACCTCGCCGGTGAACTCGCCATCATTCCAAATGTAAGTCAGAGTGTCAGAAACATTCTTGACAGAGAACAGAGCCGACTGACCGACACAGACATCAGTCTTTTCGGCCTCGACCTCGACATAAGGAGGCAAGTTGTAGGTGAGAGTGAACTCCTTGGTTGTGTAGCAACCATCGGCCGAGAACGCAGTAACCTGAGCATTGACTGGCGAGAAGAGGACAGGGAAGTGCAGCTTGGTGTTCTTGTCGCCATAAGCTCCAGTGACACCGGACCAAGCACAAGAATCGACAAGAGAGCCTACGACCTCGAGTTCGACAGCGCTATCGCGGCAAGCGAACAAGTCGCCCACGATTTCAGGCTCAGGCAACTGACGAACCTTGATAGTGAATGACTGAGAAGAAGAGCAAGTGCCAAACGCGCCAGTCAGAGTGACATCAATGTCATCGTCGACAGAGTCTATATTAAACTCACGGTCGGTTGTTGTGTTGCCACCATAAGACCAAGAGAACGAAGTTGCACCGTTGGCCGAAACCGCAATAGGATCGCCCTTGCAGACATAAACAACACCGCCATCTTCGACACTCTGCATATTAGAGTAGTTTGGACTAGCATACATGTGCAGGTTTGGCGAAGTTGTTACATCGACAAACACTGTTGTTGAATCCTTACAACCATATTCGCTGAACGAATAAACCTTGAAAGTGGTTGCAAGATTGATAGGAGTAGTCAAGACATTGCCAGTCTCGGTGTACTCAGTATTTGAATCGTCGGTCCAAGCGAACTTAGTGGCATTAGAAACAGCAGTCAAAGTGACATCAGAGCCAGCGCAAACCGCGTTGAAGTCGGCCGAAGCTGTAACACCCAGAGCACGATTGACAGAGAAAGTGAACACAGAGTCGGCACGGCAGCCATCCAACCAACCGCTCAACTGAACGACGAAAGGAGAAGCCGAAACGATATCGCGCTCATAAGTAGTCTGAGGAGCCACGATGACATTGTCCTTGTCTGACGACCATACATACTTGTCGGCACCTGTAGCAGTAAGAACAAAATGTGAGTTCTCGCAAAGACCGCCATTGTCTGTGGTTTCGAACACAGGCTGCGGTTTGACAGTTATATCGACAGCCTTTTCAGACGAGCAACCAGGCTTGCGAGTAAGCTCGGCAACCACCTTGACAGACTTAATGCCAGACTCCTTGACAATCTCAGCATAAGAACGAGCAGTCACAGAATCCTGCCAAGTGAAAGTGCAAGGAGCATCGTCGTTGACACCATAGAGCTTAATAGCCTCGCCCTGGCAGATTGTGGTCTCACCCTCGACAGTGAAATCAGGAGTTGCAGTAGGGTGAGTATAAACCGAATCGGCAGAAGAGCAGCCATTAGCATCGGTGCCGACAACCTTAATCTTATGAGAAGCATCGTCTGAAGCGAAATCAAGAATATCTCCCTCGAAAGTAGCCTCGGTGCCAGTAGTCACATCAGTGTAGTACCAGACATAAGACTCGGCGCCCTTGGCAGCGAGCAATGTATTAGTATTTTCACACATTGACGAGTCGCCCACCATGCCAACTATAGGCAGATTGTGGATAGAGACATCGAGAGTGTCGTAGGCCACGCAACCGTTGGATCCAGTGGCACGCAAGATGAATCGAGAATCGACTGTTATGTCGCTGAAGATAGTATCATCGACCTGGTCGAACGAAGTGCTTGCAATCCAATCGTAGGCCGCAAGACCCGAGATGCTAGGATCAGGGTAAGCCTTGGCAAGTTCGCCCATACAGATTGACTCCTTGCCGGCAACGATAGCAACAGGCGAAGGCAGATTGCCGACAGTTATGTCGAGAGTGTCATAGCAGACACCCAGCTTGCCGACAACAGTGTGGGTCTCCTCGCCATCAGGCTGGAGCAGATAAGTGCTGCGAGCGTAAGTGTTGTTGTTATCCCAGACATAAGAAGAAGCACCCGAAGCAATCATATAAAGCTGCTCGCCACGGCAGACATAATGCTCGGTTGTGGCATCGGTGAGTGTGAACCTCTCCTGAATCTTGAACGAGACAGAGTCTGAAACCTGACAGTTGTTGACGTCGGTGGCAGTGACCAGAATCTTCACAGGGTCAGTGCCCATGTTAGGCATACGCACGGTGTCGCCCTCGGTTCCATTGCTCCACAAGAAGCTGACAATATCAACACCAGAGACAGTACCAACAAGAGTATCTCCCTGACAAACATTCTCGGGAACAGCCACAGCCGAAATCTGAGGTTTAGCACGCATTGAAACAGTCTGCGACTCAACAGTCTGGCAGCCATACTCGTTGGTAGCTGTAACCATGTAAGTCATAGTCTGACCAGCAGCAGCCTTGAACTTGTCAGTGAGAGTAGCCTCGGTGCCGTTAGCACCGCCCTCCCACTGATAAGTGACCTTGTCGGCATTAGCGTCGGAGCAGACAGCAGTCAGTTCGACAGGAGCCGCATAGCAGATGAGAGTCTCACCCTCGATGGTGATATTAGGGCTCTGCTGAACATGAACATCAACATTGACCGACGAAGAACAAGAAAGGTTCTCTGAAGTCTTAGGATTGTAATATTCATTGCTGCCGTGCAGGACATAAGTCAAATCGCTTTCAGGATTAGAAATGAACTCATCGCCAGTATAGAAAATCTGAGACTGGAAGCCAGTTTCGTCGCAAGTCCAGTAATAATCATCGGCACCCACAGCGCGCAAAGCCAGCGGCTGACCGTTGCAGACATCGACATCCTCGCCAGGATAAGGCTTGACGGTTGGAACTGCGTTGATTACATATTCCATTGAATCGGAACTTGAGCAGTTATTCTCGTCGACAAGGACAGCAACAACAGTGTAAGTTCCAGGCTCCTGGAAGTAGAGAGAACTAGGAGAGTAAGACATATAGTAAAGATCGTCGCCATCAGCATTCTGAGTGCCGGTCTTTGTGGTTGGCTGACGGTCGCTTGTTGACAAGTCGTTGCCATAAGTGCCGTCGAAAGAGTAAGTCAAATTATAAGCGAAATCGCGGTTGTTGTCGCGTGTGATTTCAACATCATCAGTTATAGCCTTGATTGAGACACGAGTGCCGAGACAGACAAACGAATTGACAGTTTCGTCGTCGATGAGATGGAACTTGGCAGCAGCAAGGACCTTGACATCACGAGAAGCACTGTTTTTGCAGCCAAACTCATCGGTACCGACAGCAGAATAAGTGAAAGTGCCGGCATCGAACGCCTCGGTGTTGAGAGTTGCTGTGGTGACAGTTGGATAGCCCTGCCACTCGTAAGAGAGAGAAGGGTTGCTTGCAGTGATTGAGATAGGGTCTCCAATACACTTCAAGTCCTCACGGCTGAGAGTGAACTCAGGCAACTCGTGTCGCCATACATTAGCAGTCTTTTGAGCTACACAACCGTTTGTGGCAGTTGCGACGACATTGTAGCTTGCGGTTACATCGCCAGCCATGTAGTACTCTGAGCCAGTGACATTCTCCCAAGTGTAAGACATGATGCCCGGAGACGTAGGGTCGGCCTTAGCCATGAATCGAATTCCATCGCCCGCACAGACATCGACATCGCCGCTGAACGGATACTCGGTCTGATAGCCATTGTCGGAATTCTTAGCATAAGTCAATGAGAAAACAGGCTTATCGAGCTCGTTGATGCGGATAGTCTGCGATGAAGAGCAGTTAGATCCAGAAGAAACAGTGGCCGTAATCTCGGTAGTCTTATCAATCAACTGAGTATAGGTTGACTGAGTCTCGCCAGCCAAATCGGCGCCATCGACAGCCCAAGAATAAGTCAGAGCCGACAGATCGGCAGAATTTTCAGGAACAGCCTCAAAGTAAACCTGAACAGGTTCGCAGAAGCTTGAAACAGTCTGGTTGTCAACATCTACATAAGAGACATGTATTGAAGGGACACCCTGAGTTGTGACAAGCACGCTGGCAGAAGCCGAACAGCCATCGGTTGTGCCGACAACCTGATAAGAGTACTGGCCCTCGGCATTGCCCTGCGGAACAAGCGAGAGGACAGCGTCGTCTGGGTCATTATCGCTTACGTTCCACTCATAAGAATCAGCACCCGAAGCAGTGAGAGTTAGAGTTGAGCCATTGCAAATGCTTGTTTCACCCTCAATCTTAACATCAGGACGAGGTTTGACATTAACGGTGATGCTTTCAGGCTCAGAGTAGCACTTGTCGCCATTGCTGAGAGTGTTGAAACCGACATAAGTGAGAACAACAGAGCCAGCCTCGTTCATTGTAACAGAAGTTGTTGCAGTTGGAACAGCAGCACCATCACGCTCGTAGCTGTTAGCACCGCTCAAAGAGACAGACAGTTCCTGACCCTGACAGATGACGTCTGGAGCAGCGATCTGAATGTGAGGAGCAGCAGAAGAGAACACCTTGCGTCTAGCCTCGGCCGACTGACAACCATGTCCGTCGGTCACAGCAACCGTATAGTAATACTCGCCATCGACAGCCTCGGAGAACGAAGCCTGAGACATAGAGAACGAAGGATCAGACTCCTTGGTCCAAGTGTAAGAGAACGAACCATCGTCGGCAGGTGAAGTAACGGCCGAAATAGTGAGCTCACTGCCCACGCAAGCCATGCCCTGTCCGGTTACATTGATTTCGACGCTAGGCAAATCGTAAGTCGAAATAGTATCCTTGATTGAAGAATAGCAACCAGAAGTGCTATCAGTTACCTGAGCCACAAACTGGTAAGATCCAGAAATAGTTGCACTGACGGTGTTCACATCATCATCAGGACGGAAACTCCATCTGTAGTGCAAATCTGGATTATCGAGACTAGACTCGTTGTCGACAACCATCTCAAGATTGTGGCTGTCGCCGCTACATACAGGGTCGGTGCCAGTCAAATGGAACACAGGAGCCTCGAACACCGAGAAATTAACATCAGCCACGGCAGAAACACAATACTGACCGGTGCTGCTGAGTGGGTTACGTCCGTAAACCTTGTAGTTATAAGAACCGACAGGAAGAACAAACGCAGTGTCGGAGCCAGCAAGTTTCACATCATCGATAAAGAACTCGCGAGCACCATAGAGCGAGATGCGAGCACTGTCGTAATCGCAGAACTTATCGTTGGAATAGAGCGAAACGACAGGGTTAGTCTGCATGTAGACATAAGCCACAGCAGGATATGTAGAAGCACAACCAAACGCATCCTCGACAGAGAGTTTAGCGGTTACGTTGGCATCGATATTCAAATCGAACGACTGTTCGTTGTAAGTATCGGTTGAAGCACCTGAAGCAATAGACCAAGTATATTTGTATCCAGGGTCGGCAAGACTTGAACCAGATGCAGAACCTGAGAATGTCACAGCCGAGCCCTGACAAGCGTAGGTTGAAGAAGTTGAGATAGCAGCAACAGGCAACGAGTTAACGGTGATGGTTATATCCTTGGTTGTTTCGCAACCAGTAACCTCGTCGGCAACAGTGACATGGTAAGTGATGTCGCTGCCAATTGCGCCAGTGTTGATTTCAGTATTTCCATCCAAAGCCGAGAACTCCTTCCAGCGAACCTTGTATCCGTGTTCGCAGACAACATTCTCGACCTTCAAATCAGCGCTGCCACCAAGACAGACAGCATTGTTGACGGCAGTTGTTGTGATATCGAACTGAGGAGCCTCGGAAATGACATCGTCGATAGTAATAGTTTCAGAGACGCAATACTTATCGAATGCGCCAGTCAGAGGGTTTCTACCCTTAACCTTAGTTGTGTAGGTGCCTACAGCATCAGGAGTGAATGAAGAATCAGGCTCTGCAGTCCAAGAATCACGTCCATCGAACAAGTACTCGTTAGCTCCATAGAGCAATATATTAACCTTGTCGCCCAAACAGTAGCCAGTGAGAGTAGTGTTATAGATAGAAGGATTATTCTGAACTGTTATCGACTGCTGCGAAGTCTTTGAAACGCAGTTGTGAGCATCGGTAACAGTGAGATAGAAATCCTGATCCTCGGTCAAATGTTCAGCAACGTAATGATCGTCGACGCCAACAACATTGTTATCCTTGTCGGTCCAAGAATAAGCATAAGGAGCAGTACCGCTGACGACAGTAGAAGTCATTGAGGCATCAGAGCCGGAGCAGACATTATGCAAGTCGGCAAAAATCTCGGCCGAAGGGACAGGATACATCTCGATGTTGACAGTAGCCTTGCCCGAGCACTCACCGCCAGTGTTGGCGATGAAAGTGTAGGAATTGTTTGAAGTGACATCGACCTCACGCACAAAATCAGAAGACAGCAAATCGTCCCACTTGTAAGTGTTGCCAGCGAGTGCTGTGCTGCTGCCATCAACGGTAGCCGACAGAGTGACCTTAGAGTTGAAACAAGCTCCAGGGGCAGAAGCAGTCAGATTAACATCAGGAACAGGAAGAACTTTGACAGCAAGAGAAGTCTCGGCCGAGCAACCAGAAAGTTTAAGAGTAACCTTATAGTCGGTATCAGCAATAGGATCCACATAGGCAATATTGCCGAGAGCACCAAAAATGTGCTTGCTCTCAATGCCATCCCAGACATAAGAGTCGCCACCAGAAACACGGAGTTCTACACTGTCGCCGCTACAAACAACAATCTTGTTGTAGTTAGGATCGTAAGCCGACTCGATGATAATGTCGGGCAGCGGCTTGACGTTGACAGTGATATAACCCTCGGACTTACAGTTATTAGAAGTGTAGGTAGCAACAGTCTTATAAATAGTTGAAGAAGTCAGAGCTTCGGTTGTGTACTGGTATGAGCCATCGTTTGACACAATAGAGTAACCACCAGAAGAGTTTTCCTTATACCACAGATAAGTGATGTCAGCATCATTCTCGGCCTTCAGAGTAGCAGTTTCGCCAGAACAGATAGAGTCGAGAGACTCATATTTGACAACAGGAATCTCGTTTATGATTGTGGTCTTGCTCTGAGTTGAAGAACAGCCTCTGCTGTCGGTAGCCATAACACTGATTGTGGCATATTCAGAAGAAGCACGATCTATGTTGTAAACATCAGAAGCTACATAATCAGTAGTTGTTCTTGTGCCGTTATCCCAAGTGAACTTATAATTGTCGGTATTGTTTGACTTGGCAGTAAATGACATTGGAGAGCCAACGCAATACCACTGCTGACCGCTGATAGTGAAATCTGGCAAAGAATTAGCCTTTACGGAAACGATGCCATCGGCAGTACATCCGTCAAGTTCGGCAGAAACATAGTAGTAGTCCTCCTGAATGTCAGGCGTGACAGTAATAAATTTGCTATCGTCGGCAATCTTGACAACGGCACCAGACTCGGCAAGAGGAGTTGTTCTTGCAGCGTCAGAGTACCAAGAGAATGTTGCACGAGAGTTTCCAACCGAAGGATAAACAGTCAGATTGTCGCCAAGACAAGCGACACTTGAGCCGTCGTGACTGCCGCTGAAAGTGTAAGTGATGACAGGTTTTTGAATTGGGTCGATTGTCCACTCATCGCTTGAAAGAGAAGTACAACCATTGTCGTCCTTAACCTTCAGAGTGAGAGTTACAGGATCAGAAATATATACGGAAATATCCTTGTCGAGTTCACCATTGCTCCACAAGTATGAAACAATGTTGCCAACAACTGCAGTGCTGCTCTCGGCAGAGACATTAGCATATCCACCATTACATACCTTTGAGTCCCCCGAGATGACAGCCAAAGGAAGCGGAATGGAATCATAAGCGAAAGTTGCAGTAGAAGTACATCCGTCGACAGAAGTTGCAGTCACCATATACTCATGGTTGAACAAAGACTTGTCGAATTGCAAAGTCACGTTCTGCGAAGTTTCGCCGTTGTTCCATGTCCAACCGGTAACAGAGACAGACTCGGCCAGAGGAGAAGCCTGAAGAGTTACACTGCCAGAATAGTCGGCACACAAAGACGATTTGCCGTCGGCGCTGCTTATCTGAACCTTAGGGACATCGGCCTTATTGACAGTGAATGAGAACTCATCACTGACACAACCGCAAGTAGACTTGGCATAATAGATATACTTCTGCGAGGTTACATCCTCGTCATAAGACATCGAATAGATGATTGAGCCAGCGGCATTAGCATCATGTCCAGGCTCGGCCGAAGCGAATACAGTGTCTGTTGCGCCTTCCTTAACAATATAGTAAGAATTGATGCACTGCGAAGACTCTGTGCTTGAGAACACAGGATAGAAAGTGCCGCCCGGGCAGACAGGACCAGTCAGGTCATGACTTTCGACCTTCATCAGTCTGACTGTAGGGGCAGGAGTAGGAACAACGTCTATAGTTGTATTCTTGACATCGGACCAGCAGCCGTCGGTGGACTGGATACGTGCAGAAACGGTCTGCGCAGTTCCAGACACCGTCACCTCATACTCAGGCTGGTCTGACTCAGTGCCATTCCACTCGTAAGCCTTTACATCGACAATACTAGGGTCGATGACATAAGCCTTAGCCCTCTTGCCATCGCAGGCATATTCGTCGGCATCAAGTTCGAAAGTAGGAACAGGGAAAGAAGTAACCTGCAATTCGGCCGAAGAAAAGCAACCATAGCCGTTTGTTCCGTAAACACTGAACAAAGTTGACTGAGAGACGGTAGGAGTTGCAATAGAGACATTGGCAGCAGTTGAGTTGTCTATTTTGTCGTTAGCGACAATAGGCCAAGACCATGTCATGTTGGCATCGTCGGCACCAATGCCTTCGGCCTTCAGAGTAAGAGTTGTTGACTGTCCGTCGCAGAAAGCAGTTGATCCAACAGCAGTAAGTTCGATAGTAGGCAACTGAGCGACAGAAACCTTGGCGTTGCCAGTCTGCGACTTGCAGCCGCAAGAGTTGACAACAAAATATTGATAAGCTGAATATTCATTTACGGTCTTGTATTCAGCCTTGTTCTGGTTTGCAGGAAGACCAGCCTGAGAAACGACCTTGACGGTATCCTCGGCGCCAACAGTCCAGAAGTAGAAAGTGTCGTAGGCACAAACCGAAGTTGGCAGGCTGTTTGACGAGAACACAGGGTAAACAATAGTACCCGGACAAACCTTGTCGGCATCAGTAATCTGAGCGTCGGTAGTGAAATTGAGGATAGAGACGCTTGAAGTAGGCAACTCCATAGAAGTCACATCGGCTGTCACTGTATTAGACAAGCAGCCATTGTCTGAAGTTGCATAAACCGAATATGAGTAAGAGCCAGCAGAAAGAGACTTGAAAGTAGCCTCGGTCTGGTCGGCAGAAATTTCATCAGGAGTTGTTGTCCATGTGTAAGACTGGACAGTCACCTCGTTGGCTATATTAGAAACCTTGACCGTTACATCACCGCCATCGCAGATATTCTCGTCATAAGTCAAATCAAGCATAGGAGCCTGACGAGAAGTAATGGTCCAAGACTTTGAAGCGGTACAGCCTGTTGTGGCATGAGTGGCAGTGACAGTGTAGTTGCGTGGAGTTGTAGGAACAAAAGTCACATCAGGAGTTGTGTATGAGTCGAGAGGCTCATCCCAACTCCAGCTGTAATTAGCCACATCATCAGACTTCACCCTGGCCGAAATAGTGACAGGATTTGAAGAGCCAAGACAGAAGAAAGTAGAACTGTTATCCTCGTCGAAATACAAGTCTGGAGCGTCGGCCACCTTGACCGAGATAGACCCTGTGTTGGTGTTTTTGCAGCTGCAGTTTGTTGTGACGTAATAAGAATATTTTATATCATCGCTAACAACGAAAGAAAGTTCGCCACCAGCATTCGCAGGATTAGTCTCGGTTGTGACAAACGTTGCAAGCTGCTCCTCAGTGTCTGAATTCAAGAAATAGAAAGTAAGCTCAGGACAGAGAGAGCCAAGAACAAGCTGAGAGTTGAACACCGGATAAACACGAGTGCCACGGCAGATGGTCTGACCGTCGACAATCTCAGCATTAGTGTCGGCATTATACAACTTCATGCTGGTCACAGGAAGAGAATAAACATCGACTGTGACAGACTTAGAAGAAGAGCAATAAGTGTCGTCGGCCACCTTGACCGAAGCAACAACATTGAGAGAATTGTCGCTCTCGTTATAAGAAGTATCGGCAGTGACAACCGAAGAGCTTTCACCGATAAGTTTTCCGTCGGCAGAGTTCCAGTGATAAGAGAACAAGTCATCATCACCAGTGTAGAAATCCTCGTTGCCGAAATCCTTTTGAGCCATCAAAGTCACCATACCCTCAGGACAGATGAGACTCTCGCTCAAATCGAGAGAGAATTCAGGAATAGGCTTAATCTCGACCGAAGTGGTTGCAGTGGCGTCGCACATATTCTGATTATATGCAGCCACAGAGATATAAGAAACCGTGTGGGCACGCTTATCGTCGGTGCTGTTTGGCTTGAACAGATACTCAGGCTCGGTAGTCTCGGCAAGGAGACTAGCTTCTGAGATGACATTTGAACTATACCACTTATATGTGAACGAGTCGCCCGCCTCGCCAGTTGCAGTAGCCTTGATAGCCACAGAGCTGTTGACATCGCCGGCGCACACAACCTGACCATCAGAAAGAGAGACGGTTGGGTCGGAAGTGAGAGGAACGGTGAAATCAATCGCCTCAGACAGACAACCATTGCTTGTGACAGCAGAGAGTCTGAACGTATGGTCGTTGGCATTCATCACATTGTCGTAGGCATATACAGTGGCAGGCGACAAGTTGGTGTAGTTGGCAACGACCTTATCGTCGGTGACATCGGTCAGAGTGTACTCGGTTGTCGAATACTCGTATCCCATGAGGGTATCCTGATTAAGATTAGAGAAGATGTAGTAATAGTCATCGTCAGGACACATGCTGCGTGTGCCAGCAGAATCTGTACCAAGATAAACAGTCTTGATTATATCGTTGGCAGCATAAGCACCGGCTGCATTCTTCTTAGCGAGCTGAACCCTTGGCACAGGAGTTTCGAACAAATCGACAGGAGTGCCAACAGTGGTGTAGCAGAGCAGCTTAGTGACATTGGCACCCTCAGCAATGCTTAAATTCTGGGCGGCATTATAGTTTATGACAGCGGTATAGAACACACTGTCGTTGGTTGACGAAGGAGTGTAGGTTGTTGTGTATGTACGTCCGGTAGCGACATTATTGTTGAGAGTAGCAACAGATTTGCCGGTTGCCACCTTGCCCTTGTAGAAAATATAATTAGCACTACGTGCATAGTTGTAATCATCGCGAACTGTGACTGTTGAAGCCTGACCCTCGCAGACAGGAGTAGGAGAAGCCTCGACAGTGAAGATAGGGTTCATGTAGAGTCTAGCAGTAACACGAATTGGAGCAGACTCGCAATAACCCTCGGCCTGGTCATGCAAATAGTAAGAATACTCGACAGACTGAGCAGAACCCATCTTGGCATGATACATATCATAAGTGTTGACTTGAGGGTCGAAAGTTGGAGAGTTCTCGGTAGAGCCGTCGCCAGTCACATTAGGGTAGATATATGAAGTGTTGGTGTTGTCCCACCATGTGTAGTGGTGAACAACATTAGGATCGTCAGCATCGGCAGAGCTATAAGCCTTGAAATGAACAGTGGCGTCATAGTTTCCAAGAGAATCGAAAGCACAAGCATTGTCGGCCTTGAACGACAAGATAGGAGTGTTTGTCATCTCGATTTTGAACGGAATATGAGTAGTACATCCAGCAGAGTAAGTGCTGACAAGCAACTCGCAGTCTGAAGTCTTCTCCATACTCATGTTAGGATTGTAGTCGAGGAACGAGCTTCGACCACCACCCTGAGCTAGAGTTGGCGACCAGTATGACGACGAGCTTGTGCTGGCATTGTGATATCTGCCAGTTGTGATGTTGTGGAAAGAATATCTGGTTATCTGAGTTGTTGTTGCGACAGTTGATTTTTTCCAAACATTGTAGATATTATAACCATGAATAGGATATTCATCAGTAGCGTCCTTGACGTTGAAAATAGGTTTGTCGCCAGGACAAGAACGAGCAAGGACCTCTGAAGCCTCGAGCTCGTTACCCATTATGTGGTGAGCAGTATCGACCTCGGTTGCAACAGCAGGGTCTATCTGTCGGTTGACATTCTCGTTGACATTGTTTGCTGAGTTGAAACGAATAGCCAAATAAACAGAATCAACATCTGGAGCATTTTCATACTGATATCTCAGCAACTCGCGAGTGGTGCAACCAGTCTGCTTGCTTGTCTTTGTGAACAGGAAGTAGTTGTTGTAGCCCTGATCATTGAGCAGACGGAAGAAGAAACGGACAGTTGTGGAACCGCAAGTGTCGCGATTGACACCATCGGCATTCTTAGTGCCTTTAAGACTACAAGTCTGTATGTACCAACCATTTGTCGAAGGATAATCTACATCCGAATTATAGTCAGTAATCTCCTCGCCGACAGTTCCGTTCACATCTGACTTATAAGCATGATACTCATAGGCAGGTGTGAAATCAAGGCGGCTGTTGTCGTTATACTGGGCACCAGCAGACTCGTTGACATAGTAGCGAGCATATCCGCCGACACAACCAAATGCGACATCGCGGCTGATTGTTGGAGTATCGACAGCCGTAGTCATGCAATACTTAGCCTCACTTTGGCAACCAGCAGACTCATTCAAGACATAAACCGAATATTTGTTGTTCTTGACGCTAGAATTCTGAAGTCCAAGACCAGCAGAAAGCACCTTAGTGTTGTAGGAAAGAGTATTTCCGTTTTCAGACCAGACATATTTGTAGGTTGCAGAAGCATCTTCGTTCTGAATATTAACCTTCAGGTCTATAGTTCTGTCGCTATAGCAGTAAGAGACCGAATCAACATCATCACCCCAACCGTCGGCACCAATGGTTATAATTGGCATCTGCATTGTTGCCACACTGAAATCAACATCGTCGGCAGAGCAAACATCGGAGCCATCAGACAACGCTGAAGTCATTGAAATTCTGTAATTAACAGTACCTGCAGACTCAAGAGAAGAGAACGGACCAAATGTTGCAGAAGAACCAGCTGTTACGGTGCTCGAACTCTGAGAATTGTCGTCGAGATTGGTCAAAGTAATCACATCGGCCGACTGATTGTCGATAGCCGAATTGGAAACAGTGATATAGAATTCCTCGCCCGGACAGAAACTTGACTTGCCAAGAGACATGCCACTCTTATCAGTAAGTGCGTAAGAAATTGTAGGCTTTGACTCTATTTTGAAAGTCTTGCAGATTGGCTGAGAATAGCAGAAATACCTGCTGTTTGTGGTGTTGCGAGCCACAGTGTCGTGGGCGAAAGATGCCGAAGCTGCAACAACGCAGACCTGGCCACCATCGCCAGCTGCATTGACATAATCAGCAGCATCTACTGTTGATTCGTAAACGCCGTCGCCCCAATAAGTTTCTGTGTTATAAGGAGTTGAGTAAACACCTGTGTTTGTTTGAGGCATTGTTCCGTCGGGTTTCAAAGTGTAGAAGAACGGACGGAGAGAAGACGAAGAAGCTGAAAGATTTATGACTGTTGACTTGTCGGCACAAGCAACCACCGGATCCAAGAATAAAGAGAATGTTGGTTTCTCAACATTATATACATATATATTGTTGGCAGCAGAACATTCGCCACCATAAACCTGGAACGAGTAATATCTGTATTGAGCGTCCTCGTCATAGTCAACATCAAGAGTCATGATGTCGGCAGTTTCGGCAGTACCCTTCTTGATTTGAGAAACGACTGAAGTATCGCCGGCATTATGCCAGTTCTTCATCCAATAATATTTATAATCAGGATTTTCAGGAGAGACAGAAACCTCTAGTTTCATTGTTTCGCCATCGCAAAGGAAATCCTTGTTTTTGCGTTCACCAGAAACAGTAATTGTTGGAGTGCCGACAACCTCGACCTTATAATCAATGGAATCAACACAACCACACTCGTTAGTATAGATAACCTTATAAGTATCATATTTTGAAGTTGAAGAAGTGTTTTGCTGAGCACGATACCAGCTGAACATAGCACCAGAGCTGTTGTTATAATTAAGAGCCGAAGTAAGATTATCGTTGTAAGTGCTGTCGACATAAGGGTAAGCGGCAGAGTTAGATGAGTTCTTTGACCAGTTGAGCCAAGAATATAAACCATTAGTTTTCTTGACGTTAACCCATACGGAATCCTCGCAAGAAGTGTTACGTTCGTTCTGGTCTGTTACAAGGAGCTTATAGATTGAGTAGCCGCAGACCTTGTCGAGACGAGCAGCGTTGCTGACATTGTCGTAGTAAGGAACAATCTCAACCTTGATGCTTGGTTTTGGAGTGACAGAAACCATGACCGAAGTTGAAGCCTCACATCCATTATATGCAACGCCCTTAATATTAACAGGATAAGAAAGAATAGAATTACCTGTGTTTGTGAGATTTATAGAATAAGAATTCTCATTCTGTTCAACATCAGAACCAGTAATAGGGTCAGAGAAAGTCCACTTTTCGATATTGACATTATCAAAATTAGTGGCAGTTGTTGTCAACTCGCTAACAGAAGTAACAACAACATCATTACCAGTACAAATTCCAGCCTTATCAACCGAGGCTGAAATCTTTGGCAAAGGTTTGATATAAACCGAGATAGTATCATTGGCCACACAACCAGTATTCTGGTCAGTGACTGTATAGTCGTATCTGTAGTACCTGCCGTCCTCGTCGATGAATTCGGCATCGGAATAAGTCAGAGTGACATTATCAACAGTCGAAGTATAAGGATTTGTTGAGTGTCCGTAATCATTCCAGAGGTAAGAGAACGTAGTAGAACCGCCATTTTTAAGGTTTGCGAGAATTGACAATTCGACCTGTTCTCCATCGCAGAAGCTGAATTTTGAATTCTCAGCGACTTGAGTTCCATTCACAAAATTGCTGGTAAGAATCTGCTGGTTGGTGGAAATGACGATAGTATCATAAGAACCGCAGAGTTCGATGCCTGCAGAGTTGAAAGGACGAGTCCTAAGAATCAGATATCTTGTGGCATCATAATCGGAACCCTTGAAAGAATCTATTCTAACAGTTTTTGAGAAATCATTTTCTGATTTCCAAGAAGATGGAGTTTCGCCAAGATTATCGACATAAGCCCACTCGAGCATAACCGACTTAACACTTGCCGAGTAAACAGAAGCACGAATGCTTATTGAATCCTCAAGACAAATCTTGTCCAACTCATGATAAGAAGATGAGTGACCAGCAGGAGTTGTTGAATTTATTGCATAACCAAGATTCTTGGTGATATACAAAGTTGGAGTCAACTGATCCACAAAAGAGAAATCGAATGATTCGTTGAATTCGCAACCAGTCACATCATAAGCAAGGACATGATAAGTAAGAGACTTGGAAGGGACCTCAATTGAGTAAGTTTCCTGTCCGTTAACTTCCAGACTCTTGTTTCCGCTGGCATCCTCGGCCCACCACTTGATTCTTGAAACATCATCGGCATTGTTCACAGTAACCTCGACCGGCTGAATAGCACAAACCGACGAAGGTGTTGTGAGAGTCACTGCGTTATCCGTCTCAGAAACCGAAAATCCGATAGAAGATTGGCAAGTGTATCCATTTTTTGAAATCTCAGCGAGATAAGTATATTTACCAACACCCAATTCAGAAGCCGAAGAATAGAAGTTTCCGTCGGCAGACTGAGTTGTCAAAGACTCGTAAGTATCTGAATTTGAAAGTTTTACCTTTGCATTATCAGTAGAAGTGTAGACCTGCACAGATTTCTTCAAGCCATGGCAGACAATATATTTAGCAGTTCCATCGACAACAGTGTAATCGTCAGGAGCAAGAGCAAGGTCCACATTTTCAATAACTTGAACATTATAATCATTAGGACCATAAGAACAGCCATAGGCATCTGTGACCGTATAAGAATATACGGTCACATTAGGATCGGCAGACTCTGTGACAGTTATATTAGTAGCAATACTTCTGTCGCCCGTCAAACTCTCGATTGTAAATTTGAGGTCACCCGAGACACCAGTATAATTTTCGTCGGCCAAGAACTTGATATTCAGAGGTTCACCCTCGCAAGCGATTGCCTCGGCCTCCTTCCACAAAGCTTCAGGATTAGGTTTGATGAATTTGTAATCTGAAGTTTTTGAGCACCCTGCCGAGTTATATATAGTCAGGCATACCCACTGACCGTTGTCGTTCAAAGTAGCCTGATTAGCGAATTCGCCGTCAGAATAATTGAAATGAACAGAATCAAGTTCCAACTCGGTGTAGTTGGTGTTTGAAGCAGAAGGTTTTGTGCTTGAACTTAAATTGGCATCATAATTATATATACGCCAAACACGTTTAGCAATTGTGTTATCGGTTCCGCCAGTAATAGAAGACTTATCAGTGAGGACAACCTGCTTGTTACACTCGTTGCGAACATCGAAAGCTGCAGAGAATGAAGAAGTTGTAACTGTCTGTTTGTCAGACTCAATAGAACCATTAACAGTTATAGAAAGGTAATTTCCATAAGAAGTTATATAATTCTTAGAGAGAATATACTGGTTATCAGAGTTTGGAGTGATTGTTATAGTCTGACTCTTAGAAGTTGAATTTGCCGAAGTATAAAAATTCAGCTTGTAAGAATCATAATATTCAGGAAGAGTGAGAACAACATCCTCGTCGGCCGAACATCTTTGAGCAGTAAATTTAGGTTTCTCCAAAAGTTTGGCCGCAAAATATAAATATGAGTAATGGTCGTTATATTTGGTGTCAGCAGCCCACCAATTGAAATCATCGAAGCAATCTGCATTCTTTATTTCAACATATATGGTTTTGTCCTTATAATTGGTCAAATCAACAGTTTCTGTAATCCACCCAGAAGTCTGATATCCGCATGAATTTCCGTTGCCGTCTTTTATGCTTGAAACAGTGGTTGTGTGGGCTGATGAAGAAGGGGTTATAGATTTCACAGAAATCTTATTAACGGTGGTTTGCGTCCTTATTCCCCAACCTGTTGTGCTCTCTTCATTATAGTATATATCAATAGATACATTCGGTGTTGATGAATTTGACGTATGACCAGAACGTTGAACTGCAGCATAAGCAAATCTGAGGATAGGATTTTCTTCTGTGACTTTGATAGGATATGTCATTCCCTCTGCAGCAGGCATGGAGCCAATGTAGTCAAAATCAGGAGTAAAACCATAACGTCCAGAAGATACAAGTGTCTTTGTTTGTGTACCTAAGATACCTGTTGAAGTATAAGTCAATGAACTGATGACGTTTCCATAATCATCTCTATCAAAACCTGCGAACTCGGCGCCGCCTGAATAAGGGCGACGAGTTGTTGTCTGGTAAGGATAAAGGTTAGAACCCAAACGCACGGAATAATCAAAGCCGTCTGGAATGACATTCAAAACATAATCATTTGATTTTCCGCCAAAAATAGGATCCACCTCAGAAGAGTTGCTATTTATAAGGAATCTGTATGATGCGTCGACACTTTTATCGCGCTTCATGCATGTTGTTGTATTGTCATCCCAATTGAAATCTGGCGAGTACTTAGTTGCAGATGAAGTGACACCATTATTGGAACTGAAATACTTGGAAAATTTAGAATAATCGGAAATACAATTACTATTCCAGTTTGCGTTCGATTTTATATCAACTAAGCTCCAATAATACTGACCAGCCGTTGGAGAAAGACAAGATGTATATTTGCCTCTTAAAAGACCGTTATTTGACTGATAGTCACAGCTTATATAGCTATTCGCAGCAATGACACCATAGTACAAGTTCCACCCAGAGAGAGAACTTCCGACCACGTTAATGTCGGCAGCGAATGAAGAGGAAAAGACAAACAAAGAGAGGAATGCCGCAAGCGCATACCTGATTGTTTGCATTAGAGTTTTCTTAAGCCTTTGATAAAGGATAGAAATATTTGTCATAATAACTGTTTTTCGAGTTTTATAGACGCCCAACGGACTGAAACGGAATAATTGTAGTTTTTTGATATTGCATTCAACAAATTTTCAGTCAACAACTTAGCCGCAGTTTTCAGTCAAGCGACCGACACATACGGACATAGTTCAGCCAATTAGGCATAACTGTTTGCAAATTTACATATTTTCATCTTAAAATGCCCCTTTTCGGACAGAAAAAGAAAAATATTTTTCAGATGAAAATATGTTTCACAACATAAATGCAAGAGAAACAATAAGCTAGGAAATTAGCAATGAAACAGTCCCACAAAAAGTTGTATTGAAGAACAGACCGAGGTGGCATAAAATTGAGATTGCATATTTGATATACACATAAAAAAAAACAAAGTCCGCACGTTTCACAACGGACGAACTTTAATGTGTTTATAAAAAAGTAATGTTTGAATTACTGCAAAATTAGAAAACATTAGCAAATACATAAAATTTTGATATGTTTTTTTTAGGGCCAAACACTTAAAAATTAGACAATGAAATATAATTGCTAAATTTGTGAAACAAAAATTCAAAAAAGGGCGATGAAAAAGTTGACAATAGCAATCATTTTGGCAATGATAAGCCTCGGAGCCGAAGCGCAAGCTTATTATGACATCATAGTAAGCTCGAAAGCTGGCACACTGAAGAAAATGGGTTCGCTGAAAGACTGGAAGGAAATGAAATGGGTGTCGATAAGCGGACCAGTGAACGAGGAAGATCTGTATTTTTTGGGCTGGCTGACAATCAACGGAAATATGGAACACCTAAAACTGGACGAAGCGACAGGCATCAAATACATACCCAAAAGGTGTTTTGAACCAAGTTTACACGTTGACTCGACAGCAAAAAAAGACGAGAAAAGACAAAGCAAACTGCTGTCGATGACACTTGGACAACTGATGACAGAAATAAGAGACAGCGCCTTCTGCGACTGCAAAATACTGGAACGAATTACGCTTGATGACAGTCTGAAAAGAATTGACAGTTACGCATTTGCAAACTGCGAGAAGCTGAAAGATATAAAACACACCGACAAGATAGAAGAACTTGGCGAATATGCGTTCTTTCACTGCAAATCTTTCAGAAACGAACAACTCTCGCTGAACCTGAAGAGAATAAACAGAGGCTGCTTTATGGGCTGCGACTCGCTGGGTCTGGTTCTGCTTGAGGAAAACATCAAGGAGATTGAGGAATATGCGTTTTTGAACACAAACATTGAATTTGTGGTGTGCAAAGCAGACAAAGCACCTGCCTGCGACGGAAACGTATTCGACATAAAGCCAGAAAAAGGAGGCATGCTGAGAATCAGACCAGGAAAGAAAAACGAATACCGGAAAAAAGTAGGCTTCAGTCTGCTCGAGAATGTCTACGAAGACATTCATCTGGCAAAAGACTACAAGCCAACGAAAAAATAGAACGGGAAACAATAAAACAACAAGTGCCGCATTCCATATTAAAAGGTTTGCGGCACTTGTTGTTATTTTTTTTAGGACTGAAAATCAAAACAGTTTCAAATCACCAGTAAAGACATCTATATCCTCGGCCCAATAGGGGCCTATGGCCAAACAAGTGAGGGTGGGCACACCGTGGAACTCGGTCAGTCCGGCATCCTGAACCAAATCTACAGGGATTTGAGGAGCCTGTTCCTTCACCTTGCGATAGAGATTGACAAGGGCGGCCTCGCTGTCGACGTAAAGACATATCTTGGCGAAAGTGCCGTCGAGCCACGCCGAAAGGAAAGACTGAGAGTCATATTCAAGCGAAAGCATTGTGCCGCCACCATCGGTGCCACACTGATTGAAAAGTTTAAGGAAAGCACCCACGGAAGCATGAGCCCCCTGTGCCACCAACTTACCCTTGCGCATATTCAAGTCTCTGCGCATGACAATTACCTGCTTAACCGACTTCATAAAAAAAGATGATTTTTGGGCAAAAATAGTCAAAAAATTTCAATAACAAATTCTGTTTTCCTTTATGCCTTATTTTGGTTATATTTGCAGAAAATTGCATAACTGTGCATACGCTGAATTCCAAACGGATAGAATGAAATCATGCAAAAAAGAAAATTAAAGATATTTCTGCTGGCAACAAGCATGTTGGCAAGCATGCTGACAACAAACATATTGGCGGCAGAAGCCACAAAGACAGTCAACGGCAAAAAGTATATTGTACACAAAGTAGCCGCGAAAGAAACCGTCTTCAGAATCACACAGAACTACAAGGTATCGAAAGAGGATTTGGAAAAAGCAAATCCCAAACTCAAGGCAAACGGTCTGCAAACCGGAATGGAACTGCTGATACCTGCCGGAACAGGTGCAACAGCTGCTAGCACACCAGCCAAGGCAACAACACCTGCCAAGACTAACACAAACAACACTGGCAACATTGTATGGCACAAAGTGGAAGCTGGAGAAACCCTATTCTCGATAGCAAAAAAATATGACACAACCGTTGATGACATCAACAAGAGAAACACGGATGCGCTGAAAGGCGGACTGAAATCGGGCACAGTTCTAAAAATAGCAAAGAGCAACGCTTCGAGCGCAAAAAGCGGATTGACAGTGCACGAAGTTAAACAGGGTGAAACACTGTTTGGCATAAGCAAGGAATATAACGTTGATGTTAAAGACGTACAGAAACTGAATCCTGGAATAGAGAAAAACGGAGTCAAGGCAGGAAAATCACTGATTATGCCTTCGACCAGCAGATATCTGGCTCAGAAAAACTCGAACACACAATACAGAGTGCACAGAGTGCAGAAAAACGAAACTGTGTTCAGCATAAGCCAGAAATACAGGGTCAGCGCAACAGAGCTGATACAAAAGAATGACCTGAAAAGCGGACTTGTGGAAGGTCAATACATAGCCCTGCCGCCTGAGCAAAAAATGGCCATGCAGACAAAGCAGAACACACAGTCAGCAACAAGAAAAAGCAAAAATGTGGCTCACACTGTGAAACACGGAGAGACAATGTTTGGCATATGCAAAACATATAAAGTGAGCGAGAATGATCTTGTAAAAGCAAATCCAGAACTGAAAAACGGACTGAAGGCCGGCAGAATTGTATTCATTCCGAGAATTGAGGAAAAAAGTTCAACATGGGCTTGCGGCAATGCGGCAGGCGACAGTGTTTCGGAATCGGCAGACAACATAGCCAACCAGTATATCACCCACGGCGAGAACAAAGCCACAATAGCAATTGTGCTGCCATATGAGCTGAAAGACGGCAAGATAGACAAGAACACAGACAAATTTCTGGAGTTTTATGAGGGCGCATTGCTTGCTGTTGAAAAGCTGAAAAAAGAAGGTGTGGACATAAAGATAAGCGTCTACAACTCAGGCAAGACAGAAGATGACATAAACAAGCTGATAAATAAAGGAGTGCTTGCAGACGCTGACATAATTGTAGGTCCGGCATATAAGGCACAATTCAAGCCACTTGGCGACTATGCACTCAGCAACAACATCAAGCTTGTGATACCATTCTCGACAAGAACCGAGGAAGTGAGAACAAATCCAAACATGTTTCTTGTGAACACGCCACAGGCCCAGACCGCAGAAAACGTGGCTCAGCTGTTTGTCAACAAGTTCAAGGACAAGAAGATAATTATCGTTAGATTCAACAACGAGGAATATAACGACCAGGCAGCCATTGGCGACAGCATTGCCAGTGTGCTGAAGCAGAACGCAATAGCATTCGACGATGTTAAGTTCACAACCACCGAAGACCTGAACACATACATCAATGAGGGTGCTGAGCACCTGTTTATTGCGACGACCACAAACCAAATGGCATTGAGCGACTTTTTGCCATCGGTCAACGCAATAGCAAAGAAAGAAAATGTGGAGATATTCGGATTCCACGAATGGAACAAATATCAGAGTTTGAGCAAAGACCTGTATGTTGCAAACACATACTTTGCCTCAACATTCGACATAGACTTTGAGAAATACACACCTAAAAAATTCATCAAAGACTACAGAAAATATTTCGGACAGGAACCAGGCAACACACAGCCAATGTATGGAGCGCTTGGACATGACATAACCCTGTACTTCTGCAACGCAGTGGCTCTGTTTGGCAGAAACTTCGAGTCGCACAGGGACGAGCTATACACGATACCGGTGCAGAGCAAATTCAAATTTGAGCGTCTGAACATCAGCGGCGGATATTACAATGCCAACTTCTGGCTGAGCAAAAACAACAAGGAAGACGGCCACATGATTATTGAATAAGATGAGAATTTCGAAATACATAGCAGCGGCAGCACTGCTTATTCTGCCAGCGGTTGCGGAAGCACAGACCAGAGCCAAGTTTGAGCAGGAGGTGGCAGTTGGTGTTGTGAGCGGAATGAACATGTCGCAAGTGAGGTTTCTGCACAACGACCTTACGAGCGAGAACCAGATTGGCGACATAAAGTGGAGACACGGAGCCACTATCGGCGTGGCCGGAAGATATATAGCGCAAAAACACTTCGGAATCCAGCTTGAAGTGAACTATCTTCAGGGCGGCTGGAAAGACAAGTTCCAGGAAACAGCCACAGCCAACGGCATATCATTTGCCGGAGCCGAGACCGACGGAAAGCTGGACTACATGAGCATTCCGCTGCTGGCCCACATATACTTCGGCAACAAGGCAAGATTCTTTGTAAACGTTGGACCGAAGATTGGATTCCTGATGAAATGCGAACGAGAATACGAATTCACCGAGGAACAGTTTGAACTGATAAACTCGACAAATCCAAACGACCCAAGAATAAACGATTCCATTGAAGAGAAAAAGACAGACTACGGAATCTGCATTGGAGGCGGATTTGAATGGCACGCCAAACATATAGACCTGTTTGCCGAAGCAAGATGGACATACGGACTGCAAGATGTGTATCCACACGACAAGAAAGACGTGTTCCAGAGGACAAACAACCAGAACATATCGCTCTGCGTTGGTGTTCTGCTGCCTGTGGTCAAATTCCATTCAAACTAGAAAAGGAACAACATAAAACAAAAAAAAGGAACCGAACATTAGTGAACGGTTCCCTTTTTTTATGTCAGCAAATAATACAGGACAAAAGTCATTAAGCGAAGTAGATGTTTTAGAAAAGACTCAAAAAAGTATATGAATCATATATTATTGAGCGAGAATTAAAACATCAATGCACTGAGAGATTGGCAACTTGTTTTTCAGTAGAGAACTGAAATTTTTCAATTAGCAAGCCGTCAATCCTGCGCCACAAGGCAAGCCACAACTTTTGAAGCCGCCTTCAGAGATTCGACCGGCAGATACTCAAAACGGCTATGGAAATTGACGCCACCTGCAAAAATATTAGGACAAGGCACACCCATGAATGAAAGTCTGGCTCCATCAGTTCCTCCCCTTATAGGCACAACCTTTGGTTCAATGCCCAAATCAATCATTGCCTGCTTGGCACGGTCGACGATATACATAACAGGCTCAATCTTCTGCAGCATGTTATAATACTGGTCCTTCAGTTCAACTGTGCAAACCTTATCGCCGTATTTCTCATTTATTTTGTCGGCAATTTCGAGCATCAGTTTCTTGCGATTCTCGAACAAGATAGAATCGTGGTCGCGTATGATATAATCAAGAGAAGCATGCTCAACACATCCATTCATAGCTGTGAGATGGAAAAAACCTTCGCGACCCTCGGTAGTCTCAGGAGTCTCGCTGGCAGGCAGCATAGACTGGAACAGCATGGCCAATTTGGAAGCATTTATCATCTTGTTTTTTGCAGAACCAGGATGCACACTGCGACCCACAAAAGAGACATGAGCTGAAGCTGCGTTAAAGTTCTCGTATTCAATTTCGCCAATCTCGCCACCATCGATAGTGTAAGCGAAATCGACGTCGAATTGTCCCACAATGAAATGGTCAGTGCCGCGACCAATCTCCTCGTCAGGAGTGAAAGCCACACTGATTTTGCCGTGCTTAAGGTCACGATTTCTCTGTATGAACTCGATAGCAGACATTATGGCTGCGATTCCGGCCTTATCGTCGGCACCAAGCAGCGACGTTCCGTCGGTCACAATAATATCCTGTCCCTTATATTTATCAAGTTCAGGGAACTCGTCGGCCGAGAGAACAATATTTTTCTCCTCGTTCAAAACGACAGGCTGACCGTCGTAATGAGCAATTCTGTAGTTCTTCACATCGCCAGGAGCATCGGGGCTTGTGTCCATATGGGCAATGAGACCGATGGAAGGCAGTCCCTCGGTATTGGCCGGCAATGATGCATAGACGTCACCATAGTCATCGACATAAACATCGCGCACTCCAAGACGCCACAAATCCTCGACCAGAATAACCGCCAAGGAATATTGATTAGACGAAGAAGGTGCGCTTGGAGAATCCTCGCACGACTGCGTATCTATCTCTATATAAGAGAAGAACCTTTCGAGAATGTGAGGTGTATCGATATTTCTTGAAATCATATATATATCATCAATTTATGGTTTATATTTAAGAGCAAAATCGGCAAGAGAGCAAGCCAAATCATCGGCAGAAATCTTACTGAAATACGCTTTGCCGAAGTCTGGAAAATCGGCAATGAAATTATTTATATTCAGTTTGTAAGGAATGGCAATTGCATATTTTCCGTCCTCGTCGGTCTGAATCAGGCAGCTAAGCCTCTTCTGCAAAACATTGCGCGAAGAAGCCAGCAGACTATCCACCGACTGCACAAAGAACAACCTGTTGGCAATAATATTCTCGAACCACCTGAAGAACAGGATAGCATAGCGGCGGCGAGCAATCTCCCTCTCGATAACAGCAAGAGAATAAGCAGCCTCAACAACCTTATGAATGTACGAGCCACCCGACCTTAGAGAAGAACCGTCGGCAGCCAGTGAACAGTAGTTTTGAAGAAGCTCATCGGCCTGCGGTTTCTTGACATCAACGAAACCGACAAGTTCATCGTGCATTTCGAGCAGAAAAGCAGAATTCTGCTCCTGCACAGCCCTCATTATCATATTAAGGTGAGCCAATCCACCTGCCTCCTTTATATGCTTGTCAATAAGAGCATCAATCTGCGCCTCTACCTTTGACTCCAAATTGCTGATGATGGGCATAACGACATCGGCATCTGGGACCTGAGATTTGACATATTGGGTGGCACGCAAAAAAATAGGTTCATCGACCGAGACCTCAAGTTTTTCCTCGGGCTTTTTCTCCATCAATGTGTCGATGGTGTAGTCGCAGTCGTTGTTCTCGCGGATACAGACCGACGGAGAATCAATCCAATCGTTGGCAATGCGCTCGCACTCGGCGTTAGTCATCACAGCAACAGAGAATTGGTCTATCAAACTGACCGCCGACAGACAGGCACGAGCCTCATCATGAGCTTCAAGACGGTAATGAGCCTTGAGCACATACTCGTTAGGCAACCATTTTTCTACCTTTTTATTAAATATTTTCTTTAGCAGTGACATATACCCTACCTTCTACATTGAATAAGAATCACCCAACTCCACCACCTCCAAATCTCTGACAACGTCACCATCGATTGTGAACCTTATCAAAGTGCGGACAGACTGAATGCCAAACCGCCCAGCAGCCCCCGGATTAACACAGAGCACACCCAATTTTTTGTCGAACATAACCCTGAGGATATGCGAATGTCCGCAGACGAACAACTTAGGCGGATTGGTCAACATCTCTGCCTTAACCTTGGGCGAATATTTGCCAGGATAACCGCCAATATGAGTCATCCAGACATCAACATTCTCGCATTTGAAACGCAGATGCTCGGGATAGTCGTATCTGACATCCCTTCCGTCGATATTGCCATAGACAGCCCTCAAAGGTTTGATCTGGGCCAGACGCTGCGCAATGCTGGCATCGCCGATATCGCCGGCATGCCAGATTTCGTCGCATTCAGAGAAATACTGCACAAACTTGTCGTCCCAATAAGAATGGGTGTCGGACAAAAGACCAATACGCAACGACATAATTAAAAGAAATGAGGTGTAAGAAATTCATCACAAAGATATGAAATTAGCTTATATTTGCGTAAACAAAGACAGCAAACAAATGATAAACCACGGATTCATAAAAGTTGCGACCGCGATACCAAACGTCAAAGTTGCAGACACAGCATACAACACAGACCAGATACTGAAACTGACAAAAGAAGCGGCAGACAAAAACGTAAGAATAGTCTGCTTTCCTGAACTCTCGATAACATCATACACATGCGCCGACCTGTTCTTCCAAAATCTGCTGATCGAGCAGGCCGAAGAATCGGTGAAAACAATTGCCAACGAGACAAAAGGACTGGACATAACAATCATTGTTGGAGCACCAATACAGTATAACAACAGACTATACAACTGTGCAATCGTTGTAAACAAAGGAGAAGTGAAAGGAATAGTTCCAAAATCATTTCTGCCAAACAACAACGAGTTCTACGAAAAAAGATGGTTCAGCAGCGGAACCGACGTTACGGCAATGATAGAATATGCCGGCACAGAAAACGTGATGTTCGGAAACAACCTTATATTCGGAAACAAGGACGCAAGATTTGCAATTGAAATATGCGAAGACCTGTGGCTGCCACAGGCTCCAAGTTTGAAGCACACCCTCAACGGAGCACAGATGATATTCAACCTGTCGGCATCGAACGAGGTGATAGGCAAAGACCAATATCGCAAACAGCTGGTTTCGCAACAAAGCGGCAGATGCCTGTGCGCATACATATATGCCGGCAGCGGATTCGGCGAGAGCAGCACCGACCTGGTGTTCAGCGGCGTAGGTCTGATATATGAGAACGGAAGTCTGCTGGCACAGGCCGAAAGATTCAGCACAGAGCCACAACTGACAACGGCAGACGTGGATATTGAAAGGCTAAACGTGGACAGACTGCGCAGCACAGGATTCATACAATCTGAGTCAGAGCAGAAGGAGTCATGCGAATACAACATGATTGAGATTCAGCTTGCAAAAGAAGATTTGGAACACGTTGAGAGGACCTCTGCCCCACTTCCATTCGTGCCATCGGGCAACGGACTGAACGAGAGGTGCGAAGAAATATTCAACATACAAGTGTGGGGACTTGCAACCAGACTGCACCACACCGGCATAAAGAAAGTGGTTGTTGGAATATCAGGCGGTCTGGACTCAACCCTGGCCCTGCTTGTTTGCGTACGCACATTCGACAAACTGAAACTGCCACGCAAAAACATCATAGGAATAACAATGCCAGGATTCGGCACCACACACAGGACACACAACAACTCACTGGACCTGATGGAGTCGCTCGGCGTTGAGAGCAGAGAGATAGACATCAAAGCAGCAAGCTATCAGCACCTTAAAGACATAAACCACGATCTGAGCATTCTTGACGTCACATACGAGAACACACAGGCTCGCGAAAGGACCCAGATATTGATGGACGTGGCCAACAAAGAAGGCGGACTGGTTGTGGGCACAGGTGACCTTAGCGAATTGGCACTTGGCTGGGCAACGTATAACGGTGACCACATGAGCATGTATGCTGTGAACACATCAATACCAAAGACCCTGGTAAGAAGTCTTGTGAAATATGTGGCAGAGACACAGGTAGACAACAAATCAAAAAGCACTCTGCTCGATGTGGTTGACACACCTGTAAGTCCGGAGCTGCTGCCAGCCGACGACAAAGGCGAGATAGCACAAAAAACAGAAGACATTGTCGGTCCATACGAGCTTCACGACTTCATACTATACAACCTGCTGCGATTCGGATTCAGTCCGGCCAAAATATACTTCATGGAGAAGAGAAGCTTTGCCGGCCAGTATGACAACGCCACGATACTGAAATGGATGAAAATATTCTACCGCAGGTTCTTCCAGCAGCAGTTCAAGCGCTCGTGCATGCCCGACGGACCGAAAGTTGGTTCAGTGAACTTCTCGCCACGAGGCGACTGGAGAATGCCAAGCGACGCATCGGCCAACATATGGCAGAAACAAATAGAAACCCTGGAAGCATAACAAAAAAAGATTAAGACCGAGAAGTGATAGTTTGCGTAGCAGAGAAACCAAGCGTTGGCAGAGACATTGCGGCCATTTTGGGGGCAACAAGCAGAAGAGACGGATACCTTGAAGGGAACGGATATCAGGTAACCTGGGTATTCGGACATCTGTGTGAGCTGAAAGAGCCACACGAATATGACCCCAGATGGAAAAGGTGGGAACTGTATTACCTTCCAATGATACCGCAAAAATTCGGAATCAGACTGAAAGAAGATGAAGGCACAAAAAGACAGTTTGAAGTAATCAAAAGACTGATTGAACAGGCCGACGAGGTCATAAACTGCGGAGATGCCGGGCAAGAAGGAGAACTGATTCAGAGATGGGTTTATCAGATGGCAGGATGCAAATGTCCGGTCAAGAGACTCTGGATTTCATCACTGACAGAAGAGGCCATACGCGAAGGCTTTGCCAACCTAAAGTCACAGAACGACTACAACAAACTATACGAAGCCGGAGCAATGCGCGCCATTGGAGACTGGCTGCTAGGCATGAACGCCACACGAGCCTATACGACAAGATACGGCGGAAGGAACCAGGTTCTGTCGATAGGCAGAGTGCAGACTCCGACACTGGCACTTGTGGTGAAAAGAGACGAAGAAATAAGGAACTTTGTGCCCGAGACATACTGGGAGCTGAAAACCACATACAGAAATGTAGTGTTCAACTCGACCAAAGGAAGGTTTGACAAGAAAGAAGAAGGACTGCAGTTCTTGGAAACAGTAAAGAACTCAGACTTCTACGTAACCGGAATAAGCGAGAAAAAAGGCACAGAAGCTCCGCCAAGACTGTTTGACCTGACATCGCTGCAGGTGGAATGCAACAAAAAATACGGTATGTCGGCAGATGACACCCTAAAAGCCATACAGTCACTGTATGAGAAAAAATACACCACATATCCGAGAGTAGACACAACATATCTGCCCGAGGACATGTACCCCAAAATAGGCAACATATTGCAAGGTCTGCAGCAATATGCGCAACTGACACAGCCTATATTCGGCTGGAAAATCAGCAAGACGAAACGAATCTTTGACAACACAAAGATAACAGACCACCATGCAATCATACCGACAGGAGTTCCTGCATCAGGACTGACCGCCGACGAGATGAAAGTGTATGACTTCGTGACAAGAAGGTTTATCGCAAACTTTTATCCAGACTGCAAGTTCAACACAACCACCGTGCTTGGAAAAGTTGACGAGGTTGAATTCAAAACCACCGGAAAACAGATTACCGACCCGGGCTGGAGAGTAGTGTTCGGCAAAGAGAAAGATGAGGACGACGAGAAAAAAGACGAAGAAAAAACACTGCCTCAGTTCCAGGTAGGCGAGCACGGCCCACACACGCCCGACTTGCAGGAGAAGCAGACCACTCCGCCAAAGCCATACACAGAAGCGACACTGCTGAGAGCAATGGAAACAGCCGGCAAACTGGTTGACAATGAAGAACTGAGAGATCTTATGAAGGAGAACGGCATAGGACGTCCATCGACAAGAGCCGCAATACTGGAAACCCTGTACAGGAGAAGGTATATGCGAAAAGAAAAGAAAAACATATACTCTACCATCACCGGGCAGGACCTTATACACACAATAAACTATGAACTGCTGAAAAGCGCCGAGCTGACAGGTCAGTGGGAAAAAAGGCTCAGAAAAATAGAACGTGGAGAATATGACGGTGCGCAGTTTATGCAGGAACTCAAGACAATGGTTTTTGAAGTGACTGAAAACGTGAAAAACGACAAAACAAAAGGTCAGATTGCAACGCTGCCAATCGCAAGCACAACCGAGAAGAAAGAAATCAAAGAAGACAAAGAATCAAAGCCTAAAGTTCAGCGGAAACCAAGGAAGACCAAAGAGGACAAAAAAATAGAAGACCTTGTGTGTCCGGTCTGCAAGAAAGGAAAAATTCTTAAGGGGAACAAAGCCTATGGTTGTTCGGAATACAGAAACGGTTGCAAATTCATACTTCCGTTCACATTGATGGACCATACGCTAGAGGAAAAAGAAGCCATAAAGCTTATAGATGGAGGACAAATTGAAATAAACGGCCACAAATTGGTAATAAAAGAAGGAAACATTGTAGAAAAATGAGATTTTTTTCGGTCGGCAAAGTTACTTATTATCAACAAGAAAGCACGGCAGAATCATTTTTTTTACTTTCATCGTCAAAAAAAAGTCCGATAATGTTTGTCAGTGTCGCAAAATTCACTAATTTTGCATCGTCAAACGGAAACAAACACTAAGCAAGTGTTTAACGAGAGACAAAAAAAATGACTCAGTAGCTCAGCTGGTAGAGCAACAGACTCTTAATCTGTGGGTCCAGGGTTCGATCCCCTGCTGGGTCACAAAGTGGTAATCACTCGGAGAGGTGGTAGAGTGGTCGATTACAGCAGTCTTGAAAACTGCCGTACCGCAAGGTACCGGGGGTTCGAATCCCTCCCTCTCCGCAAACTTGCTAAGAATTTAGCAAGTTTTTTTTTGCTCTAAAAGGTTCTCACGGAATAACGAATGCCTAAAACCTCAACACCAGAGAAACTATTTTGAGGAATCATCCCGTAAGCAAATTTCAGATTATATTCATTGACATAAAAAGAGGGGGCAACGGCAATTCACTATTGTCTATGTAACACAATCGATATTGCGTGCATTCTGTTATGACATTTTAAGCACAGCACAACAAAAAAAAATCAGTCACCTCAAATCTCCCTAAAAAAAACAATTAACTATATCACAACAAGATATACATTTATCGCGTCATACAACACTATTGAACAACATATTGAAATATTTGACGATATGGGTTCAATATTTATATATTTGCATATCTACTTTTCATATAAGCTTAAATAATTAAACAACGAAAAGGAGGCAAACCGTGACGGCTAGCCTCCTTTTTTTCATGGATACACTTGTCAAGACACAACCAAAAGTAAACATCATCACATCGTGCGACAGACAATTTAATGACAATCTGAAATGGGGACAAAGAAAACGCCATAGGCAGTCTGTACACGTATTGCAACAAAAAAGCATTCCGCCAAGCGAAATGCTTTTGTTTTTTCTATTCTTGTGTTTTTTTATCTTACAACAATTCTTTTCACATCGCAGCAGCCGATACGCACCACGTAGAATCCTTTTGTCAGTTTCACATCAAAAGTATCCTTATGCGGTTTTGTCATTCTGCCAGAGAACATCTTTACGCCCAACATGTTTGAGACCTCAATTTTGACATTCTCGTCGGCATTGCTGACAATCATCTTCTGTGTTGCTGAATTATAGCAGATGACTACAGAATCTGATTCTTTTGAATCAATAGCATCATTGCAAGTCGCTGTTGAGATGTTCATCATCCCGACAGTCATCATAAATGCAATTATGTATTTTTTCATTGCCATGATTCAGTTGTTTTATGCAAAAGTAATAAAACGAACAAGAAAAATCAAGAACTATAGACAGAACAAGAATTGTTCAATACAGATGCTCGTAATTATTAATTATGTCTCTCCATCTTTCTGGTATCGCGATAGAAGTCTTAGAGTCTGTGTTATATCCGCACATCACGCAATGACAAAGAGATTTAACCTCGCCAGTCTGTTTGTTTTGCAGCATCTGAATAAGTTTTAAGCTTTTGTGTCCGATTTCATAGATTTTGGTTTTAACCTCTATAGGTTCGCCAAGACGAGTCTGGCTCAAAAAGTCAACATTTATATTCACCACAAGCAAAGTATCTCTTTGATCATCAGGGAAAGAGAAGCCAAGGTCCTCGATATACTTAACTTTTCCCAAATCAAAATAAGAAACCTGGATAGCATTGTTGACATGCAAATAGCCGTCGATATCGTTGAAACGCATCTGCACGTCTAGAGAATGGTTGAACTTAATGCTCTTCAGTTCGTCTTCGCCTAAAACCATATTTTTTTCTTACAAATCAAGTTATACAAATTGAAACAGTTGCGCACATTTCTCACTGCTGCGCAATTTGTGCAAAATTAAGTATATAATAAATCTATTGCAACATTTAAGGCAGACAACAAACGACAGCAAACAAAAATAACAAACATCAATACCAACACGAGTCAACATTTATGGTCATAGCGCGCCCCGTGCTCCATTATTTTGCGCAATGCATTATACACCGAGTAAAAAAGATTGAATTATAATATGGATAAAACAGCAAACTAAAACAAGGATACATTAACACACAGACGATGTGAAGTGTTTTTCAGAACAGAAGGAAGATTTTTTCTAATAGAAGAAAACAAAACACCACAAGAAGGAAGATGAGAATTCGACATTTTTTTTGAACACTTGGTTATCTCAAGAAAATATCAGTGATTACGCGTGCGCCCAATTTGTCGTTTATATCTTTTATTATTTGCGATTTTCGGGCCAGGATTTCGCTTTTAACGGCAGCGCTATAAGAAAAGACAGTCAGCACCCCCTTATAGACGGTGACACGTTCAGTGCGCGCAGCAATCTTAGGATCGACAACATCGCTCCACATGTTCACTGCCTCGTTCTCCTTCATCTTGGTGCCAGTTTTTGAGTTGTCGAGCATTTGACCTAGCACGTCACATAAAGACTCAGTCTTAGTTTTCTTCATAATCCAATTTAAATTGATTCATCATCAGCCGATTCATCGAGCAAAGCGACCTCACCATTTTCGACCGAATAAATTTTATATCTGCTTCCGGTCTGCTTTAGAATATCACTTATGTGCTCACGGTTAGTGTCTGAAATAAAAATCTGTTCAAAACGGTTGTCCTCTTTCATCAGTTTTATGATTTGTTGCACTCTGTCGGCATCGAGTTTGTCGAAAATGTCATCAAAAATCAGCATAGGCAGCTTGCCTTGCAACTTGGCAAGGAAGTCGAACTGAGCCAACTTAAGTGCAATAAGATAGGTTTTGCTCTGTCCCTGCGATGCTGTGGATCGCAAAGGGAAATCACCCAAAAGCATCTCCAAATCATCACGGTGAATGCCTTTTGTAGTATAGCCTATTAACCTGTCACGCTGTCTGTTTTGAGCGAGCAAATCGCCCAAAGAAGAGCCATCGGCCATATGTGAAGTGTAGCCAAAGCTCACCATTTCGCGCTGCAGTGAGATGTACTCGTAGAAATACTGGAAAATGGGTGTGAACTTTTCGATGAACTGTTTCCTCTTTTCATATATCATGCTGCCCAACTGGCTCATTTGCTCCTCCCAAATTTCGAAAAGAGAATCATCGGCCGACTCATTCTTAATCAGACTGTTTCGTTGCTGTAGTGCACGATTGTAGGCAAGCAAAGCATTAAGATATTGATGGTCATATTGAGATATCACACCATCCATAAACTTGCGTCGTTCCTCGCTTCCTCCGGCTATCAGATTGTAATCCTTTGGTGAGACCATAACAAGCGGGATGAGTCCGATGTGCTCTGACACATGATCGTAGGTCTTTTTGTTTTTTTTGAGTATCTTACGCTGCTTACGTTTCAGTCCGCAATAGATTTCATAATTCATGTCTGAGTCAATAAAATCCCCTTGCAGAACGAAAAAATCAGCATCATGGTTTATTGCCTGAGCATCGAGATTAGAAGAATGGCTCTTGCTGAAAGCGAGGAAGTAGACAGAGTCGAGCAGATTAGTCTTGCCGACACCGTTATTTCCGATGAAACAGTTTATGCCGTCAGACAAGTCCAATTCAGCCTGATGAATATTCTTATAGTTTACGATAGAAAGATGTCTGAGATGCATGCTTATATCAAAAAAAAGTCCATTACTGTATGGTTCTCATTTCAACACGACGATTTCTGGCTCTACCCTCTTCGGTGTCGTTGTCGGCAATAGGTTTTTCGCTGCCATAGCCTTGAGTCATGATATTGTCTGGATTGCAGCCAGACTTGACCAGAAACGACTTCACGGCCTCGGCACGCTTAGCCGACATTTTCAGATTAGCAGCATCAGAACCGATATTGTCTGTGTGTCCACTGATTTCGACCTTCATATTCATCTGAACAAGCAGCTTAGCCAGTCGCCTCAGCTCAGGATAAGAATACTTAAGCAAATCGGCCTTGCCGAAGTCGAAAAAGATATTATTTATGGTTATGCTTCGTCCCTTTTTCAGTTCCTCGATGGTTGTTGCATGGAATGTACGGCTAAGGGCCGCGGCCTCTTTTCTTTCGCGCAAATCGACGTGTCTGGTGTCAGGATAAACAGTAGAATCGTTGACATAAATGCCATAGAGTTTGCCAGTTGGCAGGGCAATGAAATATTTGCCGTCTTCAGGGTCGGTTTTTGCGCGTCCAATAATCTGATTTGTTTCGAGATCCTCCCAGACCACCTCTGTCACCATTTTATGACCGCTGTGATCGACCATCTGTCCGCTGATTGTCACCACATTGAACGGTCTCTGCGACTCTGGCAGATTTATAGAATAAATATTGCTCTGATTTGTTTCGTTCTCCTTCTGCGAGAAATAGGCAGTAGTGCCGTCGGTTGATATTTTATAGGTCCAGTCATCGTCTGGGGTGTTAATTTCTCGTCCCAAGTTGACCGGTTTGCTCCAGCAGTTCCAGCAGGAATCTGCAAGTCTTGTTGTTTTATAGACATCATATCCGCCCAGTCCCCCATGTCCATCAGAACTGAAATAAAGAGTCTTCATGTCGGGGTGCATATAAGGAGTTCGTTCAGAGTATATTGAGTTCACCACTGGTCCAAGATTTACAGGTTCACTCCAGAAACCATTTGAGTCGCGGTGACTGACATAGATGTCACTTTGATAATGGTTGCACCCGTGGTATATGGCATCCTGGTTGAAATCGGAACTTGAAGGGCGGATACTGGTGAAGAGCAAAGTTGCGCCATCGGCACAGAATGTAGCATCGCAATTCCACACGCCGCGATTTATGTTTGGAGGGAAGAACTCAACTTCGCCCCATTCCTTGTCTTTTTTTGTTGACACTCCCATCACACCGTTTTCGAACTTTATGACCTGAGTGCCGTCGGCACTGACTGCCATCATGCCATCGTTGCTGCCCTTGCTCGACAAAGGAGCAAACACCTTTGGTTTTGACCAAGCACCATTCCTCCACTCACAGACGAACACATCCTCGCCTCCGATATTATCATCACGGTCTCGTCCACAGAAGTATAATTTTTTTCCGTCGGCCGATATAACAGGGTAATACTCATTACCATTTTTAGAAGCTGTTGCGCCCAGACTTTTCACCTCAACATTAGGTTCGGCAGGTCGGCTGAGCACCTCTTCGAGCTCAGAAACAAATCTGTTGCCCTTCATCATTGGTTTCAGCCTACGCAAATGAGTGAGAGCTGCCGTCCAATCCTTGTTTTTCAGAGGTTCACGAATCAGTTTCTGCAGAGCAACAAAAGCAAGGTCCTTGTCGCCAGCCACCCTGATATAATCACTCACCTGGTTCACATTATCCTGCGACACCTTAAGATTTTTGAAATCCAGCTCTTGCGCCATTTTAGCCGCCTTGTAATCCTGCTGGTATGAGGCATTAACGACAGGGAACTTGCTCGAGTAGAAGTCGAGAGTGCTGATTTCGCCATCAACAGACATCCATTGGTACAACTTCTTTGCAAGTTCATTGCGGTTTGCAGTCTGAGGCGCATTGTCAAGATAATAAAGCAGACCCTTTGCACTTTTTTGGCGGAGAGAAATAGCAAGCAGACTGTCGAGGGCTGTGCCTCTATACTTGGCATTCTGAGGAAAAACGGACAAGAATGTCACATAACTGTTCCAGGAATTTGGGACAATAAAATCATCATAACTTTTATCCTGCATCAGACTGTCGACACTGTGCAAATAAGGGCTCCTAGGATATTGCTCCTTATACTGGGCATAGAAATCGACATGGTCTATTTTGCAGACATCAAAGAAAGCAGACTTATACAGAGAATCCCTTATTTGATCAGAATGGTTTGAGTCGGGGAATTTGGATAGGAACATTGCATATCCCTTTGTGGTGCCTAGATTAAGAGCCTCGCTGAAGTTCAAATCAACAATTTTTTGCTTAGCCTCGTCGACCTGCAAGGCGTAGGGGTAGGCAGAAATAAATCTGGAGTAGGCGTCTTCAGTATTCTTTCTTTTAGCGATTTCATAAGCCAGTGCGTCTCTGCGGCAGCGTGCCGTATCTCGATATTTAGATCTTGCCAATTCAAAAGTCTTATAATAGCCGTTATAGGCCTCATACGTACCCACCTTTTGAGCGGCGAGCAGACCGAAATAGCAAGCAGAATCAGTATAAGCCAAAAGCAAATCGTTGGTGATGCCGTTTTTGATTATTCTCTCCTTAATATCCTGCTCGTTCATTGAAATAAACTTCTTCTGTAGGTTGATAAGTATATTATAAGCCTTTGTTGCGTCTTGTTTTTTGTAGGCAGGGTGCATAAGCATAACAGAACGCCAGAAGTTATAGTTGTAGTAATCCTCCTGTGTTGTTATTTTGCTTCTGTCGTTCTCCAGTTCCTTCTCCATTTTTTCATAAGCCCCCTTCTCGACAAGTTTTTGATAATTTGCCGAGAAAGAAGAAAAGCCAAAGGCGCTGAAAAAGCAAAGCAGGACAAATCTGCAAGGGTTGGTAAACAGCCTATATATTTCAAACATCTTTAAGAACAAATTAAGTGTGGCGCAGAAAAGAAAACGCCTTCTGTGTTATTTCATGACTGGAAAAAACTTCCACATTACAAATATAGCTGATTGCCAACAAGTAATCAAGAAACTCCGCCTTTTGAAATCGACAAAATAGAGTAATTAAGCAAAGAGAATCAAAACAGCAGTGGGAAAAAGCAAAAAAACACGTGAACCATGACATGGTCCACGTGCATAAAAAATATAAGAAATCACGAAAGAACAGTTTTACCACTCTTTCTTATGCCCAACATATCTTAGTTTATCACCGCATAGAAGCAAAGAAGAAGGCAGATTATTAGAGAACACCGCCCCAGTGCCAAGTCCTTGCGGCAACGGATTATTCTTGAGAAAAGTCCATTGGGCCAAAGCGTTCAGACCGACATTTGATTCCAATGCCGATGTTATCCACCACCCCACCTTATTGCATTCGGCAATATCGATCCATTCTTGGGCGCCAAACAGTCCACCGTGGATGCTAGGTTTCAGCACCAGGAACTGAGGTTTTATAGCATTGACCAAAACCTCCTTATCCTTCTTTTTGAAGACACCAATCAGTTCCTCATCAAGAGCAATTGGAACGGGAGTGTCAGCACATAATTTTGCCATCTCATTCCACTGTCCGGCCTTGATTGGTTGTTCAATGGAATGGATGCCCAGTTTAGCCAACGTTTCGAGTTTACGCATAGCTTCTGTGACAGGGAAAGCGCCATTAGCATCTACCCTCAAAGTCAAGACATCGGCAGAAAACCTGTTGCGGATAGACTTAATCAGTTCAATTTCATCATCAAAATTGATAGCTCCGATTTTAAGTTTAATGCACTGATATCCATTTTGCAATTTGTTTTCAATGCGTTTTTGCATAGTTTCCTTATCGCCCATCCAAATCAGTCCGTTAATCTGGATTTCACCATTACCATCAGTGAAATCAGATTTGAAAGGCTGTTCTTTTCCGCCATTAAGCAAGTCGGCCAATGCAGTTTCAATGCCAAAAACTATAGAAGGATATTCGCGCAGACGCTCCTGGAAATCAGGTTCATATTCATCAAAATTCCAGCAGACCTCGGCCAGTTTTTTCTCGTAATCAGGAGTATCCTCTGCGCTCAAACCGCGGAACAAGGCACACTCGCCTATGCCTGCAATATCTGGCTTATCCTCGTCGAAAATGTGGATAAAAAAAGTCTCTTTTTTAGTCATCACCCCACGCGAAGTTCCACCAGGCTCGATAAAATCGAGAATATATCTGTTATAGGAAGCTCTCAACATAGAATCAAGGAAACTTAGGGAATTTGCTGAAGTCGGGTTTACGTTTCTCAAGGAAAGCCTCTTTGCCCTCCTGCGCCTCGTCCATCATATAATACATAAGAGTTGCGTCGCCGGCAAACTCCATGATACCCTCCTGACCGTCGAGCTCTGCATTAAGTCCACGCTTAATCATACGCAGAGCCATAGGACTGCGCTGCAGTATGGTTTCGCACCAAGCCATAGTTTCATCCTCGAGCTGATTCAAAGGAACGACCTTGTTAACCAACCCCATACGTTCGGCCTCTGCAGCCGAATACTGGCGGCACAGGAACCAGATTTCTCGAGCCTTCTTCTGACCGACACACCTTGCCAAGTAAGAAGCACCAAATCCGGCATCAAAGCTGCCAACCTTAGGACCTGTCTGTCCAAAGATTGCATTCTCGGAAGCTATTGTAAGGTCACAGACAAGGTGTAGCACATGTCCGCCACCAACAGCAAACCCGTTGACCATAGCGATGACAGGCTTAGGCAACGAACGAATAGCCTTATACAAATCGAGCACATTCAGACGAGGAACACCGTCGGCCCCGACGTATCCGCCACGGCTTTTGTAGTGCTGGTCGCCGCCACTGCAGAAAGCCTTATCACCCTGTCCAGTAAACAAGACGACGCCAATATCCTGACGTTCGCGACAGATGCCAACAGCATCAAGCATCTCAAAATTAGTTTGCGGACGGAAAGCATTTCTGACCTCCTCACGGCAGATAGTTATCTTTGCCACACCCTCGAAATACTCGAATCGGATATCCTCGTATTCCTTTATTTTAGTCCAATTTCGTTGCATCAGTATATTAAATTAAAAATCACTTAAATCATTAACCTGCTTGTAAGTTTTGCTGAGTTTGCCAAACAAATAATCATACTTAGCCTTCATTTTTTTTGCTATCTTTTGGCTGTTCAGCTCATCTCTCTCGTAAACCTTATGAGTCATCTGCATTCTATATTTGGTTATGCCAAAAGTGTTTATAGAATCGGCCTGTTCAGGAGTAATTTCATAGTATGCCACAGTTATGTGATTTGTGGTTCGCGGACTAACAGGAACCACAGACGATGAACCGTTCCAGTTTGTGCCGTCGACAGTGGTCAAGACCATGGGGTTTCCGCCAACTTTCAAGATAAGTTTGGAATCGGGAGCAATATCCAAGAATTGGTAATTATTGATATTCCTCAGAACCAACTGGCTGTATATCTCGCCGGGTTTATCATTATAGCAACCCAAAGCCCATCCTATTTCTGTCACATCACCCAGCCAAGAAGAGCCGCGGAGTTCAAGAGCATAGGCAGATTCAGAAGTGTAAGTCTGCGAAAAAGAAATCAGAGAACAAGCACCAAACAAGGCTGAAAATAAAAAACGCTTAATCATAAGTACACTCTCATTATGTTTCAGACGTAAAGATACAAAAAAACATACATAAGAAATTGTTTTAAATTTCAAGTTACAGGTATAATCAGTCTATTTTTGAAAGGCATCATTTCCATGTGTTTTCAATAGGAATCATCAACTAGGCAACTGCCTTCACTAATAGCCACCACAATGCGACTATTGGCAGATGAGAGCAAAGCGAAACACCTCAGAACCAATTTATCTGACACCAGATAAAAAAGAAATGTATTCAGTTTTTCTATTTTAAAGTAAAAAAATTTCATTCAATTTTAGTTCAAATACAATTATTCTCAAAAAAAAGATTAAATTTGAACCGATGAACTAAATATACTATTTTATGGAAGAAATCAAGAGAATTGAAGAGGATATAGTATATTCAAAAGCGGTGAAAGCAGGCAAGCGCATATACTATATAGACGCGAAACGAAATTCGAAAGGAGACTACTACCTGTCGATAACAGAAAGTAAGAAAAAGACATCGGCTGAAAATTCAGATCAAGTGTCGTATGAGCGTCACAAAATATTCCTATACAAGGAAGACTTTGACAAATTCGGCGAAGGATTGAACGACGTCATCAGCTTTATATCGAAGCAGGAGGACTGACGGAGCAATCACTCCCCCACAAAAAAGCATTGCCAACAAACAAAATGCGAGTATAATACTACAATTCAAGCAATAGACTCTCCAGTTGACAGACAGTGTCGACTATGAATTCCGCACCATTATCAGACAAAACTTCACGGTTGCGGAACCCCCAAGTAACGCCGATGGCACACACACCGGCGTTTTTTGCTGTCAGCACATCGACATCCGAATCCCCGACCATAGCCACATCATCTGGTCTAAGAGAATATTTAGCAATTATATCATTCAGTCCGGAAGGGTCTGGTTTTCGAGGCACTTTCTCACATTCGCCCACCGAAAAGTCGATCAGCGACGGGAAAAGAGAATCTGTTATCTGATTAACTGCCAGCATATACTTGTTGCTCAACACGGCAGTCAATATTCCATGCTGATGAAGAGAAGTCAGCATATGTTCAACTCCCTGATAGGGTTTGGTATTTATCAGTTTTCGTTTCTCATAAATCTGCTTAAAAGCATGTAAGCACTGTTCCACAACATCGTCGGCCGTGTCATTTGGCAAAGCTCTTTTAATGAGCAGCCTCACCCCATTGCCAACGAAAGACTTCACTTCATCCAAGCTTCGGCCCTCATAGCCGCACTGCTCGACAGCAAGATTAGCAGATTCGGCAAGGTCTTGCAACGAATTGACCAAAGTGCCATCAAGATCAAAAACCACAAGTTTAAGCGACATACTAACTCAAAAAAAAAACAACACACGCATCAAAATTTTTTGCGTATGTTGCTATATAAATATTATACAGAGAAAATCACTTAGAAGCAGCAGGCTTAGAATCGTTCTGCTGACCAGGCATATTCATTGTGCAAGTTCCCTCAATCTTTGCACCTGGCTCAACAGTGAGCACCTTTGTTGTAATCTCGCACTCGAGCACAGCAGTCTTGCGAAGAATAAGCTCTTGAGCACAGAACACTTTACCACGAATCTTGCCAGAGACATCGGCAACAGCGCAATTGATGTCGCCAATCATGACTCCCTTCTCGCCCAAAACCAATCTGTTCTTAACTTTTACTGGGCCTTCAACACGTCCGTCGATACGGAAACTGCTTTCAGAAGAAATTTCACCCTTAATTGTAGTGCCATTAGACAGCACATTGAAATCGCCGGTGGCTGTTGTATTTTTTGTATCCTTTTCAGAGAACATGATAATTGAAAAAAATTAGGTTAAAAATCAAAACAAAAAAGCCCGACATCAAGATGAGGGGCTATATATTTATTTTAGAGACAATCAATGAGCTGACTTGAATTCGTCGAGGAATCTGACATCATTCTCAGAGAACAATCTCAAGTCCTTAACCTTATACTTCAAGTTTGTTATACGCTCCACACCCATACCGAAAGCATAGCCGGTGTAAACCTTGCTGTCGATGCCGCAGTTCTCAAGCACATTAGGATCGACCATGCCGCAGCCAAGAATTTCGACCCATCCCGAGCCCTTGCAGAAAGCACATCCCGTTCCGCCGCAGATATCGCAAGAGATATCCATCTCGGCCGAAGGCTCAGTGAATGGGAAGTAAGAAGGGCGTAGTCTTATTTTTGTGTCCTCGCCAAACATCTCCTTTGCGAAATAAAGAAGAGCCTGCTTCAAATCTGCGAAAGAAACATTTTTGTCGACATACAAGCCTTCTACCTGATGGAAGAAGCAATGAGCTCGAGCCGAGATAGCCTCGTTTCTGTAGACACGACCTGGACAAAGCACCCTGATAGGAGGTTTCTGCGAAGTCATGATTCTTGTCTGAACAGAAGAAGTGTGAGTACGCAACAAGACCTCTGGGTCGCGGGTAATGAAGAAAGTGTCTTGCATGTCACGCGCAGGATGCTCAGGAGGGAAGTTCAAAGAAGAGAACACATGCCAGTCATCCTCAACCTCTGGTCCCTCGGCCATAGAGAAACCTATACGAGAGAATATATCCACAATTTCGTCCTTCACAAGAGTGATTGGATGGCGTGTGCCCAAAGCGATTGGGTCTGGAGTACGAGTTAAATCGACATCGTCATTCGAAGCTGCCTTCTCTGCAAAAGCCTCTTTCAAAGAGTTGATGCGTTCCTGAGCAAGATCCTTCAACTGGTTAAGCAGTTGTCCGATTTCTTTTTTATCCTCTGGAGCCACTGTCCTGAACTCGTTGAACAACGAAGTAACCTCACCTTTTTTGCTGAGATATTTTATACGTAGAGCCTCAATCTGCTCGCTATTTTCGACCGAAAGTTTTTCAACCTCATCCATGAGGTTTTTGATACGTTCCTTAAGCATCAGAAAAATATATATTCCTTGTTTTAAAAAAGTCGCGCAAATACCTAGCGACCTATCATGCAAAATTAAGAAAATTGAATGAAAACAAAAGCAAAATTTCACAAAACCGCATCACACGCGACTTTATTCGCCATTAATCTAGCAAACCAAGTTTATGTGTTATCATCTCTCTCTCGGCAGACAAATCAAGATTTGGATACATATTGCCAGCCAAATCGATTTTTTTAATCACAGCCCCCAGAAATTTCTTGTATTCCTCGCTCTCGGGATTTATAGGTCTGTGGTTCACATCAGAAATAATGTTCTGCACAAGTTTAGAGCATGAAACAGTTTCGGCAGAGAAGTAAGAGTCAGAGAATTTTTGAAATATGTAATCCACAGCCTGCGATGATGGGTGCAACATATCGTCGGCATAGAATCTGTAGTCCCTCAAATCATCCATCATTATTTCATATGATGGGAAATATGACACGGAATCAGGATGATTATTCTGCAAAGCATCAATTGCCATCAGCAAAGTGGACTTGCTCAGTTGGTTGCCATGAGCACCATCCTTCCAATGACGTATAGGGCTTACTGTAAAGACAACATTCAAGAGTTTATTTATTCCATGCAAATCGCGAATCATATTCTCCAAACAAGTCACGATCTCTTCAACAGAAAGTCTGCTGCGTTGAAAATTACAAGACGGAAGTTTATGGCAATTTGAGACAATACTTCCGTCGTGTTTTTTATAGACCCAACTCGTGCCCAGAGTAATGACAACGACCGATGCATGGCACAGGAAATCATGAGCTGCAACTATAGATTGATTTGCATTATTTTTTATGTCATCCAACGACAAAGCTGAGAAAGAACTGTGCAGATGAAAACTATTCCAAATGCCCTTTTCGCAAAAAAAGTCGCAATCAGAGAAAAGTTTCTCTTCGACAACCCTCTCGACAAGTTGTGCTATTGAACACGGGTTATACAAGACGCCCGTTGGATTGACCATTGTTTTAAACTTAAGGTCGGCCAGCCGTTGTCCGATGTTGTTTGAGAAACAAGAGCCAACAAAAAAAAGGCGGTCGGAATAAGAAATATCCAGACCAGCCTTATTCAGTAAAACTTCTGTACGGAAGTTCATTTTTTCACATCATTAAACACATTCAAGACATCATCGACATTAGGAGTCAAGATAATCTCGGTGCGACGGTTACGCTGACGTCCCTCACGAGTTGAGTTGCTGTCAACAGGAACGAACTCAGCTCTTGCAGCAGAAGTTATTCTGTCTGGAGCAATCAGTTTGTTTTTGAGAATTCTGCGAACGATAGCGTTAGCACGCTTAGCGCTCAAGTCCCAGTTGTCTATTATGTAGCCATTACCTCTGTAGGCCAAGCTGTCAGTATGTCCCTCGACCATGACCCTGATATCCTTATTCTCCATGAGGAAGTTGGAGAGTTTAGTCAAAGCGGAATCTGCATTTTGGCTAAGTTCCCATTTGCCAGACTGGAAAAGGAGTTTTTCGTCCATTGACACATACACCTTTCCATCGCGGTAGCTAACCTCCATGCCTCGTCCTTCAAAGCCCTTAAGAGCATCAGAAACTCTCTGTTTCAGAGATTCCATGCTCTTGTTCTGTTCTTCGATAATTTTTGAGAGTTCTGCCACCTTTCGTTCCTTTTCGGCCATACTTTTCTCCACAGCCATCATTGAATCCTCACGAGCCTGCAGACGTTCCTGGACTCTCTGCAAGTCGGCCATCAGTTGTTTAACCGTATTGTCATTATTTGCAGCCTTGAGTTGTTCGCCAAGCGACTTGTTTGCATCGCCAAGCGACTTGTTTGACAGATCAAGCTGATGAAGACGCAACGACATATCGGTGGTGTCTTGAAGCAGATTTTCGACTTGTTTTTTCAGATTGGAGTTTTGTCCCAAAAGTTCGTCTATCTTTGACTGACTAAGTTGAGCGGCCGAGGCAGCATTTTTCTCACACAATTTATTCTGTTCCTCCAATTCAGAATAAGCTTTTTTGGTGACACACGATGTGTTTGCCACCATGGCACCCAAAAGTGCGATATATACAAATTTCTTCATAATTCTTGTTTTAATAAAGTTGTATTACAAAGTTATAAAAAGAAAAGACTAAGCACAAAAGAAAAAAGTGGCTAAGGCTAAGACTTTTTTATTGGGCAAAGTTTGAAGAATAATCCGCTGACTACAGACTTATAGAATACCCATTTTGAGGCCATGCAGAAAGAATCTCCCCCACACCAATAAACTCACTTCATATATTCCATAACCCTATCTTCAGTCAATCCTAAAGAAGATGCTATTTGCTTGGCATCAAGACCATTCTGTGCAAATAATTTCACGGCTAACTTAAGACTCTGCTCCTGCTCGCCTAACTTCTGCTCCTGCTCGCCTAACTTCTGCTCCTGCTC